>Ga0209598_10000303_pt1 | contig 39434 bp, 18 predicted proteins | sample M_140807_EF_Meta_FD_187317 | JGI IMG/M metagenome (GOLD analysis project Ga0209598, IMG submission 187317) | Freshwater microbial communities from Lake Montjoie, Canada to study carbon cycling - M_140807_EF_MetaG (SPAdes) (version 2) | ecosystem: Environmental > Aquatic > Freshwater > Lake...
TCATCGATGACATAAGCAGTGAAGGTTCCGCCATCGGCCGGAGCGAGCAGCACCGTAGCCCGGCGACAGCCTGCGGCAGGGAGGGCGGCGAGAGCGACGAGGGTCGGTTCTTTGATCCGTCGCTTCTCGAGTTCCAGCGCGAGTCCCTGTTTCGGTGCGGCCTCCTTTCCGGGCGACGACGGCTTTTCAACAATTGTCGGGCGCAGATTCGAGGGAAGCTCCTCGAACGAAGCCTTGGCGGCCGGGGAGGCGGAGGAGCCCGCTGATTGATAGATCGCCATCACCACAGGACCGGAATAGCTGACCGGCGTGGAATAGCGGAACCCGAGAGCGGTGATGCCGCTTTTCACCGCACCTGGATCAAGGGACAAACCCTTGATCTCATCACCCCACGCGACGAAATCGATTTTCATCGTGATGCCCCCTCCCTGTTGTGCCCGCAACGGCACGGGAAGAAACGTCAGGAGAACGAGGGAAAGAAGGTTAGATTTCATTGAGTGACAACCAGCGGAAAGAAGTGATTTGATATTTGCGGCCATAGGTCTTGTTGAGAGTGGTGAGCGCGGTGCCCCGCGCGGTGGGAGGATTGCTTGGATCGATGTAGGCAGGGAAACGCTGGACGAATGCTTCGCAGTAGGCCCTCGCGACGACCTTCCCGTTGGAGTCAAGCGCTTCGCCGCAGGAGCGGATGCGGAAGGTGTCCGAGCGGGCGGTGAGTGACGGGCCGATGACCTGAAGCAAGTCCGCTTGGGTGAGCCATCCTGGAATGCCGGTGGATCGATATCCTTGCTCGGGTTTGTATTTGGCATCCTTCAACATCTCGCGGTCTGCCAGAATTCCTGCCACGGTGCCGTAGTTCATCGCAGCGGAAGTCACAGCCCAATCGGGAACATTCGGGTCTGCGTCCGGGATGCGTCCGCCGTCGAATTCAAAGTTGCCCGGAGTGCCGTCGTAATCGGCACGGGGGGCGTTCTTCTTCTCCATGAGGGTCACCTTGTCAGCAGTGACACTGATGCTGGAGAACGCTTTCTTGTTGCCGGTGAAATTGATGTTGATACCGCACTCGTCGATGGCGCTCTGGAGCGCTCCGCTGCGTGACAGCGCGGGCTGGGCGGTGATGTCGGCGAGGGCGCGGTTGACGAAGTGGGAGAGCGAGACGAAGGGCCCGCGGAGCCGGACTTGCTTGACGATCTCACCGGCAAGAGCGTCGAGCTGGTCATCGGTGACGCGCCGGTATCCGGAGAAGGAATCCGCATTGCTGCCCGTGGGCGGACTGGTGGACGGGCTGATCTGTTCGAGAGTGCGCGGAAAGGCGGCCAACTCGCTGGCGGCGGTGTCGGCGGGATGAGTGAAATGTTTCGCCCCGGCGAGCAGTGCCTTCCAGGCGTTCTTGTCGGTGGAATTGCAGTTGAATGCACCGTCGATCAAGAGCCGGGATGCCGCGGCGACGGGATCGGTCAGGCCGGTATCCGCAACTCCTGCCGCCGACCTGATGAGCGAAGGATTTTCCGGATTCGCACTGCTGCTGCGGGGGATGGTCGAGAAAAAATAGCCGTCCCAGAGTGAGGCATTGAGCAGGTAGGAGATGTCATAATAATTGGTGGCGGTTTGAATGGCACCGGTGGAGTTCGGGGCTCCGATGATCTGATAGTCGGTGCGGGTCTGGGAGACCAGCTTGCGTTTGACGAAAGGTGTGGCGTAGGAGTTGCCGACCGCGTTGCCGGGCTGGTGGCCGATTGATGCGAACTTGTCATCGCCGGTGAGGTCCGCGTGCTGGAGCTGGGCGATCGAAGCGATCTGGTCAGGCACGCTGAAGAGGATGGTCTTCGCACTGCCGGACAGCGGAGAGCGCCCCCAGTGGATGGGCGGGACGACGAGGTTGCGGGTGAACGTGGGGCCCGTCTCGCCGCCGTGATCGTTGGGTGATAGCGGTTGGGTCGGAGGCAGCAAGGCGGCGCTGTTGGTCCATTCGGTGAAATACGGGGGCGGATTGTAACTGGCGATCGGTTTGCGAATGCGGGTGGCCTGCAGGTTGAAATCGGCAAAGGTGCGCAGCGTCGAAGCACGCTGCCCCATTTCGAACGCCGCGGGCATGTAGGAGACATAGTCCGCCCCGGGCTGGCTGATCTGGAAGCTGTGGCACATCAGCGGAAACGGCTGCGTCAATCGCGCCGCCTCCGCTTTCGAAAAACTCCGCCCGACAGGAGGCCACTGGCATTGATCGAGTTCCAGCCGCTCCACCCGACGGAGCACGTTTGATGAACCTGCCAGCCTCATTTCCACCGTGATGCAGGAGGTCTGCCATTCCTCGCGAACATCGATGAACGGAATGTCGTTGTAGCTTGTGGGATTCTCCAATTCAACGCACTGGTTGAAATCGCCGATCGAAAACGGATCAATAGGCACCAGATTGATCGTGATGGCATTGGCACCCGCGTTTACCGGACGAAAGAAACTGCCGGTGATCGTGTAGGCACGGGCTTCTCCAGGAGCCAGACTCGCGGGACCGATCCGGAAAACGGCCTTGTTGAAAACAGCAGGAGAAGTCGGATCCCTGGGAAAATAGGCGGCCACGGCACCGAGACTCCAGATGCAGGTGAGCAGGTTGTTGGGTGGTGTGTCAACGCGCAGCTCGATATCAAGCGCGCTTTTCCACTTCAGCGGACGGGAATAGGGGTTGGCCAGGGTGATCGCGATTTTTCCGCAAGGGTTGATCGCGAAAGCATTGGCGGCCTTGGTGACAAACCTGGCTCCGAAAAGGATCCGGAAATCGGTGACCAGCGGCGCAATCCCGGCCGTGGTGTCCGAGGTGGCGGCCTTGGCCACGAGCGAACCGCTTTCCATGGATTTTGCGCGATCGTTGAATTCCTTCATGGCATCCCACTTGGGGGCCTTGATGGACGAGGCCGCCGCAGTGGGGATGATGTTGGTTCCTTTGACAGGATAGTTGGCGATGGTCGCAACCGCCTTCGTAGTCGGCAGCGGTTCGGCGAGGATGGCGGTGAGGTCGATTTTCATTCCACCATTCATCGAATCGGCAAGTAGCGCCCGGCTCTCGGTGGTGGCGGCGTGAAAGACATTCTGGAGCGGGCTGGTCCCGCCGGTCTTGTCAGCGCTTCCGGGGATGAGCAGTGGTGTCTCACCGAGGGTCACCAGTCCCGGCAATGCGGCGTGCGGACCTACGGCGGGAGTCGGGTATGCGGCAAATCCGTCAATGGTCTCCCAACCACGGCGCTGGTTTGTTAGAGCGGCGTAGTTCGCTGGACTGTCGAGCGTTTTGTCGATGTTGATTCTGGCCTTGACGCCCTCATCGCCCACCCACCAGGCGAATCTCCCCACCGGCCGGGCGGATTCGCCATTCCGGATATCCACCAACGGCGCGACGACGTAACGGTTCGTGCTGTCCGTCCCGCGGCCGACGGAGTGCTCGCCAACCAGGACGACCGCTTTGGTGCTGTCCCCGACCGATCCGCCGGCAGCGACTGCGTAAGTGGCATCGGAGGGACGGATGGCAGGACCACCGAGGGGATAGCTGGTGCTGTTGCCGCTGACGAGCCACTGGACAATGACGGGGCTGGGGGTCTTGGTGAAAATGGACGCCGGCGTGTCTTTATTGGCGAAAACTCCGGTCCAATAGCGGGTGCCGGGCCGGAATGCGGAAAGACCTTTGGCGATGTTGTTGACCGATTTATCGTTGAGGGGCGCGGCACCTGATGCAAGCGGGAGGCCACCAAGCGAGGCGGCCATGTCCGCAGTCGCGGTGACACGTTGGTCCTGGCCGGCATGTTTCTGAAGTTCTCCGATCGCCAGCATCAATGCGAACCGGGCATTCTGCCGTGCCGTGACGAGCGACTTGGAATGGTCGGACGAGCGCAGCGTGATGCTGGAAAGCGATAACATCCCGACCGCGATGACGGTGAGCAGGACCATCAATGAGATCGTGATGATCAAGGCAAAGCCGCGCCTGGGATCATGCGGGTTGCCGGTTGCGGTCTGACGAAAGACGTTCATGGATCGTGGATGATGCTCATCGTATAGTGAAAGATCCTTGATGTATAATGAATAGTGATTTGTTCAAAGCGGCGCAGTCAATACACAGGTGACACGTATGGGTCAGAACGTGGTAACACGTTGACAGAGAGAACACGACGAATGAAGCGCGTGCCATGCCAGCGTGTTACCCGTTTTTTTGAACCTGAACCATTTGATCTGCCAGGATTCCGACGAATGAAAGTGCGGGGTCGCCAGTGCGCACTGGCGACCCCGCGGGGGTTCCGGAGAAAAACCATTAACTCCGGAAAAGGAATGAAGACTCAAAACGGCAAGATGTAAGACAAAAGACACAAAAGGCAGGAGAAGACGCCTTACGGCTTCGTCACCCTGAGACGGGCGTAGCTTGCGGGCTTGCCGGACGGCAACGAGTAGGAGATGGTGGAATTGTCGTTGGTGTCGTAGGTCGAAACCTCGGTCCACGGGTCGGTGAGTCCGAGGTCGTCGGACTCCTCGATCAGGTAGGAAACATCTCCGTTGGTGACCGCCTCGGCGCGTTTGCTGAAGCTGAGCAAATTGCCGGTAAGGGTACCGGGCGAGCCATTGGTGCCGTCCGTGTTGAGGTTCAAGGCATAGATCATGAGGTTCGTGAGCCCGTCATTGCCCACGGCTTCCGGGTGGTCGGGGTCGAACCCGTTGCTCGTGGCCCAAGTGGCGTAGGAGCCGCCGTTGCCGCCCGTGGCCGAGCCGGTCACGTCCCACTCGCGATAGAGGGTACCGTTACCGTTCGCCCGGATCACAAACTGGATGGCGGCCACCCCGGTGAGTAGGGCACCCCCCCCGTTCTTGTACGTGCGGGTCATCAAAGTTCCGTTCCCACTAGGAGGAAGGGTGCCGGTGTAGGTACCCAGGAGGAGGAACATGGTGGGCGCCCCTACGAGTGAATAATTGATGTCGTACGCCTGGGTCGTCCGCGAGCCTCCATTGCTGAACAGGCGGATTTCGTTGATGTCGTAGCCCAGAGGGTGGCTCGTGATGTCCAAGGCATAGGTCGTGGTATAACCGTTGCTGTAGCCCACGTAGCTATTAAAGGTACCGTCGCGCAACGCCGGCCCAGGCGTGCCGGATATCGTCCCCGGCTCGCCCGTGACGCTGGCCACGCTCGTTTCCAGCAGGTCGCCGCTGACGACACCGATCGGAGACGGATCAGCACCATTCGACTGGTATTGCTCCTCGCCGAAAACCAACCCGGGGACGACCTTTATCCACTGCGCATACAGGGTCGTGTCGGCTGTGATGCCGAAGTTGGCCGCCGGATTATAGCTGGTGCCGGTGCCGTCGGCTGCCGTGTTCCAGGCTCTGAAAGAATAGCCCGTTTTGGCCAAGGTTCCTGAGTCCATCACCGTCACCGTTGCAAGGTCCGCGTAGGGACTGTTTGGATCCACCGGCGCGACGCCGCTGTCGCTGCCATTGCCGCTATAGGTCACGGTGTGGGTGCCGCCGCCGGTGGCGCTGCCGAGCACGTCCCACTCGCGATAGAGGGTACCGAGACCGTTCGCCCGGATCACAAACTGGATGCCGGCCACCCCGGTGAGTAGGCCCCCCCCCCCGTTCTTGTACGTGCGGGTCATCAAAGTTCCGTTCCCACTAGGAGGAAGGGTGCCGGTGTAGGTACCCAGGAGCAGGAACGTACTGGGCGCCCCTACGAGCGAATACTTAATGTCGTAGGCCTGGGTCGTCCGCGAGCCTCCATTGCTGAACAGGCGGATTTCGTTGATGTTGTAGCCCGCAGGGTGGCTCGTGATGTCCAAGGCATAGGTAGTCGTATACCCGCTGCCGCTGGGTGCCACGTAGTCGCCCCAGATACCGTTGCGCAGATGCGGAAGGGGGCTGCCGCCATCAATCGATGCCGGCTCGCCCGTGACGCTGGCCACGCTCGTTTCCAGCAGGTCGCCGCTGACGACACCGATCGGAGCCGGAGCAGCACCATTCGACTGGTATTGCTCCTCGCCGAAGACCAACCCTGGGACGGCAGCCGCCCACGTCGCATACAGGGTTGTGTCGGCTGTGATAGCGAAGGTGGCCGCCGGATTATAGCTGGTGCCGGTGCCGTTGGCCGCCGTGTTCCAGCCTGAGAATGAATAGCCCGTTTTGGCCAAGGTTCCCGAGCCCAGCACCGTCACCGCTGCAAGGTCCGCGTAGGGACTGTTGGGGTCCACCGGCGCGACGCCGCTGTCGCTGCCATTGCCGTCGTAGGTCAGGGTGTGGGTGCCGCCGCCGGTGGCGCTGCCGGTCACGTCCCACTCGTGATAGAGGGTAGCGTTACCGTTCGCCCGGATAACAAACTGGATGGCGGCCACCCCAGTGAGGATGGGAACACCCGAGTCCGGCACCGCTCCGGCAGAACTGTCATACGTGCGGGTCATCAGGGTGTTGTCCGAACTAGGAGGAAGGGTACCGGTGTAGGTACCCAAGAGCAGGAACGTGCTGGGATCGCTTACGAGCGAATACTTGATGTCGTACGCTTGGGTCGCCCGCGTGCCCCAACCGCTAAACAAACGGATCTCCTTGATGTCGTAACCCGCAGGTTTGCTCGTGATGTCCAAGACATAGGTCGTGGTGTTGTTGTTGTAAGGGGCCGAGTAGTCGTTATAGGAACCGTTACGCACCCCCGACCCAACGCCGCCGGATATCTTCGCCGGCTCGCCCGTGACGCTGGCCACGCTCGTTTCCAGCAGGTCGCCGCTGACGACACCGATCGGAGTCGGATCATTACCATTTGGCTGTTTTTGCTCCTCGCCGATGATGAGCGTCGCGTGGGCAGAGCCTGCCAGGGTCAGTGCCGCGGCGAGGCCGGTGATGATGCGGCGGAGTGGCTTGGGTGGCGGCACGACCTCGGGGTAGTCATGGCAGGGGCTGTCTAGGGCCGTAGTGCCTGAAAGGCGGAGGGGGACGCGATGGGATGCAGTGTTTTTTTTCATTAGGTGTTTTTTTTGGATTGGTGGCGCGATGCCTGGGATGCTGGATTTCTTGGTTGGACTGATGAATTGAATTTCTGTTAGGTTTTTGTTTGGTGATTCTCTCGATTTCCCAGCCACGCAAAATGACCGTTCTTCAAGAGAGAGTCATAACTTACCCAAAATCGTCGTGCCCTGTCCATGGTCGGAGTTGGCCATAAATTGGCCGCTGGTCAATTGAACACATTGCATGAGCCGGGCACACGACAGTGGCGCAAGTTCAGCGATCGACATCACCAAGCCCCTTGCCGTGAGCCAGTTCAATTCCCTGAATTCTCAAATCAAACCTGGAAGGAAATGAGAGATTTTGAATAAGGAAGTCAGGAACACGAGCTTGTTGCGGACACGCATGAGAAGCGGAATATGCTCGGGAATCATGGAAAGTGGATGAAACGACACTTCTTTTCGGCACTCCGTCGGTCAGTCCGGCATCACGACGAGACGGACGAAGAGTTTGTCCACGCCGGATTCGGGCGGCAGCAGGGTGTATGAAACCGAGCTGGCGGTGTTTGCGAGTTTCGGATCGCCAATGCCAACAGGAGTCCAGTTCACGAGGTCGGGCGAGGTTTGCACGACGAACTGTTTGTCGGCACCATACTCGGTGGCGGAGATGTTGCCGCCATTGGGCCAGGTCACGGTGTTGCCGGTGATGCCCGGATTGGTGGCGAGACCGATGACATTCATGAAGTAGGCGATGCCGTTTTGTACTCCGTCATTGTTCGTATCCTCGTTCGGGTTGTTCGACACGCCATTGGTGGTGGCCCATCCGGCGTAGGTGGGGGTGCTGCCGCCGGTGGCGGAAAGCGAAAAGTGAGTCGTGTTCGAGGTTGTACCTACACCTCCAAAGCCCACGTAGGCGATATCGGTGGGGTTCGTGCCGTAGGTAACAGTCGCCGAATCCAAACCATTGATTGTGGCGTGGCTCGTCCAACTCGCTCCCGTGGTGTCCAAAGTGATGGTCACCGTTTGCAGGCCAGCTTCGCTGGCAGTGGCAAAGCCTCCGCCATTTCCGGTATCCGCACCGCCGAAGAACTGGGGCTGCCCGCCACCAGCCTTACGCACCAAAGTCCAGGCATAGGCCGCGCCACTAGCATCATGAAATGCGCCGTGAGCGACATCCGCTTGGGTTTGGAAGCCCAAGGCGGCCCAGTTGCTCGGCACCGCACCCAGATACTCCAGGGTTGCGGTCAAGGTGTACACGTGCCCGGCTTGCGGGGTGAACGGTAGGTAGGCACCCTGAGTCGTCGTGCTCGTTCCATTCGTCCCGGTTGCGGTTTCGTTATAAGAACCACTGGCAGTCCAGGTCGCCCCGGCGGTTCCACCCGCACGCGTCGCTGAGGAATCGACTGTGGTTCCGTGAAGTGCACTACCAATGCCGAAGAGGGTATCGGAATAAATGAGCTCATTGGCGGGAATATCAATGACAAAGGATGCCGTAACGGTCCTGTCCGTGGTCACGGCAAGGTCCGTGCGACTCGCGGTCATGACCCCATCGCTCCAATAGACGAAGTGGTAGCCGCTGTCCGCCACGGCGGTCACCGCAGTGCCGTCGGCACCGTAAGCGACCGTCTGCGGGGTGGCACCCGAGATCGAACCGTTGGCCCCGGCAATGTAAGTCAGGATGCGGGAGTTGCTGTCGAAGTTCGCCGTAACGGTGATATCCGTAGTCACGGCAAGGTCCGTGCGGCTCGCCGTCAGGACCCCGTCGCTCCAGTTGACGAAGTGGTAGCCGCTGTCCGCCACGGCGGTCACCGCAGAGCCGTCAGTACCGTCAGCGACCGTCTGCGGCGTGGTGCCGGTGATCGAACCATTCGCCCCGGCGCTGTATGTCAAGGTGTGGGTGTTGCTGTTGAAGTTCGCAGTGACAGTGATGTCTGTAGTCACGGCAAGGTCCGTGCGGCTCGCCGTCAGGACCCCGTCGCTCCAGTTGACGAAGTGGTAGCCGCTGTCCGCCACGGCGCTCACCGCAGTGCCGTCGGCACCGAAAGCGACCGTCTGCGGCGTGGTGCCCGAGATCGAACCGTTGGCCCCGGCGCTGTATGTCAGGGTGCGGGTGCTGATGTTGACGTTGGTAGTAAGCGAAAAGTTGGTCGTGTTTGAGGTTGTACCCACACCGCCAAAGCCCACATAGGCAATGCCTGTGGGATTCGCGGGATAAGTATAAGTCGAAGAAGTATAACTGCCGATCTTGGCGTAGGTCGTCCAACTCGCTCCCGTGGTATCCAAGGTGATTATCACCGTTTGGAGGCCGGATTGACTGCCAGTGGCAAAGCCCGCCCCGCTAGTGGTATCCGGACCGCGGAAGAACTGGGGCTGCCCACCACCGGCCTTACGCACCAAAGTCCAGGCATAGGCCGAACCAGCGGCCCCATGAAATTGGGAGTTTGTCAGGTCCGCCTGGGTTTGGAAGCCCAGGGCGGCCCAGTTGGTCCCTCCCCCACCCAGGTACTCAAGGGTCGCAGTCAAGGTATACACATGGCCGGCTTGCGGAGTGAAGGGAAGGTAAGCACCCTGCTTGGTTCCATCCGTTCCAATCGTCCCTGTCGCGGTTTCGTTGTAAGATCCAGCGGCAGTCCAGGTGGCCCCGGCGGTTCCACCCGCAAACGTGGCTGACGAATCAACGGTGGTTCCGTGGAGTGCGCTACCGCTGCCGAGGAGTGTATCAGAATAGATGGTGGTATCGCCGGCGGCGAAGGCCGTGAGCGCGGCAAGTAGCGCACATGCCACTACGGAGACGCGGCGAAGCGGATTTGCTGGCGGCATGACCTCGGGGTGGTCATGCCAGGAGCTGTCTAGTGCCGGGGAAGCGGGATTTGTTTTCATGGTGGCTTGTGTTTTTGGGGTTGGCGGCGCGATGCCGGGAGGTGGATGGGTATTTTTGGTGTTTGGAGTTTTGACGGGTCTGTTTGCTCGTTTCGTCGTGTTCGCGACCGCGCGAACGGCCGTTCTTCAAGAGAAAGTCATAACCTACCCAAAATCGTCGCGCCCTGTCGATGTCCGGAGTTGGCCATAAATTGGCCACTAATCAAATGAACACATTGCCGATGAGGCCATCAAGGTTCCGAAGCACTTGATCGTTCGTGGCGTCTGTCCACCTTCGATTTCAAGGTTTGGTGGACTTGGGTTTCAGTTCGAACGACTTCATCGAAAGCCCGCGCTGCGGAGGGGCGCAGAACCAAAGCATCTGGGTGCCCTCGACCATGTACATCTCCAAGGGTTTGGTGGCGTTCCAGCAGCCGGACCTGTCGGGGGCCCATTCCGCGTTGAGCCAACCGCTGCCATCAAAGACCTTGCCCACACTGATATCCCAGATGGTCGGACCACCCTGCGGTCCCTTGCCATCCAACAGATTGAGCCGCACGTTCTGCGCGGTCACCGGCGGGAATTCCTTTTTGCATTCCCCGAGGTCGGTGCCTTCGAAGAGCACCTTCCACTCGTCGCCCGCGTTGTATTCCACGCGGTAATGCGACACGCGTTCCCAGAACCGTTCGTCGATGATCATTTTGCTGATCTCCCTCGGTTCGCCCAGATCGAGTTCGATCGTACCCTGCTCTTTGCCCAGATTCATCGCCCATCGCGTGCCCAGATCCTGATCGATGGCCATCTTCGCCCCCAGCGCGTCCTGTTCCCGGTACACATCGGATGCCGTGGCCGACTTGACCGGATACATCGCGCCAAACGACCTCGCATAGAGGCGTTGCCCCCAGTTCATGGCCGCCAGGGTGGCGGTCAATTCATAAACACCGGTCTTGGGGATGGTGACCTTGTAGCCGGCCCAGCCAGCCTGCGACATCGCGCCGAAGTGCAGTTGCTTGCCACCGGTAAAACCATCTTCCAACCCCACACCGGGGCCGTAGCTGCTGATGCCACCGATGCTGACAAAATCCCCGGCCTCAACGTGCATGCCCCCTGGCGCCACCACGGCTGTCGGTACCGGCTTGGCCACCGGATTCTCCGTCGCCGCCACCGCAGGAGAGGGTTGGAACGGAGCGATTTCTTCCCTGCTCGCATCGGCAATCGCCGGCGTGACGGCATTGACCGCATCGATCCGCGGCTTTCCCGTGAGATAGGACGTCAGCCAGCGCAGGTGTTCCACGTTGGCGAAGGCATTGGTTTTGCGCAGCTTGACCTGCTCCAGAAACTCATCGCCCGACATCATGGCGCGGTCGGAGAGTTTCGACACACCCCAGCTTTTCCCCAAGGCGACCTGCCAGTTGCCATCCTTGTCGCGGAAGGCGACCGCGGCATGCGCCGGTTGGGCCACGCCGATGGCGGGAATGCCGAATGCCTGGTTGATGAACACGCCAAAAGAGGATCGGGGGCCGCATTTGCCGCCGCCTGCGAACACGCAGCTCATGTTGTGATAGGGAATCTGCGACCCCTGATATTGCATCTGGCTCGCCATCGCGATGATGTTCTCATTTTTCCTGAATCCGGGATTCCAGGAATTGAGCGCTTCCCGGGCCCAGGACAAATCCTGCTCGGACGCACCCGACGACACCACATGCGTCAACTCCCACGCGGTGAGCGTGTCGAAGCTCGGCATCAGTTCCTGATTCTTGTGCGCCTTGAGGTAATTGCCGAAGCGGGCCAGCGCTGTGCTTTGCTCTTTGGCCATGCCAACGCCCACATTGCCGGTGCCGGGCGGGCGCAGCGCCGTGGCAATGGCGAGCCGGAGATATAGACCGCTCCGTGACTCCGGATAGGCCTCCCAGATTTTTCTCCAATCTTCCAGGACGTAGGCGTTGATCGACCAACTGTTGTCATATCGGGCGGCCGATTCGGTGGGGGTGCGGGTCAGCATCACTCCATCCATGAGCTTGCCGCTGGACATCACCCAGCTCAGGAATGCCTTGTTCTTCGGGCTGGCTTTGGCATAGCCGCCCAAGTCCGGCTGGTCCCACACTTTGCCAATGAACTGCCGCTCGGCCAGGGCACCGACAAATCCCGGATCCTTGAGCAGGGCCATCATGCTTTCCTTCGTAATCCGGGCCGGATCCGCAGGTACCTGCTGATTCAACCATTCCGCAAGTCGATCAGAATAGGCGTTGAAATTCCCCGCATTCATGGCGGCCGCCCGATCCCTGGCATTGGGCACCCATGCGTGGGCCGTCGTGGAGAGCGCAAGCAGCGTCATGCCGACCACCAGCCAGTGCGGCGGTTTTCCTGTTTTCCATGGCTTCAAATCCGGTTTCATGTCCGTGTTGTGGATTGTTTGTTTGAAATTTACGCACTTCCGTTTTTTCGAAATTCCATTATCACTTCACGCTTTGCAAGCGGAAAAAAGTTTGGGGATGCAGCGCCATGTAGGTGGCGGGAATCGTGGCGGTGACCCGGTTGTAGGCGAAGGTGCTGCCGCCGCCGAGTTCGACGTGAATCGAAAGGTTGCCGTCGGTGACGGTGCCACCCGAGGTCGGAACCGCGAAGTTGGTCCATCCGTCGAGATTGTCGCCGTACTGGGCAACGAGCGACGCGATTGGCGACGCCGCTTTCAGGCAATCGAACGTGACCACCAGCGCACCGTCCATGGAACGGCTGACAGCGGGCAACTTCAGGAGATTGCCGCCGGCATCCCCTGCCCCGGATGCACCGAGGATCCATGCCATGCCGTTTTTGATCGTGTCGCTGTTCGGGTCGGCGTCAAAGGCCGGATTTGTTAGACCGCTGGCCCAGGTGTCGTAGGCATTGACCCCTGCGACCGTTTTCACAAGTGACATGCCGTTGATGCCGAAGTACTGCGTGGGATTGCTCGCGACGATGGTCAGAGTACCGCCCGGGGACGGAAGAATGCCGGGAAATGACGCCGTGTTTTGCGCGGTATAGGTTGTGGTGCCCGAGTTCCACACCGTGGACGTCGAGGTCACGGCGCTCCCCGTCACCGTGATCAGGGAGTTGCCATTATAGAAAGTGGGGCCGGCGCTGTAAACATGCAAGTCATAGGACTGGCCGACCGTCAGACCGGACAACGTGAAGGTCAGCGATGTGCCGCCGTCGCCGTTTGCCGCGTAGATGCCGCCCCGGAACAACGGTAAGCCGGTATTGCTCCGGACCACGGATTGCGCTCTCGATCCACTCAGCCGGATGCCGGAATCCACCAGCCCGGATGAATTGTCCGTCCAGTAAAGGGTCCGATTTGTCATATCAATGGAGGGGCTTGGAATCCAACCATAGCCACCGGCGGTGAACTGGTTCCAATAAGGGGTGGTGTCCGTGGATGCGACGATGCCTTGTTGGCCGGTCATTGACGCATTGCCGAAGAGATTGTCGCCACCTCCCGTGCTGTAGTACTGGACATTCACGATCTGGGTGGCTCCCGGCGTAGTCGGCGGAATGTAGGCCTGGATATCCGCCAGGCGTTGCACCATGTTGGCAGGAATCATGCCATCTTTGCCCGGCGGGACATTCAGCAAATACGTGCATTTGTTGGCATTGCAAAAGAGGACCTGTTCCGCGATGACGCTCGCACTTTTCAACGTAGCCGCGCCGGCAAGGGTGTAGAACCAGGAATTGTCGCTGGCAATGGTGGCGGCAACCTCGGACGGCACGGTGTTGCCCGAAGGCGGCAGGGGGCTCTGCTCGTAGGCGGCGATGTCGCCGTGGTCCAGGTTGTGATTCGGCGGGTTGTTCTCCAGCAAGAGCGTGTCGGGCGAGATCGTCTTGATGTGGGCATACACTTCAGCGTAATCCACATGAGTGTAGCCGACTTGCCAACCCCAACCGTCGGTCCACAGCACGTTGATCGACCCGTACGCGGTGAGCAGGTGGCCGATCTCCGCCTTGACATAGGCGGTGGCCTCGGCATCGGTTTTCGCGGCATTGATGCCATTGGTGAGATCCCAAATCGAGTAGTACAAGCCGACGTTCAAGCCCTGGGCTCGAAACGAATCGGCGTAGGCCTTGACGACATCCACATGGAAATTGGGGCTGACGGGATTGTTGTACCACGTTGTGGCGGTGATGTCGTAGCTGCTCTGGTCGGTGTTCCACAGGGCGAAGCCGTCGTGATGTTTGGTGGTGAGCACACCGTATCTCATTCCCGCCGCCTTGGCGGTGGCCGCCCATTGGTCGGTGGCTACTTTGATCGACCCGGTCGGGTTGGCGGCCGAGGTGGTGAGGGTGAACGTGTCGGGATTCAGGTTCGGGTTCGACCATTGGTCACCGGTGAAAGTGGACATGTTGAAATGCAGGAACAGGCCGTAGTCCTGATTGACGTAGGCCTGCTGCGATGTCGCCAAATCGGCGCGGGCGGGCAGGTTGCAAGTGGCGAGAGTGGCGATCGCCATCAGGGCGAGCGTGCGGTTTCGGGATCTGGGGTTCATAGGTTGTTGTTGTGGAGATTGACAAATTTTTCAGAGGATTGAATGGCTTGAGAACAAAACTCGCGTCCGGCCCATCGGGCACAGCGGGGCAGGGATCATGATTCGGACGGATTCCGTTTGGTTTTTCGGTTGGTGGGTTTGTCGCTTTTACGGCCGCTGGGACGGACATTATTCAAGCGGACGAAAGAATCTACCGAAACCATTGCTCCCTGTCCATGGCCAGAATTGGCCATGGACGGGAAACTCATCCGATGAACACTTCCGATGAACCGGGCGTCATCCGACAAGGTTTTTCCCTCGATAACGGTCGGTATGGAGAAGAAAAATCGAATTACCCATCCACGTTTATCGTTGTCCGCGGGCCTTGGCGACGGCTTGGGCGCGGCTGCGGACGTGGAGTTTTTCGTAAATGTGGCGGATGTGATTGTGAACGGTGTGCCAACTGAGCCCCATTTTTTCGGCGATTTCCTTGTAAAGATACCCCTCCGTCAGCAGGCGCAGCACCTCGCGTTCGCGTTCGGTGAGTTCGGGCAGCGACTCGGTCGTGCTGCCGATAGCCGGAGCCGCCTTGAACGATTGCACGACTTGCCGGGCAATGCCGGCGGTCATGGGTGAGCCGCCGGCGACGACATCCCGCGCTGCGGCGACGATCGCATCGGCATGCACGGGCTTGTGCAGATAACCACAGGCACCGGCCTGCAGCGATTCGAACACCGCGTTGATGTTGCTCTGAATGGTCAGCATCACCACCAGCGACTGCGGCAGCAGTTCGATCAGCCGGCTCACACATTCCACGCCGTTCATGCCGGGCAGATTGATGTCCATGAAGACCACAGCCGGGTGCAAAGCCGGCAGCACCGAGAGGGCCTCCTCACCCGTCGCGCAGGCCGCGACACAGCGCACGCCCTCCGCGCCGTCGAGAATCTCGCGGATGGAATTTCGCAGGTCTTTGTTGTCCTCGACGACGGCGATGGTGATGGCGTTGGATTCACTTTGGTTCATGAGACTTCGGTGGCGGTGTATGGTTTTCGGTCAGTGGCATGGTGAAACGCAAAAGCGTGCCGCGTCCGTCCCTGCCGGTCAGGAACTCGCAACGCCCGCGAATGCGGGACATGCGACGGGTCATGTTCGTCAGGCCATCGGCACCGGGCGCGGCGGTCCCGGCGGCAGACAGTCCCATGCCGTCGTCTTCGATCTCGACGATCACGGCCTCCGGTTCCGGGCGGACGCGCACCGCCACCCGCGTGGCCCCGGCGTGCCGCACCACGTTGTGCAGCGCCTCCTTGGCGGCAAGAAACAAATGATGCCGGGAAACCGACGAAAGCGTCATGGCCGGGAGATCTTCCGGCACCTCCAAACGCACGCGGATGTCGGCCAACTCCAGAAAATCCCGGGCGTAGTTGCTCAGATACTGGACGAAGTGTTCCAGCGTGTCGCTGGCCGGATCCACCGCCCAGACAACCGCATCCAACTGCCCTGCCAACGCATGAGTGCTGGCGAGCGCACGGTCCAGGTGGGCCTGTGCATTGGCAGGGTGATCAAACTCCTGCCGGGCCCGCTCGCACAGCAATCCGATCTGGGTGAGATTGGCGCCCATCTCGTCGTGCAGGTCGGCGGCGATGCGCGCGCGTTCCCGTTCCGTGGCCTGCTGCAACTCAAGGCGCTCGATCTGATGCCGGTGGCGGCGCCTCACGCCCGTCAGGATCCCCCATCCTGTCAACCCGGCGGCGGCCAGCGGACCCAGCACTCGGAACCACAAGGACTCCCACCAATACGGCTCTGCTGTTAGATCGAGCTTGGCACCGCTGGCGCTCCACACACCTTCGATGTTGCAGGCGCTCACCTCGAATTGATAGTGACCGGGAGGGATTTGAGCATAAGTGGCGGTGCGCAGGTTTCCGGCCTCCACCCAGTTCTTGTCAACGGGGTGCAGCCGGTAGCGGAAGCCGATGGTTTCCGGCTTGGTGAACGACAAGGCGGTGAAGGCGAACTCGACGCGCCGCTGCCCCGGAGGGAGGTTCAGGTGCGCCGCAGTCCGCCCCAATTCGAGCGGCACGAAGGCGTTCGAAGGCTCCCGAAATCCGCCTGCCTGATAGGCCGCCATCGTTTGACCATTGGCGGTGACCCGCTCGATCACCACGGGTGGCGGTTCCGGGTTCTCTTCGAAATTGTCCGCGGACACGGCGGCGATGCCGGACTGCATGGCGAACAACAGGCGTCCATCGGTTCCCCGCTGCGCACCCGGCCAGAAGTTGAAGTTTGCCTGCAAGCGCAGCAGCCCGTCGTTTCGACCGTAGGTCACCGATCGAACCCGCGCGATCCGCCCTGCGGCAGTGTCCTCGAACTCCCTGACGCGCACGCTGAAAATCCCCCGGTTGCCCGCAAACCACAATCGTCCGCGCCCGTCAGGCAGGATGTTGCAAATGTAGTCGTCGTGCAATCCCTGTTCGGTCCGCCACTGGCTGAAACGTCCGGACTTGAGACGGCCCAATCCCTGACCCGCATAGCCAATCCAAAGGCTGCCGTCAGGCGTGCCTAACAGCCCCCGGATTTCACAGGGCTCCGCCAGGGTGGAGGAAGTTTCGTCCGTCACGACATCACCACGCACGCGCAACAAATGACGGCCATATGTCGCCACCCAGCAATCGCCGTCCGCATCGATGGCCAGGGCGATGGCCGACCCGCTGCCCACAGGCAATGGAAATGTTCGGAACTGTCCCTTCCTGCGGCATTGCACAACCTCCGCCCCTCGGGGGCCTATCCAAAGCTCTCCAGAAGCCGTCGCCAACAACGCGCCCACTTGATTGGTGGCCAGGCCGATGCTTTGATCAAGCGTTTCGGTCACCGCGCCATGTTGCCAGTGTTTGATTCCCGCGTCGCTCATGCCGATCCACACCCCGCCTTTGGGATCAGCGGCCACGCAACTGCTGCGGGAATCGGGCCAACCGTCCTTGGGCGACATCATGATCCATTCCTGCTTCGGACCACCGCTGCACAAGAGCCGCCCTTCAGGCCAGACGATGGCCCACAATTTTCCTTCCGTGTCCTGACATAGTGACTGCACGGGTTCAAACTGGCTTGCCGAGCCGGTGTTCAGCAATTCGACAACCCGTCGCTTCACCTGGTTCAAACCGCCACCGCGCGTCCCGACCCAGACATTTCCCTCCCGATCTTCCTGCACAGTTAGAATGTTTTGCTGCGACAAGGGCACTGACACACCGCCTTCGGGATCGAACCGAAACAGGCCTGCATTCAATGTGCCCAACCACAAGCAACCTGTCTGGTCTTCACACATGGCCGTGGGAATCACGTCAGGCACTTGCTCGGGCAACATACCAAATTTCGTCAGCAAACAGCCCTCGGCAAATTTCCATATCTGCCGGTCCTGGTATCCCCAAATGCCACCGGCACGGGCGCCGAAGATGCGCCGGAGCGGCTTTTGCGCCAATGGGTGAAACCTGCCCTCGCGGAAAACCCCCACCCAGCCCCCCTGGTTAAACCAGATCTGCCCTTCGCCGTCCCTGGCCAACTGACAACTGCTTCCTCCAGGCAGCCCGTCCGCCAATGCAAACGACCTAACGAGACCGTCCTGTATCCGCAATACCGCCCCATTGCTGTAACTCACCCACAGCGCGTCATCGGAGTCCAACATCATCATTCGCTCCCCGGCATCCCCATCCCTGAATGTTTCCGGGCCGACCACCATCGTCGTCACCCCACGATCCACACAGAGCACCACGCCAAAGTCTTTCGCGACCCACAGGCGACCGCGCCGGTCGGCCGCCAAGGTCTTGATCCCGCCCGCCGGAGCCCCGGCCACCGTCACCGGAAATGATCGAAACTGCACGCCGTCGAAACGCGTCAACCCCGTTTTGGTCGCCACCCACAGGAAACCATCCGGGGTTTGCTCGATCCCCACCACCGAATTGTCCGGCAACCCCGCATCCGACTGCCAGTTCCGCGTCAGCCACTGCTCGCCCGCCCCCACAAACGTGATCCCCGCCATAAAAAGCAGCAGGGAGGCAATCCAGCTTCGGTGCAAAGGGATGATCATGGCCAACCATTCAATAAATCATTCGCTTCGCAGGGGAGGAAGCACGAAGCAAAAAATTGCGCATTTCGAAAACCAAAGACGCATGGCTGGAATCAAATTTCCTGCCCTGTTGGTTACACCGTGCTATTTCTGTTCCGCAGCGGCAGGCTTCAAAACGAACGCATGCGGCTGCGGCAGGCGGGCCGCGTTGATCCTGGTTTCCAGTTGCGCGATTTGTTCGTCAAGCCGGGCCAGTTCCTTTTCGCGGGCGGCTTCGAAGTCAGGTGTCTTGGCCCAATCCGGCGGACCATACAGTTGCACCTCGCGCCAGCGGTGAAAAAAGAGGTTGTTCTTTTCCACCACCAATGACCACAACTGCCGGGCCTGTTCGGTGATCGGCCCCGCGGTCAGCGTGAGATTGCAGCCTTGCGCCAGTTCCTCCGCGGTGAATGTGGCCGCCGGTTTGTCATCGATCAGGAGTTGATACTTCGGAGCCGTCAGTCCGGTGACCTTGAGTTCATAGCGGCTCAGCTCCTCCAGCAGTGGAATCAATTTCGTAACCGCCTCAGCCTGCGGGTTGACCGGCAGGGGCAGCGCCTTGTCCTTGCGTGTGAAGCTAACAACTCCCTCGGCGGATTTCGCATCGGCGATCTCACATCCGGTTGCCGCAACGACCTTGCCCGTTGCGCCGTTCAACTCCGCGCTTGAAACGGCGGCCGTCGCACCAAGGGATTTCAGGATGGCCCACGCCATGATCGTATGCCCGACCGGTCCGGGATGCACCGCGTCGCCACCACCAATCAGCGCGTTGGCATCGGCTTGCCGGGCTTTGAGCATCACGGCCATGTACGGATCAAACTGATCGACGAAAAGAACGCTTTCCCTGGTGGCGATGTCGCGAAGGCCATCGGACATTTTTCGCAGCGCCTGATTGCGGACATCCTGGTCGGGATCCGGGCGTTTGTCCTCGATCGGTTGCGGCGTCACCAGCGCGACGCGGGACGAGTTGCTCTTCAGCAGGGAAACCAAACCCGTTTGCTTTGCGATGTAGTTTTTGAAAATGTTTTCGTCGTACGCCCGATAACCATGATCGTTCATTCCGAAGTCGATGGTGACAAACGTCGGCTTGAGCGGCTGCATGTCACGCGGGGCGCGGTCCAGGCCTCCTTGGGCGGTGTCGCCGCCCCAGCCGATGTTGCGAAACGTCAGCTTCCACTGCGGGAAACGCGAGAGCGTGTAGGCTTCGATGACGGTGGTGTAGAGGCGTTGTTCGGTGATGCTGTCGCCGAGCAGCACGACCCTGTCGCCATCGCGAATGGCAAACTCGGCAGGCGCGGCGGACAACGGAGTCAGGTAGGTGATGGCTGCGGCAAAAGCCGAGCCGACAATCGAAAAGCGGTTTTTTTTCATGATAGGTTGGGAATTCATCTGTGTTATTGTTGTATTCTTTGTTCGATTTGCATGCGTGTTTGATGGCGCGTGAAACGGGTAATCATTCTCAGGTTTGTGTTTGCGGAAAATTTCTCACCAATCATCGGTGCGGAATGGTGAAGCGGGAAGGCTTTCGTTGTTGTAAAGATTGCAGTCGTCGCCGGACATGGTGTAGGCATAGCGGACGGCGACTGGTTTGGGCACTGCGGGGCTGGAGACGACCACCGTTTTGCCATCGATGACGGCATCGGCCCATGCCCATTTTTTGTCCTCACCGGCGATGGCGAAACGTTTCAACCGTCCGTTCGGTTCTTTAACCACCGGAGCAAAACCTTTCTTGGTGGCCACCGTCAGCCCGGAGCCGGTGCTGTCGAAAATGATGCGGATTTTATCTCCTTCGATTTTCATCTCCTTGTAGAGCGGACCGCTATAAACCAAATCCTTTTTGCCATAATCCCTGGCCAATGCCCAAAGTGCCAGTCGCTCGCCCACGTCGCGTTTGTTCTTGGGATGGATGTCGCCGGGCTCCCGGACATCGGCGAGATCCATCGCCACAGCCAGTCCGGTATGCGGGATGCCGAGTGCTTTGAACTGGGCCATGCGGATCTTCGCCCAGCCATCGCCACCGGCAGGATCCTGGCCCGTGGGTGCGTCCGAGGCTCGAAATCTGCCGGCCAACTGAACAATGTAGAAAGGAAAGTCGCCCTGCCCCCAGGCCGTGCGCCAGCCACCGATCAGGGCGCGCAGTTTTTGATAATAGGTCTCGCCTTCGTCGCCATTCGATTCGCCCTGATACCAGATCGCGCCTTTGATCCCGTAACGCGTGAGCGGATGGATCTTGCCATTGAAAAGGCAATGCCAGGTGGAAGGATAACCGCCATCCGACTTGTATTCCGTCGGCAGGCCCGTCACGGGCGGCAGTTCGGACACCGATGCCAATCCTGCGGGGGAGATCCAGGGTTCGATGCGCGTGCCGTTCCACGCCGTTTTGATCAAGCCAATCGGCACGCCCGTTTCCTGCTGCAACTTGCGACCGAAATAGAGTCCGACAGCCGTGAAGCGATTGCCGGTTGTCGGTTTGCAGGGAAGCCAGGAGGCGGCTTCTTCCGACGTGCCATTGCCGCGATTGACCACGATGCCGGTTTCCGGACGCATCGATGGTTCATTGACCAGATGAAACTGCCGCAGCAGGGGAAAATCGAAATCCTTCTCGTCGTAGGGCAGCGGATCGAGGGCATTGTGATAGGCACCGGGGGTGAAATCCATGTTCGACTGACCGCTGCAGATCCACACATCGCCGACCACCACGTCGTTGAGGGTCAACTTGTTCTTGCCGGTGACGGTCATCACCGCCGGGAGTGCCGCGGCCTTCATCGCATCCAGTTTGATCATCCATCGGCCGTCCTTGTCAGCCGCGCCCGATTTTTCCTGACCCGCGAAAGCAACGGTCACTTTTTCGTTAGGTTCTGCCGCGCCAAACACCGCGACGGGAAGGTCGCGTTGCAGAACCATGTGGTCCGCGAACAGTTCGTTGAGTTTGACATCCGCCGAGGCGGACAACGCCGCGCTGAGAAGCATTGTGGCTGGGAATAGGTTCTTCATGGTGATGCAGGTTGGTATCTTCTAATTTTGCCGCTCTGTTCAGCTCTTGGATGATGGGATGAGGGATTGTTTCAAACTTCGAGTCATTTCGTTGCGCGATTGATGCTTAGCCATCATAAACGCATCTGTCTATTTTTTCCCGTTCATGTAAATGACGTCTTTTGCCCGCTCTGGCGGAGTGACCTTGAATTGCTCCAGTTTACCTTGCTTGATCACGCCTTCGACTGTGGTGTTGCAGGGCGCGTGAAGTTTGAACTCGCAATCCCAGTCCTTGGGCCATGCAGGTAGCAGATAGATCTTGCGACCATCGCATTGTAGCAACATCGATTGCAAGGCGACGAGCAGCACCGAACCATGATCCTGATCGGGCACCCAGTCGAAGTTCGGACCCCAGAATGTCGGGAACCGTGAGGCCTCATGCTTGCTCTTGGCGCGCGCCACCACGTTGTCGCGGGCCTGCGCAGCCTCGCCCAGAAAGGCCATGAAGATGTCGTCCTGACGCCAGCCGGAAGCGCCCTTGTCGATTCGATGATTCAGTGCTTCCACCCCCCACTCCAGATTCGGTTTGCCGACGGCGATCTGGCGGAAGGGAAACACCGCGTAAAGTTCGGGAACCTCGCTGTTGCTCTTCCGTTTGTAAACCTGGGCGGGGGCGAGCATGACCTTGCCGTCGGGTGTCTTCGTGGTCGGCAAGGGCGGCAACTTGGCCTGCAACTGCTTCCAGAATCCGCGGTCCTCGACGGTTGTCAGTTCATCCGGCAGCGCCAGCAGGCGTTCCGTCGTCGCGTGAAGACCGGCGACTTCCGGCATGGGATTGACGCAGTCCATCCATGTCTCAAGCGCCTGCGACGGCTGCATGTCGAGCTTGCCGTCGCCCCCGGTCTTGTAGTGCTGGTCAAAGAACCCGAGCAATTCACGCGCGGCGGGCAGCACGGTTTCACGCAGGAATTTCGCGTCCCCGGTGTAGGCGTAGCGGTCTAACAACAATGTGACCAGTTCCGGCCCCGAGACCCATTCATATTTATGCCAGTCGCTGGCCTGGAGTTTGCTGGCACGTGTGGCGAATGGCTCGGGGCCGTAATCTTGAGCAAACACGTCGCCCCAGAAATAGGTGCATTCCGCAATATAGGCGCCACCATGACCGAGGTACTTTTTCGTGCGGAATTTGAAGAACGGCATGAGATCGCGGACATACATGTTGAACAATGGATCCATCATTTCGAAATCTCCTGCCGCGCACATCGAATGGTAAGGAAGCCGGGTGTTCTGCCACCAGTAACCGGGGCCCCATTGCCGGAAGTCGGCATCCTCGAGTTTCTGTTCCGCATAGGGAACCGTAAACAGGCTGCCATTGAATTTGATCGGATACGTGCCGCGTCCGACGCAGGCCGCCGTATAACGCTGCAAGGCATAGGCCCGGGACAAAACAAAGGTGTCGTCCTCGACAATTGTTTTGCGCCGCACTGAGTTGCCGAACACCACCGGCTTGCCGTTGATGTAAACCGTCACCCGCCCGTCCCGGGCCAGGGTGAACGCGGTGTGCTGCCAGACTCCCGTCGTATAAACCGCGTCCTTGGTCCAACTTTTGTCACCGAGGATCAGCCGCATGTCCGATCCCGAGAGCGTATCAAAGAGGAACCCGTCCGATCCGCCCGGAGTGCATTTGTCGGCAATGCGCATCGACCCGCCCTCGGAGGGCTTGATCCAGGCTTCGATGGTCAGGCCGCCAACAAACGCACGCTGATCCAATTCCGGCAGGGCCTTGGGGCCTTCCGGGACAGTGCTGAAAATCCGGGCCGGATGCTCGGGTGCCTTGGCATCGGGCGCCGTCGCCGCCAAGGCCTTCACGTCGGCTTCCGAAAGCGCCGCCGAGTACACCCCGAAGCGTCCGAACGTGCCCTTGAAGCGATTGCCACCGCTTTGGTCGACTCCAATGCTCAACGGATGTTTGTTAGATGGAATACCGCCACTCCGGACCGCATCCGGCGACTCATCGTTCTGTGTGACATGGATCCAACTGCGGTTCCAAAAGCCCGCCCACCATCTCTCATGGGCCGCCCGGCGCTCTGTTAGGTTCACCTTGCGCGCCGTTTCGAGAATGGATTGGGTTTCGGCCAGCCATTCCTCCGCCGTGGCCGGATGTTTGGTCAATACGGCGATCTCAAACAGATGGCTGGTGCCCGCGGTGGATTGCAGGTTGCGGTCATCCACGCGCCGCGGACGGCCCGTGGCGATCAATGCGCCGAAGGTCCGGTGCAACAGCGGTTCGGCACGCGGAAATTCCTCCACGCCCTGCATCTTTGCGAGATTAGCGGGACCGGCCGATTTGATATTGCGGTGATACCAACCGATGCGATCTTTGAGTCCGCTGATCACGGTGTCGGGTTCCACCACTGTTTTTTCTGGAAACAGCGGAGAATTGAGCACATCGCTTTGCGTCTTGCCCGGCAGTTCCGTGGCGGCATTGCGCCAGAGCTCTATCATTGCGGTCGCCGTGGATGGCTTCGCTGTTTTCGCTTCCACGCAGATCACCGGGCGATTGGCATCCACCCACAGGCGCAAATCCACCTGGGCATCACCTTCCCCGTAGCTGGCGCTCAAGGTGCCATCCTTTGCGGTTAGTACCTGCCTGAATTTCTTCGTGCGCTCTGCCGGACCATCGCCCACCTTGATGCGCATGGCACCGACCTTCACCAAACGGCCGCTGTCGTCCCAGGCGTCGGTGCGGGCGATGTAGAAGCGCAGGTCGCCCGACGGCTCGATCCAGGCGTTGAGGGCGATCTCGCCATTGCCCAGCGGCATGGTGCCGTTGTAGTCAGCGCTGGGCGTATCCCAGACCACCTCGTAGGGCGATGCCGGAACGGGTTCGTCGGCCGCATTCGCGCCACCCAGCGCCAGGCTTCCCAGCATGCTACCGGCGGCCCATGCGGACATCATCATTCGATCTATCAGAATTCGTTTCATTGTCATTCACCTAACCTCTCATTTTCCTGGGGCGACCCCGTCCGCACTTTTGACACACTCATGTCAGGCCAGATCGACTGCATCTGCCAGGCATCGAGCTTTTTCAGCAGGGCATCCTGTCCCTGGGAACGGAGGGAAACACCGACACTGTCTTGACGGCCCGGATAGACCCGCATCGCGAGGTAGAGCTTTTCATTGACGAAGACCTCCACCACGCTGCGATCAACGTAAACGCGCAGTCTCAGCAGCTCGTCTTTCCGTTCCATGACCGCTCTTTCCGGCGGTCTGATCCACACGTCCGGGCTCGTGCTCGAGCGGGTCCCATCCAGACAGACGACGCCCTGGGTCTGATACCAGATGCTCAATTTGCGGTCGAAGTTGTAAAAGGTGATCGAGGTCTGCTCTTCGGCATTCGGCGAGCGCAGGACGTTGAGTTGCACCCATCGCGACAATTGCGGGTCGATCTCGGCGGCCAGTTCAAGGGAATTTCCCCGGATGGAATCGAACACCACTTCCTGGTTGGCAGGCAGGCGGGTTTCGCCAACGTGCCGCGGGTCGGCTCGCAGCGAGGCAACGGCTTCCACCGGCTCAATCCGCAGTTGCGCGTCCGGCCCGAGGGTCAGCCGCTGGGCAAGCGACATGATCTGATCCCAGTCGTCGCTTGGCTTCCCGTCGTTGATGTTGAGAATGTTGACAACGCCACCCTTGCCGTCGGCGGCAGCGGAGGGGGCGTGGACACCTCCCGGGGAGACAGTGCCGTGGTTGAAGCGACCATGGGCATAGGGTTTGAATCGATGACTCGCCGGATTGTAGTCTCCCAGCAAATACTGACCGCCCATGGTATGGCTGAAGGAAAGGAAAAGGTGCTTGTTGCCGATCGGAACGAAATTGGGGCAGGCAGAGGCATCGCCCAAGGGGAAAGGGTTCCCTTCCAGAAACTCACCGGGTGCCGTCCACTCAAGCAGGTTTTTCGATGAAACCAGGTTGGCCCCCACCAAGCCGAAATAGCTGTCCCCTTCCTTCCAGATGCACGAATCCCCCGTCGGGCACCTCACCGGGCCACCTCCGATTTTCTCCCAGTTCAGCAGCAGGGGATCTTTGGAGACTGCGACCATCTGACCGGCATCGATGCCCGGATAGAATGCCACGACCTGATTCTCTTCGACCACCGTGCCGCCGGAGAAGCACATTCGTTCAACGCCAGGATGGATGGCATAAGGAAGATCGCGCCAGTGGACCAGGTCATCGCTGACCGCGTGGCCCCAGTGTTGCCGACGGCGAAAGATGTCCGCTGGCGCCGGAAACTCATCGGGCGGATAACCCTGGTAAAACAGATGCCAGCGGCCCTGCCAGAAACACAGCCCGTTCGGGTCGTTCAACTGGCTTTCCGGGCTGACGAAGTGATAGGCCGGGCGATACGGGTCCGCCGCCAGCTTTTTGCGCGAGGCCGCGAAACGCAGCATTTGGACGTTGGACGTCAGCTCCTGCTGCTGCTCCGCCAGAGTTCCGGAGAACACCTGGCGCGGCACTGGAGACGGAAACTTTTCCTGCGCGGCGAGCGGCGCCAGCAGCAGCGTGGTGATGGCGATGACGGTTCGTCTTTTCAAATTGTTAGAATGAGATGAGGACGGACCCAGTGGACTCCCATGCGCAATCAGCCCTTGAGCTCGCGATGGGCTTTGCGCAGGAAGGGCGGTGGCGAGTAAGAAAAGCCATAAGAACGCATGATTCATTTGGGGTCATTGTTTCCCGCTGCCGATCTCCACCTCACAAAAGGTCAGCGCGGCAATGCCGTTTTTGCCATACAGCAGAAGTTTCGGCTCCCATTTTTTGTCGGTGATATAGGTGATGGTTTTGGCTGTGCCAGGCGCGATGTTTGCAGCACCCGTCCGGCTCTTGATCTCCGGCGCTGCATTGATTGCCGTCAGTCCGGCCCTGAAGACAAGCAGACACACCACTTTTGTTGTTATTACTTGTTTCATAGTGGTTCGTTGCAAGTCTATTTCGTCACTTTCCGATAGAGAAATGCGTCGGAAGTGAGAAGGGATGTCAACAATGCCTTCATGCTGCCATTGTTGTCGCGATAGGCCTTGTAGGCATCCTGCAGGATCGGCGCGTCGTTGATGGTTTCATTGCGTCCCATCCAGTAGCGGAAAACATGGCGGACAAAGACCTGCTTGACGCGTTCACTGGCGGCAAGCTTTCGGATCATCTCGATGGGATTCGCGACGGGTCCATCCAAAGCGGGGTCGCCACTGAGAGTGATCTCACCGGTGGCGTCCACTTTTTGGCCCTGATCACCATTCCCGTTCCTGTCGCGAATAAAACCTATCTGATTATACATTTCAAATGGCAGGCCGAGCGGATCCATTTTCTGGTGACAGCGCCAGCATTCCTCGACTCGGGTCACGCGCATCCGGTGACGCAGGGTTGACTGAGGTTCTTCCGGCAGCTTGGCATCCACCGTGATCGGGATATCAGGCACGGAACCACCCAGGAGGCGTTCGCGGATCCAGCGTCCGCGGGAAATCGCATGATTGTTCACCGCATCCGAGTGAGAGATCAGCCAGACGGGATGCGTGAGAATTCCCAGCCGATCTTTCGGATCCACGGTGGTCAGTGATTTCAATGCATCTTTGGCCGGCGGAGAAAAGCTATGGTTGTATTGCGACTGACGCACATAGATCGGCTGGGGGGGCTTCGGAAATACATGATGAAGTTGGTCTTTCTGAGTAGCTTCCCACTGGTTGAATTCACCCGGCCTGCCGGGCTTTATTTCCGCGCTTGGCTCGAAGACGTGAACGAATGGTTTTCCCCTGTCGGTAAAGAAATACTGATCACTGAGGGCCATTGCCTGCTCCCACCTAGGATCCGCCCAGTAGGGCATATAGATGACACGGTCAGTGGTCAACAATTCCTGCAAGACATTCTTGTCCTCCCTCACGATCATTTCGACGAGGCAGTCGGTATTGGCAATCATGCTATACATTTGCGGCATATAGGAGGGAACATGCGCGCCTTCCTGTTCAAGGACCTTGGTATCCTTGCAGATCGTGCCGCAACGATCGTAATCGAAATACTCCCTGAAAAATTGCAGAATGCGGGGCTTGCGGATGCTGTCATCATTCAGGATGCGGGTCACTTCCCGTTTGATGTCATCGCGCGTTTTCAGTTTTCCCTCGGCCAGCGCGGTCCACAAATGATCGTTATCCGGCCGAATGTAGGAGAAGGCCGCATTGATGGCGAGCGCGAGTTCCTGTCCCTGCAAAGGAGCGCGTCCATACTTGTCCGGCTGCTTGCAGTCCTCACACAGTTCCGGGCGAAAGAGCGCGTCCGGGTCCAGGAAGATCGGGCTCAGCCCCAAAAAGGTGCCGTCTTCCTTGCCCAGTTTCTTGATGGACTTGTTGGCAATTTCCAAATAAGTAGCGGTTTCTTCCGCCGTGGGTGGGCGCAGCGTGAGGGCTTCAAATAAGAAATTAATGGCTTTGGTCAGGCCTTCGTCGCTGACTCCGGGGTTCTTCATCAGATCATAAACGGGAGTCAATGGCCGCTTGATTTCGTTGCTATAGAACATCAAGCCCTGAGATTTATACTGGTCGGGGACTTTGCTGTAACTCTCGGCAAACTGCCACGGTTCGCCAGGAGGCCCGTAGGCCATGAAACGCAGGATCGTTTCCGCGTCGCTGGCGATCAGCGAAGCCTCGGCGCTGTTGACCGTGTAAAGGAAGGGGTAATTGCGCAACCCATGATCCTTGATCATCGTCAGCTTGGCATTGATACCGAGGGTGGCAAAGTTATAGGTATCTCCAGCGCTTCCAAGGTAGCCATCCAGACCTAAATAGACTTTGGTCTGACCTTCAAGGTTGGAGGGAATATGATCTCCGTGGGTCCACAGCCCCGGGCGTTCGGGATCATATTTCCGCTTAAGCAAAACCAGATCATTCAGGCGGACCAAATGTTCCTGGGGGTGAATGCGCCAGATGCGCGCCGGCGTGGATGCGGGTTCCAGGTCTTTTGGCAGGGGGCCAAACAGCAGATCGTGATCCAGATGATTCCCCTTGGCCGGACGCAAGTGATCGACAAAGCCGCCCTGGTTTTCCAAGGCCCGGACCATTCCGCTGGTAATCCAGTTTGATAGCTCCAGACGCTCCACCAATTGCGGCTGGTTGGACTTCTTCCGAGGCGGCATTTCCTTGAGCGCCACCTGCTCCCAGACCCGTCTCCACATGCTGGCATTCTCTGCCGAGACAGCATGCAGATCCTCGAGAGAAACCTTGCCCTTTCTGCTGTCGTTGTCATGACAGTCCATGCAGTATTCTTCGAGGAACGGCTTGACCTTTTTTTCGAAGGCAAGGTCACCCGCTCCTCCCGTCTCTGCCTGGGCTATAGCGGAAAGCGCGGAGAAAAGGACGGATGAAAAAATCGCGCGATGGAAAATTCGATATCCAGCCATATCAAGCAAGAAGTTCTTCGATTGGACCGGCCTTGCTCTTGGTCTGATTGGCCATGTAATCGTTCAGATTGAAGTGGTCCACCGGCTTGCCCACGCCACGCAGGAAGGTGGTGTAGAGGTCGTTAATCGGACGTTCCTTGATATGGGTAAAGCGACCGGTCTTGAAACGTCCGCCGCCGTTCCCCAGAAGCACAAAGGGCCAGATTTCACCCGAAGAATGCTGCTTTTCCGCATTGTTGCTGGTATAGACAATCAGGGTGTTGTCCATCATCGTGCCCGAGCCTTCAGGAACGGCTTCCAGAGCTTTCATGAGCTTGACCAGCATCTCACAGTTATAATTACGGATCTTTGTCCAGATAGGATTGCCAGGCTGGTCAACATGACCGAGCCCATGGCCGGCTTCAGAAAAGCCAAGCCCTTTCCAGGAGCCGAAATATTCACCGCATCCAGAGGCGATCGTCAGGACATTCGTCACGTTTGCCTGGAGCGCCGCGATCCCGATTTCTAACAATGCATCATGCCAGTCGGTCTCGAATTTTGGTTTGGCATAGCGGTCATCGATTTTAGGGGCGTATTTTTTGAGCAGTCCTGAAACGCCGACCAGTTTCTCACGCATTCCGTTGAGATCATGAAAGCCGTTCACAAAGTTTCCGTAACGCGCACTTTCGCCTCCGGACAATCTTTTGCCTTTGAGTCTGGCCACACGTTCGAGGTCAAGCATGATATCGGAACGAGCTTCGTATTGCTTCATCATTTCTCCCTCGGTAATACTGCCGAAGAGCGTCCTATACAGCAGGTTAGGATCGCAATACATGAACATCGGCTGGTTCGGCCCCGTCGCAGTCAGCGTGCCGACCGTTGGCCGCGCTCTCATACTTTCAAGCGATTCCATGCCAATGCATAGTGGCGGAAGGATGGTCTGTGGCAGCGCCTGGCTGAGCACATAATCGATGGTTGGGCCCAGCGGAGGGGCACCACCGTTTCCGCCACGGTAGCCACCGAGGGCCCCGAAAAAGGCGCTGTGTCCACAGTTCGTGTGCAGGCCATGCAAACCATTTATGATGTGCATTCTGTTTTTGTAAGGCTCCAATGCTTGCATCGGCTTTTCCAGGGTCACGCCATCGAGTGAACAGCTTTCAACGAGGCCCTTGGGGATGCAGGTCAGCGGGTCGAAACCATGGTTTTGCAAAAAGAAAATGACCCGCTTGGGACCGCCCGATGTTTTAATGATGGGTGTGTCAGCGGCCTTGGCAAGGTCGGGAAACAAACTGGTGCCGAGCAGCGCACCGACCCCGGTTGCCATTCCATGAAGTAATTGTCTGCGATTGATCATAATGTATTATTTCGTGCGTTGTTTTCTGAAAACCAAGGAAGCTTCTATCAATGCACCTCCACCTCGCAGAATGTCAGCGCGGCGATGCCGTTTTTGCCATACAGCAGAAGTGTCGGCTCCCATTTTTTGTCGGTGAGATACGTGATCGTTTTTGCGGTGGAGGGGGCCGCGAGTTTCAACACGATCTGCGTGCCGCTGCTGGTGCCCGACACAATTTTTCCCGCCTCGCCATCGAGGTAGAACTGCACTGCCTGCACGTCGTCCCAGAGCATGGCTTGATCGAACTCCAAAACGATTTCATCTTTTTTGTCGCTCGAAAAATACGCTTTCTTCAAGTCCGCGGCCGTGACCGGCTTGTCGAACTTCACGCCACAGGCATCGCGTTCCAGCAGCGGAGCCATCCGCAGGCCCAGGAGCTCGTAGTCTGATGTCTTGTAGTGGCAGCCGCTTGGAATGTCCAGCGTGGCCATCACGGTCAGATGGGAAAAAATGTGGCCCAACCGACGCTGCACATCGCGCAGTTTGTCGCTGTGGCGGTTGCCGCCCTGCGAGCAGGCGTTGGGGTAAATTTGATAAACATAGTAGTTCCTGATGTTCGGATAGTCCTGTTTCCATGCCGCGGTGAGATCTAGCCAGTACTGCTGGTAGGTTTCGCAGCCGTAGCAGTTGTTGGGGCCGTCGAATCCCTGATCGGCTTCGCCCTGGTGCCAGAGCACGCCGCGGATGCCGTGGGTGAGCCGCGCCGCGACCACCCGCTTCTTGAGGTTCGCATAAATCGGACGCTCCTTGTTGGCGGGCACAAGTTCCGTTGGCATGTGCTCGTCGATGCGGGTGCCGCCGACGGCGCCATTGAGAATGCAAACCGGGATCTTCTGGTTTTCGACAAACTTCTTGGCCATGGCCATGCCCCAGGCGCTGATGAAATGGATGCGGTCGGGATCATTCGGCTTGATCCGTTCCACCCGTGCATTGCCCCAGCCACCCGTGAGGGGATCACCGTTGACCTCGCCGTTGCCACCGAAACTGCGGATCCACGGACTGTCGGTATGGGTGAGGTCCTCCCGCGCCCTGGTGTTCTCGTAGTTGTAGCCAACGGCATTCGACTGGCCTTCGATGATGTAAGCATCGCCGCACACCAGGTTGTTGACCGTGCGCTCGACCTTTTCCGTTGCGCCGCTGCCGCTGCCGAACTCCACTTTGTAGCGGATCAATCCGGCTTTGAGTTTCATGGCAAAGGAATAGGAACGGTCCTGTTTGAGTTTCTGACTCGACGTATTGATCAGTTTGTCATCGGCATACAATTTCAAAAACACCGTGTCGCCCGCACCCGCCTGGGTGCCCCGGTAAAACAGCGTGCCTTCGTTGCTGTCGTCGCGCGCGAAAAACTGATTGTCCACCGGCTGCTCGTCGTTGTCGGGAGTCCGCTGCACCCAGGGGTCATTCGCCGGCTCCGCGACTGCGAGGGTGATCGACTGGGTCGACGGCTTCCCGCCGTTGTCGGCCGTCGCCGTAACCGTGAGCGTGCCACTGTTGTTGGCGCGCTTCAGAATCAATTTCCCCGGTGCCCGTTCGACGATGCCCGCGATTCCGGAAACGCTCCACACATAGTTCATTTCCCCAACACCCTTGGCCGCCAAGGCAGCGGCATTGCTGATCTGCGGCACAACTTCAATGGCAGTGCGACCATCCCACTTGGCCGGGGCTTTCAAAACAAACACCGGGTCGGGCAGGTCTTCTTTCACGATCACGGGAATGTCGATCGTTTTCGCACCCGCCGCGAAGATGGCTTTGCATTGCAGGGTCAGGTTTTCCTCCGCCGTCACCCGGCCGGCCTCAAGGGTGAAGTGATATCGATCCACTGCGACGATCGTCTCCTTGTCCCCCCGTTTGATGATCCAGAAAATTTTCCGCGCGCCGCCGGCTTTGGCGGAGACAGTGATGTTTTTGCCCTCGTTCAGGGTGATCGATTTTTCCGATAGGGAAAACTCGGTGCCCGACTGCATCAGTGGTCCGACCAGCGATTGCCGCGGTTTTTGATTTTCGTACTGCAGCTTCACCCAATCCGCCGAGCGCGCGACCTTGGAAATGCGCACTTCGTCCATGTCGCCCTGGAAAACAAAATTGCCCCAGCCGCCCAGCGAGACCTTGACCGGGCTGGTGATGGCCAGCGGGTTGCCTTCCTCCGTGGATTCGGCCTCGAGTTGGCCGTTCACATACAGGCGCGACTGACCTTTTTGGCAGGTGTGAATGACGTGGATCCATTCGTGGAGCGACACCGTATTTTTCCCCGCGAGACTGGCTCCGGACCCGTAGCAGTCCATCGCCATTTTCGGTGGTTTGCTGATGATCATCTGCACCATTGTTTTCGGACCGCCGCTGCCCCAGCTCACAATGCGATCCCCGGATTTTTCCGCCTTAAACCAAAGCTCGGTTGAATGAGGCGCCGATCCGCTGGGAAAGGTGGTGATGTTTTGTCCACAATCGATTCCTTTGTTAGGCTCGAAATGCCGGCCCTGCCCGAACACGCCCGCCGAGGACACGGTGCCCCGATCCTTCGCCACCAGCGTGCCCACTTCGTCCCGGGACGGATCATCCAAATGAAATACGCTGAGGTAACCGTTCGCTTCGTTGAAAACGGCCTTGCCGTTCGACTCGCTGGTCGCGCCGTCCTTGCCCCAGAACATGGTGATTTCCTGTTGCGCGTTTCCTTTGATGACCGGCATGCGCACCCAGATGTTCGCGGTTCCGGCAGCCGGATCCCAGCCGTCGATCTGATAAGCCAGCGCCTTGCCGTCGATGGCAAATCGAAGGTCTTCTCCCTGCGCCTGCGCCTGTGCGAAATCAAACCAGTCCTTGTCCAATCGCAGCAGCAAGGGGAAATTCTCCTCGCTGGCAGTGGCGGGGAGATCCGCGCCGTCGGGTGTGGTCAGAACCGCAAACGAACCCGAGTGCTTCCAACCTTGGTATTGGGCGAAAAGCGGCGGGGAAAATCCGGCCGATAGCGCGACGGCGATGATGAGGGCATTTTTGTTCATGAGAAGTAGCGGGAAGACACCGGAATTGTCCCAGTGACCGACACGAAACTAACGGCCCTCGGGAGTCGAAGACAGCTTTTTTTTCTTGTCTGATAGCGTGAAATATGGGCTATTCCGCTCATGCGGGAGATGCGTCGGTTGTCGGTTGTCGAGCAAAGCGCCAATCATCTGCGCAACGGAATTCGCAATGGTCTCTGGCGCGGCACCCTGCCCGGCCTCGTTCCGTTGGCGAGGGAATTGAACATTTCCCGCGGCACCCTGCAAAGCGCCCTGCGCATTCTCGAAAACGAGAAACTTGTCAGCGTGCATGGCGCGGGCAACAACCGCAGCATCAACCTGCGGAAGTTGAAGAAAATGAAACTGCGCGTCGGCGTGCTGCGCTTCGAGGAGGAGGGATTGCAAATGTCCAAGCTGTTGTTTCAAGTCCAGCACAATCTGGAGGCAAGGGGTCACCGCATGTTCTTTGCTCCCAAATCCCAGACGATGCTCCAGCACTCGCTCACACGGATCGTGCGCCATGTCGCGGAAAGCCCCGCGGACGCCTGGATTGTCGAGGCCGGCAGCCGCGAACTGCTGGAATGGTTTTCCCAACAACCGGTCCCCTGCTTCGCACTCTACGGCCGCTCCGAAGGACTGCCGCTGTCACGCTCCGGTCCCGAAATGATTCCGCCACTGCTCGAAGTGACACGCGAACTGATTGCGCTGGGGCATCGCCGAATCGTGACCATCTGTCGGCGCGACCGGCGCGAGCCGACATTGGGCAATGCCGAGAGGGCGATTCTCGACACACTCAGCGACCACGGCATTGTCACCGGCAAATACAACATGCCGGACTGGGAGATGACTCCCGAGGGTCTCGAATCCATGTTGAAAAAAATGTTCCGCGCCACGCCACCCACCGCGTTGATTCTCGATGAATCCTATTTTGCCATCAACGCCGCGCAATTTCTCGCCCGCAATGGCATTGATGTGCCCGGGAAAGTTTCGTTGTTCTCCACCCAGTACGATGAGGCGCTCGCCTGGTGCCGTCCTGTCATCGCCCACATCCAATGGAAAAGCGAGCCGATCGTTCGCCGCCTCACCCGCTGGGTGGACGATCTGCAAAAAGGCCGGAACGACCGCAAAACGATCAACTTCCCGGCCGAGTATGTCCGCACCGACAGCATCGGACCTGCATGGAAAGGCTGAGTTTCGTGGCTCAGGGGATTTTCAAAACCCCGCTGCCCGCGAGTTGCGGCGTGTTGTTCGCGCCGTAGGTTCCGGAAGGAAGCGTTTTGCCGTCAACGATGAGCTTGGTGACATTCACCTGACCCTTGAAGTTGAGGGCCAACACGGCACCACTGGCAACCGTGACCTCGGTTTTTGCACCGAGACTTTTCGCTGAGGCAATCACCAGCGTGCCGGCGTTCACCGTCGTCGGACCGCTGTAGCTGTTGCTGCCCGAGAGCGTCCAGGTGCCGCTGCCCGACTTCGCAACGGCGGTGACCGCCTTGCCCGCGCGGTCGTGCGGATCCACAAGATCACCCGCGATCTCGCCCGTGCCTGCGGTGTCGCCCTTGAGCGCGATGGTTTTGCTCGCGCTGTGTCCCGAGAGCACAAAGGTGCTGCTGAGTTTCAGCAATCCGGTGCCGGCTTGCTCGAAGGTCGCGGTGAAATTTTTTCCCGCCAGATTCATCACCCGGTCAGTGGTCTCACCCGCGCCGTTGTAGACCAGCGAGCACGGATCGTCGCCTTTGCCGATTACGATCTCACCGGTTTCGATGTCCACTGGCGCGCCCAGGCTGCCGTGCGGTTTGCCTTTGGCGTAGCTGTTGATCGACGAAACAACCAACGTGCCTCCCTCCAAAATCGTCTGCCCGGTGTAGCTGTTGCTGCCGTTCATCTGCAGAATTCCCGCACCGCATTTTTTGAACAGAAACGCCCCGCCGCCGGGTCCTTTCGAGTCTGCGATGTCGGTGGCGATCACCACCGGCTCCGTCGCACGGGAGGTGTCCAGACACAGCACCGCGCGTTCCATCACGCCGTTGTTATTGATGGTCGACGCGAGGTTTTTGAGAAACGCACCGATCTGTTCGCCGGTGAATTCGCCGGGACCGCCGACGCAGAGACGGAGTGTGGCGGTGGGTGCGATCGTGATTTTATCGGGCATCCATTTGCTGGTGTCGCCGTTGTAGAGCGACGCGGCTTTGAGGATCCGCAGCGTGCCGCGCTGGACAACCGTCGCGCCACCGTAGGTGTTGGTGCCGCCGAGCGTCACCTGACCGCTGTTAACCAGCCCGAAACCGCCGTAGGTGCCGATCTGTGTGAAACCCCCAGGACCGCTCATGGCGGCATTGATGACAAAATCCGCATACGAAGTGATGCGCGTATTGCCGTTCAGCGTGATCGTTCCATCCCAGGTGTCGCCGAAACCGTTGTTGGCATTGATCTCGCCCCCGTTCAACACCAGCGGATTCGAGCCGTTGACATGTTCGAGCGCGAGCACACCGTTTTCGTTCAAAGTGATCGGACCGGAGCCGAGTCCCTCGTTCGCGACAAACATACAAAGGCAGCCGCGATTGATCGTGGTGCCGCCGGTGAAGGTGTTCTTCTTATTGTCGAGCCGCAGCAAACCCCCGCCATTTTTCGTTAGACTTCCCGCACCGGAAACGAGCCCGGGGAAAATCACCTTGCCATCCCTGAGTGTCACGTCGACGGTCAAATTGCCCGCCAGAGTCACAGGCACCGCGAATTGCACTTCGGATGCGACACTCTGAGAAATGCGCGGCGTGGCGGCCGAGCCGTTGGCGGTGAATGCCAGGCTCTTGCCCTCGATTTTCACCGTCGGCCCTTTGAAGTTCAATTGATTGACCACCAAGCCTTCATTCAAATCGTTCACCAGCGAAAAACTGCCCTGCTTGTCAAACTGGAAAACGTAGTCGGCCTGACCCGCCGCGACCGGGGCCGAGCCCGAAGCCAGATTGTTGGTCCATTTCGATGCCTCGCTCCAGTTGCCCGCCTCCGCTTTGTTCCAGGTAAACACGTTGGGCTGGTTGGCTGCGATCGGTGTCACGACCGGCACCGGGGAATTCTCCACGTCCACGGCCTTGGGAGCGGGTGCGGCGGGTTTCGGCACCGTCGCAGGCATGTCTGCGGCGACATAGGGTTTGTCTTCTTTCACCAGCTCCACAGGACCCGACACCTTGTATTCGTTCGATGTCGGCGGCAGTTGCGCGGCTTTGGCGGGATCGATGTACTGGGCAAGGTCGCGCAAGGCAATCACCTTGTAGTTGTTGTCCTTCAAGTACTGCATCTGTCGTTTGAAGATCGCCGGATCAAGGGAAACAGCCGGATGCTCGATGTCGGGCACACCATGATAGATGATCACGGCGACTTTGCCGTTGTTCGCCTGACGCACGTTTTTGACAAACTCCTCGACGGTGCCCGAGCCGAGGCAGGGAATGTCGAAGGGGTTGTCGACTGTCGGACGATACGGACGGAAGTGGCCGCCCCGACCGAAGATGTATCCATTCGCCGCGAGATCAGGATACGTTTTGGTGTTCACCGCAAAAACCGGCCAGGCGATGGTGGTGCTCTTGGGAACTCCATTGGCCTGCAAGTCATCATCCAGACTCAGGAAGGCCCCGATGCCGGCGCCGCCCGCATGACCGGTGGTGTGATTGCCGATTTCAAAACCGGCATCGTGCATCGCCCTCATCTGCCGCCAGGTCAGATACCAGTCCTTGCGGGTGCGGAACGAATCGAAATCGCAAACGTAAAACGAGCCGCCGAAGCCGAACGACTTCAGGATCGGCGCCACCACCGTGAATCCGCTGGCAGGACCGTCGTCAAAGGTGAGCACCACCAGTTTGTCGGGAATCGGCTTGCGCAAAATGCCCGTGGGGTCGGCAGGTGCTGCGTTCTGGCCGAAGGCGGCACTGGCGAGAACCAGGGTCAGGAAACCAAGGGAGGGGAGCTGTCGTTTCATTTTTCTGTAAAGAGTGATCGTTGTTGCAACTGCGAAACCGACCGGCGATCATTTGCCCGCCGTGGTTTCGGTGTAAATGCCCACGTCGATGTATTGCCCGCCGCTGTCCTGATGGCAATGCACGGCAATGACGTTTTTGCCGAGTTTGAGTGCGGCGAGTCCCTCGGGCGTGAGCGCGGTTTCCTCGTATTCGGAACTGAAGCCATCCGCTTTGCAGGCCAGGACGCCGTTGATGTAAATCTCGGCCGCGTCATCGTGATGCACCATCAGGCCAGCAGTGGCATTCTTGTCCGCCTGCCAGTCGAATTCACGCCGCAACCAGATGTCGCCGCCTTTCCACTCGGTGTTCACCGCCGTGTTCGGCGTGTCCTTGGTGCCAAAGCCGCCGAGGCCCTTCTGCCATGCGGCATCATTGAATTCCGGTTTGGCCCAGTCCGCAGCGGGCTGTTCGAGAGTGAAGCGCCACTCGACACCTTTTTTTTCCGATGTCGGCACGACATCTTTGCGCACCGGCATGGGGGGCAGCTTGCCGGTGTTCACCGCGGCGGCGCGTTCCGGTATCACTTTGTTGATCTCGCGATCATAAGTCAGCAGTCCGTTGCCTTCGGTCTCGACATCGGTGAGCTGGGTGTAGATCACCGCCGAAAGTCCGGCGCTGTCCTTGAGCTCCCAGGCTTTGGCGAGCAGTTTTTCATATCCGGGGGTCAGGCCCTCGATGCTGTTGGTGCCTTTGTATCCCCAACTGCGCTTCGCCCAGGCATGACCTTCGATCGGCAAACCGAGGCCGCCGAATTCTCCGAGCACCGCCGCGCGGTTTTCTTCGGGCTGGGGCGAACCCGGACCGGGATAAACGTGGATGTCGATCACGTCACCGCATTTTTTGTCGTGATCACCGCTGCAATTGTTGACCAAGCGGGAAGGATCGAGCGCCTTGACCGCCGCCACCAACTGCTCGGTGTCGTGCTGGCCTTGCGACTCGTTGAAAACCACCCACATGATGATCGATGGATGATTCCAACGACCTTGCACCATTTCCATCAGTTCGATTTTGAATTGCGGCGCGTCGATCGGCTGCTTGCCGCCATACGAATTGATGCTGGGCATGTCCTGCCACACCATCAGCCCGAGTTTGTCGCACCAGTAGTACCAACGCTCGGGTTCGACCTTGAGGTGCTTGCGTGTGGTATTGAATCCGAGCCGCCGGGTCTCCGCGATATCAAAGCGCAGGGCTTCGTCGGTCGGCGCGGTGTAGATGCCGTCGGGCCAGAATCCCTGGTCGAGCGGGCCGACCTGAAAAACAAACTTGCCGTTGAGCATCGGCCGGGTGATGCCTTTTTCATCCTTGCCCAGCGCGATCTTGCGCATGGCGAAATAGCTGCTGACCATGTCGACGGTCTTGTCGCCTGATTTCAAGGTGACCACGAGGTCATACAAATGCGGTGATTCCGGCGACCACAGTTTCGGATTGGCGATGGCGATCTTGAGTTCCTGACCGGCTTCCCCACTGACTTTCGCAAGCTCCGCACCGCCATCGCTGACCGATGCCTCCACAGTGCCGCTGCCGGTCACCGTCAAACGCAGGTTGCCACCATCCACGTCGGGCACCATTTTCAAGGCCTCGATGTGCGATACAGCCACCGGCTCGATCCACACCGTCTGCCAGATGCCGGACGTCGCGGTGTACATGATGCTTCGGGGTGTCAATGTCTGCTTGCCGCGCGCATAACCGCCGTCGTTGGTGGGGTCAAAAACATCGACCGTGATTTCCTGCGCTCCTTCCGCCTTCAATGCGGCGGTGATGTCGAAACTGAATCCATCATATCCGCCGCGGTGCACGCCGAGTTCCTTGCCGTTGAGCGAGACTTTCGTTTCCCAATCCACCGCGCCGAAATGCAACAGCACCTGCCGGCCGGCCCAATCCTTGGGCACCTCGAAACTGCGTCGATAGCTCATGCGGTCGGAGTGCTTCATCACGCCCGACAAGGCCGACTCGATGGCAAAGGGCACGAGGATTTTGCTCTCGGTGCCGTCACCGAGTTTGATGTCCCACAGACCATTCAAATTCAGCCAGTCCTTGCGCACCATCTGCGGCCGTGGATATTCAGGCAATGCATTGGAGGGCGACACATCCTTCGCCCAGCGGGTCTTGAGCGGTCCCTCGGCGGGTTTCCATTCCTCTGCGCGAACCGATGAGAGAAAGAAAAGCGAAAGGAGTGGGATGATGGGAAAAGGAAGCTTTTTCATGTCGTTGTCTTTCGAATACGCGGTGCCGCAGGGGTTTTTATCCGCG
>Ga0209598_10000304_pt1 | contig 39193 bp, 33 predicted proteins | sample M_140807_EF_Meta_FD_187317 | JGI IMG/M metagenome (GOLD analysis project Ga0209598, IMG submission 187317) | Freshwater microbial communities from Lake Montjoie, Canada to study carbon cycling - M_140807_EF_MetaG (SPAdes) (version 2) | ecosystem: Environmental > Aquatic > Freshwater > Lake...
CCAAGCACGCTTGGCCCGAAGACCCCTTCACCGCGTGGACGAGCGAAGACTGAGGGCGCGGCGTCAGCCCAACGCGACGGTCTGCTCGGCGGTGCGACCGAACCGACGCTGTCGACGACTAAAGTCCGCGAGGGCCGCATCGAGCGCCGCCTCGTCGAAGTCCGGCCACAGCGTCTCGGTGAAGTAGAGCTCCGCGTAGCACGCCTCGAAGGGCAAGAAGCCTGAGAGCCGGACCTCTCCAGACGTGCGGACCAGCAGATCGACGTCGGGCAGGTCGGCCGTAGACAGCCCGCCCGCGAGTATCGTCTCGTCTACATCGCAGGGCAGCAGGACGCCGCGGCGCGCCAGCTCCGCCACGCGCTGGGCCGCGCGCACCAGATCGCGGCGGCCATCGTAGCTCACCGCAAGCACCAGGGTCATGTCGCCACCGCACGCCGTCTTCGCCTCGACGGCCTCGAGCTTGGCGCGGACGCGCTCCGGCAGGAGCTCACGCTCCCCGATGGCGACGAGGCGAATGCCTCGCTCGATGAGCTCGGGCAGCTCCTCGTCCAAGAACCGCACGAGCAGGTCCATCAGGTCGCGGACTTCTTCCGTGGGTCGCTGCCAGTTCAATGTGCTGAAAGCGAATAAAGTCAAGTACTTGACGCCGACCGTCCGGGCGCGGCGGACAGCGCGACGCACGGACTCGGCGCCGAGGCGGTGGCCCTCGCCGCGCGGCATCCCGCGCTCCTGCGCCCACCGGCCGTTGCCGTCCATGATGATCGCGACGTGTTTTGGCAGCATCTCAAGACTCCGTTCTGCGGCGCGCGCCGCTTGAGCGACGGAGCGCAACGTGCCACTTCGGCTCAGTGAGATGCGTGAAGGCTCCGTGAAAATTCACGAAATCCGCAGGCGGACCTCAAAGTTTGCGCCGGCGCGCGGGCCTTGGCCCGAAGCGAGCAGGCGCACAGTGCCGCCGTGGTGCTCGGCCACGGAGCGGACAATCGCCAGCCCCAAGCCTGTGCCGTCCGCGTCTAGGCGGTCGGTCACGAAGCGATCAAAGAGTCGGGGCCGCAGCGCCTCGGCCACACCCGGACCGTCATCGCAGACGCGCAGCACGGCCCAGTCGTCGTCCGCGCGCGCCAGAGTCACCGTCAGGGCGCTGCCCTCGGGCGCGTAGCGGAGGGCGTTCGACAGCAGGTTGTCGACCGCTCGACGCAACCACCGCTCAGAACCGGCGAGGGTGATGTCCTCGACCTCGCCCTCGACCTTGAGCGTCTGGGCATCGATGCGGTCGTCCACGGCGTCGAGCGCGGAGCGGACCAGCCCACCCAGAGCGACCGGGGCACGCTCGAGCTCGAGGCCCTGCGCCTCGAGGCGGGCGAGCCCCAGCAGATCGTGCAACAAGACCTCGAGTCGGCGACTGGCCTCGTCGATGCGCCCCAAGAAGCGGGCGCGCGCTGCGGGATCGTCGCCCGCGCCCTCTGCGAGCACCTCGCTCGCCGCCCGAATCGCGGCGACCGGGTTCTTGAGCTCGTGAGATAAGTCCGCCACGAAGCGCTCCATGGCGTGGCGCTCCTCGAGGGAACGCCGCATGGACTCGAAGGCGTCTGTCAGCCGACGCACCTCGCGGCCGATGGGCGGCGGCAGCACCGCGTGTCGCTCGCCCCGCGCGATGGCCTCGGCGGTGCCAATCAGGCGCTCGAGGGGCTGCGCCAAGCCTCGCCCGACCACATAGGCGGCGACCGCGACCCCCGCGCCGAGGGCGAACGTGAACACCGCGAGCTTCGGCCCGAAGTCGTCGATCAGCATCGCCAGCAGGCGAAGCACGACCACCAGCACGCCCGTGACGAGGCCGATGGCCAAGAAGAGCTGCAGCCGAATCGAGAAGCCGTGCCGCAGCGAGCGCAGGACCTTGTTGAAGACGAAGGCCGACCCGACGAGGACGAGCAGCCCGAACGTGAGGATGACGGCCGCGCGCGGTCCCGTGAGCTCGAGCGCGCTCACGCCGCGCTCCCGCCTCGGGCCTGAACGACGTCACGCGATAACCGGTACCCGACGCCGCGCACGGTCTCGATGGTCTCGGGCGGCAGCCCCGCGTCGGCGAGCTTGCGCCGCAGCGTCTTGATGAACGCGTCCACGCTGCGCTCCGTGACCGCCACGCTGCCCCACACACGCTCGAGCAGGGCGTCGCGGTCGAAGACGTGGCCGGGGGCCTGTGACAGCACGGCGAGCAGGTCGAACTCGGTCTTGGAGAGCGCGAGTGACGCGCCGAGGGCGGTCACCGCGCGCGCGCCGAGGTCGATGGCCAGACTCGGTCCTTCGGCGGCGGCAGGCCCCCCCGCGCCGGCCGTTCGACGCAGGACTGCACGCGCCCGCGCCGAGACCTCGCGCGGTGAAAAAGGCTTGTCGACGTAGTCGTCCGCGCCGACCTCGAGGCCCACGATGTGGTCGGTGGCGTCGTCGTGGCTCGACAGGATGATGACGGGCAGGCGCGACCGAGCGCGGAGCGCACGCAGCCAATCGAGCCCGAAGCCGTCGGGGAGCGTCAGGTCGAGCACAACCAGGTCGAATGCGCTTGAGGCGAGCGCAGCGTTCGCCTCGGCGAGGGTGCGCGCCGCGCGCGTCTCGAAGCCTGCACGCGACAACGCGAACGCCAAGCTCTCGGTGATGGCGGGCTCGTCGTCGACGAGCAGGATGCGTTGGGCGTCCATGACGCGAACGCTAACACACTCGGGCGGTTGCGCGAGGCACTGCACGCGACCGCGACCTTGGTGCACACTCGGGGTATGACGGACGACGAACTGCTCGCGGCGATTGAGGCTCGGCTGGGGACGCCCCGCCGCATGCTGATTCAGCTCGCGCGCGCGGCCACGGCGGAGCGAGACCCGGGGCTGCCCGCCCTGCCGTTGGCGGAGGCGCTCGTTGAGTCCGGCGTCATCACGTCGCCGCAGCTCGTGTCGATCCGCTTCGCGCACGCGCGGCTCAGCGGCGCAGCGGCGGCTGAGCCTGAGCCGGAGCGCGGCCTAGCGCCGCAGGCAACGACGGTGGACGACGACCTGCTCGGCGGGCCGTTCTTGCTCGCAGAAGAGCCGCATACCCGCGTGGCGCCGGACGCGGAGGCAGACGCCCAAGCGGAGCACGCCGCAGGTCGACCGCCGCCGCCGACCGCTGAAGAGCGCTCGATTCTGCCGACCATCACGAACGGGCCCGCGCGGTACGCGCTGGGCGAGGAGTTCGCGCGCGGCGGCATGGGGCGCATCGTGCACGCGCGCGACCTGAACATCGACCGCGGCGTGGCGATGAAGCTCCTGATACGCGGCGCTGACGAGCAGATGGGCCTACAGCTCCGCTTCACAGAAGAGGCGCAGATCACAGGCCAGCTACAGCACCCGAACATCGTCCCCGTCTACGATCTGGGCACGCTGAACGACGAGCAGCTCTACTTCACGATGAAGCTCGTCCACGGCAAGACCCTGCGCGACGTGCTGCGCGGCCTGCGCTCAGACGACGCGGAGACCGCGCGCGTCTTTACGCGGACGCGGCTCGTCACCGCGCTGCAGCAAGTCTGCATGGGCCTCGCCTACGCCCACAGCCGCGGCGTGGTGCACCGCGACCTGAAGCCGTCGAACATCATGTTCGGCGACTACGGCGAGGTCTTGATCATGGACTGGGGCCTCGCCAAGATCGTCAAGACCGAGCGCGGCGCGCCGGACGAGACGCGCATCAAGAGCCATCGCGAGGCCCTGAGCTACTGGGCGACCCGGCATGGCGAGGTCATCGGCACGCCGGGCTATATGCCGCCCGAGCTCGCGCTGGGCCTGCTCGACGAGGTCGACGAGCGCTCGGACGTCTACAGCGTCGGCGCGCTGCTCTACGAGTGCCTCACGCTGCGCGCGCCCTACACCGGCAAGGACGCCAAGGCGATCCTGCGGAGCCTGCTGCGCGACCCTGTGGTGCCGCCGCGCGAGCGTGCCCCCGACCGAAGTATTCCCCCGGACCTCGAGGAGATTTGCCTGCGGGCGCTCGCCAAAGAGCGCGAGCGCCGCTTTCCGAACGCACTGGCGCTGCACGCGGAGCTCGAGGGCTTCTTGGCGGGTCAGCGCGAGAGCGAGCGTCGCGCAGCCGAGGCAGACAAGCACTTGACGGAGGGGCGGCTCGCGGCCCGCGAATACGAACTGCGTCGTCAATCGGCCGAGCGCCTCGCGGGCGACATCGACCGCCTGCGACCCAGGCTGATGCCGTGGGATGGCCCCGACCGGCGGCGTCCGCTGTGGGAACTCGAGCAGCGGCTCGAGGCGACCCGCCGCGAGAGCACGGAGGCGTGGGCGCGCGCGACGCAGCGGCTCCGCGAAGCGTTCGCGACCGACTCGGGCCGGAGCGACGCGCGCGACGCGCTGGCCGAGCTCTACTGGACGCGCTTTCTCGACGCCGAGCGCGACGGCGACCCGCTCGCGATGCTCGCCCACCGCGCGGCGCTCGAGGCCCTGCACGCGGGGCCCTACGCGGCGCGCTTGCAAGGCGACGGCGGCCTCGTCGTCAGGACCGATCCCCCGGGCGCGCGCGCCGTGCTGTTTCGGTACATCGAGCGCGACCGCGTGATGATGCCGGAGCAGGCCGTTGACCTGGGGCGTACGCCGCTGCTCGTCGACCCGCTCGCGATGGGCAGCTACCTGCTCGTGTTGCGAGCGCCGGGTCTGCGCGACACGCACGTGCCCGTCGCGATCACGCGGCAAGGTCAGGTTGAGCTCGACATCCGACTCCACGGCGACGCGCGCTTGGGCGCGGGCTTCGTCTACGTCGCAGCGGGCTCTTTTGTTGCGGGCGGCGACCCCTATGCGTCCTGGTCCCTGCCGCGCGAAGAGGTCGCGGTGCAGGACTTCTGCATCGCGCGGCTGCCGGTGAGCTGTCGTCAGTACCTGGACTTCATGAACGCCCTCGCCGCGAGCGGGCGACTCGACGAAGCGCGTTGCCGGGGGCCGCGTCAGCTCGCGGGCACACCCACGCTCTTTGCGTTCGAGGGCGACCGCTTCGTGCTGCCCAGCGTGGGGCCCGCCGGGGCTCCGTGGGATCCAAATTGGCCGGTGTTCGGCGTGAGCGCCGAGGACGCCGAAGCTTACTGCGCATGGCGCGGTCAGCTCGACGGCATGCGCTATCGCCTGCCGACGGAGCTCGAGTGGGAGAAGGCTGCGCGCGGCGCAGACGCGCGGGCGTTCCCCTGGGGCGACGCCTGGGAGCCGACGTACTGCAAGTGCGCTCACAGCCGCGCGGGCGCCCCCACGCCCGAGCCTTGCGGCACCTACCCGCAGGACCGCTCTCCGTTCGGCGTCATGGACCTCGCCGGCGGCGTCTCGGATTGGACGTCCACGGTCATCGCCGGGCAAGAGCGCGTGTGCCGCGGCGGGAGCTGGCAGCATCTGGACCTGCACGCGCGGGCTGCCAGCCGGCAGGCGCTCGCCGCGACGGCCGTGAGCCTCGACGTCGGCTTTCGCCTCGCGCACGACCCGTGACGCCGCGCGCTGACCACCGCTGGGCGTGGCCCGTGTGGATCGTCGTCGCGACGTGGGCGTGCGCCCAGATTGTGCGGGCTTCAGAAGAGGTCGGCGCCCTGCCCGAGGTGCAAGGCGCCGTGCGCGCCTGGGCGCCACCGCAAGTCCACGCCCTGGGCGAGGTCATCGACGCGCGGCCCCTGCGGCTCGACGCTGAGCTCGCGGCGCGCTACGGCGCACGGGTCACAGCGCCTCCCGCGCAGACGCCGGAGGCGTGGACGGGCGCCCTCGAAGAAGCAGGCCTCACCGCGCAGGCGGGCCCGACGAGCGCCACGCCCCGGCTTGTCCTCTCGCCCGAGCACGGCCCGCTGCTCGTGGTCGCGCCGTTCGGTCAACAGTGGGTCGTGGCCGTCCCCGAAGTGGGCGTCGTCATCAGCGCGATCGACGCTGTGCCGTCGACATGGCCGACGCTCGCGCTGCCCACGCTCCACGAGCGACCGTACTGATGCACGCCCGCCTCGCGTTCGCGCTCGCGGCGCTCGCCGGGCTGCTCAATGGCGCGGCCTTCGTGCACCACGGCGCGCCCGCGCTCATCGCCAATGTGCCGCTGCTCGTCGCGCTTCGACCGAGTCAGTCGGCGGGTCGAGCCGCGCTCTTGGGCGGCTTGGTCGGCCTGCTCGGCGGGCTCCACATCTACGGCGTCATGGACTACGGCCTGTGGCTGCTGGTCGGCTTCGCGACCTACACCGCGAGTCAGATGGTCCTCTATGCCCTGGCCCTGCGCTGGCTCTGGGGGCGCGCCGGCCCGAACGCCGACGTGCTTCTGCCCGCCGCGCTCTGGACGCTCACAGAGTGGCTCCGCACTGCTGGCCCGCTGTCGATGCCCGCGAGCTACGTCGGCTGCATCGCGGATGTGGACGCTCTGCGGCCGTGGCTCACCCTAGCGCCGTTCATCGGTGGGTTGGGCGTCAGCGGCCTTGTCGCGCTGACGCAGAGCGTCGTCTTTCATGCGGCCTTTGGCGCGCCCGACCAGCGCCGCGCCGCGTGGCTCTGGGGCGGGGCGGTCCTGCTCGCGGGAGGCATCGGCGCGGCGAACCCGCCGTCCATGGGCGAAGACCCGATTCAGGTCGCCGCGGTTCAAGGGGGGCTACCCAACCACGCCTACCACGGCGCCAGCGCCGACCCTGCGCTCCAGCGCGCTGTGGTCGACACCTACGCCTCGCTGAGTCAACAAGCCTACGATGCGCGGGCAGACCTCGTCCTATGGCCCGAGACGGCCGTGCGCGCCCCCGTCGCGCTCGCGCCGAGCCTGCGCGCGCGCTTGCTCCCGCCCACCGACGCGCCCCCCGGCACGACCCTGATCGCAGGCCTGCCCTGGGACCTGCCCAACGGCGAGCGACGCAACGCCGCCGTGGCGTTCGGGCCCGGCGGCACGATCATCGGGCGCTATGACAAGGTCAGGCTCGTCCCCAGCCACGAGGCCACCTTCACGGCTGGCGCGGCATTCGAGCCGATCGACACGCCTCATGGGCGCGTCGGCGTGCTCATCTGCTTGGAGTCGGTTTACCCGGAGATCGGTCGAGCGCTGACCGCGCGCGGCGCCGAGGTCCTCGCGGTGCTGAGCAACGACGCCGGCTTTCGGGCGTCGCCGATCGCGCATCACATGACGAACCGCGCGATCGTCCAAGCGGTTGAGAACGGACGCTGGCTCGTGCGCGTCGGTCAGGCGGGCATCTCCGCCGTCGTCGACCCGGCGGGGCGGGTTCGCGGCGCGCTCGGGCTCTTTGAGCACGGCGTCTTGATGGCCGAGGTCGGCCGCAGGCGCGACCAGCCCTTCGCCTCACGCTACGGAGACTGGGCGCTCTGGCCGGCGCTGCTCGTGCTCGCGCTTGCGGTCGCGCGCGCGTCCAGTCGGCGACCCAGAGCGTAGAGGCCCCAAAACACCGGCAGGAAGAGCAAGTACGCACCGCCCGTATGCCAAAAGCCCTGCGCCAGCGCGTCCCCGCCGTACTTACCCAGCAAGAGGATCGACGCCACGCGCAGGCCGTTGACGAGCAGCGCGAGGGGCGCCACAAGCAGCAGCAGCCACAGACGGTTGATGAAGACGCGCTGCGTGAGCCAGCCATAGACCAGGGCGTAGACCCCGAGCGTGAGCATCAGATTCATGCCTGAGCAGGTCTCGTTCACCACGACCCAGTAGTCGGGCTCGACCAGCGTGACCTCGTCCCACCATGTGATCGAGTAGCCCGCGAGCGTGAGCGCGTGGTAGGCGACGACCGCGCTCGCGCGCTGGAGCGTGCCGTCGACATCCCGCACGAAGTGCTCCCACGGCAGCGCGAAGCCCAGGCATGCGATGGGAAAGCGATAGCGCGCCGCAGTGTCCGGACCGAGCGACCGGGCGAGGCCCGCGTAGAGCGAGAGCGGCAGGCCCAGCCCCGCGAGCATCCACGCGTCGGCGTGGCGCCCCGCGAGCACGGCGCCCGCCGCGTAGAGCGCCAGCGCGACAGCGGCGAGGGCATCTGGGCGCCGACCCGCAAAGTCGGCGTGGGTGTGCGCCCGAGATGCGGGCACGCCGCGCCTCGCCAACCACAGCAGCCCGACCACCAGCGCGGGCATCACGAGGCCGGTCGAGGCCCCGCCCAAGAGTCCATCGGTCCAGACCTGCGTTGCCCAAACCGCCACGGGCAGCGCGGCGCAGGCCCAGAGGCCGACGGCGGCGAGGGACGCCTTCAGCGGGCGTTCAGGCGCGCAGGGCCCGGCGCGCGAACCACGCGCCCGGTGCGAGGCTGAACAGCATCAGCGCCCACGTCTCCGGCTCCGGCGCGCCGCTGCCACCACCCGGCGCTGGACCGCCGCCGCCGCCACCGCCCGCGAGCGCCGACGTCGCGCAGAAAAGAACGGCCAGAGCGACACCCCAAGTCAACGCGCGCTTCATGAGCAGCTCCCTCGTGTCATGGCAGGTCAACAGTGTACGCATGATCAGGTGGCTGTAAAGCGTCAGCGTTTGACGCCAACGAGGCGCTCGAGGACGGCCACGATCCGTTCGCCGAGCGCGCTCGGGTCGCCGTCCGTCTTGCGAATATACTTGGCGTTGCCGATCGCCTCGAGCGTGGCCTTGAAGGGCTCGTCACAGAGCACGCCCGAGAAGAAGAGGATGGGCGTCCGCTTGACCCCCATCGCGTCTTCGAGGGCGCGCATCGCGCGCGCCACGTCGCGCCCGTCCATCTCGGGCATGCGCACGTCGAGCACGACGAGCTCCGGCTTCTGCCCCGCAGCAAGCGCCCGGACGTAGGCCTCGATGAAGGCGGGGCCGTCGTCGCACTCGACGACCTCTTTGGCGAGGCTCCGCGAGGTGAGCAGGTCGCGCGTGACTTGGCGCAGGAACGCGGAGTCCTCGACGACGAAGACGCTCCGCATTTGCCGCACCGCACCCGCAGGCACGACCTCTTGCCCCGTCGTTTGCGCCAAGATCTGTATCGCCTGCATCGACTGGGTCGACAGCATCGACTCCGCCGTGGCCGGGGGCGGGGCCAGCGAGCCCGGCGTCACCCGCGCTTGGACGGGCGCGCCGGCAGGCGTCATGCGGGCCTGAACCGCGGCCCCCTTCGGACGAGACGCGAGCTCGACCTCGCTGGACGTGGCGACCTTGAGGCCGAGGCCGAGTCCGCACAGCGCGCAGCTCGTGAGCAGGTAGGCGCCCTGCAGGTCGGCGTCGAGCGGCACATCTTGGCCGCAGCTCGGGCAGTAGCGGGTCCCCTCGAGCCTCATGCGCGCCCCCCGAGCTGCGCGAGCAGCTTCTCGATGGCGACCGTGAGGCGACGCACCTGCTCTGCGAGAGGCAGCGCAGCGGGCCTCTGCAGGTGGACCGCCCGCCCACACCGACTGAGCAGCGCCTTCAGGTCGTCCGTAGCCGCCTCGACCGTGTAGAAGAGCAGTGCGGCGGGCGGACTCGCGAGGCCGCGCTCCGCCGCTCGAAGCGAAAGCGCAGTCGCTCGCCCATCCAGCCGGGGGAGCGCCAGGTCGACGATGACGAGCCGTGGCGGCGTGCCCGCGCGGTGGGCACGCACGTACTCGGCCAGCAGTGTCGCGCCGTCACCCGCGCCCACCAACGGCGGCATCGCGGGCTGGTCCCGAAGTGAGGCGCCGAGCGCCTCAACGAGCGCGCCATCGGCGTGCGCGATCAGGATGGGTCCGTGGGGCACCGTGCCTCCTCTCGGCGCATCGGCCGGGTGGCTCAACGTTGGCTGAACATCACATAGGCGCGCAACATCATCGTCACGTTCACCGCGAGGTGCGCGAAGAGCGGCGCAAGAAGCCCGCCGCTGCGCCACGCGAGCGCGGCATAGGCGCCGCCGGCGAACGCGCCGATCTGCAGGCAGTCGACGATGACCTGCCCGCCATGCTGCGACCAGATCGAGACGAAAGAGCTGTAGTAGAGCCCGAAGCACAGCGCCGTCACGGCAAACGCCTTGAGGCCGTCGCGCCACTCTTTGTTCAGCGCACGGAAGAGAAACCCGACGAAGAACACCTGCTCTGCGACGACGTGAAAGACGGTCATGCCGAGCGTGATCTCGATTGGGCTGAGCTGGCGCGGCGTGGGCGACAGGAAGCCGATACCGACGCCGTAGAGCAAGCCGAGGAGCGCGAGCGCTGCCCCGGGACCCGCCAGCTTTGGCCGCTCACGGACGATGAACGCCATGCCCAAGAGCCCCGCGACGAGGAGCACGCCGCGGCGGCTCCACCACCACACGTCTTGCACGTCGTAGTAGTGCTCAAGGTTTCCGACGACCCGCAGCGCTGGGGGTACATCGCGCAAGGTCGCGAGCAGGTGGTTGTTCGGATCGATCAGGCCATTTGGCCAGACCGAGACGCCGCCCGAGAGCATGTTCGAGACATAGAAGAGGGGCACGAAGACGAGCGCGAAGAGCGCGAGGCTCTTGCCAACCGTCGACTCCAAGCCCTCGATGCCGCGCGCCTGAGCCCCCGGCGCCTTGCCGTCGAGCTCGCGCGTGAAGATGAGCCGAAGCTCGCTCTGCGCTTCGTTGTTATGGGGATTGAGTTGAATCGCCCGTCGCAGGCAGTCCTCGGCCTCACGCAGGTTGCCCGCGAGCCGATGGATCTTGCCGATCGTCGCGTGCGCAGCGTCGAGGTCGTTCGACAGACGGAGTGCCCGCTCGACCTCGCGCACGGCCTCGAGGGCCGCGGCCTTGTCCCCCGCGCTCCCCAAGAACTGCGCCCAGCCCAGGTGAACGTAGACCTCGGGGTCTTCGGGCATCTTCTGCGAGGCCGTGATGAACGCGCGGCGCGCATCGGCGTACTGCTTTTGGGCGAGCAGCGACTTGCCACGCGTCATCCAGTGCTCGTGCTCGAGCCGAACACGCACGTCCGCCTGACTGAAGTCCAGCCCGAGCTGGAGCGCGCGGTCGTACATCGCTCGCGGGTCGTCGTCCTTGAGCGTGCGCGCCGCCTGTTCAATGACCGCCCGAATTTTGGCGCGCGCGCGCTCCACAGCGGGTGGGTCGTCCGGGCGGGCCCGCGCGTCGAGCTGGTCGACGCGCGCCTCTGCAGCGGCGACGACCTCGGCCGAGCGCACACCGCGGCTGAGCCCTAAGGCATCATAGGCGTGCTGCGTCTGCAGCCGCGCCAGCGTGGCCTCGAGCGCGACCACCGCCGAGTCCGCAAAGCCGAGCACGCCGAACCGCGCCAGCGACAAGACACGCCGCTGCGCCTCTTCGGTGGTGAGGCGCAGCTGCTTCGCCACGGCGACAACCAACACCGCGACCTTGGGCCCGCGACCCGCGAGCGCGAGGACATCTTGGTCGCCTGGCTGAAGCGCCTGCGCCCACGCCTGCCCGAGCGCATCGGCGCGGACCTCGACGGGCATGCCAGCGTAGACGTCAATCTCGTCTGCGATCTCCGACGGGCTCATCGCGGCGTGCAGGCCGCTCTCGATGAGCTCGCGGACGGAGGCGAAGAGCAGGATCTCCTCGGCGCCCGCGCTCTCATCCGCCACGAAGCTGAACGTGCCGGTCGTCTGCCGAAACGCGTTGAGCAGGCGCTCCATCGCCTGGAGCGAGAGGGCGCGGTGCAGGTCACGCGGGGTCATGGCCTCAAGCGCGAGCAGCGCAGACCCGATCCGCCCCCCGCTCTCGCGCCGCCGGTCGACCGCGCGCTGAAAGAGGTCGGCCGTAATGACCCCGTGCGCGATCAGGACCTCGCCAAGGTGCTCCTCGGAGATGTTCGACATCGCATTGACGGGCACGCCGCGCTGAAAGATGACGACCTTCTCGCGCTCGCCGTCTTCACTCGACAGGAAGAGGCGACCGGTGCGGCCTTCGCGGTGGAGGCGGGCGAAGAGCCCTGCGAGCGTGGTGCGGTCGAGCGCGCCCGCGATCTCGGGTCGCGGCCGCATGTTGACGTGGGCGACCTGAAACGCCCCCGGGCGCACTTCGTCGAAGAAGGCGCCGAGCTCGGGTACTTGGCCAAGTGGCAGCGCAGCTGCGCCGTCTCTCGAGACGAGGTCGGTCGGGAAGAGCCGGCCCTGCTTGATGAGCTGGTAGATGGTCTGGAGCGGCACGACGCCCATCGAGAGGCCCGTGCGATCGACCAGTTCGTACCGATGGTCGAGGCGCATCGGCGTGCCCTCGACGCCCCCGAGCTCCGCTTCGCTGCTGCTCTCGTCGGCCACGTGCCCCTCCGCTCGCCGACCGTCGGCGTGGTCGTCAGGCGACACCTTACGCCACCGCTCGAGAAAATCGAATACTCGTGGCACGGGCCGCGTCTGAGTCACTGAGCGGGCAGAAAGCCACAAACGCTCAGAACATAAGGACTTTTCGGAGTCAATCATGCGCTATACGCTGCTCACCGCCCTGACCCTCCTGTCGACGTCCGCCTGTCACATCGAGCGCGAGGACGACACGCCCTCGAATGCACCCGCCAGCGCGCCCGCCTGCCGGCTCGACCGCACATGCGACGACGGCGCTTACTGCGGCGACGATGGCCTGTGCTACGCCGTCGCGGACTGCCGCCTCGACGCCGAGTGCGCGCCGGGTCACGTCTGCACGGACGCCGGCCGCTGCATGGCGCCCCTCGGCTGTGCGTTCGACGCGCAGTGCTCTCCGGGGCAGTTCTGTGACGACAGCCAGTGCGCGCCGATCCCGAACGGCCTGTGCCGCGCGTCGTCGGACTGCGAGGCGGGGCAGCGCTGCGCGGAGGACGGCGTGTGCGTTGCCCGCCCCCGCTGCACCCGCGACGGGGAGTGTGGCGCGGGCATGCTCTGCCGCGACGACGGGCAGTGCGCGGTCGTCGAGACACCCACGGCTCAACGCCCCGCGCCCGGCACTCCACCGCCCGCACCGCCCGCCAGCTCCGGCTGCCGCTCACAAGCGGACTGCATCGACGGCTTCTTCTGCCGCAACGACGGCGTCTGCGAAGAGATGCCTGGCTGCCGCAGCGACCTCGACTGCGCCGCGGGATTTTACTGCCGCGCGGACGGCGTGTGCCAGGAGCAGGCGGGGTGCGACTCGAACTTTGATTGCGCGGTCGGCTACTTCTGCCGCCCAGACGGTCTGTGCGAGCAGAACCTGGGGTGCTCGGGTGATTACGACTGCGCGACGGGCTTCTTTTGCCGCGAGGACGGCCTCTGCGAGGAAATCGCCGGCTGCCGATCGGACCGTGAGTGCGGCGCGGGCGCCATCTGCGGCGGCGACGGTTGGTGCTACAGCTTCTGACGCGCGGTGCTAGGCTCGGGCAGTGGACCCGACGCGCCTGCCTTACCCCGCTGAGACCGTGTCGGTGCCGCTGTGCACCGGCCCGCTCACACTGCTGTGCCCACGCGACCCCAAGGCCCTCTTTGACGCCATCGAGGTCTTGGACGCAGACGAGCGCCTGCCTTACTGGGCCGAGCTCTGGCCCGCCTCGCTCGCGCTCGCGAACGCAGTCGCCGCGGGGATGCCCGAAGTGCGGGGGCGACGCGTGCTCGAGCTCGGCTGCGGCCTGGGGCTCGTGGGTCTCGCCGCTGCACGCGCGGGCGCCGCGGAGGTCATCGCCACGGACTGGGACCCCGACGCCCTGCGCTTCGTCGACGCGAGCGCAGCGGCCCTGGGGCTGTCCAACCTGACGACGCGGCGCCTTGACTGGCGCGACCCGCCCGCTGACCTGAACGCGGACGTGCTTCTGGCGGCGGACGTCGTGTACGAGCAGAGGAATGTGCCCTGGCTTGTCGGTGCGGTGCGCGCGCTGCTCGCGCCCCACGACGCCGCGGAGTTCTGGTTCACCGACCCGGGGCGCGGCCACCGGCTCGCACTGCCCGCGGCGCTGCCCGAGCTCGAGTGCATGGCCGGCGAGACGCAGGTGCGGGGCGAGCGCGTCCCGAACGGCGAGGCGTGTGTCTGGGTACATCGGCTTCGTCGTTTACAGCGCGGGCCGCTCGGGTAATGCTGGCGGTCTGCCCGCGAGGGACGACTGGAGAGGCACCCATGGCCAAGAGCGACTTCGACTGGATGACGGTTCACCATCGGCCCAACCCCGCCGCGTTCCACGCGCAGTATGTGGCCGAGATCCGCGAGCGGGCCCGCCTGCTCTTCAACCTGGGCTATGGCCCCGCCCACGCCGCCACGACGATCTCGGCGGCGCTCGCGTGGGAGTTCGACGCCCAGGTCTGGCCGCGCAATCGCCCCGCCTTCACCGCCGACGTGCGCGCGCACATCGACGAGGTCTACACGCGCCTCACGCCCAAGGGCTGAGTTCTTCATCGGGGTTAATACTGACCCATCTCGCATTTTTTCTCTCGCCCGCTGCCTGACCTGCCGAATCTGGGGGCATGCAGAGGAGAGAAGCCATGCGAATTGCCGTCACTGCCCTGAGCCTGCTTGTTTCTGCGGCGCCCCACGTCGCCCAGGCCCAAGACGACGCCCCCGCGAAGCTGGTCGTCGGCGCCGAGCTGGACGTCCCGAGCCGGTACGTCTCGCGGGGCGTCGCGCTGAGCGCTGGGGCGGCCCTGCAGCCGACCGCGTGGGCTGCGGTGGGGCCGCTCGGTGTGTCCGGGTGGGCGAGCTTTGATCCCGCGCGCCACGCAGAGACGCGTGGGCGACCGACGGACGTCGCCGTCACGGCCGCCTACGACATCGCGTTCGGCGCGCTGACCGTGACGCCCTCGGCGGCGTGGCTCACGTTCCCCGGCCTTGACGACGCTGCCTCGTCCGTCGAGATCGCCGTCGACGCGACCTTCGGCGAGGGCGCGCTGCAGGCCTGCGCGGGCGGCGTCGTCGACGCGAAGTCCGCGCCCGGCGCGGTGTACGCGACGCTCGGTGGCTGCGCGGGGCGCTCCCTCGGCGCGGGTGCCTACGTGGACGCAGCCCTCGTCGGGACCTTCGCCAATGCGGAGTTCGGTCGCCTCAACTGGGGCGCGCCCGCCGCTGGGTTGACAGGCGCCGAGGCTCGCCTCGCGCTGACCTTTGACATGCCCAGGCAGGCCTATCTGCGCGCCCACGCGAGCGTGAGCCAGTTGACGCACCCGGAGGCGCGGCGCGCGACGAACGAGGACACGCTGGCCTTCGCCGGCCTCGCGGTCGGCGCGGAGATCTGAGCGCTCTCGCCGACGCCGCCGCTCAGGGGGCAAGCACACAGCGCTCGGCGTCGCAGACCTCGCCGGGCACGCAGTCGACGTCCCGCACGCACTCGGGGCTGCGAATCGGGGCGCAGAAGCCGAAGACGCAGCTCGACCCATCGGCGCAGTCGGCGTTGCGCGCGCATTGCACCACCGGCGCGCGGCAGACCCCGGCGACACACGTGAAGACCGCGGCCAAGCGCCGACAATCGCGGTTGTTGTTGCACGCCACGGGTGACACGCAGTCGCCGCCCACGCAGGCCGCCCCGGCGTTACACGCGTCGATGTCCGCGCAGCGACCATCAGGGCTCACGCAGCGCGTCGCCTCGCAGATCGCCCCCGCCGCGCAGTCGGCGTCGAGCTGGCAGAAGTCGGCGCGCAGTCTGCACCGGCCGCTCGCGCAGGTGAAGCCATCGCCGCAGTCGGAGTCGCGCAGGCACTGTGGCTCGACGCAGACGCGCTGCTCGCAGATCTGTGTGACGCCGCAGTCGGCGTCCGCGGCGCACGCGTCGCCCTGGCAGCGCCCGCCCACGCAGCGCTCTGTTCGGCGACAGTCATTATCGCGCTGGCACTGCGCGGCCTCGCAGCGGCCGGTCTGGCAAATCTGCCCGACGGGGCAGCCGGCGTCGTTCGCGCACTGGGCCGCGACGCACTCGCGGTTGGTGCAGATCGACCCGTCACCGCAGTCGGTGTCTTGCAAGCATCGCACGCCCACGACGCAGGCGTTCGCGCGGCAAATCCGGCCCGCGCCGCACTCGGCGTCCGCGAGGCACTCCCCGCGCTGGCACACGCCGCCGACGCACGGGAAGCCCGCGCAGTCTCGCGCGTCGCGGCAGGCGCCCTCGGGCGTGAACGTCGCGCGCACCGTCGCCGCCCCCGTGTCGCCGGAGAAGGCCTCGAGCAGCAGCGTATATGACCCTGGCTCGAGCGTCCCCAGGTCGAGGCGCGACGCCGTCCCCGTGCCGCCGTCATCATCACAGCCGAGGCCCGTGTTGGCGTCCGCACAGTCGAGGCGCGCGTAGAGCACCGTGTCGAAGTCGGCCGCCGTCACCTCGACGACGACCGCGCCGGCCTGCGCGACCTCGACGACCAAGATCGCCTCGGGGCTCGACACGCCGCCGCCGCACGGCGCCGCGAAGTCATCGCTCTCGGCGCGCGTGTCGACCGAGACGTCGACGCCAAAGGGCAGCGGCGTCAACGCGCGTCCACTGCAAGACGCGGCCTGAGGGACGCAGGCGCCCCCCACGCAGGCCTGCCCCGCCGGACAGTCCGCGTCTGCGACGCACATCATCATGACCGTCACGCACGCCCCCCCGACGCAGCGCTGGTCGAGCGCGCAGTCCGCGTCTCCCATGCACGCCGCGACCGGCTGGCATGTCCGATTCACGCACTGCTCGCCCGCGTCGCAGGTCGAGCTGTCTCGGCAGCCGGGCACACAGGTCCGCGCGACGCAGATCTCGCCCGCACCGCAAGCTGCGTCGTCGAAGCACGCCTGCGAGGGCAGGCAGGTGCCATCGACACACGTGAAGTTCACGCCGCAGTCGCTGTCCGCCGCGCACGCGGGCGGCACCGTGCAGGTGCCTTGAATGCACACGAGGCCAGACGCGCACTGGGCGTCGACCTGACACGGCGTCGGGCGCTGGCATGAACCGAAATCACAGACCAAGCCGGCGCGGCAGTCGGCGTCGCGCGCGCACTCAGGCGGCGGCAGGAACGTGCAGGCGCCCACGAGGCAAGCCTGCCCGTTCGGGCAGTCGGCGTCGTTGATGCAGCCATCGGGCGTGATGCACACGCCCGCATCGCAGACATTCTCGGGGAGCGGGCAGTCCTGCTGCACGCGGCAGAAGAACGTCGGGACACATCGACCGCCGCTGCAGTCGAAGCCCGACTGGCAGTCGGCGCTCACGCGGCAGGTCGTCGGCTGGCAGGTGCCGCTGTCGCAGCGCTCCGTGGCAGCGCAGTCGGCGTCTGCGAAGCAATCGGGTCGCGGTCGGCAGAGCCGCGTCTGCGGCCCGCAGAACTGGTCAGCGGGGCAGTCGGCATCGTCGCGGCACTGCGCCGCGTCCACGCAGTTGCCCCCGATGCAGCGCCCGCCGTTCGCGCAGTCGGCGGACGTCTCGCAGGCAGCGGGGACCGCGCAGCGCCGCGTGAAGGCGTCGCACGCCTGCCCCTGCGGGCACTCGGCGTCCTGCGTGCAGCGGCCAGTCTCGACACAGGCGCCGCCGACGCACGACTGCAGCGCGGGGCAGTCGGCGCTCGCGCCGCACTCCCCGGCCGTGACGCAGACGCCCTCGACGCACTCGAGACCGGGCGGGCACGGCGCCCCCATTGCGCAGCCCCCGGGCAGGACGCAGATGGCGTCGAGGCAGACCCGACCCGCGCCGCAGTCCGCATCCGCTTGACACTCACCGACGAAGACGCACGCGCCCCGCGCACAGCGGAACCCGCGCCCGCAGTCGGCGTCCGCCGCGCACTCGGGCGGGGGGGCAGCGCAGCGGAAGTCCTGACACGTCAATCCGTTCGGGCACTCGGCGTCCGCGCGGCACTCCCCCACGAATACACACGCGCCGGCGCGACAGACCTCGCCGCCCCCACACTCCGCGTCGGCCGCGCACTGGATGTCTCGCACGCACTGGCCGTCCTGACAGACGTTGCCTGGGCCGCACTCGATGGAGGCCATACAGGCCACCGCAGGCACACAGAAGCCGCCTCGGCACGTCTCACCGTTCGCGCAGTCCTCGCTGGTCATGCAGCCGGGCGGCGGAGTGCACGTGAAGTCCGTGCAGGTGAAGCCGACCGGGCATTCGGCGTTGCGCTGGCATTCGCCGGAGAAGACACAGACGCCATCGGCACAGCGCTCACTCACACCGCACGCGCTATCCGCCACGCACTCCGGCGCGTCAAGGCACACCCCGCTCGCGCGGTCGCAGACCTGACCTGCGGGGCACTGGGCGTCGACGACACACTCGGCGGGCGTGCAGCGGCTGTCGAGGCAGACGAAGCCGTCGCCGCACTGACCGTCGCTCGAGCAGCCGCCCTCGCCCGGCAGGCAGAAGCCGAACTGACAGATGAGGCCGCGGCCGCAGTCCGCGTCGCGCACGCACTCGGGGGGCGGCAGCGGGATGCAACGGCCGAACACGCACTCGGTGCCTTGGCAGTCGGCGTCGACCTCGCACTCGTCGCCCGCCCGGCAGCGGCCATCGACGCACGAGAGCCCTTGAACAAGGCAGTCGGCGTCGACCTGACACACCAAGTTCGGCACACACCGGCTGCCTACGCAGACGGCCTCGACGCCGCAATCTGTGTCGGCAACGCACCGCGCAGCGACGCAGCGGCCGAGCTCGCATTGCTCGTCCGCAGCGCACTCGCGGTCCTCGACGCAGCCAATGGGCAAGCAGACGGCGTCGATGCAGCGCTCCCCCGGCCCGCACGCGCTGTCGTCTTGGCACCGGGCGCGCACGAAGCAGGCCCCGCCCCGACACTCCGCCCCGGGTGGACAGTTCGTGTCGATCGCGCAGGGGATCGCCTGACAGACATCATCTCGACACCACTGCCCAATCGCGCAGTCCGCATCGGCGACGCAGTCAGCCGGCACGCAGGCATCGTTCTGGCACACTGTGCCCGGCGCGCACGGGCGGCCGTTCTCGCAGCCCGTCGGCACGCATACGCCGTCGACGCACGTGGAGTTCGGGGCGCACGGGGCGACGCCGCTGCACTCGACGACGGCACACGCGCCCTCGACGCACAGTCGGCCGATCGGGCAATCCGCGCTCGAGCGACAGTCGGGCGCAGGCGTGCAAGCGCCGTTCACGCAGGCCTCACCCGCCCCGCAGCCCAGGTCGTCGACGCACTCGGGCGCCGCCGCGCAGAGGCCGTCGACACAGGTCTGGAGAAAGCCACAGTCGGCGTCCACGCGGCAGGTCGTCGGCACACACACGCCGTTCTGGCAGAGCTCAGTCGGCGCGCAATCACCTTGGACTTGGCAGGGGGCGAGCAGGCGGCAGACGCCCTCTAGGCACGTCTCACCCGCCGCGCAGTCCGCGTCGACGCGGCACGCGGGGTTCGCGCGGCAGAAGCCCCCCTCGCAGACAAAGCCCTCGCGGCAGTCTGCGTCAAAGCGACACGCCGGGGCGGGAATGCACGCGCCGACCTCGCAGACGCGGCCACGAGGGCAGTCATCATCGGTCATGCAGGTGGGCGGCCCGACGTCCGCGTCGACGTCCGCGTCGATGGTCGCGTCGACTTGAGCGTCCGCGCCGCCGTCGAGGTCCGCGTCGACTTGAGCGTCGCGCCCTGTGTCCGCATCCGGCGCGCCCACATCCGGATCAACCGGCGGACAAAACGCGCCGGAGCACGCGGTGCCATCTGAGCACAGGCCTGAATCTGGGCACTCCGAGCCGATGCGCTCGCCGCTGATGCAGACGGTGTCTTCGACGCAGAAGTAGCCCGTTGGGCAGAGCCCGAGCACGCACGGCTCGCCTCCCAGGCACGCGTTTTCGACGCAGACAGTCTCGGTCGGGCAGTCAGGTGAGCTGACGCAGTCGAGCGTGCTCCGACCACACCCCGCCGCGGTCAGCACCACGGTGAGCCACAAGAACGCCGCTTGGGTCCGCGTCATCATCGGCTCTGCTCCAACACGATGAACTCAACGCGTCGGTTCTTCTCCTGCCCGACCCGCGTTGCGTTGGGGACGATCGGCTTCTTCGAGCCATAGCCGCGCGACGCCAAGCGTCCGCGGTCGATGCCGCGCGCCACGAGCGCGTCGACGACGGCCCGCGCGCGGTCCTCGCTCAGCCGCTGGTTCATGGCCTCGTCACCGCGGCCGTCCGTGTGCCCGCCGACGAGGACCTTGAGGAGCTGCGGGTTGCTCCGCATGACCTCGGCGATGTCATCGAGGAGCGGCTCGCTGCTCGCGCTCAGCGTCGCCTTGCCGTCGTTGAATTGCACAACCGAGGTCAGCCCGATGCGCTTGCCGACGAGCTGCGCCCTCGACGCGCCGCCCTTCTCAAGGGCGATGCGGAGGGTCGCGGGCTGCCCGGCGACGACCTCGACCTCGAGCGTGCGGGCGCGCAGGCCCGCCGAGGTCGCCGTAACCTTATAGGTGCCGGGCTTGAGCTCGCCCTTCCATGCCTCGCCCGCGTTCACTTCGGCGCGGACCTCTGCCTGACCCGCCGCTTCGTTCGCAGGGATCACGAGCGCCCCTGCCGCAGCGCCGCCCGGCCCCGCGAGCTGCACGCTCAGCGTGCCGACGGCTTGGGCCGGGTCACGGTCGAGGCGCACCTCGACCGCCGCTGCCTTGCCCGCGACGACGTCGACCTCGACCTCCTTCGGCACGTGCCGAGGCGCGCGCACGCGCACCTTCGCCTTGCCCGCGGGGAGCTCGTAGCTCTCGAAGCGGCCATCACGAGACGCGAGCTGGTGGGTCTTGTTCGCGCCCGGATACTCGACGACGACGTCCCCCGCCCCCGGGTCCGCCAGGACGACTCGGCCCGTGATCGTGCCCGTCGGCTTGGGCGGCGCGACCGGGGGCGGCGCCGCGGTCGCAGGCCCGGCGGGCTCGAACGCATAGCTCACGCCGGTCATCAGGACCCAAGGCGGCGTGGCGGGCACCCCGAGGTAGGTGTCGCTCGACAGGCCCAGGCGAATGGCGGCGTCCACCGCGAGGCCCCGAAGCGGGAAGAAGCGCACACCCGGCGTGACAGCGTGGGGCACGGCGGCGAACGTGAAGTCGTCCTTCAGGTCAGCGCGTCGGGAGAGCTCGACGTTCAGCGGCACGTCCACCCGATACTCGACGAACGGGCTGATCCAGTCGGCGACCGGGACCTCGAGGCCCAGCCCGACGGTCACGCGGTCGTAGCGCGCCACTTGCAGGCCCCACTCCTGCACCTTGTCGAGGGCCTGAGGGGCGTCCGCGGTCGCCGCGTCGCTGTTCTCGAAATAATAGCCCACGTCGAGCAGCAGCCGCACAGGCGCCTCGCCTGTGCGTGACCAGTCAGCGGTGGCGAGCGCACGGAGCCACACGCTCGTCGCGTCGAACGCCGCCGCGCCCGCCCCGAGCCCGCTGGCGAAGTGACCCGATACCGCGCCGCCGAGCGCGACATTCGGCATGACCCACCCGCCGCTCTTGACGCCGAAGACCGTGTCGCCCTGCGTCTGCAGGAGCCGAGGGTACGTCGCGGCGTTCTGGTTCGTCGTCCCCTTGAGGGCGGCGTAGAGCTCGACGAGCTCGTGAGGCGAGTAGGCGAGCGCGAGCGTGTTCCCGCTAAAGGTGTTGCGCGCGCCCTGCACCGGGAAGTCGTCGGCGGTCCCGTACAGCAGGCTCAGGCGGGCACGCGCCTGTCGAGTCGCGCCCGGCACCGCCGACAGGACAGTATCGAGCCCCAGAGCGCCTTCACGCGAGGCCGCGACGGTCGTGCCGACGATCGGCTCCTTGTCGGGCAAGAGGCCTGTCGTCGGCCGCGCGGGCTCTGTCACCGGGGGCTGCGCGACGGCGTCGCGCGGTGCGCTCAGGCCCGACGCGAGGGCGACGGCCGCGAGGCCCACAGACAGCGCGCGAGGCGAGGGACACGGACGGCAGCGACGCATGGGCAGCTCTCAGACGCAGGTCGGGAGGCCCGCAGCATAACCAATGGCCGGGCGATTTCCTAAACCCGCGGGTCAGCCCGGCCACACGCACGTCGGCGCGCCCCCGAGCGCCACGCGCAAGCGCAGCTCAAACGCCTCACGCGAAATCTCGACAGCGCCAAAGCTCGCGCTGTGGTCGGTGTAGATCTGGCAGTCGATGAGCTGGTAGCCGGCCTCGAAGAGGGCGCGCGCGAGCGTCGTGAACGCGACCTTCGACGCGTTCGGCTCGAGCGCGAACATCGACTCGCCACAGAAGATGCGGCCTTGCGTCACGCCATAGGCACCGCCAACGAGGCGACCATCAAGCCACGCCTCAACGCTGTGGGCGTCTCCGGCGCGGTGGAGCGCGCAGTAGCCCTCGACCATTTCCTCGCTGATCCAGGTACCGTCCTGACCGGGGCGCTCAACCTCGCCGCAGCGCCGCATCACCTGCTCGAAGGCGGTGTCGAACCGAATTTCGTAGACGCCGCGCCGGGTCCACTTCTCGATGGTCCGCCCGACGTGCAGGCACTCGGGCAGCAGCACCATGCGCATCGGCGGCGCGTGCCACAGGATCGGGTCGGGCGGGGAGTACCACGGGAAGATCCCGGTGCGATAAGCGAGCCGCAGGCGCTCGACCGACAGGTCGCCCCCCGCCGCGAGCAACCCTGTCCAGTCCGCGAGCCTCGTCGGTGGAAACCAGACCCGCTCGCTCAAGAAGGCGACCATGCCTGCAGAGTGCGGCTTTGTGAGCGTCGGTGCTACACTGAAGTGGTGATTTCCTCTGCCCTCGTGCCCTGCGTCGTCGTCGTCCTCTCGGGCGTGTTCGCCATGCTCTGGGCGTCGCGCACCGGGCAGAAGCGCGCCGAGTACATCGGCAAGCCGCTCGCGTCAGCGGCCTTCGTCACGCTCGCTCTCTCGCAGGGCGCGCTCGACCACGCCCTCGGTCAAACGCTCCTCGCCGGCCTCGTCCTCTGTGCCCTCGGGGACGTCCTGCTCATGCCCGCCGACCCGCGCGCCTTCCTGGGGGGCATCGGCGCCTTTCTCCTGGGACACGTCGCGTTCGCTGTCGCTTTCGTGCAGCGCGGCGTCTCTTGGAGCGCTGCGGGCCTCGCGGCTTTGGCGTTGATGCTGGTCGTGGCGCCGGTCTTGCGCTGGCTCCTGCCGCACGTCGCGCGCAAGCAACCGGCGTTGCGTGGCGCGGTCCTCGCGTACGTCGGCGTCATCACGGCGATGGTCGCGCTCGCCTTTGGCACCACGCTGTCCTCCTCGCCCGCCGATCCTCGCTGGGCTGTGGCCGCAGCTGCGTTCTTCATCTCGGACTTGGCCGTGGCGCACGAGCGCTTCGTCTCGGACACGTGGACGAGCCGTATCTGGGGCTTGCCGCTCTACTTCGGCTCGACCCTGGCGTTCGCCGCCTTCTCTGGGCCGCCCTGAACGTTGCGCCCTGAGCGCGTCGAGCGGCATCATACCGCCGCCCACGCGCCCGCCCCCCTGAGAGAGGACCCAAGCGCCTTGACGCCCGAGACGACGCCGCTCATCCGTTTTGCCCTGCCGAAGGGCCGCATGCAGGACTCCGTGACGCAGCTCATGGCCGACGCGGGCGTTCGCCTGCGCGCCTCGAGCCGCGGCTACCGACCGCTCATCAACCTGCCCGGGGTTGAGACGAAGGTGCTCAAGCCGCAGAACATCGTCGAGATGCTGCACCACGGCTCGCGCGACCTGGGCTTTGCAGGGGGCGACTGGGTGCGCGAGAAGGGCTTCGAGAGCTCGCTCGTCTGCGTGCTCGACACGGGCCTAGACCCCGTTCGGATCGTGGCGGCAGCCCCCCGCGAGCTGCTCGTCGACGGCGCGCTGCCCAAGCAGCCGCTCAGGGTCGCGAGCGAGTACGAGCGGCTCACGCGCGCGTGGATCGCAGCCGGAGGGCTCGACGCGACCTTCGTGCGCTCCTATGGCGCGACCGAGGTGTTCCCGCCCGAGGACGCTGATTGCATCGTGGACAACACGGCCACCGGCGCGACGCTCGAGGCCAATGGTCTGAAGATCGTCGACGAGCTCATGCGCTCGTCGACGCGTCTGTACGCCAACCCGCGGGCGCTCGAGGTCACCGAGAAGCGGACCTTGGTGGAGGACTTAGTGCTCCTGCTCGAGTCGGTTCTGCAAGCGCGCAAGCGGGTGATGATCGAGGTCAATGTGACGCGTGACCGACTCGACGCCGTCGTGGCTGCCCTGCCGTGCATGCGTGAGCCGACCATCGCGGCGCTGCACGGCGACGCGGGCTATGCGGTCAAGGCGGCCGTGCCCCGCGACGAGCTGCCTCGGCTCATCCCGGCCCTCAAGGCGCACGGCGGCACAGACGTCGTCGTCAGCAAGCTCGACCAGATCGTGCCGTGAGCCTCGCGCTCAAGCCGTCACCGGGGGCGGCTCAGGCGAGCCGGTACCATGTCCCGCGCGCCCCCGCGCCCATCGACTTGCACCTCGACGGCAACGAGGGCGCGACGCCGTCGAGCGCGCTCTATGCTGCACTCGACGCCGCGGGCTCAGACGCCATGCGCCGTTATCCGGACGCGGCCGCCCTTGAGGCCGCGTTCGCCGCGCGCCTGAGCGTGACGCCGGACCGCGTGATCATCACGGCGGGCGCCGACGAGACGATCGACCGCGCGTGCCGTGCGATGCTCGCCCCCGGGCGCAACATCGTGCTGCCGGCGCCCACCTTCGAGATGATCGCGCGCTACGCTCGCTTGTCGGGTGGAGAGCCGCGGCCGGTGCCGTGGACGGGGTCTGAGTGGCCGCGCGCTGCCGTGCTCGACGCCATCGACGCAAGCACGGGCATCGTCGCGATCGTCACGCCGAACAACCCCACGGGCGCGGTCGCGTTGCTCGACGACGTGCGCGCGGTCGCCGCCGCTGCGCCGCACGCGCTCGTGATGCTCGACCACGCCTATATCGAGTTCGCGGACGCGGGGCACGACCTCACGGCCGCGGTCGCGGACCTGCCGAACGTGCTCGTCGTGCGCACCGTGTCCAAGGCCTGGGGGCTCGCGGGCCTGCGCGTGGGGTATGGCATCGGGCACCCCGAGCTCATCGCGTGGCTGCGGGCCTGCGGCGCGCCGTACCCCGTCTCGGGGCCGTCGCTCGCGCTGGCGCACGCCGCGCTCATCGACGGCGATGCGCGTGTCGCAGAGTTCGTGGACCGCGTGCGCGGCGAGCGCGCGGAGCTCGAGGCCACGATGACTCGCCATGGCGCCGCGGTGGCGCCGTCGCACGCGAACTTCGTCTTCGCGCGCGTGCCCGACGCGGTGTGGCTGCGGGACGCGATGGCGGGCTTCGGCATCGGCGTGCGCGCGTTCCCCGGCCGCCCCGAGCTCGAGGGCGCGGTGCGGATCACCTGCCCCGGCGACCCGAAGGCGTTCGCGCGTGTGCGACACGCGCTCGACACGGCGCTCGCGCCCGAGGCGCTGCTCTTCGACGTCGACGGCGTGCTCGTCGACGTCTCTTCGTCATACCGCATGGCGATCGAGCAGACCTGCCTGGCCTTCGGCGTTCGGCTCGCGCCGGGCGAGATCGCCGCCCTCAAGGCCGCGGGCAACGCGAACAACGACTGGGACGTGACCCGGCGGCTCCTCGCGACCCACGGTGTCCAGGCCTCACTCGAGGACGTCACGCGTCGCTTCGAGGCGCTCTACCAAGGCGCAGACGGCGTCCCGGGGCTGCGCGAAAATGAGCAGCTCCGTGTACCGCGCGCGACGCTCGCGCGCCTCGCGCAGCGCCTCCCGCTCGGCCTTGTCACCGGTCGGCCTCGGCGCGATCTCGACACCTTCCTCGACCGCTTTGAGCTGCGCGGGCTGTTTGCGGCGCAGGTCTGCATGGAGGACGCGCCGCTCAAGCCCGACCCCGCGCCGGTGCGCCTGGCGCTGTCGCAGCTCGGCGTCTCGCGGGCGTGGTTCGTGGGCGACACACCCGACGACGCGCGCGCTGCTCGGTCGGCGGGCGCGCTGCCCCTCGGCGTGCTGGCCCCGGGCGAGCACGATCCCCTGCCCTTGCACGCGGCCGGCGCCGGCCGCGTGCTCACTGATCCGAACGCCGTGGAGACCTTGCTGCCATGACCCCTCGCCAAGCCACGATCAAGCGCCGCACCGCCGAGACGGACATTCACGTCCACGTCGTGCTCGACGGTGCGGGTCAATCGGAGATCAGCACAGGCATCGGCTTCTTGGACCACCTGCTCACGGCGCTCGCGAAGCACGCGCGCCTCGACCTCACGCTCAAGTGTGAGGGCGATGTGCACATCGACGACCACCACACGGCCGAGGACTGCGCACTGGCCCTCGGGGCGGCGATCGACGCGGCGCTGGGCGACCGCGCCGGCATCGCCCGGTTCGGGCACGCCTACGCTCCACTCGACGAGGCCCTCGCCCGCGCCGTCGTTGACCTGTCTGGGCGCCCGTTCGCCCGCACGGCGCTCGGCCTGAAGCGCGAGGCGCTCGGCGGGCTCGCGTGCGAGAACGTCGGTCACGTCCTCCGCTCGCTGGCGACATCTGCGCGCGCGTGCCTGCACGTAGACCTGCTCGAGGGCGAGAACGACCACCACCGCGCCGAGGCGGCCTTCAAGGCCACGGCCCTGGCGCTGCGCGCCGCCATCGCGCGGGACGGCGCCGTGGGGATCCCGAGCACCAAGGGGGTGCTGTGAGCGTCGGCGTCTATGTGGTCCGCACAGGCACCGCGAACCTGGCGTCCGTGCTCGCGGCGCTCGAGCGCGTCGGCGCTGCGTGCGCCCTGACGGACGACCCCGAGGCGGTCCGCCACGCCGAGCGGGTCGTCCTGCCCGGGGTGGGCGCGTTCGCGGCGGCGATCGACGCGCTGCGCGACCGCGGCCTCGACGCCGCGTTGCGGGAGCGCATCGAAGCAGGCCGCGCGACGCTCGGCATCTGCCTGGGCCTGCAGCTCTTCTTCGAGGCGAGCGACGAGAGCCCGGGCGCGGTCGGCTTAGGGTTGCTCCCCGGCACGGTCCGACGCTTCAGCGGCGCGGGGGGCGTTCGTATCCCGCAGCTCGGCTGGAACCGCGTCGAGCCCGATTCGGGGTGCGCTCTCCTGACCGCAGGGTACGCCTACTTCGCCAACTCGTACCGCGTAGATGCCGTCCCAGAAGGCTGGCGCGCCGCGTACACCCCGCATGGCGAGCGCTTCGTAGCGGCCTTCGAACGCGGCCGGGTGCTCGCCTGCCAATTCCACCCCGAGCTCTCGGGCGCGTGGGGCCACGACCTGCTGCGGCGCTGGCTCAGCGCGGGAGACCTCGGATGCTGACCCGTCGAGTGATCCCCTGCCTGGACGTCCGCGACGGCCGCATCGTCAAGGGCGTTCAGTTCCAAGGCCTGCGCGACGCGGGTGATCCCGCTGAGCGCGCAGCCGCCTATGACGCTCAAGGCGCCGACGAGCTCGTGATCCTCGACGTGTCCGCCACGCCCGAGGGCCGGTCCACCGCCATCGAGACCGTGCGCCGCGTGCGCGCTGCGCTCCGCATTCCGCTGACCGTGGGGGGCGGCGTACGGCGCGTCGAAAACGCGGGCGCGCTGCTCGACGCCGGCGCCGACAAGGTCGCGTGCAACACGGCGGCCGTCGAGCAGCCCACTCTCCTGACGGACATCGCGACGCGCTTCGGTCGGCAGTGCGCGATCTTGGCGCTCGACGCCGCGCGCGTCGCGTCGGGCCCGGACGCGCCGCCGCGCTGGGAGGTCGTCACCCTGTCCGGTCAGCACCGCACGGGCCGCGACGTCGTCACTTGGGCGCGTGAGGCGGTCGAGCGCGGCGCGGGCGAGATCGTGCTCACGAGCTGGGACCGCGACGGCACCGGCGCGGGGTACGACCTCGAGCTGCTGCGCGCGGTCTCCGAGGCCGTCGAGGTGCCTGTCGTGGCGAGCGGCGGTGCCGCGCACCCCGACCATCTGGCCGCCGCGCTCGCCGCGGGCGCAGACGCGGTCCTCGCCGCGAGCATCTTTCACGACGCGCGGTTCACGGTCGGTCAGGTCAAAGACCACCTCGCCGCGCTCGGTCACCCCATGCGCCGCGCGGAGCCTTCGCTGTGATTGTCCCCTCGATTGACCTGATGAACGGGAGCACCGTGCAGCTCGTGGGCGGCAAAGAGCACGCGCTCGACGCTGGCCCCCCGGGGCCCATCGCCGCGCGTTTCGGGCGCGTGGGCGAGGTCGCGGTCATCGACCTCGACGCAGCGCTCAGCCGCGGCTCGAACGCCGACCTCATCAAGCCGCTGCTCCGCGGAACGCGCTGCCGCGTCGGCGGCGGTATTCGGTCCGTAGAGGCGGCCCTCGGCTGGCTCGACGCGGGCGCTCACAAGGTCATTCTGGGCACGATGGCTAAGCCCGAGCTGCTGCGCCAGCTCCCCCGGGAGCGCGTCATCGCCGCGCTCGACGCCCGCGATGGCGAGATCGTCGTCGAGGGATGGACGCAGGGCACGGGGCAGCGCGTAGAGGACCAGATGCACGCGCTCCGCGACCTCGTGAGCGGGTTCCTCGTGACCTTCGTCGAGCGCGAGGGTCGACTCGGCGGCACCGCGCTCGACCGCGTCGCGTCGCTCGTCGAGGCGGCGGGGCCGGCGCGCGTGACGATCGCCGGCGGCGTCACGACCGCCGCCGAGCTCGCGGCGCTCGACCGACTCGGCGCAGACGCGCAGGTCGGCATGGCGCTCTACACAGGCCGTCTAGACCTCGCCGAGGCGTTCTGCGCGCCGCTCACGTCAGACCGGCCAGACGGGCTCTTCCCGACGGTCGTGTGCGACGTTCACGGCGTCGCCCTCGGCCTCGCCTACAGCAGCGTCGAGAGCGTCCGGGCGTCGATCGAGCGCGGCCGCGGTGTCTACTGGTCGCGCAAGCGCGGCCTGTGGGAGAAGGGCGCCACCTCGGGCGCACACCAGACCCTGCTGCGCATCGACACCGACTGCGACCGCGACGCGCTGCGCTTCATCGTTGACCAGCACGCCGACGGCTTTTGCCACTTGGACTCGTTCACCTGCTTCGGGCCGGACCGCGGCCTGCCCGCGCTGGCCCGAACGCTCGCGGCCCGCGTCGCGGATGCCCCCGCGGGCTCCTACACACGCCGCCTGCTCGACGACCCTGCGCTCCTGCGCGCCAAGCTGCTCGAAGAGGCGGGCGAGCTCGCGGACGCCACAGCGTCCGAGCATGTCGTCGCCGAGGTCGCGGACGTCGTCTACTTCGCGCTCGTCGCGCTCGCCCGCGCCGGAAGACCGCTCAGCGACGTCGAAGCGGAGCTCGACCACCGCGCGCTCAAGGTCCAGCGACGCAAGGGCGACGCCAAGCCCGGCGCTTTGCCTTCTCAGGGGTCCACATGAGCGGCCTGCGACGCCTGCGCCCCGATGCCCTGCCCTCCCTTCGCCGCGCCGCGGTCGACGCCGACACCCTCACCGCCGCGAGCGTGATCGTCGAGGACGTTCGCGCCCGTGGCGAGGTCGCGCTCCGCGCTCACGCGACGCGCCTGGGCGACCTGCCCGAGGGCGCGCCGCTGGTCCTCAACCGCGACGCCCTCAAGCGCGCGTTCGACGCCCAGCCTGCCGAGGTCCAGGCCCTGCTCGAGCGCACCGCCGCGCGGGTGCGCGCCTTCGCCGTTGCCCAGCGCGCGGCGCTCTCGGCGGTCGATGTCGAGGTGCCCGGGGGTCGCGCCGGTCATGACATCCGCGCGGTCGACCGCGCCGCGTGCTACGCGCCGGGCGGCCGATTTCCCTTGCCTTCGTCTGTGCTCATGACGGCCGTGACCGCGCGGGTCGCAGGCGTGGCGCACGTCATCGTGGCCTCGCCCCGCCCCGCGCCTGTGACCTTGGCAGCCGCCCATGTGGCCGACGCCGACGCGCTCCTCTGCGTCGGCGGCGCGCACGCCATCGCGGCGCTGGCCTTCGGCGCGGGCCCTGTGCCCGCATGCGACGTCATCGTCGGCCCCGGCAACCGCTGGGTCACGGCTGCCAAGCAGCTCGTGAGCGGGCAAGTCGGCATCGACATGCTCGCGGGGCCCTCCGAGCTCGTCGTGCTCGCGGACGACTCGGCCGATCCCGAGACCGTCGCGGCGGACCTGCTCGCGCAGGCGGAGCACGACCCCGATGCGCTCCCGATTCTGGTGACGACCTCTGACCCCTTGATTGACCACGTCAACGAGGCCCTGCGCGCGCAGCTCGCGGTGCTCCCCACGGCCGAGACCGCGACCGCTGCGGTGTCCGAGGGCTTCGCGGTGTTGTGCGCCACGCTTGACGAGGCCGTCGACGTCTGCGACGCCCTCGCGCCGGAGCACCTCGAAGTCATGACCCGGGACGCCGAGGCGTTGCAGCCGCGCCTGCGCCACTACGGCGGCCTCTTCGTCGGACACGGCGCGGCCGAAGTCCTCGGCGACTACGGCGCGGGGCCCAACCACGTCCTGCCAACGGGCGGCACCGCGCGTCAGACGGGCGGCCTGTCCGTGTTCACGTTCCTGCGCGTGCGTACCTGGCTGCGGATGCACGCGCCCGCGGAGCTCGCCCGCGACGCCGCCGCCCTCGCGCGCCTTGAGGGACTCGAAGGCCACGCGCGCTCGGCCGAGCGTCGCCTGCGCTGACCCGCCGCTCAGTCCGCCGTCAGGTAGAGCGCGTCGATCAGCAGCGTGTCGGCGGCGGTGCCTGAGCCGCCGCTCACGCTGAACGCGATGGTCACCGCGCTCAGGTCAAGGCCGAGGGCTGCGAGGTCAGCGAGCGGGATTCGCAGGTCGTGCCAGTCGCCGTCGGCCGCAAAGCCGTAGTCGGCGACGCTCACGCGCGCCTCGGCCCGGCTCGGGCTCCCCTCCGCGCCGCTCGCCATCCCGAGCTTCACGTCGTCGAACACCTCGCTGGTCGACCGCAGGGAGACGCGGAGCTGTGTCCAACCGCTCAGGTCGCGCGCGGTATCCCAGTGAATGCCGCCGCCCCACCACGGCCCGCCCGCGTGCATGAGCGCGTCCGCCTGCAGGCCCTCGCGCTGCCCCTCGTCCACGGGGCCCACACTGAAGGTCTGCTCGTAGACGTAGAAGTGGGCGGCCACATCGTCGACCACGACCTCCTCGGTCGAGCCGCCCTCGTAGAAGAGGCCGAGCTTGAAGCGCGGCGTGCCTGCCTCCCAGGGGTCGGGCCCCTCGACGAACCCGCTTGGGACAGCGCTGCCCGCGTCGAAGTGAAAGTCCTCCTGGCTGACATAGTCGCTTGGCCCCGGCTCTGGCCGGCAGCCTGTCGCCAGGAGCGCCAAGACCGCCACGGCCATGCGCGCGCTCATGGGGCCTCCGCTTCTACGGGCACAGTCTGGCCGATCCGCACGGCCTGTTCGCCCGCGTCCGCCGTGGCGACGAGCACCCAGCCGCCCGTCGGCACCGCGCCCAGGTCGACGATGCCGCGGTAAGCGGGCGTCGCGAGGCGAAAGGCGACCGTGCCCGTCGCGTCGTACGACACCGACTCGGGAAACGTGTCGAGCACCGTCTGGAACGCCGCGATGGCCATCTCGCGCACCGTCTCCAGGTCGTCTTGGTCTGCGAGCGCACCGCGGTAGATGCGCGCCAGGTTCGACGCCGCGTAGAACTGGTGCTCGCCCGTCGGCTCAGCGGCGAGCACCGTCGCCCAGGCGTAGAACGCCGCCACGGGCCCGCCCGAGGTCTCCACGCGCCACTTGGTCTCCGCGCCCACGCCACGGCCGAAGGGGTTGGCCTCACACGCGAGGGCCGCGCGGCTCGGGTGGATCCCCATCTCCGGGTCGCACAGCGTGAACGCCAGGTCTGTCACGCGCTCGCCGTAGACATACTCGGGCGGCTCCGCGCACGCGCTCAGGGCCCCAAGGCTCAGCAGCGCGGCCCGCCCCGTCCAATGACTTCGAGTCGTCCGCATGGTCACATCCCCACCTGCATAAAGGTGCCGAACTCCCACTCGTGCGCCGCAGCGCCCGGCAAGGGCGTCTCGACGACGAAGCCGGTGCTGTGCTCGTCGAGGGTGCGGTACTGGCCGCGCACGCCGACCCGGAAAGCGTCTTGACCCGCGCGCCCGGACGCGACACCCCATGAGAGGTCGCCGTACCACTGGAGCGGGAACGTCAGGTCGAAGTCGCGGTGGTAGTCGTACGGCCCCCAGTCGTCGAGCTTGACGGTCGTGGACGCGCGCCAGCCGCCCACGAGGGCGGCCAGGTCCTGCCCGAGTCGCACATGGTTGCGGCTCTTCGCGCCGCCCGCCTCGCCCTGCCCCGCATGTGTATGTCCAACCAGTCGCCACGCCGCGCCGGGCCGCGCCACGAACCGCAGCACGGCGTCCCAGACGTCCTGCCGTGGCGGCGACGCACCGAACGGCAGGAACTCGCCCGCCTTGCTCACGTAGAAGGCCGAGTCGCGCGTCGTCATGCGTCGGCGGTACACGGCGTCGAGCGAGGCCGCGAACTTCGCGTCCTCGCGCGCGTCGTTGTCCCACGCCCAGAACCACGTGCCCGGGGTGGGGTCGTAGACCACGAGCGCCTCAAGCGCCGCCTGCTCGCGGTTGTCGAGCACCGCAAACGGGTCGTCCCGAAAGTTTCGCGGGCCCACGCCGGGGTAGTAGATGCCCGTACGGTCGCTCATGTAGTCGCCGATCTGCGGCAGCGGCCCGATGAGCGGGCGCTGGTATAGGCCGCTGATGCCGAGCTGAAGTGGTGCAAGTTGCACCAGCACCCCGCTCAGGGCGTTCCACTGGTTGCCGCGCCCGCTGTCTTTGAGCATCCACCCCGCGAAGGTCATCGTCTGGTCGGGTCCGCCGTCGGCAACGAGCCCGCGGTAGGCGCCCTGCGCGAAAAGGTTCAGGCGGCCGATGATCGCGCTGACCTTCGCCTTGCCTGCGAGCGTGTCGGCCCAAGCGACCTCGTCCTCGAGCAGGTCGTAGCCGCTGTCCAGGTAGCCGCGGCCCGACGAAGCGCGCGTCCAGCGGAACGCCTGCCCGACGCGGTCGCTCCCCGCGAAGAGCCCGCCCAGCTCGAGCTTGACTGCGCCCAGCTGCGTCTCGCCATGCAGCGAAGACCGGCGCGTGCGGCGCTCGGGCACCGCGGTCGACGACTCGCTGCGCGCCTTCTTCGCGATGTCCTCTTGGTGCATCACGGCGAGCGTCAGCGGCCCGAGCGCCCGGCGATACTTGGCGATCACGGCAGGGTTCGCGCCCCAGTAGAGCTCAGGTCCGAAGGCGACCTTGAGGCCGTCGAGCCCCCGCTTGCCGGTGACCTCGATCCCGCTCGGCGCGCGGCCGTCGTAGCGGTCCAGGTTCGGACCGTAGTAGGCCTCGGGATAGAGCCCGAAGAAGTCGCCCTCATAGCCCCACTGGCCGTGACCGGTGCGGTAAAAGCCGTGCGCCGTGAGCCACTCGGCGTCGACGTCGAACTCCGCGCCGTAGATCGCCACACGCTCGAGCCCGTCGAGCGTCACGGCCTCGCCCTCGGCGCCGGTGACGCCCCGGCGGGCGCCCCGCCGCTCGTAGAAGATCTCGTCGAGCGGGTTCGTCGGCACATTGCCCAGGATGTTGAGCACCAGCTCGGCGCGGACGCCCGCGGCGGGGCGCGCCTCGAAACCCACATACGCAGACTCAAGATGGTCGAAGGCGGTCGTCGTCCCCCGCGCCGTTTGGGGCGAGCCCGCGTTCGTGAACGTCTCGAGCTCGAGCCGCAGCTGGCTGACTCGAAAGCGCTCGAGCGCGTTCAGGCGCGCGTCCGCGCGGTCCGCGGTGTAGGGCGCCAAGAAGGCCGAGGGTCGCAGCGCGTCGAAGTGGCGCGTGATCGCGGCCGCGTCCGTCGTCGGCGCGTAGGGGTCGAGCTTGAACGCGGCCTGCATCAAGTAGTAAGCCGCGCGAGGCCGCACGCGCGTGTGGCCCCGAGCGTCGCGCGGGTCCTTCGCCGTGACGCCGAACCACTCCTCGTTCATGTTGTTGCCGCCCTCGACGAGGTCGTCGGGGTAGCCGCCGTTCGACCACGTCGCGGTGGTGTCCTGCACCTCAAGGTTCTCGACTTGAGTGTGCTTCCACCAGCCGTCGCTCCACTGAAAGACAAGGCCGCCGACCGCATTGCCCGCCCTGCCCTTGCCCGCAGACTGCTGGTAGACATCACGCCACTGGTCGCGCAGGTAGCCGGCCTGCGCCACGGGATCCTCCTGCTGTGCCCGGGCGTTGAAGGCGTCCGCACCGAACTCGGTGAACATGACGGGCACGCCGAGCTTGGCCTTGACGACGTCGAACAAGTCGCGCGCAGAAGCGCCGCGGTAGACGTTCGTGCCGAACACATCCAAGCCCTTGCAGTGGGCCGCGACCAAGTCGATGTAGCCGACGTCTCCGTTGGCGAGTGACACCGGCCGGCCATGCGGATCCGCTGCGTGAATCGCGTCGATGAGCTCGCCCATGAGCGTGTAGAGCGGCCGCGCGCGCTCGATGTCCCGGTCGGCCTCCGTGGGCAGGTTCTCCGCCTCAAACGAGGTCCACGCCAGCCCGTAATTGTTCTCGTTGCCGAGCAGCCACATCAAGAGGCCGCGCGTGTCGCGGTACTGCGCCACCATCGCCGCGACGTCGGCCTTGATCTGCGCGCGCGTCGCCGCGTCCGCGTAGTCCGTGTTGGGGCGCCAAGCGCCGTTGACCGACAGGCCGTAGCGCCCCGCCGTGTGGTTGATCACGGTGTAGATGCCGTAGGTGTCGTGAATGTAGGTCACCCAGCGCGGCGGGATGCCCGCGTACTGACGAATGGCGTTCACGCCCATGTCGCGCAGCAGGCTCATCTCGCGGTCGAGCGCCTCGCGGATGAACGCATCCGGTTGCCCCCAGAAGTCGTAGGCGTAGTTCTCGCCGACCGGGATGTAGTCCCAGTTCATGCCGAAGACCATGAACGGCGTGTCGTTGACGCGCAGCTGCCAGCCGGCGTCGTCGCGGTGCACGCGGACACGATCCACCGCCTGCGCCGCCGCCAAGGCCGGCCACAAGCTGAGCACGATGAGCGCGAGCGCGCGCGCGACGCTCATGCGTCCAACCCGCGCGCGCTGATCACCTGCCGGTACAGGTGCGCGCTGTCCTTGAGGATCCGCGTCTGCGTCTCGTAGTCGACCCACACCAAGCCGAACCGCTTCTCGTAGCCCCACGCCCACTCGAAGTTGTCCATGAGCGACCACGCGAAGTAGCCCTTCAGCGGCACACCCGCGGAGACGGCGTCGTGGCACGCATCCAGGTGCGACGCGAAGTACGCCACGCGCTCCACGTCGCGCACGCGCCCGTCGGCGTCCGGTGAGGTCGGGTACGCGCAACCGTTCTCCGTGATGTAGAGCGCCTGCGGTCCATAGGTCGTGTGCAGGTCGCGCAGCAGCCGCGTGAGCGCCGCGGGCGCGACCTCCCACCCCATGTCGGTGCGAGGTCCATCTGCGACGACGGTCGGCGGCGCGTTCTCGTGCTCGGGCACCGCCTCGCTCCGGATGACGGCACGCGAATAGTAGTTGATGCCCAAAAAGTCCGTCTGGACACCCATCGTCTCTAGGTCGCCGGGGCGTACAAAGTCGAGCGACGGCGCGGGGATGTGCCCCTTGCGAGCGTAATCCTCGATGACGTCTTGGGGATACCCGCGGCCGTGGACGGGGTCGAGGTACCATCGGTTGAACCAGCCGTCGAACGCGCGCGTCGCGTCCGCGTCCGCGGCGCTGGGGGAGGCCGGCTCGGCGGGGCACAGGTTGACCACGATGCCCACCTTCGCGCCCGCGCTGTTCGCCCGAATGACGGGCACGGCCTGGCCGTGCGAGAGCAGCACGTGGTGCGCGGCCCGGAGCGCCAGCCCCCAGTCCCGCTTGCCCGGCGCCTGCTCGCCCGTCATGTACCCGAGCATCGAGATGCACCACGGCTCGTTGTGGGTGATCCAGTGCTTCACGCGGTCGCCCAGGCGCCGCGTCACGACGTCTGCGTACTCGACGAAGGCGTCACACGTCTCGCGCGCAGGCCAGCCGCCGCGCTGTTCCAGCACGTCTGGCAGGTCCCAGTGGTACAAAGTGCACCAGGGCTGAATCCCGCGCGCGAGCAGGGCATCGACCAGGCGCTCGTAGAAGTCCAGGCCGCGCGGCTCGATGCGCCCCCGCCCCTCGGGCAGCACGCGTGGCCACGCCACCGAGAACCGATAGGCCTGCAGACCCAGCGACGCCATGAGGGCGACGTCCTGCGGCATGCGCGTGTAGTGCTCGCAGGCGACGCGCCCGTCCGTGGCGTCTTTGATGCGGCCCGGCTCCGCGCAGAAGGTGTCCCAGATCGAGGGACCTCGGCCATCTGCGTGGGTGCTGCCCTCGATTTGAAACGACGAGGTCGCGGCGCCGAACAGAAAGTCGTCGGGAAATCGCTTGAACGTCACGGCGGGGCTCCGGTGTGGGGGCGTCTGAGCAGCGGCCCCGCGCCGGGGACGGCGGCGAGGAGCTGCTGGGTGTAGGGGTGCTCGGGCGCGCTGATGACGCGCTCCGTCGGGCCGCTCTCGACGATGCGGCCTGCGGACAGGACGAGGATGCGGTCGGCGAGCGCCCGCGCGCTGGCCAGGTCGTGCGTGATGAGCAGCATCGAGACGCTGTGCTGGTCACGCAGCTCGCGCAGCAGCGCCAGGACGCCCGCGCGGATGGACACATCGAGCATCGAGGTCGGCTCGTCTGCGATCAAGAGCGCGGGCTGCGGCGCGAGCGCCCGCGCGATGGCGACGCGTTGCCGCTGACCACCGGAGAGCGCGTGCGGGTACACGTCGATGAACTCCGCGGCGGGCGCCAAGCCGACCGACTCAAGCAGGGCGAGCGCGGCGGAGCGCTCTCCCTGGGGCGTGGTCCGCCCGTGCAGGCGCAGCGGCCGCGTCAGGTGCTCGCCAACGGTGTGAACCGGGTTCAGCGAGCCAAACGGGTCCTGAAAGACCATCTGCACGCGGGCGCGGTAGGCGCGCGTCACGTCCGCGTGCTTCAGCAGGTCGAACGGCGCGCCATCCAGCGCCGCGCGCCCCGCGTCCGCGCGCTCGAGCCGCGCGAGCACCCGCGCGATCGTGGACTTGCCGCTGCCGGACTCGCCGACCAAGGCGACGATCTCCCCTCGGCCCACGTCGAGGTCGACGCCGTCGAGCACGACGTGCGCGCCGAAGCGCTTCGTGAGCCCGCGGACTTCGAGCAGCGGCGTCATGGCGTCCCGCCTTCGAGCGCGCCCGCGTGGTGGCAGGCGACCTGCCGCGTCGGGTCCGCGGGCCAGGTCACCCAGGGCGGCGCCTCGAGGCCGCAGCGCGCGTCCGCGAGGCCGCAGCGGGGGTGAAAGCGGCAGCCCGGGGGGGGCGAGCGCGGGCTCGGGGGCGCGCCGTCGATGGCGCGCGCGGCGTCCCGCGGACCCAGCAGCGTGGGGAACGCGTGCAGCAGGCCGCGCGCGTAGGGGTGCAGCGCCCCGCGCTGGAGCGCGGCGGTCGGCGAGAGCTCGCACAGGCGCCCCGCGTAGAGCACAGCGACCCGGTCGGCCAGCTCGAGCATGAGCGGTAGGTCGTGGGAGATGAAGAGCACCGCGAAGCCGAGCCGCGCCTGCAACTCCAGCACGCGCTGCAGAATGTCCCGCTGAACGACGACGTCGAGCGCGGTCGTCGGCTCGTCCATGATCACGAGCTGAGGCTGAAGCGCGAGCGCGAACGCGATGCACGCGCGTTGACGCATCCCCCCCGACAGCTCGTGCGGGTAGCGGCCCAGGTGCTCGGGTTGCAGGTCCACGAGCGCCATGAGCGCGCGCCCGCGGCTGTCGAGCGCGGCGCGGTCGGTCACACCGTGGGCGCGCAGCGTGTCGTCGAGCTGCGCGCCGATCGTCAGCACGGGGTTCAGCGCGTCCATCGCCGACTGAAAGACCATGCTCACTTCGGCCCACCGCATCGCGCGCAGCGCGGGCTCGTCCATCGAGAGCACATCACGGCCCGACCACGCGATGTGGCCGCCGCGAACGACTGCGGGCGCCCGCAGCAGACGCGTGATCGCGAAGGCCAGCGTCGACTTGCCGCTGCCCGACTCCCCCGCGAGGCCGATGATTTCACCCGGCGCGATGTCGAGGGACACGCCGTCAAGCACGCGCACATTGCCCGTCGGCTCGATGTACTCGACTACCAAGTCACGCACGGAGAGCAGGGGCGTCATCGCTCGCCCTCGGCCGCAGGCAGGCGGGGCGTCGACTCCGCGCGCTGCATCCCCGCGGCCTTGAGCGCGCGACGCCACGCGCGGTCCGCCCCCAGGCGCGGGTTGGTGACCTCGTCGAGGCCCAAGTTGAGGAGCGTGAGCGCGAAGCCGACGAGCGCGAGGCACACGCCCGTCGGCGCAAACGTCCACCAGGCGCCGGTGAGCAGGGCGGCGTCGTTCGTCGCCCAGTACAGGTTCGTGCCCCAGGTCACGCGGCTCACGTCGCCCAAGCCCAAAAACTCCAGCCCCGCCGAGGCGCCGATGGCGTAGAGCGTCGTGCCGACCGCGCACGAGACCCACAGCGAGGTCATGTTCGGCAGGATCTCGCGCAGCATCACCTGCGCGTGGCTCTCGCCCGAGACCAAGGCTGCTGAGACAAAGTCCCGCCGGCGCAGTGAGAGCGTCTGCGCGCGCAGGACACGCGCCGTCCATGCCCAGCCGGTGAGCGTGAGGACGGCGATGATGCTGCCCGGCCCGGGCGGAAGCCACGCCGCGAGCACGATGGCGAGCGGCAGCCCAGGCAGCACGAGAAAGACGTTCATCAGGACACTCAGCCCCTCGTCGACCTTGCCGCCGAAGTAGCCCGCCGGCACGCCCACGAGCGCCCCGAGCGCCGTCACCAGCACGCCGACGATGCATCCAATGGCCAGCGACCAACGCGCACCCGCGACGGTCTGCGCCAGCACGTCCTGTCCCTGCCCCGTGGTGCCGAGCCAGTGGTCGACGCTCGGCGGGAGCAGCGGGCGGGCGACCATCTCTCCGGGGTCGCCCACGCAGAGCGGACCCAGCGTCGCGAGGAGGACGAACGTGCCGAACAGGCCGAGGCCCCAGCGCGCGCGGGGGCTGCGTCGCAGAGCGTCGCGCAGGCCGCTCACGAGCGTACCCGCGGGTCGAGCGCCATGGCCACGAGGTCGACGACCCAGTTCGCCGCCAGCACGGCGAGCGTGATCGCGAGGAAGAGGCCCTGCATCAGCGGGTAGTCCTGATTGCGGACCGCCTGGAGCAGCAGGTAGCCCTGTCCAGGATACGCGAAGACGATCTCCGTGAGCAGGGACCCGCCCAGCACAAACCCGACCGCCATGCCAAAGCTCGTCACGCTCGGCAGGAGCGCGTTCCGAGCGGCGTAGCGCAGCATGACCGTGCGGGGCGCGAGGCCGCGGGCACGCGCGTATAGGATGGCCTCGCTGCCGAGCACGGTGACCATCGACGTGCGCATCGCGCTCAGCCAACCGCCGAGCGTCACGAGCACGATGGTGGCCGCCGGCAGCGCCCCGTGCCGCAGGACGTCCGCGATGAACGCCAGCGTCAGCGCGGGCTCGAG
>Ga0209598_10000305_pt1 | contig 39159 bp, 50 predicted proteins | sample M_140807_EF_Meta_FD_187317 | JGI IMG/M metagenome (GOLD analysis project Ga0209598, IMG submission 187317) | Freshwater microbial communities from Lake Montjoie, Canada to study carbon cycling - M_140807_EF_MetaG (SPAdes) (version 2) | ecosystem: Environmental > Aquatic > Freshwater > Lake...
CACAAAACCCTGCGGGGTCCACGGGGCGGCATCATTATGATGGGCGAAGACCTACCCAATCCTTGGAATCTACGTAACCCCAAGGGCGAATTGCGTTCGCTATCATCGCTTTTGGATTCCGGCGTTTTCCCAGGAACCCAGGGAGGACCTTTGGAACATATTATAGCGGCCAAAGCCGTTGCGTTTGGTGAGGCCTTGCTTCCCTCCTTCAAGGAATACACCGTACGGGTCCGTCGGAACGCCCAGGCCTTGGCAACAGCGATGGTGAATCGAGGTTACCAACTCATTTCCGGGGGGACAGACAACCACCTCATGCTGATTGATCTTCGTAACAAATCATGCACAGGAAAGCAAGCCGAGCAGGCCTTGGGAAGGGCCCATATCACCATCAACAAAAACATGGTCCCCTTTGATACCGCTTCCCCGATGGTGACCAGCGGTATTCGCTTGGGTACAGCCGCTGTGACCACGAGGGGTATGAATGAAGGGGATATGGAAAAAATAGCCGATTGGATTGACCGTGTTATTCGTCAACACCAGGATCCCTCGGTCGCCGAAGCGGTTGGAAAGGAAGTCAAAGCCTTTGCCCCCACCTTCCCATTGTTCGCCACCTAAAGAGGCCTAAGGGGCTATGAAAATCAACCTGCGTGCGGCCTTCCAGGCCAAGAACCCCGGGCTGGCCCGCTGGATACCGTCTTGGCTGTTTAAGGCCCTCGAACGCTTAATACACCAAGACGAAATCAACCGTTTTCTAGCTGAATACGGTCACCTACGGAATTTACCCTTTGCCAGGGAGGTGCTCCGGCATTTTGGGGTGAGCGTTGCTGTCAAGGGTCTGGAGCATCTACCGGTTCAAGGGCCTTTTGTTTTGGTAGCCAATCATCCCCTTGGAGGATTGGATGGCCTAGCGATCTACGATGTCATTGGAAAAGTGAGGGATCGTTTTGCGTCCCTTAGCAACGATATCATCATGCAGGTTCAGCCCTTGGAAGGACTTTTTATTCCTGTTAATAAACACGGCCGTCAGTCGAAGGAAAACCTCGCCATCCTAAAGGACAAAATTGCTTCCGGTTACGGAATCATCATTTTTCCATCCGGTTTGGTTTCGCGTCGCCATGACGGACGAATCGGTGATTTGGCTTGGAAAAAAACAGCCATTACCCTTGCGCGCAAAAACCAGATTCCCTTGATTCCTTTGTTCATTGAAGGACGTTTGTCGGAACGATTTTATAAAACCTATACTTGGCGTAAGCGATTAGGAATCAAAGCCAACATAGAAATGATCCTATTGCCGGATGAAATGTACCGCCTGCGCGGCACCCGAGTTACCCTGCACCTTGGTCCGCCCCTGCAGCCTGAAAGCCTATCCAATGGCGAAGGAGATGCCGCTTGGACCAAGCGCGTTCGTTCCCTTGTTTACAGCCTAGACCCAGCCAAGCCCGCAACAAATCCCCATGCAGACGCTCATTAACGCCCAAGACCCCGCAGTGATCGAAGCAGAGTTGTTGCCTGAACGCCTGCTACGCACCACCAACAAAGGGAACAACCTTCTCTACGTGGTCAATGCAGACAATGCACCGGCCTGCCTTCAGGAAATCGGCCGTCTGCGGGAGCTCTGTTTTCGGGCCGAAGGCGGAGGGACCGGCAAAGCCTGCGATTTGGATGCCTACGACATGGAACCCGATGGCTACGAACAATTGCTGGTTTGGGACCCCGAAAATCGGCAAATCATGGCCGCCTACCGCTTTGTGGAATGCCGCAAAACGGGACCGGATGCCCAGGGGGTTTTTCGACTTTCGTCGAATTCCATTTTTTCATTCAGCCCGGATTTTTGCAACCATGTGTTACCCTACACCCTCGAATTGGGTCGGGCTTTTGTGGCTCCGGATTACCAACCCGAAGGCCCCTATCGCAAAGGCATCTTTGCCTTGGACAATCTGTGGGATGGATTGGGGGCCTTGTCCGTGGTCAGGGAAGATATCCGTTATCTCTACGGCAAAGTCACGGTCTTTGAGGATTACCCCCACGAGGCCCTGGTTGGCCTTCACAGTTTCTTGAATCATTTCTTTACCGACCCCGACGGATGGGTGCTCCCCCGCCAAGAATTTGCCCTGGATCTTTCCCAAGCCGACGCCTTCAAGGAAATCTGGGCCGGATTGGATTACGAAAAAGCCTTGGCCCTGCTCCACAAAAAAACCCTCGATTGGGGAACCCGGGTTCCGCCTCTCTTCCCAGCCTATATGAACTTGTCCTCGACGATGAGGTATTTTGGCTTTGCCCACAACGCCGCTTTTGGTCGGGTGGATGAAGCCGGGATCTTGGTAACCATTGCCGACATCAACCCCTCCAAAATCGAAAGGCATATCGGGAGCTTTACCCGCGTTCGTTAGAGACCGAGGGTTCGACGATAGTCCAAAAAATCATCGACCCAATCGGTGGGTTCCAGGCCAACTTGCAGAGCATCCGAAGGGCCCAGGTCTTGGCCGGTCAATTGATGGTACAATTCTTGGTATCGGGCACTGATCTGTTCAACCCACTCCGGGGTCATGGGCGGTATTTGTTGTCCGGGTAAACCCTGAAAACCATGGACAATAAGCCACTGACGAACAAATTCTTTGGACAACTGCTGTTGGGGTTGGCCGGTTTCTTGCAATTCCCGGTAGGGCTCTGCGTAGAAGTAACGGGACGAATCGGGGGTATGCACTTCGTCCATCAAGATGACTTTTCCGTCCAAAAGGCCAAACTCGTATTTGGTATCCACCAAAATCAAACCACGCTCCAAAGCCATCTTGGAACCTCGTTCAAACAAGGCCAGGGCGTATTGCTCCATCGTGCGGTAATGTTCTTCACTGACCAGCCCTTGTTCCAAAATCTGTTCCCGGGAAATGTCTTGATCATGGCCTTGGGATGCTTTGGTGGTGGGCGTGATGATCGGCGCACCCAACGGGTCAGACTCCCGCAAACCGTCCGGTAGCGGAACCCCGCAGAGGGTTCGGGCACCGTCCCTGTAACAACGCCAGGCATGCCCGGACAGGTAACCACGGACCACCATCTCCACCGCGACAGGTTCGGCGCGGTAACCGTAGGAAACACGAGGGTGCGGGCTGCTGATCAGCCAGTTAGGTACCAAATCCCTGGTTTTTTCGAGAAAATACGCGGCGGTACGGTTGAGCACCTCCCCTTTGCGGGGAATGGCCGCGGGCAGGACCACGTCAAAGGCCGAAATACGATCCGAGGCAACCATCAACAATCGACCTTCTTCCAAGAAATAAACATCCCGGACCTTGCCCCGGTAGAAGCCGGTCATACCGGGTAATTGAATCGGCGCTTGAGGGAAGGAATTAGGCATGACCGTTGTTTTGATTTTGGTTTTGGTTTTGGTAGGCTTGAACAATGGTTTTGACCAGGGGGTGGCGGACCACATCGGTTTCGTTCAGTTCAACCACGGCAATCCCCTGCAGACCTTTGAGGACTTGAAGGGTGGGGCCCAGGCCTGAAACCATTCGGGTTGGCAAATCAACCTGGGTCAAATCGCCCGTAACAATAAATCGAGCAGATGGACCCATACGGGTCAAAAACATTTTGAGCTGGGTGGGGGTGCAGTTCTGCGCCTCGTCCAGAATCACAAAGGCTTTGTCCAAGGTCCGACCCCGCATAAAAGCCAAAGGAGCCACTTCGATGATGCCCTCCTCCAGGTACTTGGCCAGCCTTTGGGGTGGTAACATATCTTCGAGGGCATCGTAAAGGGGGCGCAGGTAGGGGTCCACTTTTTCTTTGAGATCCCCGGGCAGGAAGCCCAAACTCTCCCCGGCCTCCACGGCCGGGCGGGTCAGGATGATTTTTCGCACCTCTTTGTTTTTGAGGGAACGGACGGCGAGGGCCACCGCGGTGTAGGTTTTGCCGGAACCCGCCGGACCCAAGGCAAACAACAAATCACAACGTTCCATGGCATCCACCATGCGCTGTTGGTTTGGGGTGCGCGCCCGTACGATGAGACCGTTGGGGCCGTGCACCAAGACGGTTTTGGAGGTGGTCTCAAAGCCCGTGGTTTCGGTGCGCTGACGGGATTCCAGCCCGGCCATGGCTTCGTTGAAGGCATCATCACTCAGAAAACCGTTGGCCAAGCTGCATTGCCGTAACAAACGCTCCCACAATACCTGAAAACGGTTCATGACTTGATCGTTCCCCTCCAAGAGCAGGCGACTCCCTCGAAGTGTCATCTTGAGCTCCGGAAAAGCTGCTTGCATACGATCCTGACGGGTATTACCCGCTCCGTAGAATCCCAGGGGATCCATTCCGGCTATATCAAATTCCTTTGGTTCGTTAGGGTGAGGCAAAAGGCGTGGCTTTGGTGGCTATGGAATAAATTTGAGGTCGGTCTTCGCTTGCTTAGCTCTCCACATGCCTCTTCTCACCCTCACCACTGATTACGGACTGCGCGATCCTTATGTCGCGATGCTGAGAGGGCGATTGTTGAGCAGGTTTCCGCATTGGCGAACCGAAGATATTTCACACAATATTAGCAAGTATGACTTGGTTGAGGCTGTTTATGTCCTCAAAACCGCCTTCCCTTTTTTTCCACCGGGTACGGTGCATTTGTTGGATGTTGGCTATCGCAGCAAGAATCAAGAAAACCCTTGGCCTTCGTTTATCGTGGTCCGTTACCAGGGCCATTGGTTTGCCTTGCCGGATCAAGGCCTCCTGCCCCTCTTGGTGGACCGCGACGAATCCCCCCTGGTGCAACGTTACCCTTTAACGGTATCCCGACCGAATGCAGGCTTTGCTTTGTTGGATTGGCTGGACGGGCCCTTGGGTATGCTCATCCATGCCTTGGGCCAAGACCCTTCCCGAACCAAAGCCCCTGAGCCATGGCAGGAACCCGTTTCGGATCCCACCGGAATGTGGCTCGACAAAGTTTTTGAACAAGACGGGGTCTTGCATGGTCGGGTCCTCTATGCGGATAGTTACGGCAACCTGCATACCAATTTGGACCAAGGGACCGTCGAAGCCTTTGTGGCCGATCGACCCTTCGAGGTACTGCTTCGCTCCAACCTACGACACGAAAACCGCAGCGACCGGATTCAAGGCCATTACCATGCCGTGGAAGGGCAGCACCTTACGCTGCTTTACAACGCCATCGGTTACCTCGAAATTGCTCTGAATAACAACCATGCCGAGACCTTGCTGGGGCTGAGGGTTCAGGACCAAGTGATGATTGAACGCTCCTGACAGGAGCCTTTGGCTGGTTTATCTTTGGACCCATGAATACAACTACACTTCTTCAAGGCAAAATAGCCCTGGTCACCGGCGGTAGTCGGGGGATTGGCATGGGCATCGCCCGCAAGTTGGCTTCTCAGGGCGCCGACATTGCTTTTACCTACAAATCCTCCCAACAATCGGCCCTGGAACTCGAAAAGGAATTGCAGGCCATGGGGGTTCGGGCCCGGGCTTACGCCTCGGATGCCGCTGATTATGCCCAAGCCGAAAAATTGATTGAACAAATCCTCGCAGATTTTGGAGGACTTGAAATCATCGTGAACAACGCGGGTATTACGCGGGATCAATTGTTGATTCGAATGACCGAAGAACAATGGGATCAGGTGATGGATAACAACCTCAAATCCGTCTTCAACGTGTGCAAACATGCCGTTCGCCACCTCATGAAAAACCGCAAAGGCAGCATCATCAATCTATCGTCGGTGGTCGGACGCGGTGGGAACGCAGGTCAAAGCAATTACTCCGCCTCCAAGGCAGGCGTCATTGCCTTCACCCAATCCTTGGCTCGCGAATTGGGATCTCGTAACATTCGATGCAATGCAGTCGCACCCGGTTACATCGAAACCGAAATGACCGGTCAATTGGATCCAGCCGTTTCGGAGGCTTGGAATGCCAAAATCCCGCTGGGCCGACCCGGAACCGTTGATGAAGTGGCTGAAGTCATTGCTTTCTTGGCATCGGATCGGGCCTCCTATGTCACCGGGCAATGTTGGAATGTCTGCGGGGGACTGGATCCCGCCTAGGCCTTTAGACCATGGGATATCTCGAACTGGGATGGGGTTCCCCTTTATGGGTACTGCCTTTGTCCGCCGCTGCAGGCTTGGCCTGGGCTTGGGCAAAACATGGGCGCCCTTTACCCAACCAACCTTCGAGAAAGGCCCGATTATTCCTTGGAATTTTGCGCGGATTGGCGGTTTTTTTGCTGGTTCTGCTCTGTTTTGATCCCACCTGGATTCGGGAAGAACGCACCGTTCATGCGCCACTGATCGTCTTGGCTTTGGACCAAAGTCAGTCCATGAACCGTCCCGGCGTCAGCGCCGAAGCTTTGCGTTCATTTGCTTTGGAATTCACCCAAAAACTTCGAGGAACCCATCGAATTGATGTGGTTGGTTTTGGAGCAGGGGCCGACCGACTGAACCCATCCCAACCCGGTTCGGTCCACTTGGACCAAAGCCTAACATCCACCGAACCCCTGGCCCATTGGACCTCGGACCAAGCGGGATTGGAAAGCATCGCTGCTTGGGTCCTCGTCAGCGATGGGCTGTTTAACATGGGGGTCGAACCGCGTTCCTTTTTTGCAAACTATCAAAGTCCGGTCTTGACGTTGGGATGTGGGCCAGACCAAGGCCAACAACCTACATGGACCCTCGGTTCTCCGACCGTTCCCGATCGCGTCGAAGCTCACAGCGATTTGGAAATCGAAATCCCTGTACGAGGCCATCACATGACCGGCCAAACATTGCAAATCGAGGCCTTGGTTTCGACCGGTTCGTCCCCACCCATCCTTGCTGAGCGCCGTGTTTGGCAACCGGGAGCAGGCTCCTTTCAACAAAACCTTACTTTCAAAATTTCAATTGGCGAAGAAGGCCTGTATGCGATTCGATTCAGAGGCCGAAGTATCAGCGGCGCCTCTGGACCGGGCAAGGTCCTGGATAGTCCAGAAAAGCTGGCCTTTGTGGAAGCCATTCGGACCAAAAAGCGCCTCCTTTTGCTAGCCAAAGCCCCGCACCCGGACTTGGGGGTCCTGCGGAGCGTCTTGGAACAAACCAAAAATCATGTCGTGCAATTGGAGTATGGTCTGGCAGGCTTGCGCAAAGCCGTTGCGGACCCCTCGGCAGACCTTTATATCTGGCATCAATGGCCTTCGGCCAACCCCGAACCCGGCGAAGCCGACCTCCTCCAAAAAATTCAACAAAAGGGCCAACCGCTTTGGTGGATGGGTGGAGCGGCCAGCGATTGGAAAGGGTGGCCGGAGGGGCGACCCACCGCCTCGGTTCCGATGGTTCAGGTTCTCCCCGTTCTTAATGATCGTTGGAATGCCTTCCTACCCGGGGTGCAACTCGCTGAGGGAATTCGCCGTCTCCCTCCGTTAACCACCCCTTCTCTGGGCCCTATCGAATCCCCGGTCGGAACGACCCTCTTGTACCAACAAAAGGATCGTGTTGTCACCCAACGCCCCTTGTGGGTTGTGGAATACCGAAGCCGCCCTACCCGGGCCTACCTCTGGGGTGAGGGCTTGTGGCGTTGGCGATTGGCCATGGATTCCGATCATCGGTCCGGAACAAACGGTTCGGCCGCGACGACCCCCTTAGAGAGCCTTGTTCTTAACACCGTTTCTCTGCTGTTGGGTGGGCAGGCCTCCGAAGGACTGGAAATTCGACCTGTTCGTCCCTTCTTTAACGAAACACAACCGGTCCTGCTTGAGGGCAGCCTGCGCAATGCACAGGGTGAATTTGACAACCAAAGCACCCTACGACTTCAACTTTTTCAAAAGGATCGCCTGGTCCGGGATGCCGCCATGGTCCCGGACGGTTTGGGGTACCGCCTTGATTTGGGTCGGTTAGAAGCCGGCACCTACCGATACACCGCCACCACCTCCGCCAACGGACTGCCTCTCGTAAAGAACGGAGTTTTGGCTGTGCAATCCTTTGGACTCGAAAACCCTGGTGAACCCGGTGACCACGCCTTGCTCCAGAACCTAGCTAAGCAGAGCGGCGGGACCTATCTGCGCATGGATGCATGGGATGCGAAATCACGCGCCGTGGCCCTGAATCAACTAAGCCAAAAAATAAAAAAACATCCGACCATCCGATCCGAAAGCAGCCTAAACTTGGTCTCAACCCCTTGGTTACGATCCATTTGGTTTTGGGTTCTTGTTTCGCTGTTGTTAGGGGCTGAATGGCTCCTGGCACGAGCCCTTGGAGGAATCTAATTGAATTCATAACATGAAATCATTCTACTATCTACTGTTCGCCACCTTGGTATTCCTGACGTCTTCATGCACGCCAATCCGACTGGCCCTAGACCCCGGTCTCCAAGGTCAATCGGATTGTTATCCGGTGCAAGGCCGTCAACAATTCCGATTCAAAATCAAAGTATCCTACGGCCCCTACGCCACCCTCAAAGTACGCCGAGGCCCCGTCAATTCCTACCAAGCCAATGTTCGCATTCGTTTTAGTGGAGCCAATCAGCGCATGCGCATCATTCAGAGTGCCGGCGATGGTGCACACGACACGATCACAACCCATGCCCGTTTCAAACAAAGGGACGTTCCGCTATGGCAGGGAAGAATCGCTTTGCCTTTGTCGTACAGCCATCTAATGACCGGTGAAATTCGCAGTGCCGGAGAGCCCCTCGCCGAGTTTGTGCTTTTTAGACCTGAAAACACGACACGCCGACAGAGCCTTTGCGGTCATTTGGACATTCCCGGCCAACCTCTCATCGAAATTCACAGCCTACGTACCCTCGAAGGGAACCATCGCTGGCTTGGGGCCACCCATGCTGGATTGCGTTTTGAACAAGACGGTCGGGTCCTTGGGCAAATATCGCTGATCAACCGTGGCGAAGTTTGCCTCGCGAGAAACCTTGCCCCCCGTGTGGAACGCTGCGTGGCAGCGATGAGCACCGCCCTTCTACTCAAACAAAACCTGGAATAACTCAGAGAGCCTGCCCCGAGTCCAACAACCAAAACACCGATTCCCCGGGCTTGACCATTCGGTACTTTTCACGGGCCAATCGTTCCAACAAAAGGGTATCCGACTCCAAAGCGGCTTTCTCTCGGGTCATGACTTGGATGGAAGAATCATAAAAGGACTTCTGCTTCTGTAGAAGCCTCCACTCACGGCGAACCTTGGCCTGACCTATCCAATTGTATTCATCCAAAAACAAGAGCCACAATACAAAGGCAAGCCCCGCGAGAACGTAACGGTTCCGAAGAAGACGCATGATAGAACCGGGCATGCCTTGTATTTAGACCGGATGGTAACGAAAACCCAAACCTCCAAATAGGGCCGAATCCCCCAATTCCTCTTCGATCCGAAGTAACTGGTTGTATTTGGCCATCCGATCAGAGCGAGATGCTGAACCCGTTTTGATTTGTCCTGTACGCAGAGCAACCGCCAAATCGGCGATGGTGCTGTCTTCGGTTTCGCCGGAACGGTGACTCATAACACTGGAATAAGAAGACGATGAGGCCGTTTGAACCGCTTCGATGGTTTCGGTAAGGGTTCCGATTTGATTGACCTTCACCAAAATGGAATTGGCCACCTTGGATTCAATACCGCGACGTAGGCGTTTGGTGTTCGTAACAAATAAATCATCACCAACCAACTGAATACGATTCCCCAAGGCCGATGTTAAACGTGCCCATCCTTCCCAATCATCCTCGGCCAAACCATCTTCGATGGAACAAATAGGGTATTTGGCACACCATTCGGTCCAGAATTCAACCAATTGTCCCGAGTCCATGGGTTCACCACCTGATTTATGAAAACGATAGTTTCCGCTAGCCGCATCGTACATTTCGGTACAAGCTGCATCCATGGCAATCGCCACCTGTTCCCCCGGTCGATAACCCGCAGATTCAATCGCCCGTAACACCATTTCCAAAGCCTCGGTATTGCTGCGAAGGTTGGGGGCAAATCCTCCTTCATCCCCAACATTGGTTGACAAACCTTGATCGCGCAAGACCTTTTTGAGATGATGAAAGACCTCGGTGCCCATGCGCAGTGCCTCCGAAAAGGTGGACGCACCCAATGGCATTACCATAAACTCCTGAAAATCAATTCCATTATCGGCATGTGCACCGCCATTTAAGATATTCATCATGGGCATGGGCAGGACATTCGCCTGCAGTCCACCAACATAACGATACAAAGGCATGCCCAGCGAAGCAGCCGCAGCCCTTGCGCAGGCCAGCGATACCCCAAGAATGGCATTCGCACCCAGATTCGACTTGTTGCCTGTCCCGTCCAAATCAATCATGACCCGGTCAATCTGTTGCTGCTCGTAAACCGACATCCCTTCCAATTCTGGCGCGATACGATCGTTGACATGAGCGACGGCCCCCAGGACTCCCTTGCCCATGTACATGGATGGATCGTTGTCGCGCAATTCGACCGCTTCGTGCATGCCGGTTGAGGCACCCGAAGGAACCGCTGCCCTTCCGGTGCAACCATCAGAGGTCAATACGTCCACTTCCACGGTGGGATTCCCACGGGAATCGAGAATTTGTCTGGCAAAAATGTCTTGAATAACGGGCATGGGCTTGGGGTTTAAAGGGCAATGTAGGCATGGACTAGTCCATCATGGACACAAAATCATCAAACAAGTAATGGGAATCATGAGGCCCTGGATTGGACTCGGGGTGGTACTGAACCGAAAAGGCAGGACGATCGCGCAAGGCAAGTCCTTCAACGGTTTGGTCGTTCAGGTTGATGTGGGTCAATTCCAGATGAGATGCTGCCTTGGTTTGTTCCAAATTCACCGCAAACCCGTGATTCTGAGAGGTGATTTCGGAACGGTTGTTTCGTAGGTTAAGGACCGGATGGTTGGAGCCCCGATGTCCGTTGTGCATCTTGAAGGTATCAAGACCTGCTGCCCTGGCCAACAACTGATGACCTAGGCAAATTCCCATCAGAGGAACGCGTCGTTCCAGCAAACCACGCACCACACCTACCTGGTGATCCATGGCGGCGGGGTCACCGGGGCCATTGGATAACAAGACCCCTTGGGGACCGCAGGCCATGACGTCTTCGATGGTAGCAGAGGCCGGAAGCACCCGCAATTCGCATCCCCTCTGGGTGAGATGGTGAAGCATATTGCGCTTGACACCGTAATCCATAACAACCACCTGCTTGGGGGTACCCGGGATGGCGGATTCCATGCGATACGATTCAGCAGTGGTTACCAAGGCACTAAGGTCCAACCCGACCATGCTGGGTAGGTCCTGCAAGGCCTTTTGGGCATGGTAATGGTGGTCACCATCCAGGCCCTTGTGCGACAAAATGACGGCATTCATGGCGCCGCTGTTGCGAATATGACGAACCAAAGCCCTGGTATCCACGCCCCGTATCCCCATCAGTCGGTTACGGACCATGTAATCCTGTAAGGAGGAATCAGCCATGAGGCGAGAATGCTTCTCGGTGAAATTCCGGACCACCACACCGCTAATCTGGACTCGATCGGATTCCTGATCTGCAGCATAGGCTCCGTAATTGCCTAAATGAACAAAGTTGTGGACCAGCATTTGACCCCGGTAGGATGGGTCGGTAAACATTTCTTGGTAACCCGTCATGGAGGTGTTAAAGCAAAGCTCACCTCCACAGTTTCCGGCATCAAAGCCTACAATCCAACCTTCAAAAATTCGTCCATCCTGAAGGTGTAGAGAACCGGGTGTTGACATAGCTAAGGTCATGAAAGAATGTGAATGGATGATGTTTCAAAGACAAAAATAGGCTCCTCCAACCCAAAGCCCACAACCCCTTTCAAAAGAAAACCCCGCCGAGGCGGGGTTTCATTGTTTAGGCTTTGGGCTCCTCTTGTTCGGGGCTTTCGTCCTGGGGTGCGCTTTCCTCAGCGGCGGGAGCCGCCTCCACAACGGCGGGAGCCGCCTCCACAACGGCGGGAGCCTCCTCCACAACAGCGGGAGCCTCCTCCACAACGGCGGGAGCCTCCTCCACAACAGCGGGAACCTCCTCCACAACGGCGGGAGCCTCCTCCACAACTTCAGGAGCAGCCACTTCTGCAACAGGAGCAGCAGCAGCTATTGCAGCAGCAGCTACAGGAGCAGCAGCTTCCATACCAGTCGCTGACTTCTTCGTAGAACGGCTACGACGGGTCGTTTTGGCTTTGCGAGACGCCGCATCGGCCAACAACAATTCGTTGAAGTCCACCAATTCCATCATGCACATTTCCGCGGCATCACCCAAACGAAAACCTGTCTTGATGATACGGGTATAGCCTCCAGGGCGGGTCGCAATTTTTTCGGCAACCGTGGCAAACAATTCCTTGACGGCTTCTTTGTCCTGCAAATCGGCAAAAATCATCCGACGATTGTGCATGGTATCCGACTTGGAACGGGTCAAAACAGGTTCAACAAACTTCCGCAACTCTTTGGCCTTGGCCAAGGTGGTGTTGATTCGTTTGTTCATGATCAGGGAGACGGCCATGTTACGGAGCATCGCCTTGCGATGACCGTAGGTCCGACTGAGGTGGTTAATGGTATTTCCGTGGCGCATATCGTTGTCTTTAGCGGAGCTTCTTTAGGTTTCCGGGGCTTAGTCTTCGTCGAGTTTGTATTTGTGAATATCCATGCCAAAAGTGAGGCCCTTTTCTCGTACCAAATCCTCCAATTCGGTGAGGGATTTTTTGCCGAAATTCCGGAATTTCAACAGGTCGGCAATGTCAAACTTGACCAAATCGGCCAAGGAACGGATTTCAGCGGCCTTAAGGCAATTGAAAGCACGAACTGAAAGATTCATGTCGCCCAAATTGGACTTCAGCAATTTGCGCTTGGCCAAGAAATCCTCGTCAATTTCCATCGCGGGATCCGAAGAGGCCAATTCGAGGGCCATCGTCTCATCCGAAAACAACGCAAAATGTTGAATCAGAATACGAGCCGCCTCCTTCAAAGCATCTTCAGGATGAATGGACCCATCGGTCGTCACATCAAGAAGTAATTTTTCGTAGTCGGTTTTTTGTTCAACGCGCGTATTCTCGATTTGGTAGCTAACATTCTTAATAGGCGTGAAAACCGAATCAATTGGAACCACACCCAAAGGAGCGTCCTCTGTTTTGTTGTCTTCGGCCGCCACATAACCACGACCCTTGCGGATTGTCAATTCCAATTCCAAGGTCATTTTACCGTCCATGGTGCACAACAACAAATCCGGATTGAGGACTTTGAAATTGCTGGAAAATTGTTCGATATCTCCGGCAGTGAAAGCACCCTTGCCTTTGAGGATAACAATGAGTTTTTCACCGTCAATTCCTTCGCCTTTGGGCTTAAAACGAACCTGCTTGAGATTCAAAATCAATTCGATGACATCTTCGACCACTCCTTTGATGGTAGAGAATTCATGATCTACACCTGGAACACGAATGGAGGAAATGGCATAACCCTGCAAAGAGGACAGGAGGATACGACGCAACGCATTGCCAATGGTAACCCCGTACCCGGGCTCCAGAGGTTTGAACTCAAAAGACCCCTGAAACTCGCTGGCCTTGTGCATGATAACCTTTTCAGGTTTTTGAAAAACGATTACGGACATAGGGATTTTTTAAAAAAAGATAGAGGGGAGAACGGCCGAGGTTACTTGGAGTACAATTCGACAATTAGTTGCTCCTTGAAATTCTCAGGAATCTGATCGCGCTCTGGGAAATCAACAAATCGACCCTCCAGTTTTTCGCGATTCCATTCCAACCAATTAAACTTGGAAACCATTTTGGAACCAACCGCATCAACGATCGTCTCAAGGTTTTTGGATTTTTCACGAACACCGACGATATCGCCTGGATTCAACTGGTACGAAGGGATGTTCACCACCTTGCCGTTCACCAAGATGTGCCGGTGAGAAACCAACTGACGGCCTGCTTCGCGAGTCGGGGCAATGCCCAAACGAAAAACAGTGTTATCAAGACGGGCCTCAAGGAACTTGATGAGGTTTTCACCGGTACTGCCTTTTTTGCGGTTGGCCTTGGCGAAAGTCAAGGCAAACTGACGTTCCAAGACCCCGTAGGTGTACTTCATTTTTTGTTTTTCGCCCAACTGAACCGAGTATTCAGATTTTTTGGGAGAACGTTTGGATGGACCGTGCTGACCGGGACCGTACTGCTTCTTTTGCAATCCTTTGTCCGGCCCAAAAATGGGCTCCTTAAATCGGCGGGCAACTTTGGTTTTGGGACCTGTATATCTGGCCATGGGTATGTCGTATGGTTAGAAAAGGGATAAAACGGGTAAGGGAATTAAACGCGACGGCGCTTAGCGGGACGGCAACCGTTGTGAGGCATGGGCGTTACGTCGTTGATGGCGGTGACTTCGATACCAACAGTGGAAACGGCGCGAATCGCTGATTCCCGACCGGAACCCGGACCCTTCACAAAAACTTCGGCGCGACGCATCCCCAAATCGTAGGCCACCTTGGCACAATCCGACGCAGCCACCTGGGCTGCATACGGTGTGTTTTTCTTGGAACCCTTGAAACCGGCTTTGCCAGCAGAAGCCCAGGAAATAACCTGACCCTCGGCATTGGTGACCGAAACAATAATGTTATTGAACGTGGAGTGAACATGCACCTGTCCGGTGGCATCCACACGGACCACACGCTTTTTGACGACTTTGGTTGATTTTGCCATGAATGATTCTGGGTTGTATGGGTATTACTTGGTGACCTTTTTCTTGTTCGCCACAGTCTTGCGCTTGCCTTTGCGGGTACGCGAATTGTTCTTGGTACGCTGACCACGCAGAGGGAGACCCTTACGATGCCGCTGACCACGGTAACAACCGATGTCCATCAAACGCTTAATGTTAAGTTGAACCTCGGAACGAAGCTCGCCCTCCACTCTGAACTCGTCCGTGATGAGCTTACGAATCGCGTTCAGCTGTTCGTCGTCCCATTCACCTACTTTAGTGTTCATGTCAACCCCGGCATTAGCCAGAATTTTGCGGGAGGAGGAGCGTCCTATCCCAAAGATGTAGGTGAGCCCGATTTCACCTCTTTTGTTACGGGGCAGGTCAATGCCAGCTATCCTTGCCATAATTATCCTTGTCTTTGTTTAAACTTGGGGTTCTTCTTGTTAATGACATAGAGCTTGCCTTTGCGGCGAACCACTTTGCACTCTATGCTCCTTTTTTTGACGGAGGCTTTAACTTTCATATGCGCTCGTTTGGGGTGTTAATGGGTTAATAGCGGTAACAAATACGGCCTTTGGTTAGATCATAAGGGGACATTTCAACCTGCACTTTGTCACCAGGCAAAATCTTGATATAGTTCATTCTCATCTTCCCCGAGATGTGGGAAACAATTACGTGACCATTTTCCAATTCCACACGAAACATGGCGTTGGATAAGGCTTCGAGAATGACGCCGTCTTGCTTGATGGAGGTCTGCTTGGCCATAAATTTTAGGCTCGGGGGCCCTCCATAATATTGTTGGAGCGTCCCTTGATACGACCCGATTTCATAAGTCCGTCGTAGTGACGATTCAGCAGATGGGTTTCGATCTGGGCCAAGCTATCCAAAATAACCCCAACCAAAATCAACAAGGAAGTTCCACCATAGAACTGGGCGAACTGAGAATTGACACCCAGGATGATCGCTACAGCAGGCAAAATGGCCACACCGGCAAGAAACAACGAACCAGGGAGGGTGATGCGAGCCAAAACATCGTCAATGTATTCAGCGGTGCTACGACCGGGCTTAACACCGGGAATAAACGCGCCGTTCCTCTTCAGGTCCTCGGACATTTGGTTGGCATTCACCGAAAGCGAAGTGTAGAAATAAGTAAAGACAACAATGAGAAGGGCCAGAACAACATTGTAGGTAACACCCGTGTAGTCCACAAAGGCCGCCATGACACCGGCACTCAGATCGGATTCTGGAAAGAACTGCGCAACCGTTGCAGGCAAAAACATGATAGCCTGGGCAAAGATGATCGGCATAACCCCGGCAGCATTCACTTTGATGGGAATGTGTTGACGCTGACCGCCGTAAACCCGGTTGCCCACAACGCGTTTGGCCACCTGAAGAGGGATTTTGCGGGTGCCCTGAACCAAAAGTATGGTCAGGCCCACCACCACCGCCAGCAGGGCGATTTCTACCAAGAAAGGAATCAAGCCACCACCACCGGCTCCGGAACGAAACTGAAACTCAGCAATCAGAGCATCGGGCAATTGAGCGATAATCCCCACCATAATAATCAGGGAGGTTCCATTCCCTAGACCCTTGTCGGTGATTTTTTCACCGAGCCACATCACGAACATGGTACCCGCCGTCAAAACAATCACCGTAGATAAAACGAAAGAAAAATCAAGGGTATCACCGGAGCGTAGGATGATGGCCTCCAAAGACTGGGCCTTGAGGTTGATCAAAAAGCCCATGGCCTGAGCTGCCGTGACGGCGATGGTCAGGTAACGGGTGATTTGGTTGATTTTGTTGCGACCACTTTCCCCTTCCTTCATCATTTTCTGGAAAGAGGGAATCACCATGCCCATTAATTGGACGACGATAGAGGCCGAGATATAAGGCATGATCCCCAAAGCGAAAATGGAGGCACGCGAAAAGGCACCACCCGCAAAGAGGTCAATCAAACCGGTCAAGCCAGCCGAACCACCCGTAGGGTTCAAGCGCTCGAGGACCACCGGATCAATGCCCGGTAGGACCACATAAGAACCCAAACGGTAAACCAGGAGGAGGGCAAAGGTCAGAACAATCCGATCCTTCAACTCCTCAATCCGGAAGATATTCCGTAGGGTTTCGATGAACTTGTTCATGAGTGTGGGCTTAGTTGGAGGTGGTTTGGACTGCAGTGACGGATCCACCGGCTGCCTCAATACGGGCTTTGGCGGTTGCACTGAAGGCATGAGCCTGCACCTTGATGGCGCCGGATAATTCTCCGCGACCCAAAATTTTGATACGGCTTCCCCTCGACGCTCCAAATCCATGCTGTGCAAAAAACGCGGGAGTCATTTCGGACGCACCGTGGGCTTCGTGCAGGTTCTGCAACTGATCCAGGTTCACAGCGATGTATTCAACGCGGTTACGACTCTTGAAGCCGAATTTCGGAACACGCAATTTGAGAGGCATCTGACCGCCTTCAAATCCTGGCTTGGAGGAATAGCCGGTTCGGGCCTGCGCTCCTTTGTGCCCCTTGGTGGAAGTACCACCACGGCCAGAACCTTCACCACGGCCAATACGCTTGGTCCGGTGTACACTGCCCTCGGCAGGGGAAATTTTGCTTAAATCCATGATTAGATCTCCTCGATTTTTACCAGATGTTTAACTTTTTCAAGCATGCCCAAAACCTGAGGGGTACCCTCTTGGCGGACAGTGCTTTGGTTCTTTTTGAGGCCCAGGGCCACCAACGTGCGCTTTTGGCGCTCCGTACGGCCAATGGCACTCTTGACTTGGGTGATTTGATAAGTTGCCATAACAATTAACCGTTGAATACTTTGGAAACCGAAACCGAACGATGCTGGGAAACGGTGTGGGGATCCCTCAAAGCGCCAAGGGCCGCCATCGTTGCCTTGACCACGTTGTGCGGGTTGGACGAACCTTTGGATTTGGCCAAAACGTCGGTAATCCCGGCACTCTCCAAAACGGCACGCATCGCACCACCGGCAATAACACCGGTACCATGCGTAGCCGGTTTGATGAAGACCAAACCCCCTCCGAACTTTCCTTCGGCTTCGTGAGGAATGGTCCCCTTGAAGACCGGAACCTTGATCAAAGATTTCTTGGCATCATCAATACCCTTGGCAATCGCCTCCGATACTTCCTTGGCTTTGCCCAAACCATAGCCCACGATCCCTTGTTCGTCCCCAACGACCACAATGGCCGAAAAAGAAAAGGTCCGTCCACCTTTGGTCACCTTGGCAACGCGCTGAACACTCACCAAACGATCCTTAAGTTCTATCTCGCTGGCCTTAACCCTGCGAATATCTGTAGTTGACATAACAATATTTCAGTTTAGAATTGAAGCCCACCTTCACGAGCACCTTCGGCCAAGGCCTTCACCCGACCGTGATACAAATAGCCACCCCGGTCAAAAACGACCTTGTTTACGCCGGCTGCCAAGGCTTTTTCGGCCAAGAGTTTTCCAACCGCTGTGGATTGCTCAATCCGCTTGACATTCATTCCTTTGAGGGATTTCTCACGAGTAGAGGCTGCGCAGAGCGTACGGCCTTGGTCGTCATCAATAATCTGGGCGTAGATTTCGGTATTGGAACGAAACACCGATAAACGGGGACGCTCACCGGAACCGGTGATTTTCTTGCGTATCCCCCTGTGTATGCGGGAGCGACGTTCGGTACGGTCGTAGGCCATGGGATGTTTTTGGGAGTTTTGGTTAGCGATTATTTCTTAGAGGCCGATTTACCGGCTTTTTTGCGGATGATTTCGTTCACAAAGCGGATACCCTTTCCTTTGTAAGGCTCCGGAGCACGCAGTGAACGGATTTTGGCTGCAACCTGACCCAACAGCTCTTTGTCATGACTATTAAGGGTGATGATCGGGTTCTTACCCTTGAGCGTTTCGGTGGCCAATTTGACTTCTTTGGGGATTTGCATAACGATATCATGCGAATAACCCAGGGCCAATTCTAGAAATTGTCCATTGGCGTTGGCGCGGTAACCGACGCCCACCAATTCTTGCTGCAAGGTATATCCTTCGGAAACACCGTGGACCATGTTGGCCAGGAGGGCTCTGTAAAGGCCGTGAAGCGCGCGATGACGCTTGCTATCGGTTGGACGACTGACCGTGATAACACCGTCGACCATTTCCAGACGGATATCCGGATCAACCAAACGGGACAATTCACCCTTGGGGCCCTTTACCGTAACGTTATTTTTGTCCATGAGGACTTGAACCCCGGAGGGAATACTGAGCGGAAGCTTGCCTATTCGTGACATGATGCGATTGTTGGTTCTTAAGATGACCGGATTAGGAAACGTAACAAAGAACTTCACCCCCGACATTCAACCTTCTGGCTTCTTTGTCGGTCATGATACCCTTGTTGGTGGAAAGGATGGCGATACCAAGGCCGTTGATAACCCTTGGCATCTCCTCGACTCCTTTGTAAAGGCGAAGACCTGGACGGCTAACGCGAGTAAGCTTTTGGATAACGGGCTCACCGGTACCGGGAATGTATTTGAGAGCGATTTTGATATGACCTTGGGGTCCTTCGTCCTCAAACTTGTAATTAGCAATATAGCCTTTCTCAAAAAGAACCTGTGTGATGGCTTTTTTGGTGTTGGAGGCCGGAATTTCAACAATACGATGACGGGCCTTCAGCGCATTGCGCAGGCGGGTTAGGTAATCGGCAATTGGATCAGTCATAAAATACGGGTCGTAAATTCAATAAGAGGAGGATTACCAGGAGGCTTTGGTGACACCCGGAATGAGGCCGTTCGAAGCCATCTTGCGGAACAAGACCCTGGAGATACCGAACTGACGCATAAAGCCCCGGGGGCGACCGGAGATACTGCAACGGTTGTGAATGCGGACTGGAGATGCGTTCCTGGGCAGCTTCTGCAAACCCAAAACATCACCGGCTTCTTTGAGGGCTTTACGCTTGGCGGCGTAGCGCTCAACGGTTTTGAGGCGTTTCTTATCGCGGGCTTTGATACCTTCTTTGGCCATGATTTAGTTCTTTGAAGATTTGAAGGGAAGACCCAATTCGGCCAGGAGTGCCTTGGCTTCTTCGTCGTTGCGGGCCGTTGTTACAAAAGTGATATGCATACCATTGATCTTGCTGACCTTGTCAATGTTGATCTCTGGGAAAATAATTTGTTCTGTTACACCCAAAGTGTAATTACCACGGCCATCAAAACCCTTGGATGGTATGCCTTTGAAATCCCGAACACGGGGCAATGCAACAGCCACCAAACGGTCCAAAAACTCATACATCCGTTCGTTACGGAGGGTTACTTTGACCCCAATAGGCATTTTTTCGCGGAGCTTAAAGTTAGAGATCGCTTTCCGGGACAACGTAGCGATGGGCTTCTGACCGGTGATTTGGGTGATTTCGCCCAAAGCATTGTCAATCAATTTCTTGTCAGAGACGGCTGCACCGACCCCTTGGTTGATACAAATCTTGGTAAGGCGAGGAACCTCCATGACGTTTTTGTATCCAAACTTTTCCTTGAGGGCCGAAACGACCTCCGTGTTGTATTTGACTTTAAGTCGTACCTGATAGCTCATGACGGGATTATTTCCTGGTTGGATTTGGCGAAACGGACCAGCTCTCCGGCCTCGTTGGTTTTGCGACCGACGCGCGTTGGCTTACCTGCCACAACCAATTGCAAGTTGGACAAATGAATCGGGGCTTCTTTCTTGATAATGCCTCCGTTGGGTGATGTCGCAGAGGGTTTCGTGTGACGGCTGACCAGGTTCAAGCCTTCAACAACGGCACGATTGGTTTCGCGTACCATTTGAAGGATGCGGCCTTGTTTGCCACGGCTGTCACCGGCAATTACCTGAACCAAATCTCCTTTGCGGAGTTTGGGTTTGGCAATAGGGATTTCGTGATTCTTGGACTTTTTCATAACATCAAAAATTCTTAAAGGACTTCAGGGGCCAGTGAAACAATTTTCATGAACTGTTTTTCACGCAATTCTCTGGCAACCGGGCCAAAAATGCGGGTTCCACGGGGCTCATCCTGTGCATTTAACAAAACAACCGCGTTGTCATCAAAACGGATGTAAGAACCATCCCGACGACGTACTTCTTTGGCGGTCCGCACGACGACGGCTTTGGACACGGTACCCTTCTTGGCATTGCCGGTTGGGATCGCCGATTTAATGGAAACCACGATTTTGTCGCCAACGCTGGCGTAGCGTTTGCCGGTTCCGCCCAAAACGCGGATGCAAAGAACTTCTTTGGCGCCGCTATTATCGGCTACGGCCAAGCGGCTTTCCTGTTGTACCATGGTAGGATCTTTTCGGGTAGGGTTTGTAGGGGGAGATTACTTCGCTCGTTCGATTACTTCTACGAGGCGCCAGCACTTGTTTTTGCTCAAAGGACGGGTTTCGACAATCCGAACACGGTCACCGACATTGCATGTATTCTCTTCATCATGGGCCATGAATTTGCGTGAGCTCTTGATGAACTTGTGGTACATGCTGTCCTTAACTTTCTTTTCCACCGAAATCGTGATGGATTTGTTCATTTTATTGGAAACCACCACCCCAACTTTCTCTTTGCGAAAGCGACGTGGCTGTTCGGCTGTCGATGTGTGCGCAGGGGATGCTGCGGTAGGCGTATTCAAATCTTCCATGAATGGTAGGTTATGCGTTGTTGTTCGAGCGTTGACGGGCGTTGAGTTCGGTCATCATCCGGGCCACTTCGCGGCGGCTCTGACGAATGCGCGTCGGATTTTCCACGGGTGATACCGTATGGTTAAAGCGCATTTTGTGCAAATTGGCTTTTTCGTCACGGATACGCTCCTGCAAATCGGTAACGGAGAGAGCGGTTAGGTCGGTATTCTTCATGATAGAACGGGCTACAGGGTACGATGAAAACGATTAGGCGCTTTTGGCTTCGGTGACATAATCGCGACGAACCACAAAGGAGGTCGAAACAGGAAGCTTCTGAGCCGCCAAGCGCAAGGCTTCGCGAGCAACTTCCAGCGGAACACCTTCGGCTTCAAAAATCAGAGTGCCGGGTTTGACAACAGCCACCCAATATTCCGGGGCTCCTTTACCCTTACCCATACGCACCTCAGCGGGCTTTTTGGTGATTGGCTTATCCGGAAAAATACGGATCCATACCTGACCTTCCCTTTTCATAAAGCGAGTCACAGCAATACGGGCGGATTCGATTTGTCTAGAGGTAATCCATTTGGCCTCGAGAGACTTGAGTCCAAAACTACCGAAGGACAGCTCGGCGCCGCGGGTAGCCATCCCATGAACTCGACCCTTGTGGGTTTTGCGGAATTTGGTTCTTTTTGGTTGTAACATATCGGTTTCCTTTAGCTTCTGTTGCGGCGATCTCCCCCACGTCCTTCGGAACGACCTTCTCCACGGGGCCCGCGGCGATCACCACGACCACCGCCTGGACGGTCTCCACGACCACCACCCTGTTCGGAACGACCACCGCCAGCACTGACTCCTACATTGGGAGACAAATCGCGCTTTCCGAAAACTTCGCCCCGACAAATCCAGACTTTAACCCCAATTTTTCCGTAAACGGTTTGGGCTTCTTTGAGAGCGTAATCAATGTCAGCACGTAGGGTGTGCAGGGGAATGCGGCCTTCTTTGTATTGTTCAGTACGTGCAATTTCTGCACCACCTAGACGACCCGAAACCATGACCTTGATACCCTCGGCATTGAGACGCATGGTAGAGGCCAATGCCATCTTCATCGCACGACGAAATGAAACACGACCTTCGAGCTGACGGGCAATGCCCTCGGCAACCAAAGCAGCTTCCAGCTCGGGTTTCTTGATCTCATGGATATTGATCTGGATCTCCTTTTGGGTGAGCTTCTTGATTTCTTCCTTGATTCGATCCACTTCCTGGCCACCTTTTCCGATAACAATACCAGGACGGCTGGTATGAATCGTGATAATGATCCGCTTGAGTGTACGCTCAATCACCAACTTGGAAATACCACTGTTGTTGATACGCGCACTGAGGTAGCGACGAATTTTGTCATCCTCGAGAATTTTGTCGGCATAATTCTTGCCGCCAAACCAGTTGGAGTCCCAGCCTTTGATATATCCCAGCCTCAAGCTGATTGGATTGGTTTTTTGTCCCATTTAATTAGGCGTTTTCGGAGTTGGTCGTGGCATCCACCACGATGGTAATATGATTGGATCTTTTGAGAATACGATGGCCACGACCCTGGGGGGCTGGACGAAGACGCTTGAGCATCTTTCCACCGTCCACAAAAATCTGTTTGACGTAGAGTTCTGCCGATTCAAGACTGAGGTCCTCGTTTTTGCGCTCCCAATTGGCAACAGCAGACATTAAAAGCTTCTCGAGGCGGGCGGAAGCATCCTTTTTGGAAAACTTCAAAAGGCCTTGGGCCTGATCCACTTTGCGACCGCGAATCATATCGGCCAGCAAACGCATCTTTTGAGGGGAGGTAGGGCAATCCCTAAGTATAGCTTTGGCTTCCATAGCGTCGATTATTTGCGATTACCGGAGTGTCCCCGGAACGTACGGGTTGGTGAAAATTCGCCCAATTTGTGTCCGACCATGTTTTCGGTCACATAGACAGGGATAAACTTGTTACCGTTGTGAACAGCGATGGTGTGACCGACAAATTCGGGAATCACCATGGAACGCCGAGACCAGGTTTTAACCACGGTTTTTTTGGAGCCGTTGTTCATTGCCTCGATTTTGCGCTCGAGGGTGTATTCAATAAAGGGGCCTTTTTTGAGGGAACGGGGCATAACGATGTATGTAAGTTGCGTTACGGAATTAGTTGGTACGACGTTTGATGATCAGGCGATCCGAAGGACGCTTGCCACGACGGGTTTTGTAACCCTTCGAAGGAATGCTGTTGCGTGAGCGTGGATGTCCACCGGATGCACGACCTTCACCACCACCCATCGGGTGATCGACTGGGTTCATCGCAACACCACGGACCCTTGGACGGCGACCTAACCAACGGGAACGTCCGGCTTTACCGCTGATTTCCAAAAAGTGGTCTTCGTTCGACAAAGCACCCATGGTAGCCATGCAGGTCTGCAATACCATCCGGGTTTCACCGGAAGGCAATTTGATAATGGCATACTGGCCATCGCGAGCCGCAAGAACAGCGGAACCACCCGCCGAACGAACCATTTGCCCACCACGACCAGGGCGCAATTCAATGTTATGAATGCTAGAGCCCAAAGGAATACTGGAGAGGTACATGCAATTGCCCGTATCCGGGGTCGCCTTGGTTCCAGACATGACAGTGTTTCCCACCTTCAACCCTTTGGGAGCCAAAATGTAGCGCTTCTCACCATCGGCATAAAACAAGAGAGCGATGAAGGCGGAGCGATTGGGATCGTATTCAATGGTCTTCACCGTCGCTGGAATGTCCAACTTGTCACGGCGAAAGTCCACCACACGGTACATTTTCTTATGGCCACCGCCCATATAGCGCATGGTCATTTTGCCATCCCTGTTTCGGCCCCCGGATTTGGAAAGAGGGGCCAACAAGGACTTCTCAGGCTTGTCCGTGGTCAACTCCGCAAAGGTATTAGCAACCTTAAAGCGAAGTCCCGGGGTTAGCGGTTTGAATCGTTTGACTGACATAGCAATAATTTAGAGGCCGGCGTAATAATCAATACTATCCCCGGCTTTGAGGGTAACAATAGCTTTTTTGAAAGAATCGGTGCGACCACGCAAGATGCCCGATTTGGTACTGCGACTGCGGGTATCCCCAGCATATCGCATGGTATTCACCGATTCCACCGTCACACCGTACATGCTTTCAACAGCAGTCCGGATCTGAATCTTGTTGGCACGCTTGTCAACACGAAAAGCATATTGCTGATGCTTCTCCGTCAAACGGGTCATTTTTTCGGTTACCACCGGCTTTTTGAGGGTTTCCATAACTAGTTCTTAGAGGAGGGTTTCCTGAATTTTGGCCACGGCACTCTGTTGAACGAGAAGGCAGTGAGCGTTCATAACATCGTAGGTATTCAAATCCTGGGCAATCATCACCCGGGCATTGGGAATATTACGGCCAGAGAGAACCAGGTTCGGCTGATTTTCGCCGGTCACCAACAGAACCCGACGTCCGTCCAGTTGAAAATTCCGGATGAGGGTCATGAATTCCTTGGTCTTGGGGGCATCCATCGAAAAGTCCTCCACAACAAAGAGTTGATTCCCCTGAACCTTGTAGGATAGGGCGGAACGACGGGCAAGCTGCCGTAATTTCTTGTTGAGCTTGAAGGAATAATCCCGTGGCTTGGGACCGAAAACACGAGCTCCACCGTACATCAAAGGGCTGTTGATATCCCCGCGGCGAGCGCCACCGGTTCCCTTTTGACGGAAAAGTTTGCGGGTTGAACCGCTCATTTCGGACCTTTCCTTGGCCTTGGCGGTACCCTGGCGACGATTAGCGAGGTGCAACTTGACGTCCAAGTAAATGGCGTGATCGTTGGGCTCGGAACAAAAAACCTGATCATCCAGAACCACTTTGCGATCGGTGGCTTGGCCTGAGCGGGAATAAACGGCGGTTTCCATGACGTAGGCGAGTGAATTATTTCTGAACCAAAACCCAAGAGCCGTTGGCACCGGGAACGGAGCCTTTGACCACGAGGAGATTTTGCTCGGGATAAACTTTAACAATTTGTAAATTCTGAGCGGTGCGGCGAACGTTACCGGTTTGCCCGGCCATCCGCATTCCTTTGAAAACGCGGCTGGGGAATGACGAAGCGCCCAAAGAACCGGGAGCACGCAATCGGTTGTGCTGACCGTGGGTTTGGCCGCCGACCCCACCAAAACCGTGACGCTTGACGACACCTTGGAATCCTTTACCCTTGGTCTCTCCGATGACATCCACCGTATCACCCTCTTGAAAGAGGGTCACATCCACCTGGTCGCCCAACTGAAGGTCCTTTTTGAAACCACGGAATTCGGTTACCTTGGCCTTGGGGCCTGTGCCGGCTTTCTTGAAGTGACCAATGAGCGGTTGGGTCGAGGATTTCTCCTTGCGATCACCAAAAGCCAATTGAACAGCTTCGTACCCATCCTTGTCCTTGGTGCGGACCTGCGTTACCACACAGGGTCCTGCTTCCAGAACGGTACAGGGAATCATTGCACCATCCGCCGCAAAGACGGAGGTCATTCCAATTTTTTTACCAATTATACCTGACATAGCGTTAGACTTTGATTTCGACGTCCACACCGCTGGGCAATTCCAGCTTCATAAGAGCATCCACGGTCTTGGACGAAGAACTGTGGATATCCATCACCCGCTTGTAAGAGCAGAGTTGAAACTGCTCACGGGCTTTTTTGTTAACGTGCGGTGATTTGAGCACGGTAAAGATTTTCTTTTCGGTCGGCAATGGAATAGGACCGCTCACAACGGCGCCCGTCATTTTGACGGTCTTTACGATCTTCTCCGCCGATTTATCGACCAAGTTGTGATCGTAGGACTTGAGTTTGATGCGAATACGATGGCTCATAACGGCGGTTTAATCTTTTTCGGCTTTCATGGCCTTGTACTTGGCCAGGACGTCTTCGGAAATATTCTTGGGGGTTTCGGTATAATGCGAGAACTCCATGGTGGAAGTGGCACGACCGGATGTTAGGGTCCGCAGAACAGTCACATAGCCAAACATCTCGGCCAAGGGAACCTGGGCTTTGATGACCTGGGCTCCATTCCTGGAATCCATGCCCTGCATCTGACCACGACGCTTGTTCAAGTCACCGATCACATCGCCCATATAATCTTCGGGGGTAATAACCTCCACTTTCATGATGGGCTCCAGGAGAATCGGGTTGGCTTTGCGGCAAGCCTCACGGAAAGCCGTACGAGCTGCAATTTCAAAGGACAGCGAATCCGAGTCCACTGCGTGGAAACTACCATCAAAAAGGCGAACCTTGAGGGTGTCCATGGTAAAACCGGCCAAAACACCGTTGGCCATGGCGGCGGCAAAGCCCTTCTCGACCGAAGGAATAAATTCCCTTGGAACAGATCCGCCGACGATTTCATTCACAAATTCCAAACCAGCCTTCTCAGGATCACCGGGCATGATTTCGACAAAAATGTCGGCGAACTTACCACGACCACCGGTCTGCTTCTTGTAAACCTCACGGTGGGTAACGGGCGATGTAATAGCCTCTTTGTAGTTAACCTGCGGAGCTCCCTGGTTGCACTCAACCTTGAATTCACGACGCAGACGGTCTACGATGATTTCGAGGTGCAATTCACCCATACCAGAAATAATGGTTTGACCGGTATCCTCGTCGGTTTTGACCTTGAAGGTGGGATCTTCCTCGGCCAATTTGGCGAGGGCTGTTCCCAATTTATCAGAGTCTGCTTGCGTCTTGGGTTCAATCGCCAAACCAATAACCGGATCTGGGAATTGCATGGCCTCCAAAATGATGGGAGCATTCTCGGCACAGAGGGTATCCCCTGTTTTGATGTCTTTGAAACCTACGGCAGCACAGATGTCACCGGCTTCAACGAAGTCAATGGCCTTGCGATCGTTGGCATGCATTTGGAAGAGACGAGAAATACGCTCCTTTTCCATGACAATACCTTTGTCTGGCTCGTTGCGGACCTTCAATACATAGGAACCCGCATCCAAGCGACCGCTGTAAACACGGAAGAATACCAAGCGTCCAACGAAGGGATCCGTGGCCACTTTGAAAGCCAATGCAGAAAAAGGAGCATCTACGGATGGCTTGCGGGTTTCTTCGGCATCGGTTTTGGGATTGGTCCCGGTCACCGCTTCCTGATCGGTGGGCGATGGCAAGAAGGCGCAGACAGCATCCAACACGGCCTGTACCCCTTTGTTTTTGAAGGCAGAACCGCAAAGCATGGGGACGACTTTTTGGTCGCAGACCGCTTTGCGAAGGGCCGCACGCAGTTCATCGTGGGTGATGGAATCGGGATCATCAAAAAACTTCTCCATCAAAGCGTCATCGTAATCGGCGCAGACTTCAATCAACTGCTGACGGTAGCGATGGGCCTCCTCCACTAAATCGGCAGGGGTTTCGATCACTTGGAAGGTCATGCCCTTGGAGGCCTCGTCCCAAACAATGGCTTGGTTGGTAATCAAATCGATCACCCCTTTGAAATGTTCTTCTTCGCCGATGGGAATTTGAATCGGGACGGCGTTGGAACCCAACATGTCTTTGACCTGCTGGCATACTTTGAAAAAATCAGAACCCTGACGGTCCATTTTGTTTACAAAACCCAAACGGGGTACTTTGTAATTATCAGCGAGACGCCAGTTGGTTTCGGATTGAGGCTCAACCCCGTCGACGGCTGAAAACAAAAAAACCAGCCCGTCCAATACGCGGAGGGAACGGTTAACTTCTACGGTAAAATCAACGTGGCCGGGGGTATCGATGATATTGACTGCATATTCCCTGTCCTGCCATTTCCAAGAAGTCTTGGTAGCAGCCGAGGTGATGGTGATACCACGTTCCTGCTCCTGGGCCATCCAGTCCATGGTCGCAGCACCGTCGTGAACCTCACCGATTTTGTGGGTCATGCCGGTATAATACAGAACACGCTCGGTGGTCGTGGTCTTGCCGGCGTCAATATGGGCCGCGATTCCAATATTGCGGGTGAAGCCTAAATCCTTCTGTGACATGATAATGGGGTATGAGCCGTAGCTGGGGTTGGAATCGGTTGGAATTAGAATCGGAAATGGGAGAATGCTTTGTTGGCTTCGGCCATACGATAGGTGTCTTCTTTTTTCTTGACCGCAGCACCTTCGCCTTTGGAGGCGGCAATGATTTCAGCGGCTAGTTTATCGGTCATGGTCTTTTCATTGCGCTTGCGGGCGTAACCAATCAACCAACGCATACCCAATGCTTGCTTGCGGTTGGGCTTCACTTCAACGGGGACCTGAAACGTTGATCCACCGACACGGCGGCTTTTGACTTCCACCGATGGCATCACATTGTTCAAGGCACGGCGCCAAACTTCGATACCGGGCTCTGATAATTTCTTTTCGATGTTCTCAACGGCCAGGTAAAAAATCTGACTGGCCGTGCTCTTCTTCCCATCGTACATCAGGTTGTTGATGAACTTGGTGACGATTTCGTCCCGGAATTTGGGGTCCGGTTCAACAAAGCGCTTCTTGGCGGAGGTTTTTCTCATGACTTTACCTTGATAATCAAATTACTTTTTACCGCCTTTGCCTTTGGTTGGCGCTGCGGCCTGCTTGGCCTTGGCTCCGTATTTGGAGCGACCCTGTTTGCGGCCGTTTACACCGGCCGTATCCAAAGCACCACGAATAATATGGTAGCGAACACCTGGCAAGTCCTTCACACGACCACCGCGGATCAACACGATGGAGTGCTCCTGCAGGTTGTGTCCCTCACCGGGGATGTAGGCGTTGACCTCCTTTTGGTTGGTCAAGCGAACACGAGCCACTTTGCGCATGGCTGAATTGGGCTTCTTGGGAGTGGTCGTATAGACACGGGTGCAGACCCCGCGACGCTGTGGGCAGGAGTCCAAGGCAGGAGATTTGCTCTTGTCCGCCTTGTGTTCCCGGCCGTTTTTGACCAATTGCTGAATGGTAGGCATGGTGTTTGGTTTCTGGTATCGTTGTCCGACCCCTATTTTTGAGGGAGTGCAAAAGTAGAGGATTTTGTGTGTAAATCCAAAGGTATCGGCCATTTTTTTAAACAAAATAGGGGATTCCGGGGGCTTTATCCACAATCAAAAAGCCCCGCTTACCTTTGTCCATTCCCCCAAGACCACCCCTATATGCGCTATCAACCCCTCGATTCTTCTGTTTTTGTCGCGAACCGCGCCCGCTACACGGCCTCCCTTGAAAGCGGTTCCATGGCGGTTTTTGTGGCCTCTGACCAGGTTCCGGCCAACGGCGACGCCTATCATCCCTATCGACCGGATTCCAATCTTTACTGGCTCAGCGGCATCGATCAGGAGCTCACAGCCCTGTTTTTGTTCCCCGATTGTCCCAACCCCGCCTACCGGGAAGTCCTTTTTGTCCGGGAAACCAGCCCAGAATTGGCCGTTTGGGAAGGGCCTCGGCATAGCCGAGAAGAGGCCTCGGCCCTATCGGGCATCTCCCAAGTCCTGTGGGAAAAAGATTTTGAGACTGTTTTGTGGACCCAGGCCAAATACGCCAGCGATATCCACTTGGCTTTGAACGAAAACGACCGAGCCTCTGCCTCCCCTGTTCGATCCGCCTCCCAAAGGCTGGCCGGCCGCCTCACCAACGATTTTCCCCTGCACCGTTTTCATCGAGCCTCCCCTGCCCTGGACCGCTTGCGCGCCGTCAAAAGCCAAGAGGAAGTCCAAAACCTCCAAAAAGCCATCTCGATTACCCACAACGCCCTTTTGCAGGCCCTGAAGGTCATCCGGCCCGGTTGTATGGAATACCAGGTGGAGGCTGCCCTCGCGGGATCTATTCTGGGCCAGGGGGCCGAAGGCTTCAGCTTTGAACCCATTATCGCATCGGGAGACCACGCCTGCATTCTTCATTATACCCGCAATGCGGCTCCCTGCAAGGACGGTGACCTGCTGTTGATGGATTTTGGGGCATCGTATGCGCATTACGCCGCCGATTTAACCCGCTGTATCCCGGTCAACGGTCGTTTTACACCCCGACAAAAAGAGGTGTACGATGCCGTTCTGGACGTACAACGCCAAGCAATGGATTTGCTACGACCCGGTCGCAGCCTGAACGATTACAACCAGGAATCTGCCCTCATCATGCAAGATGCGGTTCTGCGCTTGGGACTTATCAGCTCCGAAGATGTTGCAAAGCAGGATCCCAAATCACCGGCCTATAAAAGGTATTTTCCCCATGGCACGGGGCATTTCCTTGGTTTGGATGTCCACGATGTTGGGGCCCGCTACGAATCCCTTCAGGAAGGGATGGTCATAACCTGCGAGCCCGGTCTTTACATTCCCGAAGAAGGGTTGGGCATTCGGATCGAAAACGATGTCGTGGTTAGCGCAGCCGGGCCCGTTGATTTAATGAAGGATTTGCCCATACGGACCGACGAAATCGAAGAGGCTTACCATAGCGCCCAACGGAACTAAGCCCAAATTCGCTCGTTCCGGTTTCCAAGAGACTGGACCAGTGGTCAGCGCTTGGTAATGGGCAAGTAGTCCCTGCGGGGATGGCCTACATAAACCTGCCGTGGCCTACCTATCGGCTCGTTGAGTTCACGCATCTCTTTCCACTGGGCAATCCAGCCCGGCAAACGACCCAAGGCAAACATGACCGTAAACATATCGGTGGGGATACCAATCGCACGGTAAATGATCCCGGAATAGAAATCTACGTTGGGGTACAACTTGCGCTCGATAAAGTAATCGTCTTGCAATGCGGTGGTTTCTAATTGTTTGGCGATGTCCAGTACCGGATCGTTGACGCCCAATTTGTTCAAAACCTGATCGCAGGCTTCTTTGATAATGCGGGCCCGGGGATCAAAATTCTTGTAAACTCTGTGACCAAAGCCCATGAGGCGGAAGGGGTCGTTTTTGTCCTTGGCCTTGGCCACAAACTTGGAAACCTGCCCACCATCGGCCCGGATTTGCTCCAACATTTCAATCACTGCCTGGTTAGCACCACCGTGCAATGGACCCCACAAGGCCCCTACCCCGGCAGCAACAGCCGCATAAATGTTGGCATGCGAAGAACCAACCATGCGTACGGTGGACGCGGAGCAGTTTTGCTCGTGGTCTGCGTGGAGAATCAATAATTTGTTCAAGGCATCAACCACGACCGGATCCGCGATATAATCCTCCGTCCGGTGCCCGAACATCATTTGGAGGAAATTGCTGACATAGTCCAATTTGTTGTTGGGGTACATGTAGGGGTGCCCCAGTGATTTTTTGTAGGTCCAAGCCGCTATGGTGGCCATTTTGGCAATCAAGCGGTGGTAGGTCCGGTCCATATCGGCCATCGGACGGTTCGCAATCAAGGAATTGGGGTAAAAACTAGATAGCGACGCGATGGTGCTCATCAAAACCCCCATGGGATGGGTCGATGCCGGATAGGCATCCAAAAACTTCTTGATATTTTCGTGGACCAGGGTCCTGTGCGTGATGCTATGATTAAAGGTCTCCAATTGGGACATGGTCGGCAATTCCCCGTATAGCAAAAGGTAGGAAACCTCCATAAAACTGGAATTGGCCGCCAATTGCTCAATGGGGTAACCGCGATAACTCAGAATCCCTGCATCTCCGTCAATAAAGGTGATGGCGCTCTTGGTAGCGCCGGTGTTTTTGTAGCCAATATCCAAGGTCACCAACCCTGTATCGTCCCGAAGTTTGGAAATATCGACGGCCGGTTCATTTTCGGTACCAACCAGGAGGGGCAAGGGGTAAACCTGACCGTTGTAATGGAGTTCAGCGGGGGAGGAGGACATGGGTGGGGGAGAATTTTGGAAAGTATAACAAAAAAGGTGGGCGGTTGAGGTCTAAGGTTGGGCCCGAAAGCACAAGCGTTCGGCTCCTCAAAAATTGCACCTTTTGTAGTAAATCCAAAAATAATTTTTGGGCACTAGAACCAAGCCTCAACCTTGCAAAAGCCTTGGCAAGACCCCGCCTTACAAACCCTTCACGGCCTGAATCAACTCCGACAAAACGGCTTTGGCATCCCCAAACAACATTCGTGTTTTGGGGTCGTAAAAAAGCTCATTCTCCACACCGGCATAACCCGCGGCCATGGAGCGCTTGATCACGATGATGTTCTTGGCCTGGTAAGCCTTAAGAATAGGCATCCCGTAGACGGGGGAACCCGGATCGGTTTCGGCAGCCGGATTGACCACATCGTTCGCACCGACCACCACCACCACATCGGTTTGGGGAAATTCAGGATTAATGGCCTCCATCTCCATCAACAAATCGTAGGAGACATCGGCTTCGGCTAGCAAAACATTCATATGGCCGGGCATACGCCCCGCCACAGGGTGAATGGCATAACGGCATTGAACGCCCTTCGATACCAAGAGTTTTTCGAGCTCGTGCATGGGATGCTGGGCCTGGGCGACGGCCATTCCGTATCCAGGCACCACCACAACGCGGGAAGAATACGCCAGCAAAACCGCGGCATCGTAGGTGCCTATCTCCCGGATTTGACCGTTCATCTCGCGACCGGCACCGCCTCCTGAGGCATTGAACTGACCCAGAAGCACGGCGCCCAAGGTCCGATTCATGGCTTTGCACATGAGGACCGTCAAGTACACACCCGATGCGCCCACCAAAACACCGCCCATGAGCATGGCGCGGTTGTCAAAGAGCAATCCCGTGGTGGCGGCGGTCAGACCCGTGAGGGAATTCAAAAAAGAAATGACGACCGGCATGTCGGCCCCCCCAATGGGCATTACAAAAAGAACCCCGTAAACCAAGGACAAAACAAAAAGAAGATAGACCATCGGCTCGGCATAGGTAGGCGCCAGGATCATCCCCACGATCAACAGGACCTGGGCGAACAAGAGTCCATTGGTTGCCAAACCCTGCATGGGGAAGCGGATGGGCTGACCACTCACCTTGCCGTCCAACTTAGCCATTGCGAAAACCGAACCGGTAAACGAGATACCGCCGACCGATAAACTGATCATCAAGGTGACAATATAAAAAACCAAGTAATAAGATCCCATGGACCCCATCCCCGATGTTTGGGTCAACAAACGAAGCAGACCCTCACCGTACAACAAATCCACCACCTCGGCCAAGGCCACCAAGGCCGCCGCCAAGCCTCCAAATCCATTAAGCAAAGAAACCATCTGCGGCATTTCGGTCATTTTGGCCTGCCCAGACATCCGTAGTCCTATCACGGAGCCCAACACCAACGACCCTAGAATGTACGGTAGGTTGGAGAGCCCTGGGAGAAAAAGAGTCACCAAGACGGCCAAGCCCATGCCCAATGCCAAGACGAGATTCCCTCGGTTGGAGGTCGCCGGGTCGCTCATCCCTTTAATCCCTAACACAAAACAAACAAGAGCCACCAAGTAGCCCACCTCCATCAGTGTTTCCATCTTATTTCTTTTTGCGGAACATGTTGAGCATACGCCCGGTAACGGCAAATCCACCCACCACATTCACGGTGGCTAAGACCAAGGACAAGCAACCCAAAACCAAGACCGGCCAAGGAGCCTGCTCGGCCTTCCCCACGAGGAGAATGGAACCGACCACCACCACCCCTGACAGGGCGTTCGAGCCAGACATCAGGGGGGTGTGCAAAACCTGAGGCACCCGACCAATCACCTCAATGCCCAAAAAAACAGCGAGCAATAGCAAATAAAGGTGAGGTAGTACACTGTTAATCAGTGTTGGCAAATCCTGTAAGCTCCATTCCATCGTTTCCAATTTAGAGGTCCATGCGATTAGGCGATCAGCCCTTGCTTCTTCCCATCATGGGCCAGGCAGCAAGCTGTTACAATTTCATCACGACCGAGATCCCACTTGGCGGGTTCTTCGGTTTCCAGCAAAGCCGTGAAGGCAAGTAAATTCTTGGAATACATTCGGCTGGCATCCTGGGCCTTGGCCGAAGCAGGAGCCGACCGACCGCAAACCAAGGCCTGACCCAATCGAATATTCTGACCATCCACGGTGCCTTCACAATTCCCCCCACCGGCGGCCGCCAGGTCCATCACAACGGAACCGGCTTTCATTCGGGCTAGCATGGCCGACGAAATCAGAATTGGAGCCCTTTGACCCGGGATTTGAGCGGTGGTAATCACTACATCCGCCTTGAGAAGCTCCTCGTTGAGACGCTCCTGTTGTCGTTGGCGGTAGTCCTCGCTTTGCTCCACCGCATAGCCCCCGGCTTGGCGATCCTCCACCGCACCTTCCACTTCGATAAATTGCCCACCAAGACTCTCAACCTGCTCCTTGACCGAAGGCCGGGTATCAAATGCTGCCACCACCGCCCCCAATCGCTTGGCCGTTGCAATGGCCTGCAGTCCAGCCACACCGGCTCCAATCACCAAAACCCGGGCAGGCACCACGGTCCCTGCTGCGGTCATCATCATCGGAAAACACCGGGGCAAAAGAGCAGCGGCCTCGACCACAGCATGGTACCCGCCAAGCGATGCTTGGCTGGAGAGGACATCCATGTTCTGGGCACGGGTTATTCGAGGCAAGGCATCCAAACTAAGGATGGTAAGACCCGATTCCGCCCAGGCTGACAACAGCGAACGATGGCGGGCCGGCGACAAGGTACCGATTAACCACCTCAAACCGTGGAGTGGAAGTTCCGCGGGGCAGTTGACCGTTACCAAGACCTCCGTATCGCTGGGGATATCCGTCCTTGAGCCGCCTTGAGCGCCCGCGTTTTGGTAGGCCTCATCGGGGTAAGCCGCTGCGGAGCCTGCCCCTGCTTCGACCCAAACCCGGTGACCCCGCGTGATCCAGGCTTGGACCAATTCAGGGGTGGCAGCAACCCGGCATTCCGGACTAGCTTCTTTGAGGATGCCTATGTTCATCGCAAAACGGATTTGAAGGCCAAGTAAAGTGACAATTAATCTACGTTATCGTGCAGGTACCGGTTGTCCGTTTTGAATAAGGGAGCACCCGAGCCCAAAGGTCTTTCCGTCACCGTTGTACGGCTCAAAGGTAGGTCCGAACTGGAAGCCGCAGGCGCTGGTTGATAGCCTGCCCGGACATAGGCCGGAACTTTTTCTAATTCTTCGAGCGCAACATTCCCCCCGGATATCAATGAATTTAGACTGCGCAGATTCTGAATGCGCTGGCGCGAGCGCGTTAAAACATCTTCTTCGGAAGGACCGCTCGCATACACGGGCGATGCCTCCACCGAAGGCATGGAAGAAGGAGCAGGCGCCGTGTTGATAGGTTCCAAATCGACGGCAGGCACGGCCGTGTTGATGGATGCGGTGATGGACGCGGTGGATTCAACATTCACCGGCGCCAAGTCCCATTCGACCGGACCGTCGTATCCAAAGAATGGATTGACCTCATCGTTCGCCTCCGTTCCCGAAGCGCTCAAAGCAGCGACCGGTTCATCGTTCCGTTCGTTGCTAGGTTCATCCGAAGCGAAAGGAGAAGCAGCATCATCCAAATTCCAAACCCTGGTAAACAAATCGAGGGAACCCTGTTCAAAAGCCGGTCCTTGTGGCTCAGGGCTGGGCGTTGATGGGGTCGGGTCGGATCCGTTGTCCCCCTCATCGTCCATGTATTCATCGTCAATCAAGGTGAACATGGGCAGGCTTTCTTCTTCGACAGGGGCTTGCGCAGCGACAGGGGCTTGCGCAGCGACAGGGGCTTGCGCAGCGACAGGGGTTTGCTCAGCAACAACGGGCGAATCGAGCGTGTGAATGACCACGGACGGTTTTTCGGGCGTGGATGGCTGCCACCCTGCACCTGCCGAGCCAGCAGCACGACCGTAGTCGCGGCGAGCATCCCCTTCGAATCCGGTGGCAATCAAGGTAACTCGAAGGGCATCTCCCAATTCATCGTCGGTGCAATTCCCCCAGATAACATCGGTCCCTGATCCTGCCTCGGTTTGGACATAATCGTTAATTTCTCCGATTTCGTCCAATCGAATAGGATCATCATTCCCACTGCTCATGTTGATCAAAATATTGCGGGCACCGGATATGTCGTTCTCGCTGAGCAAAGGAGAGGACAAGGCCAAGCGCACGGCCTCCAAGGCGCGGTTCTCACCGCTGGCCTGACCAGAACCCATGACCGCCTTGCCACTCTGTTGCAAAACGGTTCGAACATCGGCAAAATCGACATTCACGTAACCGTCCACCGTAATAATTTCGGCAATGCCCTTGGCCGCAGAGGCCAAAACATCATCCGCCTTGGCAAAGGCATCTTTAAATACCAGATTTCCAAACAGTTCGCGAACCTTGTCGTTGCTGATGACCAGCGTGGTATCACAAAAACGACGCAATTCTTTCAATCCATGTTCGGCCTGTTCCAGACGCTTCTTTCCCTCAAAGGAAAAAGGCAGGGTAACAATTCCCACCGTCAGAATATCGAGGGCTCTGCAAGCTTCGGCCAAGACCGGGGCTGCTCCTGTTCCGGTTCCACCACCCAGCCCAGCTGTAATGAAGACCATTTTGGTTTCGTTACCGATGAGCTCCTTGAATTCCTCCATGGTCTCTACTGCAGCCTGCCGCCCGATTTCGGGTTGATTGCCAGCACCACGGCCTTCGGTTAGGTAGGGACCCAATTGAAGGCGATTCCTCACAAGATTGCGTTCTAAGGCCTGGTAATCGGTGTTACAAACCAAAAAATCCACGTCCTTGATGCCTTTCTGAAACATGTGATTGACGGCGTTTCCTCCGGCTCCACCGATGCCGATCACTTTGATAATAGCACCGGGGTTGGATCCCAAACTGAATTGAAAATTGCTGAGTGGCGTCATAAAAAAATAGAGGATTAAGAGGTTATAAAATTATTTATCGTTTTTTGTTAAATGACAGAAAGTTGAATTAAAAATTATCCACGATGCGGGCCGTTTTTGGAGCCTAATTCGGGGTCTATAAATAGGCCCGGTAAGGCTGATAGCAAGCGATCCAGCAATCCTTCGCGGACCGGCGTTCGAGCGCTTTCATCATCGTTCCCGCTTTCAGAGATGGGCACGCTGTTTCCTGGTCCGTTCTTGGTTCTTTCATCGGCATCCATTTTGGACAAGGAGGTCAAAACCAATCCACAAACCGTTGCATAAACCGGGGATTTGATCAAATCCGGTGCTTGGCTCAAATGCCCGTTGGAATCCCCAACGCAGGCCTCCATACCCGTCATCAACGAAAACAAATGCTTGATATTCTTCAAACGGGCACCGCCCCCGGTGAGGACAATCCCCGCACTCAGTCTCTTTTCGTAACCGGAGCTACGTATTTCATACTGAACATGTTGAATGATTTCTTTGACCCGGGCGTTGATAATATTCGCCAAGGTAAGTAGGCTGATTTCTTTGGGATCTCGTCCCCGAATACCGGGAATTGAAACCACTTCATTGGCCATGCTTTCGTGGGCCAAGGCCGAACCAAAACGAACTTTGAGCGCTTCGGCCTGATCAAACAAAACCGAACATCCTTCCCGAATATCCTGGGTGATGATATTGCCACCCAAGGGAATCACCGCGGTATGACGAATGATGTTCTGATGAAAAATCGCAATATCCGTCGTGCCGCCTCCGATATCCACCAATACCACTCCGGCATCCTTCTCGTCCTGGCCCAGGACCGCTTCTGCCGAAGCCAAAGGCTCAAGGGTCAACCCATTGATGAGCAACCCGGAAAGTTCAACGCAACGTTTGATATTCATGATGGCTCCCACCGATCCGGTAATCACATGGAACATACCCTCCAGGGTAATACCGCTCATGCCTGCTGGGTTGGTGATGTCTTTTTCACCATCCACCGTATAATCCTGAGGCAATACATGAATGATTTCATAACCAGCTTGTTGGGGAACTCGGTACATCTCCTGCAACAATCGATTCACATCCGCTTTGGATATCTCGGTTTCGCGGCTTTGGCGAGTCATCATATTGCGCTGTTGATGACTCCGAATGTGTTGACCTGCAATCCCCACGTTGACAACGCGGATATCTACGCCCGATCGTGCCGAAGCCTCGGCTACGGCTTGCTTGATGGACTGAACCGTCAGTTCAATATTGGCCACCGTCCCGCGGTTCACCCCCTGTGAAACGGCGGAACCCATGCCCAGAATATCCACCTTGTTGTGTTCATTGCGACGACCGACAACTGCGCAGATTTTGGTGGTTCCTATATCCAGCCCGACTACAATTTCGGGATCGGGGGCAGGCTTGGCGGCCGGCTCCGGTGCCTTGCGGGGAGAAACAGCGTTCTTGAGACTGGAAAAATTTAGCGACATACAATTTGATCTTTAAAAATGAGATTGATGTTATGAAAACGTGTGGGAAGCGAATCTGCCGGGGCCCAACGATAAAAAAGCGATAGTTTGTTCAACTTGGAGACCAAGCCCATGGAAGTCCCCACCCAAATGCGTTGGCCGGAACGGGTTTGCAATTCCAACGAGGCCGAGTCCACACCGGATAGCACATATTGGGTTACCTCCTGTCCCAGGATGGAATCATCTGCCAACGTTTGGTGGGAACGAAGGGCCAAGGCCAGTCCGGCATGCGATGAAGCCTTGCCTTGGGACCAGTGACTGGGCACCGCCCCCAAAACCAGGGGCAGAGGCCAGGCAAAGCCAGGACTTAGGGGAATACCGCATCCGCGATCATCCAAATAATACCCCGGCCTACCGACCGGCATGACCCTCATCAGGGGACGACTCGATTCAACTTCCACCCATAGAATGCCATCCAAACCCAGGCTAAGGTCCGCTCCGACCAGGGAGGGCTGGGATCTCAAAGCCTTTTCACGGTTCATGATTCCACGAGGTGGTCGCTTCGCCTTCAAAGCCACCACCCTTGAAATTTCCCGTTCACTCAAGAGATGCATCCCATGGTGATCCCGGTAAACCACTGCGACTTTTTTGATTTTGGTGGCCTTTAGTTCGTTCTGGGCCCCCAGCCATACGACCGTCACCAA
>Ga0209598_10000306_pt1 | contig 39115 bp, 36 predicted proteins | sample M_140807_EF_Meta_FD_187317 | JGI IMG/M metagenome (GOLD analysis project Ga0209598, IMG submission 187317) | Freshwater microbial communities from Lake Montjoie, Canada to study carbon cycling - M_140807_EF_MetaG (SPAdes) (version 2) | ecosystem: Environmental > Aquatic > Freshwater > Lake...
GCACCCAAGAAGGCCGCAGCACCCAAGAAGGCCGCAGCACCCAAGAAGGCCGCAGCACCCAAGAAGGCGAAGGTGCTTGCGCCGATCGAGGCGCTTGCGGAGCCCGAGCTCGCGCCCCTTGAGGCGCTCACTGAGCCGGTCGCGGCGCCTGCGCCGGAGCCGCTCCCTGAGCCCGCGCCCGAGCCCGCGCTTGAGGCTGCGCCCGAACAGCCCGAAGAGCCCTACCGCGAGCCGCTCCCGCCGTTGCCCGACGCCCTCGGGTACGACCGCGCGGCCCTCATCTCGCGAGACCCCTCAAGCGCCTATGCCTACTGGGAGGTCACCGAGGCGAGCGTGCAGGCCGCCCGCGCTCAAGCCAAGGTCGAGGGCGAGCTCACCCTGCGGGTGGCCTATACAACCGAGCCGCTCGGCCCGGAGCGGGCGCGGTCACACAGCGTCCGAGACTGGGTCGGTCGGTACATCGAGGACGACCTCCCCGAGGGCGCGCACGTGCGGGCCGAGGTCGGGCTGTCGCACGAGGGCCGATTCACCCCGATCGTCACGATGCCCGCGGTGACCCTGCCCCGCCGCTCACCCGCGGGCGGGCCCATTCGCTTCGTGAACGTGCGCCCGAGTGGCCAGGCGCCAAACGCCGAGCCAGCGCCCACGCCGCCGAAGGCGCCGAAGCGCGCGTCGAAGGCGGTCGCGTCGAGCGTGGTGGCCCCACCCGGCCGCACCGACCGCCAGACCCTCGACATGGAGCCGCCGAGCGATGCGCCCCGCGCCTCGCGGGTCAAGACACCGTCCGGAGCGCCCGAGTGAGCGCGCGCGCCCCCAAGGTCGGGACGCTGTCGATCGTCCTGCACCATCACCTGCCGTTCGTGCGGCACCCGCAGTACCCGCACTTTCTGGAGGAGCGCTGGCTCTTCGAGGCGCTGCACGAGACCTATTTGCCGCTCATCGAGTGCTGGCGAGCGCTTGAGCGCGACGGCGTGCCCTTCGCGATGACGGTCACGATGACGCCGCCGCTCGTGAACATGCTCGGCGACCCGCACCTGAACGCCAAGTTCGCCCGTCACCTTGACGGACTGCGCGGCCTCGCGGCGCGCGAGCTCACGCGCACCCGGGGCAATCCCGGCCTCGAGCGGCTCGCCCGCTTCTATCACGAGCGCTTCGAGCGCCTGGCGACGCTCTACCACGACACCCTCCGCGGCGATGTCCTCGGCGAGTACCGCCGCCTGCAGGACGCCGGCTTCTTGGAGATCGTGACCTGCACCGCCACACACGGCTTCTTGCCGCTGATGAACGGCGACGAGCACGCGATGCGCGCTCAGGTCGAGGTCGCCGCGAAGGACTACGCCCGGGTCTTTGGCCGCGCGCCTCCCGGCATCTGGCTCGCGGAGTGCGGCTTCGTGCCCGGCGCGGACCGCCTGCTGGCCGAGCAGGGCATTCGCTACTTCTTCGTCGACAGCCACGCGCTCCTGCAAGCCGAGGCCGAGGCGGTCTACGGCGTCTACGCGCCCTTGGCCTGCTCAGAGACGGGCGTGGCCGCGTTCGCGCGAGACCCCGAGAGCAGCAAGCAGGTCTGGTCGAGCAAAGAGGGCTACCCCGGCGACTTCGCATACCGCGAGTACTACCGGGACCTGGGCTTCGACCTGCCGCTCGCGGAGATCGGGCCGTGGATTCACCCCGACGGCATCCGGCTCAACACGGGCTTCAAGTACCACCGCATCACGGGCGGCGGCGGCCTCGGCGACAAGGCGCTCTACGATCCGGACGTCGCGCGCCGCCGCGCAGACGAGCACGCCGCGAACTTCATGTTCAACCGGCAGGCGCAGCTCCGACATGTGCGCGCCCACATCGACCGCGCGCCGAACATCGTGTCGCCCTACGACGCCGAGCTCTTCGGCCACTGGTGGTTCGAGGGGCCGTGGTTCTTGGAGTCCCTCGCTCGCCGGATCTCCTTGGATCAGGACGAGATCGCCTTGTCCACGCCTGGCCGCGTGCTCGACGCCGAGCCCACGATTCAGGCCGCGACGCCGAGCATGTCGAGCTGGGGCGACGGCGGCTACACGACGTTCTGGTGTAACCCGACGAACGACTGGATCTACCCGCACTTGCACCACGCAGCCGCGCGAATGCACGCGCTGGTCGAGCGCTTCGGAGACGCCAGCGGCTTTGAGGCGCGCGCGCTCACGCAGGCGGGCCGTGAGCTGCTGCTGGCCCAGGCGAGCGACTGGGCCTTCATCATGCGCACCGCCACGACGGTGGAGTACGCCGACCGCCGCACGCGCGAGCACCTGAAGGCCTTTCGCGACCTGGACGAGGCCCTGACCACAGGCCAGGTGAGCGGCGCAGTCTTCTTGGATTTTCTGACCGCGCGCGAGCAGCAGTGGAACATCTTTCCCGAGCTCGACGTGCGGGCGTGGGCGCGCTGAGCGCGTGCGCGAGTATCTGCTCGAGCCGAGCCCCGCGCGCCCCCAGCGCCCGGGGTTCTTGGACGACCTGAACGACGAGCAGCGACGCGCCGTGGAGCACTCCGGCGGGCCCATGCTGGTCCTCGCGGGCGCGGGGACGGGCAAGACCCGCACGCTGACCTACCGCGCGGCCGCGCTCATCGACCGCGGCCTCGACCCCACACGTCTGCTGCTGCTCACGTTTACGAACCGCGCTTCACGCGAGATGGCGGAGCGGATCGCGCAGCTCGTGCCGAACGGCGGCGCGGACATCTGGATCGGCACGTTCCACCGCATCGCGGCCCGCATCCTGCGCCGCCACGCCGACCGCCTGGGCTACGCCTCGGGCTTCGGCATCCTCGGGAGCGAGGACGCCAAGGACCTCGCGACGTCTGTGCTCGCCGAGGTCGTGCAGACCGTCGATGGGCGCCGATTTCCCAAGGCGGAGCTCCTGCTCTCGCTCCTCTCTGCGGCGCTCAACACAGACACGCCGCTGCAGCATGTGCTGACGACGCGCGCGCCGCAGTTCTTGTCGCACCTGCCCAAGATCGACCTGGTCCTCACGGCCTACCTGCAGCGCAAGGTCGAGCTGAACGTCATGGACTACGACGACCTGCTCGTGAACCTGCGGCTGCTGCTGACCGACCACGACGACGTGCGCGCGCAGTACCAAGCGCAGTTCGAGCACTTGCTCGTCGACGAGTACCAGGACACGAACCGCCTGCAGGCGGCGATCGTGCAGCTCATGACCGGCTCTCAGCGCAACGTGATGGTCGTCGGAGACGACTGCCAGTCCATCTACTCGTTCCGCGGGGCGACAGTGGAGAACATCCTGCGCTTCCCCGAGATGTGGACGGGCTGCGAGGTCTTTCGCTTGGAGACGAACTACCGGTCCGTCCCCGAGGTCCTCGACGTGGCCAATCGCACGATCCGCCACAACGCGCGCCAGTTCCGCAAGTCGCTGCGGAGCCCCAAGGCGCCCTGCGGCGAGCGCCCGGCGTGGTGCGTGGTGCCCGACGCTGAGACCCAGGCGCGCTTCGTGGCGCAGCGTGTGCTCGAGCTGCGCGATACGGGCACGGAGCTCGCGCAGATGGTGGTGCTCTACCGCGCGCACCACCACGCCCTCGAGCTCCAACTTGAGCTCCAGCGCCGCGGGATACCGTTTACGGTCCGCAGCGGCCTGCGCTTCTTCGAGCAGGCGCACATTCGCGACCTGGTCGCGCACCTGCGGGTGGTCATCAACCCCTGGGACCAGCTCTCGTGGACCCGCGTACTCCGGCTGCGCGATGGGCTCGGACCGCGGCACGCGCACACCGTCTGGAGCGCGCTGCAGGCGTCGGGCGATCCGTGGGGCGCGCTGCAGTCTGGGGCTGTGGGCGAGGCGCTCCCGAAGCGCGCGCGTGCCTCTTTTGAGGCCTGCCGCTCACTCCTGCTCGAGCTCGCGTCGCCCGCGTTGCGCGAGGCGCCGGGCGCCCTGTTCGAGCGGCTGCTTGCCGAGGGGTACGAGGCTCGCCTGCGGTCCGACTACGAGAACGGCGAGCAGCGTGTCGAGGACATTCGGCAGCTCGGCCACTTCGCCGCCGGCTTCGCTGACCTCTCGACCTTCCTCGAAGAGCTGCAGCTCGTCGACGGCTTGGCAGCGCAGGGCGTTGAGAAGGGCGGCGAGCGGGACGAGCACTTGGTCCTGAGCTCGGTCCACCAAGCCAAGGGGCTGGAGTGGGACGCCGTCTTTGTCCTCAACCTGGCCGACGGCGCGTTCCCCATGCAGGCCGCGCTCAACAGTGAGTACGCCGAGGAGGAGGAGCGTCGCCTCTTCTACGTCGCCGTGACCCGCGCGCGAAAGGCGCTCTACCTGTGCCAGCCGACGTGGGGTCGTGACCGCGAGCGCATGATGGTCATGCTGCGCCCGAGTCGTTTCTTGGCAGAGGTCGCCGCACCCGGCGATGGGCTGCTTGAGCAGTGGACGATTGGGGAGCGTCGATGAACCCGACCGAGGCCGCAGACGAGCGCGGGCTCCTGTTTTGGATGCTGTTTTGGGCGCCGGGCGTGCTCGGGCTGGGCGCGCTGCTGCTCTACCTGTTCAAGGAGCAGCTCAACGAGCTCCGGACGCTGCGGTTCCTGACGAACCAGCTCGCGCCGTACTTTCCCGAGTTCGACATTGAGCAGCTCCAGCGCTGGGTCGCGCTGTGCGCGCCGCATGTCTGGCATGGGCAGCGCCGGCGCGACTTTTCGACCCTCGCGGACTTCGCGACGCCCGGGCTGCTCGACGCAGCCGCCGCGCGCTTCGAGGCCGAGGCACGCCGCGGCGAACGCTTCGACGGCACGCTCGACCGGGTGCTGAAGATCCACACGCTCGGCCTGCGCCACGCGCCGTCGTCAGCCGCTCCTGAGCCGCCCCCTGCGGGCGTCGAGCTGGTGCTGCGCGTCGAGCTGCTCGCCTCGGACGCGCGCCGCGCGCCCGACGACCGCGTGCTCTCAGGCCGCACGGACTTGCACCAGCTCCAGCAATTCTGGACCCTGCGTCACGACGGACGCCAGTGGCGCCTGCACGCGCTGGAGGCCGCCGACCGAGAGCGGCGAGACCTGCCCCGACCGACTGACCTGCCGGGGCTGATGGAATGGAAGAAGCAAGCATGATGAAGCGACTTGGCCTTGTGGCGGCGGCTTGCATGCTCGCCGCGTGCGGTGGCAGCGGTGACTCGGGTTCGACTGATGGCGGCGCATCGGGGGGCGCGGCCGCGGGTGGCCTCGGGCCGGACGTGCCCTGGGCCTCGACCCTGCCGAGCCTGCCCCCCGCCGCAGACGGCGCGCCGCGCGATACGCAGACGTTCTTCCCCATCGACGACGGCGCGGTGTGGCGCTACCGCCGCGAGTCACCGACGCCCGCCATGCCCGGCCCGATCGAGCAGGGGGGCGAGGCCCGCATGAGCACGCGCGTCTCGCCGGATGACGAGCGCGACCTCGAGGCCGTGCGCGAGACCGTGTCGATCCTCGACCTGCCCGGCGCCAACGGCGATGCCGCCAAGAAGGTTCGGCAGGTCCTGCGCGAGACTTACCTCGTGACGCCCGGCGAGGGCCGAGTCGGCCCCCAGGTCCGGTTCGCCCAACTCGAGATCGACGAGCGCGAGGTCGACAGCGACCGATTTGTGCGGACCCTGTCACGGACTTACGACCCGCCCTATGTCGTGATCGAGGACGCCTACGCGGTCGGCAGCATCTTCACCGAGCTGATGGCGCGCCCCCGCGTCACCGAGGTGAAGCAGACGCTCGGCCAAGAGATGCCCGAGGAGGAGAGCTACATCGCCGAGGTACGCGTGACGACGGCGCTGCGCCCGGAGACGCTGCTCATGGAGCGCAAGTACCGCGAAGGTGTCCGTCAGATCGACGTGTACGACGACGTGAGCCAAGCGCTGACGCGGACGCTCTGGGTGCAGCCGGGCGTCGGCGTGGTGCAGTGGATCTACCGTGACGCGACCGGGCTGCGGTTTACGCTGACCGAGACGAACCTCGAGCCCCTGCCGGCGGCGCCCGCCTCACCCTGAGACCACGCCGCGGTTGAGCCCCGCTCGTAAGGTGCCGGAACCCTTGCGTTCCTTGACCTTGCGCGGTTTCGCGTGCTAACCGAGCGCCCGAAATCGGAGGCGCACATGGCTCATCATCCGGTCAGCGGCTGGCTCGGTCTGGTCGCGTTCCTCGCCCTGCTGGGCGCGGGCGGCGTGTTCTTCATGCTCGCGGTGCGGATGCGTGTCGCGCAGTTGCTGCAGGCCAAGCGCCCGGACGTCCGTTGGGACACCGTAGGCGAGCGCGTCCGTAACTTCTTCGTTTACGTGATGGCGCAGAAGAAGCTCCCCAAGAACGGCTACTGGTACAGCGGCGTGCTGCACATGTTCATCTTCGGCGCGTTCGTCGTGCTGTCGGTGGACACGGTCAACTTCGTGCTCGACGGCCTGCTCAAGGGGCTCGACGTGGTTCGAGGTCTGCCGCCGAGCGAGGCGTTTCACCTGCCGCTGAGCAAGGGCCCATACGAGGGCTTGGCCGATACGTTCCGGTTCCTGTGCATCGTCGGCCTCGGCATGGCGTTCGTGAACCGCACGATCATCCGGCCGAAGCGCCTGCCGCTCACGCGGGACGCCATGTACACGCTGTTCTTCATCCTGGGCCTGATGAGCTTCGAGGTCGCGCAGTGCGGCTTCGATCTCGCGCTGCGTAGCAAGGCCGCGGGCGCGCTGCCCGAGAACTACACGTGGTTCAGCGCGTACTTCGCGCAGGCGGTGCTGCCGCTCGACGAGGACGCCCTCACGCTCGGCTACCGCGCGGCGTGGTGGTGTCACCTCATCAACCTGCTCGCGTTCTCGAACTACGTGCCCTACAGCAAGCACAGCCACGTCTTCGCGTCGCCGCTCAACATGTTCTTCATGGACACGGCGCCGAAGGGTCGTATCCGTACCCTGAAGCTCGACGCCGAGGCCGAGGATGTCGAGTACTTCGGCGCCCGCACGCTCGAGGACCTGAGCTGGAAGCAGCTCTTCGACGGGCTGTCTTGCACCGAGTGCGGCCGCTGCACCGACAACTGCCCCGCGGCGTTGAGCGGCAAGCCGCTGCGGCCGATGTATATCATCACGGACCTCAAGCACCACATGGAGGACCGCTACAAGCGCGCGCAGGCGGGCGAGAAGATCGACCTGACCGATCCGAGCGCGCTGCTCGCGGGCGGCGTGATTCACCCCGACGTGCTGTGGTCGTGCACGACGTGCCGCGCGTGCATGGAGGTCTGCCCGGTCGGGAACGAGCACATCCCCGCCATCATCGACATGCGCCGCTACATGGCGCTGAGCGAGGGCGCGCCCGGCTTCGGCTCCGGCAAGGCGCTCAAGAAGATGGAGAAGCAGGGCAACCCCTGGGGCATGCCCAAGAACGAGCGCGAGGGCTGGGCCGCGGGCATGGACATCAAGCGCTGGACCAAGGAAGGGGACGCCGAGGTCCTCTACTGGGTCGGCTGCGCCGGCGCCTACGACGACCGCGCCAAGAAGGTCACGCAGTCTGTCTCCCGCCTGATGAAGAAGGCGGGCGTGGACTTCGCCATCCTGGGCAATAAGGAGCGCTGCACCGGCGAGTCCGCGCGCCGCATCGGCGAGGAGAACCTGTTCCAGCAGCTCGCCACCGAGAACATCGAGACGATGAACAAGGCGGGCGTGAAGAAGATCGTGACGGGCTGCCCGCACTGCTTCAACACGCTCAAGAACGAGTACTCCGAGTTCGGCGGCAAGTACGAGGTCATGCACCACTCGGAGCTGCTCTCGAAGCTCGTCTCCGAGGGCAAGCTCACGCCGAGCGAGCCTGAGCAGGCCGAGGGCGAGGCGCCCGCCGAGAAGGAGAAGGTCGTCTACCACGACTCCTGCTACCTCGGCCGGTACAACGACGTGTACGACCCGCAGCGGGACATCATCGACGCCCTACCGGACGTTCAGCGCGTCGAGACGGACCGCAACCGCGAGCGTGGCCTCTGCTGCGGCGCGGGCGGTGGCCAGATGTGGATGGAGAGCGATCTCGGCGAGCGCATGAACTTCGTGCGCACGGACGAGCTCCTCGCCAACAAGCCCAAGGTGATCGCGGTCGCCTGCAACTTCTGCATGACGATGGTCGGCGACGGCGTGAAGGCGCGGAGCCAAGAGGAGAACGTCGAGGTCCTCGACCTCGCCGAGCTGCTCGATCGCCGCGTCAAGTGACCGCCGCCCCGCTCCCGGGCTCGGCGGCCTGCCCATGGCTCACCGCTGACCTGCCGGGGTTGGGTGGTCGACTCGGGGACACCCCCGAGGACTTCGTGGTCGACGAAGTGCCGGCCTACGCGCCCTCGGGCGAGGGGCCGCACTTCTTCGTGCGCGTCCGCAAGCGGGACCGCAACACCGCCGAAGTGCGCGAGGCGCTCGCACGCGCCGCAGGCTGCCCTCCGATGGACGTCGGCTTTGCTGGCCGCAAGGACCGGCACGCGGTGACGACGCAGTGGTTCTCGCTGCCCAAGGCGCCGGTTGACCCGGGCCTCGAGGGGGTCGAGCTGCTGGAGACGACCCCCCACAACAACAAGCTCCGCATCGGGCACCTGAAGGGCAACCGCTTCAAGGTGCGCTTAGTCGAGCTCGACGCGGACGCACCAGCGCGGCTGCCGGCGCTGCTCGAGCGCCTGTCTCAGGGCGTGCCGAACTACTACGGCGAGCAGCGCTTTGGCCGGGACACGCGCGGGCTGCGCGACGCGCTGGGCTTCGTCGCGGAGCCCCGTCGGCGAGTCAAGGACCCGCAGTTCCTCGCGTCTGTCCTGCAGTCGGCGGTGTTCAACACGTGGCTCGGGGCGCGGATCTCCGCCGGCGCGCTGCACACGCTCGTGCCCGGCGACGTGCTGAAGAAGCGCGAGACGGGCGGCCTCTTCGTGAGCGAGGACACCGCCGCCGATGCCCCCCGCATCGCCTCAGGCGAGGTCGACCCGACCGGCCCGCTGCCCGGTGGCCGAATGCGGGCCGGGGTGGCCGACGCCCTCGAGCGGGAGCAGGCGGCGCTCGTGAGCGTGCTGCCCGACGCGGAGATGCGGGCTGTGCTCGACCGCTTCGCGCCCGGGACGCGCCGCGAGGCCCGGATTTTCCCCGCGGACCTCAACGTGACCCTCGACGCGGCGATGCGCGAGGCCACCCTTGAGTTTTTCTTGCCCGCCGGCAGCTTCGCCACGGTCTTACTCGCCGAGCTCTGCCACCGCGCCCCCCGCGAGGGCGGCTTCGTCCCCGAGGGCGAGTAACCCAGCGCCCGGCGCGACACCCGCCGCGGCGAGCGCGCGGACACGCGCTGCGCCCGCGTCCAGGAGCGCCCCTCTCACGGCATCGAGCGTCGCGCCCGTCGTGACGACGTCGTCCACCACCAGCACGTCCCAACCCGCGACCCGCGGGCGCGCGGCGAAGGCGCCCTGAACGTTCGCGATACGCGCCGCGGCGCTCAGGCCCGCCTGCGGGGGCGTGTCCCGCAGGCGGACGACGGCGCGCCGGTCGATCCGCGCCCCGAGCGCGCGCCCCACGGCCTGAGCGAGCAGGCCCGGCGCGTCCAGCGGCCGCCGCGCCCGCCGCCGAGCGTGCAGCGGGACCGCCACCACCACACCGGGTGGATCGTCGCGCAGCCATCGAGGCAGCGCGCGCGCGGTCTCGGCAGCCGCCGCGGGCATCGCCTCGGCCCGCCCGTCGTATTTCGCGGCCCGGAGGGCGTCCCCCATCGGACCCAGGTAGTCAAAGACGCTCTGCCGCCCGCCGCAGGGCACGAGCTCAGCGCGGCAGGACAGGCAAAAGGCGTCCCCTGAGCAGGGCTCCGCGCACGCCGCGCAGCTCCTCGGGAAGAGCAGCTCCAACAATCGATCGGTGAGGCTCATACACCTCAATCGGTCGCACGCGGCGCGTGTCGCGCGAAAATCGACTGAACCGCGTCGATTCTCCGCTCATCCCTCCGCGCCCGAGGCGAGCACGACCAAGTCGTCGCGGTGAATCACCTCGGCCGTGTCGCTCTCAAGCACCTCGGCGGCGCGATCACCCCGCAGCCCCGCCGCGCGGCGAAGCGGCTCCGCAGCGTGCGCCACCAGCCCGCGCGCGAGCTCCAAGCCCGCGGCGTCGACGATCCGCACACACTCGCCGACGCCAAAGTCACCCTCGACCTGCCGCACGCCGATCGGCAGCAAGCTCGAGCCCTTGTCGACAATCGCGCGCGCCGCGCCCTCGTCCACGATGACCGTGCCGGCCGGCCGGAGCGCATAGGCGATCCAGTGCTTGCGGCTCGACAGCCGCGTCGGCTGTGCATCGAACCATGTCCCCAGAGGCTCCCCCGCGTAGAGCCGACGCAGCAGGCCGGGGGTGCGCCCCCCCGCGATGATGGCGGGGACGCCGATCAGGTTCACGCTCTTGACCGCGGCGAGCTTGGTCCGCATGCCGCCGCTCCCGACCGCCGAGCCGCTCCCGCCCGCGCTCGCCTCGGTCTGCGCGTCGATCTGCGCCACGCGCTCGACCCGCTGCGCGCCAGGGAGCGCGGGGTTACGGTCGTAGAGCCCCTCTACGTCCGAGACGATCACCAAGCACTCCGCCCCGACGAGGCTGACCATCTGCCCCGAGAGCAGGTCGTTGTCGCCCATCTTGATCTCCTCGACAGCGACCGTGTCGTTCTCGTTAACGACCGGCACCGCGCCGAGCTCGAGCACTGTCCGCAGCGTTTGCCGCGCCGCCAAGAATCGACTCCGGCTCCGCAGATCGTCGTGCGTGAGCAGCACCTGCGCCGCGCGCAGCCCGTAGTGACCCAGCTCGTCCTCCCACAGTCGCATCAGCCGCCCCTGCCCGATCGCTGCGGTCGCCTGCAGCGCCGGCAGCTCCTTCGGGCGGCTCGTGAGCCCCATGCGCTCCATGCCGAGCGCGACCGCGCCGCTCGAGACCACAACGAGCTCGACGCCCTGCTGCCTGAGCCGAACCAGGTCGCGCACGAGCGAGACGAACGTCACGCGGTCGAATGCGCCGCCATCGCTCAGGACAGCGCTTCCGATCTTGACGACGACGCGGCGGGCGCCGCCAAAGGCTGGGGGTCGAACGGTCTCGGTCACGGGCGTGCCTCTCTCTGGGTGCGTTCTGGCTCGGTCCGCGCGGGCTCGGAGGTCAGCGGCGGCGCGTCTCCGGGGGCGGGCAGCGGCGCTTCGACCGCGCCGGGTGGGGCCGACGCCGCGAGCGGTCCAAGGACCGCCTGCAGGTCTTCGAAGATCCGCGGCCGGGGTCCTCGCTGCACGGCGTCCGCCGGCGCGGTCGGTGGCCCGTCGCCCGTCGTGGGCGCCCAGGTCATCTCGATCCTGAGCGTGAGCGGGACGCCTCGCTTCACGAACTCGACGACCGCATCAACGCGGCCCGCGACCGGCACGCCGCTCGCGTCGTCGAGCGTCAGCGCCACCTCGAAGCGTATCGGCCGCCCGTGCGTCTGCGCGAGGGGCGGCCGCGCGTCGAACTTGTCCTGCAGGGCGAGCGTCTCGCGCGCACCCGCCTCAAAGAAAGCCCCGATCGGGACCGCCGCCGCGTCGGCCGCGCGCTCTGGATCAAGCGTCGCGCGCACCGTCCAGGTCGGCGCGTCCGCGTCGCCGGCCGGCCCCTCAACTGCGTAAGCGAGCCGGTCATCAAAGAGCGCGAGCCCCCCCATGATCGGCTCGAGCGCCGAGTCCAAGCACGCCGCGGCCTGCGCGTCTGCACCCTCAAGGCGGCTGGCGGGCGCTTCGTCACGCGCGACGTAGAACGCGCCTCCGATACGCCAGCACGACCGCGCGCTCATCCCTTCTTCTTCTCCCGCGCGCCAGCGGTTCTCGTGGTGGAGCGCGTAGTCCCCAGCCGCGCTCAGGCTCAAGGTCGCGCGCTCTTCACGCGCCGCCGCGATGCCCTCGGCGCCGTCGAGCGTAAACGTGCCGCGCCACGAGAGTGCGCGCTCACCCAAGCGCGCTGAGACGGCGGACAGGGGCCGTGAGAGCCAGCGCGCGCGCCGCGTCGCTTTCGTGAAATCTTCGGCCTGCACGCGCGGGTCACGCGCTTCGGCCGCGCGCGCCAAGGCGTTCCGGAGCGCGTGCGTGTCCTCATCAGGCGACTGCGCGCACGCGACGAGCAGCGCGGGCAACACCACGACGCAGGCCCTTCGGGCGCTCACGGTCCTTCGCACCACGGCGCCACGCTATCGCGGAGTGCTGCCCGCTCGCCACACGCATTGACAGGGACGCCCTGAAACCTAGAATCTGCGCCCTCGATTCTGCAAAGGGAGGGCCTCGTGGCCGGACGCAGCTACATCTTTACCTCTGAGTCGGTGACCGAGGGTCATCCGGACAAGATCGCAGACGCCATCTCGGACGCCATCCTCGACGCGCTGCTCGAGAAGGACCCGCGCAGCCGCGTGGCGTGCGAGACGCTTGTGAAGACGGGCTTCATCTGCATGGCAGGTGAGATCACCACGAACGCGGCCATCGACTACCCGCAGATCGCCCGCCAGGCGGTCCGTGACATCGGCTTCGTCCACTCGGACATGGGCTTCGACGCCAACACCTGCGCGGTGCTGTCCTCGATCGACCGCCAGTCGCCAGACATCGCGATGGGCGTCGATGAGGGTGAGAACCACGAGCAGGGCGCGGGCGACCAGGGCCTGATGTTCGGCTTTGCCTGCAACGAGACACCGGAGTTCATGCCGCTCCCGATCTCGCTCGCGCACAAGCTCACGCAGCGCCTCTCGCAGGAACGCAAGAACGGCAACCTCCCGTTCCTGCGCCCCGACGGCAAGAGCCAAGTCTCGGTCGAGTATGTCGACGGCAAGCCGACGCGCATTTCGGCGGTGGTCCTCTCGACGCAGCACGCGGACTCGGTCACGACCGAGGATCTGCGCCGCCAGGTTAAGGAGCAGGTCATCGACCCCGTGCTCCCCACCTCGCTCATCGACGCCGACACGAAGTTCTACATCAACCCGACCGGCCGCTTCGTCATCGGCGGCCCGATGGGCGACTGCGGCCTCACGGGCCGTAAGATCATCGTCGACACCTACGGCGGCATGGGTCGCCACGGCGGCGGCGCCTTCTCGGGCAAGGACCCCTCGAAGGTCGACCGCAGCGCCGCCTACATGGCGCGCTACGTCGCCAAGAACGTCGTCGCGGCCGGCCTCGCGGAGCGCGCCGAGGTCCAGATCGCCTACGCCATCGGCGTCGCCGATCCGGTGAGCGTGAGCGTCGATACCTTCGGCACCGCGCGCATCGACGAGGAGCGCATCGCGCAGCTCATCCGCGAGCACTTCCCGCTGAAGCCCCGCGGCATCATCGAGCACCTCGACCTGCTCAAGCCCATCTACCGCCGCACGGCCGCATACGGCCACTTCGGCCGCGAGGACATGGGCTTCCGCTGGGAGCAGACCGACAAGGCGTCGGCGCTGCGCACCGCGGCCGGCATCAAGTAAGCGCCGCGCCCGTCAGTCGACGGGCAGCCGCACGATCTCGGCGCCCAAGCGCCGCAGCTTCTCGTCGACCCGCTCGTAGCCGCGGTCGATCTGGTGAATGTTGTAGATCGTGGTCTCGCCCTCGGCGGCGAGGCCCGCGATCAGCAGCGCCATGCCCGCGCGCACATCCGGGCTCTCAAGCCGGCCGCCGCGCAGGGGCGTGGGTCCGACGACCACGACGCGGTGCGGGTCGCACAGGATGATCTGCGCGCCCATGTTCTGCAGGTGGTCCACGAAGAACATGCGCCCCTCGAACATCTTCTCGAAGAAGAGCACGGTGCCTTTGCACTGCGTCGCGACCGTGATCACGATGGACATCAGGTCCGTCGGGAACGCAGGCCACGGCGCGTCGTCGATCTTGGGCACGTGGCCGTGCAGGTCGCGCCGGATCTCCATCGACTGACCCGCGGGCACGTGCAGGCGGTCACCCTGGATCTCGACGTGAATGCCGAGCTTCTCGAAGGTCATGCGGATCATCCGCAGGTGGTCAGGCACCACGCGCTCGATCGTGATCGCGCTGTTCGTGACCGCGGCGAGGCCCACGAACGAGCCGATCTCCAGATAGTCGCTGTCGATGGTGTGGTCGCAGCCCTTGAGCGCGGGCACGCCACGGATCGTCATCGTGTTCGAGCCCACGCCCGAGATCTCAGCGCCCATCTTCGCGAGCATCCGGGCCACACCGCAAACGTGCGGCTCAGACGCCGCGTTCCGCAGGACGACCGTGCCCTCGGTCAGGGCTGCGGCCATCAGCGCGTTCTCGGTCGCCGTCACGGACGCCTCGTCGAGCATCACATCCGCGCCGTGGAGCCGGCTGGCCTTGAGCTCGTACCCCTTGCCGACGTTCACCTGAGCGCCGAGCGCCTGCAGGATCTGGAAGTGCGTGTCGACGCGTCGACGCCCGATGACATCGCCGCCCGGGGGAGGCAGGTTGACGCGCCCGAAGCGCGCCACGAGCGGCCCTGCGAACAGGATCGACGCACGAACACGCCGGCACTGCTCCGCGTCGAGTCGGTCAGGGTCCACACCCGCCGCGCAGATCCGCACGTCGTTCGGGCCGAGCCACTCCACAGTGCATCCCAGGTGGGCGAGCACCGCGCACATGACCTCGACGTCACGAATTCGGGGCACGTTACGGAGCGTGACCGGCTCCGCCGTGAGCAGCGTGGCAGCAAGCGCCGGTAGCGCCTCGTTCTTGTTGCCCCCGGGCGTAATGCTGCCCGACAGCCGTCGGCCCCCCTGAATGACGAACTTCTCCACGCCTGCACTCCTCTACGGTCGAACTTTGGACCCGGACATCCGCGCACTCACCCGCTCACGCCCCGGCGCGCTCGGCCACTTCGCCCTCGGCGTCCACCTGCCCCGCGCGGACACGGAACAGGCGAGCGGCTCTGGGCACGCGCAGCACGGCGGCGTCCGTCGTCGTGATCAGCACCTGACCTCGATACCCGTGAAGCAGCGCGAAGAGACGCTCATTTCGGCGGGGATCAAGCTCACTCGACACGTCATCCAGCAGGAGCACCGGCGTCAAGGCGAAAAGGGCCTCGAGCAACCTGATCTCGGCGATCTTGAGCGCGAGCACGAGCGCCCGCTGCTGTCCCTGACTCGCATATAGCCGCCCAGAGCGCCCCTGAACCTCAATGCCCAGGTCGTCTGCCTGCGGGCCGCGCTGCGTGTGGCCCCTCTCACGGTCGCGCGTGCGGTCGTCCTCGAGCGCCGCGCGGTGGGCCTCGGGTGCGTCCGAGTCGACGCTCGGGCGGTAGACGACGCGCGCGGTCACGCCCTCACCCGCAATCTCGCTGAACGTCTCCGCGACCTGAGGCGCGAAGTCTTCGATGAACCTGCGCCGCGCCGCGACCAAGGCCGCTGCGTGCCCCGCCAAGGTCCACTCGAAGGCCTCAACCACGTCCGATGCCGCCCCTGTCCGCAAGAGCTCGTTACGGGCCTCCAGCGCTCGCTTGTGCGTGGCGGTCGTCTGCAGGTGACCCGGTCGCCCTGTGAAGATCGCACGGTCCAAGTATCGCCGCCGCTCGGCCGGCGCAGCGCGCACCAGCCCTGCGTCATCGGGCGTGAAGACGACCACAGCGAGCGCGCCAAAGTAGTCTGCCGGCTTGGCGAGCTTGCTCTCGCGCAGCGACTGGCGCGCACCCTCGACCACGCGCACCGCGAGCTTATGCGTGAGCGCGTCCCGCTCGACCTGCGCCTCGACCTGCGCGGTCTTCGCCCCGAACCGCACCAGCTCCGTCAGGCGAGCCGCCCGGAGCGGCCGCAGCGTCGCGAGCCACCACACCGCCTCGAGCACGTTCGTCTTGCCCTGGGCGTTCTCGCCCTCGAAGACGTTGAAGCCGGGACTGAGGGCGAGCCGCCGAACCTCCAGGTTACGAAAGCCGTCCCAAGCGAGCTCGCGCAGGTGCACCCGCGCGGTTCAGAGGCGCATGGGCATGACGACGAACAGGTCATCGTCGTTGCCAAACTCGCGGATCAGGCCAGGCGAGAGCGCCTCGTTGAGCTGCAGCACGACCTTGTCGGCGGAGAGTACGGTCAGGATCTCGATCACGTACTTCGAGTTGAACGCGATCGCGAGGTCGCCGCCCTCGTAGCCCTCGATCTCGATCTCCTCGCGCGCCTTGCCCAGGTCGGGGTTGTCGCTGACGAGCGTGAGCTTTGGGCGCGTGAGCTCGAGGCGCATGCCGTGTGTCCGCTCGCTGGCCAGGATCGAGATGCGCTTGATGGCCGCGAGGAGCGGACCGCGCTCGAGCACCACCTTGCGCTCCGTAGAGCGCGGGATGACCTGCGTGTAGTCGGGGAACGCGGCGTCGATCAGGCGCACGAACAACACCAGCTCGCCCGCCTTGAGCACCAGGTTGTTCGACAGGAAGCCGAGCTCGACCTCAGGCCCGACCTCGTCAAGCAGGCGCTTGACCTCGGCGACGCCCTTGCGCGGGATGATCACACCGTCTCGCGCGTCGAGCGCACGATCCGCCCGGCTCAGGTCCCGCTCGCTCTGGCTGAGCCGGTGACCGTCCGTCGAGACCATGCGCACGCGCCCGCCACCAAGGCTGTGGAAGAAAACGCCGTTGAGGTTCGGCCGGGACTCCTCGATCGAGACCGAGAACTGGGTCCGCTCGATGAGCGCCTTCAGCGCGAGGCCGTCCACCGGCGTCAGCGCCTGACCGGCCGCGCTGGGCAGGTTCGGGTAGCCGTCCGCCGGGATGCCGAGCAGCACGAACTCCGCCGTCTTGCAGCGCAGGACCACCCGGGCGTCGTCGTCCACCGTGATCGAGACCTCATCCCCCGGGAGCGTGCGCGCGATCTCGTACAGGCGCTTGCCATCCACGGTCACGCGTCCCGGCCGCTCGACGCGTGCCGGCATCACGCCGTCAAAAGTGATGTCGAGGTCCGTCGCCGCGATACGCAGGCCGCCTTCGGGGCGCGCCTCGAGCAGCGCGTTGGAGAGCACGGGCATCGTGGCCTTGCGGTTGAGGACACCCTGAACGCGAGCGAGCCCTCGAGCGAGGGCCTCTTTACCGACGACGATCTGCATCACGCGGCTCCATGGGCCCGAGGCCCGGCGAGTCAAGGGCTGGTGGCATACCAGAAGAACGCCCAGCGGTCGATGTTCAAGTTGTTCAAGAGAGTAGAGAGAGATCTCTCCATACAGGATTCATCACAGGGGCTGGGGAGGCTGGGGAAAACAGCGGCGGTTCAATCACATCCGTCGGATCCGGGCGGTCGAGGATGTTCAGAGGTCGGGGGATAAACTGGGGACACCGTGTGGGCTCTTTTGGGACCTTGACCGTCCCCAGCGACCCCACAGGTTATCCAGCGAGATTCCACAGGCCTCTTCACAGCCGATCGTCGCGTCAGCATTGCAGGAAACGGCGAAAAAAAACCCGGCGCGAAGGCCGGGTCTCTCGGGCGTCAGCCCGTGATTCTGCGCTCAAGGACACGCATCAACGTCTGCAACGCGGCGTCGTGCTCCAAGGCCACCGTGACCTTCTTGCAGGCGTGCATCACGGTCGTGTGGTCCTTGCCGCCGAGCGCTGTCCCGATAGCGGGGTAGGACGCTTGGGTGATGCGTCGGCACAGGTACATCGCGATGCTTCGAGGCTGCGTGATCTGCTGCTGTCGCCGCGTGCCCCGCAGATCCTCGACGTTGACGTCGAAGTGCTGAGCGACGGCCTGAACAATCGACTCCAGCGTGGGGCCGCGCTCGGTGTCGGAGGCGAGCCTCGATAGCACCTCGGACACGATCTCACGTGTCAGGCTCCGTCCGCGCAGGTTCGCGTACGCGATCGTCCGTGTCAGCGCCCCTTCGAGCTCTCGGACGTTGGTTCGAATCCGCTGCGCAATCTGGAAGGCGATGTCTTGGTCGAGCTCGAAGCCCTCGCGTGAGGCCATGCGCTCCAGGATCGCCACGCGCGTCTCCAAGTCTGGCGTCGAGATGTCCGCGATCATGCCCCAGTTGAAGCGCGAGCGGAGCCGCTCAGTCAGGCCGGAGATCTCCGCGGGCGAGCAGTCGCTCGTCAGGATGACCTGCTTGCGCGCTTGGTGGAGCGCGTTGAAGGTGTGGAAGAACTCCTCCTGCGTGCGCTCTTTGCCCCCAAGCACGTGGACGTCGTCAATGAGCAAGACGTCGGACTGCGCGCGGTACAAGTCGCGGAACGCGTGCATCTGCGTCGCTGGCGCGCCATTGCGCAGGCTGCTGACGACCTGGTTCGTGAACTCCTCGGCGCTCACGTAGGTAATGCGGAGGCTCGGGTCGTTCGCGCGGATCTTGTGGGCGATGGCGTGCAGCAGGTGGGTCTTGCCCAAGCCTGTGCCGCCGTAGATGTAGAGCGGGTTGTAGTTGCGCGACGGGCTCTTGGCCACGCTCTCGCACGCGGCGAACGCCATCTCGTTGGACGCGCCGACCACGAACGTGTCGAACGTGTACGCGGGGTTAAGCGGGAAGCTCTGCGTGAGCTGCACGCCCGAGACCTCGCCGCCGGTCACGGCGCTCGTGTCGGCCTGAGTCGAGGGGGCCGCGAGGGGCGCTGCGGTCGCGGTCGGGGCAGGCGCGGGCGCAGGCGCGGCGACCACCTGGATCGTCACCTGCACGGGTCGCCCGGCCTCGGCAGCAGCGCAGTCCCGGATCACGTCGCTGTAGTGGTCCGTGATCCAGTCGCGCAGGAACGCGTCCGCGATGCCCAGGTGCAGGTGGTCTTCGGAGAACTCGATGGGCGTCAGGGGCCCAAAGAAGCGCTGGAAGTTCTCGCCCTTGATGTGGTTTCCGATGCGCGATCGGATGCGGTCCCAGATGTGGTTCACGTCGTTCCCGAAGCACGGCATAGAGGTGGACTGCGGGCGCGTCTCGCGTTGAGCGAGGGCCTCGGGAGTCCCCTCCTGCCCGTTCCGTTGGCAGTCGTATCCAGCCGTCGAGGTCGCCTCGTCCGGCGGCGTGGGGGCCGATCTAGCGACGCCCTCCCCCCCCTCGCAACCTCTTTTTCCGGGAAACGGAAAACCGCTTTTGAGTTGGCGAGTTGGCCCTCCAGATCGAGAGCAACGCATGAAGTCCTGCGCCCTTGATCGTTGAAAACAGGCCGCTTTCTGAGCAGCCCGGATCCGGGCTGTTCGCCGGATCTCGCAAGCGCCGAGATCCGACGTCGCGGTGTTGACACCGTCGACCGACTGTGATTGCATCGCCCGCCTTTTTCAGGCCTTAGTTCTCCCTAGAGAGGTCTCTCATGAAGCGTACTTACCAGCCCCACCGGACCCCCCGCCTTCGCACGCACGGGTTCCGCGCCCGCATGTCGACCAAGAACGGCCGCGCTGTCCTGAACCGCCGCCGCCAGAAGGGCCGCAAGCGGATCGCCGTCACGACCTACAAGAAGTGAGCGAGGCGGGCGACGAGGGCTTTCCGAAGCGCCTCCGCCTCAGAAAACGCCGAGAGTACCTGCTCGTCCAACGCGTAGGACGCCGCATGAACTCGCCGCACTTCGTCTTCTATCTGCGTCCGAACGGCGGCCGGCCCGCGCGGCTCGGGATCACCGTGAGCCGCAAGGTCGGCAAGGCGCACGACCGCAATCGCGTCAAGCGCTTGCTGCGTGAGGTCTTCCGGCGCTCCCGCGCGCTCATGCCCGTCGGCGTCGACATCGTGGCCGTCGCGCGGAGCGAGCAGACTTGCCCCACGCTGGACGAGACGCGCGCCGAGCTCTTAGGCGCCGTCGTCAAGCGCAAGGCGCCGACCCAATAATATGTGGCGCATCTTCGTGGCGCTTCTGCGATTGTACCGCCGCGCGATCTCGCCCCTCTTGCCGCCGGCGTGTCGATTTACCCCGTCGTGCTCCGTTTACGCCATCGAGGCGTTCACGGTGCACGGCACGCTCGGTGGCTTGACGCGGACCGCTCGCCGCCTGAGCCGCTGTCACCCGTGGCACCCAGGCGGGCATGACCCCGTGGACACCCCATGAACCAGATCCCCGAACCTCAAGACCCCTCGGATACGCGGCGCCTCTTTACGGCGGTTGGCCTGTCGATCGCCGTGATGCTCGTGTGGACGTGGCTCTTCCCACCGACACCGCCGAAGCCTGCGACGGAGCCCTCAGCCGACGCGAGCGCGGTGACTTCGGTCACGCCGACCAGCGCGGTGCCGTCGAGCGTTGCCGCCGCCCCTGCCAACGCCCTCAAGGACGTGGCTGAGGAGACGAAGACGCTCGTCGCAGACTCGGGCCATGAGCTCGTGGTGACGAACCGCGACGGCCAGGTGCAGGCGTGGGACCTGACCGAGGCGCAGTACCGCAAGGCCGGTGGACCGGACGCGCGCGCGCTCCGCATGGTCGAGGCGCCGAGCGCGGAGCTGCAGCGGGGCGTCTTCTTGCCTCCGCGCGTCGAGCTGAGCCTCGACGGCAAGGAGACCGCGCTCCCCTACGCGCTGTCGCTCGAGGGAGACGCTCTCGTGGCGCGCGCGAAGGACGCCTCGACAGGCGTCGAGGTTGAGCGCGTCTTCAAGGCGGGCTCGAGCCCCTATACGTTCGAGGTCACGCTGCGTCTCAAGAATCCCTCGGGTCGCGCCGTGCCCTACGCAGTGGGCGCGCTCCTGCGGGGCGCCCAGAAGGACAGCGAGGCGCACGGTGGCTTCTTCGCCCCGCCGGTCCACCTTTTTGAGGGGGTCTGCCAGACGACGGACACCTTGGAGCGTCAGACGCTCGACAAGGTCGCGTCTAACCACGGCTCGACGGACGCGGCCGACCACCCCCGCTTCTCGAACGGCGTGCGCTGGGCGGGCGTGGACAACCGCTACTTCCTGACGGCCTTCGTTCCAGACGCGCAGGGGGCGACGAGCTGCGAGTACTTGGTGGGTGGAGAGGCCGCGCGCGTTGGGGCGAGCCAGGCGGCGGCGGGGTTTCAGTACCTGGCCACGCGCGTCGGCCTCCCCGGTGGCGAGGTGGCCGCGGGGCAAGCGGTCGAGCGTACCTTCACCCTGTACGGCGGACCGAAAAAGCACGACGCCCTCAAGAGCGTCGAGCCCGGCCTCGACGCGGCCGTGGACTTCGGGTGGCTGAGCACGCTCGCGCTGCCCATGCTCAAGGTGCTCCAGTGGTTCTACGGTGTCCTGCCGAACTGGGGCGTGGCGATCATCCTGCTCACGATCCTGGTCAAGCTGTTCACGCTCCCCCTCACGGTCAGCCAGAACAGGTCCATGGCGGCGATGAAGGCGCTCGCGCCCGAGGTCGAGGCGATCAAGAAGCGGCACGCCTCGGAGCCGATGCGCGCGAACCAAGAGGTGATGGCGCTCTACAAGGTCAACGGGGTCAACCCGCTGGCGGGCTGCTTGCCCATGCTTCTCATGATGCCCGTCTACTTCGCCCTGTATAAGACGATCTACTCCGCCGTGGAGCTCTATCATGCGGAACTCGGTGGCTGGATCACGGACCTCTCCGTGGCCGACCCGTACTACATCCTGCCGCTCGTGCTCGGCGGCGCGATGTTCGTGCAGACGCGCATGACCCCGTCCAGCGGTGACCCCATGCAGCAGAAGATCATGCAGACCGTGATGCCGGTCATGTTCACCGGCATGATGCTCTTCCTGCCGAGCGGGCTCGTGGTCTACATCCTCGTCAATACGCTGCTCGGCATCCTGCAGCAGCACTACATGAACGGCCTCGCGGCCGCGGCTCCCAAGGTGGAGGTCGTGGACGGGGTCGGGAGAAGAGGTTGAACGTGAAGACTTCAAAGAACGATCCCCAGAGCCTCGCCTCGGCGTTTGTCTCGGGGGTGCTCTCCCGCATGGGCGTCGCCGCGAACGTCTCGCCCGTCCCGACGACGGACGAAGAAGGCGCCGACGCGGGCCGCATCGACCTCAAGGTCGACGGCGCGCCCGAGCACTTGGCGGGCCAGCGCGACTTCTGGATCTCGCTCGGCATGCTGGCGAGCCAGAACGTCAGCCGCGGGCAGACCCAGCGCTCGAAGGTCTACTTGAACTTGGGCGACGTGGTCGCGGGTCAAGCCGGCGAGGCGCCGCGCGCGGAGCGTCCCGAGCGCGCGGAGCGTCCCGAGCGCGCGGAGCGTCCTGAGCGCGCGGAGCGTCCCGAGCGCGCGCCGCGGCCAGCCCCCGTGCAGCGCGCCGCGCGCGCCGCAGGCAGTGACCCCGAGGCGTTCCTGGCCGATCTGGCGGCGGAGATCGCCGAGGTCGTGCGCCAGACCGGCAGCCGCGCCGTCATCGAGCGGCTCGGCAACACCGAGCGGCGCGCCGTGCACACGGCGCTGGCGGACGCTGAGGGTGTCCGCACGCGGAGCGAGGGCTCCGAGGCGAACCGTCACCTGCTCGTCGAGCCGGTTCGCTGAGTTCAATGGTCGGGTGAGGAGCAGCGCATGAGCGAGACGCAGAACGACGGCGGGGCGGGCGAGAGTAACCCCGAGTACAACGCGAGTAACATCCGGGTGCTCAAGGGGCTCGAGGCTGTCCGCAAGCGGCCGGGCATGTACATCGGCGATCCGAACGACGGCACGGGCCTGCACCAGCTGGTCTACGAGGCGGTCGACAACTCGATCGACGAGGCGCTCGCGGGGTACTGCGACAAGGTGTCGGTTGTGCTGCACCTCGACGGGAGCTGCTCCGTCGAAGACAACGGCCGCGGCATCCCCGTCGATATGCACGCCGAGGAGGGGCGCAGCGCGGCCGAGGTCATTATGACCGTGCTGCACGCCGGCGGTAAGTTCGACGACAACTCGTACAAGGTGTCGGGCGGTCTGCACGGCGTCGGCATCTCGTGCGTGAACGCGCTCTCGGTGGACCTCGAGCTCGAGATTCATCGCGATGGCGGTCGGCACACCCAGCGCTACTCCCGCGGAGAGCCGCTCGCGCCGCTCGCACGCATCGGCGACTCGAGCCGCACCGGCACGCGCATTCGCTTCAAGCCCGACGCCGAGATCTTCGGCGAGATCATCGAGTTCAACTTCGACACGCTGTCGCAACGCCTGCGCGAGCTGTCGTTCCTCAACCGCGGCGTCTACATCACGATCGAGGACGAGCGCGGCGAGGGCAAGCGGCACGACTTCAAGTACGAGGGCGGCATCGGCTCGTTCGTCGAGCACCTCAACAAGAACAAGTCGCCCGTCCACCCGACGATCTACTTCGACATCGAGAAGGACGGCGTCGGCGTCGAGGTCGCGATGCAGTGGAACGACTCCTACCAGGAGAATATCCTCTGCTTTACGAACAACATCCGAAACCGAGACGGCGGAACGCACCTGTCAGGCTTCAAAGACGGCCTGACGCGCACGCTGAACACCTACTCGACGGACGAGAACCTGCTCAAGGGGCTCAAGACCACGCTCTCGGGCGACGACATGCGCGAGGGCCTGACGGCGATCATCTCGTGCAAGGTCCCGGACCCCAAGTTCGACAGCCAGACGAAGGGCAAGCTCGTCTCGTCCGAGGTCAAGCCGCTGGTGCAGTCGGCCGTGGGCGAGTACCTGCGCGACTGGCTGCTGGAGCACCCGCAGGACGCGCGCAAGCTGATTATGAAGGCCATCGACGCCGCGCGCGCCCGCGACGCGGCTCGGAAGGCGCGCGAGACCGTGCGCCGCAAGGGGGCGCTCGACTCCGCCGCGCTGCCGGGCAAGCTGGCGGATTGTCAGGAGAAGGACCCTGCGAAGTCCGAGCTCTACCTCGTCGAGGGTGACTCCGCAGGCGGTTCGGCCAAGCAGGGCCGCGACCGCGCGACGCAGGCGATCCTGCCGCTGCGGGGCAAGATCCTGAACGTGGAGCGCGCGCGCCTCGACAAGATGCTCTCGAGCGAGGCGATCACGATGCTGATCACGGCGCTCGGCACCGGCATCGGCACCGACCTCTTCGACGTCGCGAAGCTGCGGTACCACCGCATCATCATCATGACGGACGCCGACGTCGACGGCTCGCACATCCGGACACTGCTGCTGACCTTCTTCTATCGGCAGATGCCCGAGGTCATCGAGCGCGGGCACCTCTACATCGCGCAGCCGCCGCTCTTCCGCGTCAAGAAGGGCAAGCAGATCGGCTACGTCAAGAACGAGGACCTGCTCCACAGCTACCTGATCGACGCGGGCGCACGCTCCCTGAAGATCCGGACGCAAGCAGGAACCGTGCTCGAGGGCGACACGCTCCGGAACGTGGCTCTGAAGCTCGAGGCTTACTACACCGAACTCAAGAAGGTGCTGCGGCGCGCGGATGAGGCGGTGCTCGACGCGATCCTGCAGGCGGGGCAGCTTGAGGCGGAGCACGTGCGGTCGCCCGAAGCGCTCGTGAAGGTCGCTGAGCGCGCCCAAGCGGCGATGACGCGCCTCTATGGCCCCGAGGGGCGCCTGCTGTGGGACACGCCCGAGCAGGACGCCACGCCGGACGCCGAGGGCAACGCGACGTGGCGCCTTGTCGTTCGCAGCCGCCTGCGCGGGGGTGAGCGGCGCACCGAGATCGACCGCGGCTTCGTGCGTCACGCGGCGTTCGAGGTTCTGCGCGGGCACCTGCGCGCGCTCGAGGTCTTGGGCCCGGCGCCCTACTTCATCCCGAGCGAGGACACCGAGACGGAGCTCGCGTGGGCCGACCGTGTGCTCGAGGCCGTGCTCGTCGCGGGCCGCAAGGGCAACGACATCCAGCGCTACAAGGGTCTCGGCGAGATGAACCCGGAGCAGCTCTGGGAGACCACGATGAACCCCGAGATCCGCACGCTCCTTCAGGTGCGGGTCGAGGACATGGTCGAGGCAGACGGGCTGTTCAACACCCTCATGGGCGACGACGTCGAGCCGCGGCGCGCCTTCATCGAAGAGAACGCGCTCAAAGTCCGGAACCTCGACGTCTGACGCCCGGAGGTCTGCCCATGGACACGGCCTACCTCGCCGCCGTGGAGCGGGCCTTCCTGCAGCGCGCCGGGCGCGGCCTGATGCTCTCGCCGGCGGACATCGCGCTGGTGACGCAGTGGGCGCGGGCCGGCGTCCCCGTGAGCGTCGTCCTCGAGGGCATCGACGCCGCGTTCGTCCGGCTGCCGAGCCGCCCGCCCCGCGGGCTCGCGTTCGTGCGTGCGGGCGTAGAGGCAGCGTTCGCGGCGCATCGCGCGCGACAGGCGGGTGGCGGGTCGAGCGAGTCGATGCCCGCGCGGTCAGCGGCTGAGCCCGCTGCGCGGCGCCTCTTCGAGGCGGCCGAGGCACAGGGAGACGCGGTCGTCGCACAGGCGCTGAGTGAGGCTGCGCGGGCATGTGTGGCGCTCGGTGACCTCGCCGACGCTGCGTCCATCGACGCGATCGAGCGCGCGCTCCTTGACCGGCTCCGCGCCCACTTGAGTCCGTCGGACGCCGGCGCGATGCTGATGGAGATCGACGCGCGCTGCGCGCAGGAGCGGCGAGGGTCGTCGCCCGAGGTGTGGCTGAGCGTCCGCGAGGCCCAGTTCGAGCGAGCGCTGCGCGCGCGCGCCGGGTTGCCTGCGCGGCTTGCGGACATCGGTGGGGGTGCATTTTGACCAGAGAGTGCGGGGTTTGCGGGAACGAGCGGGTCGTCGTCACGCCCGCCGAGGACGCGCTGAGCGCAGCGCCGTGCGTCTGTCAGCGCCCCTGCAGCCAGTGCGGCGACGTGGGCTTCACGTTCGCACGCGACGAGCAAGGCTACGAGCGGGCTGTCCCCTGCGCCTGCCGCGAGGTTGAGCGGCGCGCGCGGATGCTGTCCGAGGCGAACCTGCCGGCGCGCTACGCGCGGGCCAGGCTCGACACGTTCGAGACGCGCGAGCCCTGGCAGGGCGCCGCGCTCTCCCTCGCTTATGGCTTCGCGCGCGAGTTCGAGGCGGGCGCCCGCGGGCTCCTCTTTTACGGCCGCAGCGGCACCGGCAAGACGCACCTGAGTGTCTCGATCATCCGGTATCTGGTCGTGCAGCGCGGGATCCGCGCGCGCTTCATCGAGTTCAAGCACCTGATCTCGGACTTGCGCGAGACCTTCAGCGGCCCGACGTCGTCGGCGAGCCTGACGACCCCCCTGGTGCTCGTGCCGTTGCTCGTGATCGACGAGCTCGGCAAGGGCGCTCGCCGAGAGTGGGAGCAGGACGTGCTCGATGAGCTCGTGAGCCGCCGCTACAACGCGAAGCGGACGACGCTCTTCACGACCAACTACCAGGTCGGCGCGGGCGCCCGAGCGCCTGGTGAGGAGTCCCTCGAGGAGCGTGTTGGCACGCGCATCTACTCGCGCTTAGCCGAGATGTGCCGCGCGCATCCGATGAATGGGGACGATCAGCGTCGCGCCACGGACGCCCGCGCGCTTCAACGAGGTTGACGTTCGGCGGTCGATCGAGTAAATCGCCGCGACTTCGTAACTTGGGGCCACTGGCATGCAGTCGTCGTCACTCCCGGTGGCGCTCATGTCGATGATCGACATCGACGCCTCGATCTTGTTTCAAGCCGCGATCGTGCTGGTGCTGTTCGCGATCCTGCGTCCGCTCGTCTTCGAGCCGTTCTTGCGCTCCTCGGCGCTGCGCCTCGCCAAGACCGATGAGGCGCGTCACGCTGCCGAGGAGATGGCGTCCCGCGCTCAGGCGATGGTCGCGAAGTACGAAGCCGAGCTCGCTTCGGCGCGTGCCACCGCTCACGCGGCGCGGGGTGAGCTCCGCGCCGAGGGTCAGCGGCACAAAGACGCGACCGTGGCCGCCGTGCGCGCCGCCTCGGCGGGGCAGCTGAACGCGCTGCGAGAGACGCTCGATGCAGACACTGCGCGTGTCCGGTCGGAGCTCTCGGGCCAGGTCGAGGCCCTGTCTAAGGCGATCGTCGACCGGATTCTGGGGCGCGCCGCATGAAGAATTTGCGCTTGGTCGTCACCACCGCCATCGCCATGCTGCTCTCGCTTGCGGCGCCCGCCTTCGCTTCGGCTGAGGGCGAGGTCGGCTGGAGCAAGACGATCTTCCACGGCGTCAACGCCGCGATCCTCTTCTTTATCATCTACCGCGTCTTCGGCCCGAAGGTCACCGCCGGGCTGCAGAGCAAGAGCAAGCAGGTCGCGCGCGACATCGACGAGGCGACCCGCTTGCACGCCGAGGCCTCTGCTCGGCTGGCGGCCGCAGAAGCGGACCTCGCGGCGCTCTCCGGCAAGGCCGAGGCTCTGCTCGCCGAGCTCCGGCGCGAGGGCGAGGCGGAGCGCGACAAGCTGATCGCCCAAGCGAAGGCCGAGGCGGAGCGGTTGACCGCCGAGGCCGAGCGCACGGCGCAGAGCGAGATCGCGCGCGTCAAGGCGCGTCTCGAAGCCGAGCTGGGCGACCTCGCCGTCGAGGCGGCCGCGCGCGCGCTGCGAGAGAAGACCACGCCGGCGGACCAGCGGCGGCTGGCTGTGGAGTACCTGACCCGCCTCGAAGAGCGGAGCTGAGGGCACCATGAAGGCATCGACCATCGCCCTGCGCTACTCGCAAGCAGTCCTGGCGCTCGCCACCGACCGCAAGCAGCACGAGCAGATCGGCCGTGAACTCGACCGCATCGCAACGCTCTTCGCGGGCTCGGACGAGCTGCGTGCGCTCAGTCGCAACCCCAAGTTCCGCGTGTCAGACCGCAAGGCGATCGTGAGCGAGCTGCTCAAGCGCCTGATGGTGAGCCCGATCACGCGCAACTTCGTGATGTTGCTCACCGAGAAGGGGCGTCTGCAGTACATCGCCGAGATCGTCGCGGCGTACCACGACCAAGCGGACGCCCAAGCCGGGCGAATTCGCGCGCAAGTCACGGTGGTCGCCCCGCTCGCTGAGCTTGAGGCGGCGCGCCTGCGCACGGTCCTTCAGAAGATGACGGGCAAGCAGGTCGTGCTCGAGCAGCAGGTCGACCCGTCGATCATCGGCGGCGTGGTGGCGCGCGTCGGCGGTCGAATATACGACGGCAGCGTGCGCGCGCAGCTCGAGTCGTTGCGCACGCGTCTGCGAAGCCCCGCCGCCTGACGCTCGCCGTCAGCGGTCCCCGAATCCACGCAAAACACGGCCCGGGATTGAACCCGGACACGAAAACGGAGCACGAGCGATGGAGCTCAAGGTCGAGGAAATCAGCCGGATCATCCGGAAGCAGATCGAAGACTACGAGAAGCAGGTCGAGGTCAGCGAGACCGGGACCGTCCTCTCGGCGGGCGACGGCATTGCCCGTGTCTACGGCCTCGAGAAGGCCATGGCCGGCGAGCTCCTTGAGTTCCCCCATGGCGTGCTTGGCATGACGCTGAACCTCGAGGAGGACAACGTCGGTGTGGCGCTCCTGGGCGACGCGACGCGCATCAAGGAGGGCGACGAAGTCCGCCGCACGGGCCGCATCGTGGACGTGCCGGTCGGCGAGGCGCTCCTCGGTCGCGTCGTGAACGCGCTCGGTCAGCCCATCGATGGCCTCGGCGCCATCGACAGCCCGCATCGCCGCAAGGTCGAGATCAAGGCGCCGGGCATCATCCGCCGCCAGTCGGTGCACGAGCCCCTGCAGACGGGCCTCAAAGCCATCGACTCGATGGTGCCGATCGGCCGTGGTCAGCGTGAGCTTATCATCGGCGACCGCCAGACCGGCAAGACGGCCGTCGCGATCGACACGATCATCAACCAGAAGAACACGGGCGTCTACTGCATCTACGTCGCGATCGGCCAGAAGCAGTCGACGGTGTCGCAGGTCGTTGAGAAGCTGAAGCAGCAAGGCGCGATGGAGTACACGACGGTCGTCGCTGCCGCCGCCGCCGAGCTCGCGCCCCTGCAGTTCTTGGCGCCCTACACCGGCTGCACGATCGGCGAGTACTTCCGTGACAACGGCAAGCACGCCCTGATCATCTACGACGACCTCTCCAAGCAGGCGGTCGCCTACCGCCAGATGTCGCTCCTGCTCCGCCGCCCGCCGGGCCGCGAGGCGTACCCGGGCGACGTCTTCTACCTGCACAGCCGCTTGCTCGAACGCGCCGCCAAGATGTCCAAAGAGGACGGCGGCGGCAGCCTGACGGCGCTCCCGATCATCGAGACGCAGGCCGGCGACGTCTCGGCGTATATCCCGACGAACGTGATCTCGATCACGGACGGCCAGATCTTCCTCGAGACGGACCTCTTCTACTCGGGCATCCGGCCCGCCATCAACGTCGGTATCTCCGTGTCCCGCGTCGGCGGCTCGGCGCAGACGAAGATGATGAAGCAGGTCGCCGGCACCCTCCGCCTCGACCTCGCGCAGTTCCGCGAGATGGCGGCGTTCGCGCAGTTCGCCAGCGACCTGGACAAGAACACGCAGCAGCAGCTCGCTCGCGGAGAGCGGCTCGTGGAGCTGCTCAAGCAGGGTCAATACAAGCCCATGTCCGTCGAGCACCAGGTGCTCATCATCTACGCGGGGACCAAGGGCTTCGTCGACCACCTGCCGCTCAAGGCGCTCGCCAAGTACGAGCGCGAGCTGATCGAGCACTTCGAGTCCAAGCAGGCGGGCCTGATGGGCACGCTCCGTCAGGAGAAGGCCATCAGCGGCGACTCGGACAAGGCGCTGCGCGCTGCCCTCGACGCATTCAACAAGGAATTCGTCGCCTGAGCGGGCGGAGGATGCGATGCCGAGCCTAAAGGCTATTCGAAAGCGGATCTCTTCGGTCCGCAACACGCAGAAGATCACGCGGGCGATGAAGCTCGTGTCTGCGGCGAAGCTTCGGCGCGCGCAGAACGCGATGATGGAGCTGCGTCCGTACGCCGCGAAGCACCGCGAGCTGCTGGGCACGCTCGCGCGCATGGCGCTCGAGCAGGGCGAGGCGGATGTTCACCCGCTCATGACCCCACGCGAGACGGTCAAGGCCGTTGCGATACTGGCCCTGAGCAGTGACCGCGGCATGTGCGGTGGCTTCAATGCCTCGGCCTTTAAGAAGGCGCTCGAGGTCGTGCGTGAGCGCCGCGCCGCGGGCCAGCAGGTCGTGGTCATCACCGCGGGCAAGCGCATCTCGCTGTCGTTGCGCAAGGCGGGCGTCGACGTCGCCGTGGACTACGGTGACATCATCTCGTGCGCTCAGCAGGGCAAGGTCCGCGAGATCACGCAGGGCCTGGTTGATCGATTCCTCTCGGGTGAGGTCGACGAGGTCGTGATCGTCTCGAATCGCTTCAAGAGCGCCTTGAATCAGGTCCCGACTGTCTTCGCGCTCCTGCCCGTGCCCGCCGACGCGGGGGCCGGGGCGGACGCCGGCAGCCGTGCGGCGCCGTTTTACGAGCCGGGGCGTGACGCGCTCTTGGCGTATGTCGTGCCGCGCTTCGTCGAAGTTCAGGTGCGGCAGTCCATTCTCGAATCCATCGCCGGCGAGCACGCCGCGCGGATGAACGCTATGTCCAGCGCCACGGACAACGCCAACGGCATGTTCCAGTCGCTCACCTTGGAGATGAACCGCGCCCGCCAGGCGGCCATTACCAAGGAGCTGATGGAGATCATCGGTGGCGCCGAGGCCATGAAGTGAACCTTGAACGGAGTCCCATGAGCACCCAGACCGGACACATTTCGCAGGTCCTCGGACCTGTCGTGGACGTTCACTTCGAGGGCGGCCAGCTGCCCGAGATCTACACGGCGCTGAAGGTCACGAACCCGGCGATCGATGAGCGTCCCGGCAACTTGATCGTCGAGGTCGCACAGCACCTCGGCCAGAACACCGTGCGCTGCATCGCGATGGACACGACCGACGGCCTGAGCCGTGGCATGCCCGTCGAGAACACGGGCAAGGCGATCGCCATGCCCGTGGGCAAGGCGACCCTCGGCCGCATCCTGAACGTCACCGGCCTGCCGGTAGACGAGAAGGGTCCCGTCGTGGCCTCGAACTATGTGCCGATCCACAAGGCGCCCCCGCGCCTCGAGGACCAGAGCACCATGGTCGAGACGTTCGTCACGGGCATCAAGGTCGTCGACCTGCTCGCGCCGTACGCCAAGGGCGGCAAGATCGGCCTCTTCGGTGGCGCCGGTGTGGGTAAGACCGTGTTCATCATGGAGCTCATCAACAACGTCGCGCTCAAGGCCGGTGGCTACTCGGTCTTCGCGGGCGTCGGTGAGCGGACCCGTGAGGGCAACGACCTGTACTACGAGATGATCGAGGCCGGCGTTATCAACGAGCACGACCTCGGTGAGTCAAAGGTGTCGCTCATCTACGGTCAGATGAACGAGCCTCCCGGCGCGCGCGCGCGCGTCGCGCTGTCGGCCCTCACGGTCGCCGAAGAGTTCCGCGACGAGGGCGGCGGTAAGGACGTTCTGCTCTTCGTCGACAACATCTTCCGCTTTACTCAGGCGGGCTCAGAGGTGTCGGCGCTCCTCGGCCGCATCCCCAGCGCCGTGGGTTACCAGCCCACGCTCGCGACGGAGATGGGTGCGCTTCAGGAGCGCATCACGTCGACCAAGCGTGGCTCGATTACGTCTGTGCAGGCCATTTACGTGCCCGCCGACGACTTGACCGACCCCGCGCCCGCGACGACCTTTGCGCACTTGGACGCGACCACGGTGCTCTCGCGCAAGATCTCCGAGATGGGCATCTACCCCGCGGTGGACCCACTCGACTCGACGAGCCGTCTGCTCGACCCGCAGGTCGTCGGCGAGGAGCACTACTCTGTCGCGCGCCGTGTTCAGGCTGTGCTCCAGCGGTACAAGGACCTGCAGGACATCATCGCGATTCTCGGCATGGACGAGCTCTCGGACGAGGACCGCCAGGTCGTCGACCGCGCCCGCAAGATCCAGAAGTTCCTGTCGCAGCCCTTCTTCGTTGCCGAAAAGTTCACCGGCAACAAGGGCCAGTTCGTGGAGCTGAAGGACACGATCAACGGCTTCAAGCGGATCGTGGACGGCGAGCTCGACCACTTGCCCGAGCAGGCGTTCTACATGGTCGGTACCATCGAGCAGGCCGAAGAGAAGGCCCGCCAGATGGCGGGTAAGTGAGGCGGTCATGGCGCTCAAGCTGGAGATCGTAACGCCCGTCGGCAAGACGCTTGAGGCGCAGGTGTCGTCCGTCACGGCGCCGGGTGAGGCGGGTGAGCTGACGATCCTGCCGGAGCATCGTGCGGGCGTCATTCTCCTGAGCGGCGGCGCCGTGCGCTACAGCGGCGTGGAGTCCGGGGTGGTCTTCGTCCGCGGCGGTGTCGCCGAGGTTGGCCCGGACCGCGTGCTCATCCTCGCGGACGAGGCTGTGCTTCCGGGTCAGGTGGACCGCGCGGCGGCGCAGGCGCTGCTCGACGCCTCCATCAATCGGCTGGGCGCTTCGGAGTATGTCGACGACGCGCGCTTCGCCGCGGCGGAGCGTGAGCGCGTCTATGCCGAGGCGCAGCTCCGTTCCTCCGCTCACTAACGGCCGTGCGATTGCGCGACGCTGTGGCCTAAAGGCCCTCGAGGCGCGTGAGCAGGTCGACGAGCCGTTCGAGCTCCGCGAGGCTGTGGAACCGCACCTCGATGCGGCCCGAGCCGGCGCGCTGTACGATGTTCACGGGTGCGCCGAGCGCGCCACGGAGCTGCGTCTCTAGGGTGTCGGCCGCGCGACGATAGCCCTCGCTCACCGGGGCTGCCTGGGGCTCTGACGTGGACGGCGCGCGGCGGCCTGCGGGGGAAGCGGGCTCATGCGGCGCCGGCTGTGGGGTGAGCTCGGGCACGTCACCGCGGGCGCGCTCTTCGCGACGCTGCCGCGCTTGCCGCTCGGTCTCGCGGACGCTCCATCCGTGGGTCTCCACCTGTGTCGCGACAGCGTCTTGGTCGACTTCATCGTCCAGGACGAGCAGGGCGCGGACGTGGCCCGCCGTGAGCTGCCCCGCGGCCAGGCGCGCTCGGAGACCCGGCCCGACGCGCAGCAGACGCAAGGCGTTTGCGACGGTCGCGCGGTCCTTGCCGACGCGCTGAGCGACCTCCTCCTGCGTGAGGCGGGCGGCCTCCATCAGGTGTTGATAGGCCTCTGCCTCCTCAAGGGGGCGCAGGTCTTGGCGTTGCACATTCTCAATCAGCGCGAGCTGGTAAGCGTGTGACTCGGTCACGTCGCGGATGACGACGGGGACCTCGCGAAGACCTGCGCGATTTGAGGCGCGCCACCGGCGCTCACCGGCGATGATCGCGTACGCCTCGGGCCCGACCTGCCGCACGACGATGGGCTGAATGAGTCCGTTCTCTTGAATGGACGCGGCGAGGTCCGCAATGGCTTGGTCGTCGAATTCCGTGCGGGGTTGCTTGTCCGAGGGTCGGAGTTGGTCGATGGGCAGCGTTTGAGGTCCGCCTTGCGAGGGCGTTGGAGGCGCGGTCTCGGCGCTGCCTCCAGGGATGAGGGCGGAGAGGCCGCGGCCGAGGACTGCGCGGCGCGGAGGCGCGGTCATGAGGTCACCTGCCCGGGGGAGTGGCGCCGCATGAGCTCTTTGGCGACGTCGCGGTAGGCGAGGGCGCCGCGGCTTGTGCGGTCGTAGTGGTGAATGGAGCGCCCGAAAGAGGGGCTTTCGGACAGGCGTACGTTCCGGGGAATGACGGTCTCGAAGACTTTGTCGCCGAAAAAACCGCGCGCCTCGTCGCTCACTTGGTGCGCGAGGTTGTTGCGTGCGTCGAACATGGTGAGGAGCACGCCCTCGAGCGTGAGCTCCGGGTTGAGCTTGCGCTGAATGAGCTGGAGTGTGTGGTTGAGCTCTGAGATGCCCTCAAGGGCGTAGTACTCGCACTGGAGTGGCACCAACACAGCGTGTGCCGCGGTCAGCGCGTTGATGGTGAGGAGTCCGAGAGAGGGCGGGCAGTCGATGAGTACGAAGTCCGGGGGGGTGGCGAGGCGTCCGATGGCCTCCTTGAGGCGATACTCCCGCGCGATGGCGTCGACCAGCTCGACCTCGGCGCCGAAGAGGTCGCGGCTCGCGGGCAGGACCTTCAGGTGAGGGACATCGGGCGCGGGGAGCGCGAGCTCGTCGATCTCTGCCATGCCGAGGAGCGTGTGGTAGACGCCTCGGCGAGTCGAGGGCTTGTCGATGCCGAGGCCGCTGGAGGCGTTGGCCTGTGGGTCGAGGTCGATGAGGAGGGTCTGCGCGCCCTCGAGCGCGAGACCCGCCGCCAGGTTCACCGCGGTCGTGGTCTTGCCGACGCCGCCCTTCTGGTTCGCGATGCTGAGGATGCGTGTGGACATGGCGCCGGAGTACCACAGGCGTGTTTCTCGTGAAACATTGACGTGTGGGCGACCCTGCGAGATGTTGGGACCGTGAAACCCCCAGCCCTGACTCTGGTTCGTCGAGCCGACGCCGTGGTGAGTCCCGGGGTGCCGCCCGAGGCCGTTGTCTTGGCTGCGGGCTGCGTCTTCGAGGGGCGGCTTGAGCTTGAGTCGGGAGCGCGGATCGACGGTCGCTTTGTCGGCGAGGTCTGGACGAGCGCGGCGCTGCGAATTGGTCGGTGCGGCCACGTCATCGGGCACGTGCGGGCGGCGTCGCTGGTGGTCGAGGGGACGCTGGAGGGAGAGGCCCGGGTGCAAGCTGAGGCATCCGTCACGGCGACGGGCACCCTCTCAGGCCGCCTTGTTGCCGCGTCGTGGGTCGTCGAGCGCGGCGCGCAAGTTCAGGCGACGCTCGAGACGTCGCCGAGCGGGGTGGGCGGCGTTTCACGTGAAACACCGCGCTGAGTCAGCGACTCAGGCCACCCGGCTCCAACGCTCAATGCGCCGCTGGGCGTCTCCCGGGCCTGCGTAGTCGAGCGCTGCGGCGCAGTGGAAGTCGTCGACGTCGAATGCGGGTCGCTCCGCTGCCAGAAAACGGATGATATGCGCGACGCCGGGACCGCCTGTGGCCGCGGCGCGTGGCCATTCGGGTACTGGAAATACCGCACGCGACACGATCTGGCTCCCTGGTAACAAGGCGGTGATGGGCCAGCGACTTCGTTCCACGCTGACGTTGTTCAGGCCAAGCGTCATCGCCGCGCTCCTCAGGAAGGCGCTCCGTTTCGCGAGCGGCTCCACCAGGGTGACAGCGCGCTCGGGTCGAAGCAGGGCGTAAACCAGGCCGGGCACTCCGGAGCCAGAGCCGACGTCGACCAGCGGGGCCTCACCCGCCGCGACCGCGTCGAGCGCGAGTGCGTCGATGATATCGACTCCCCAAGGATCGCGCAGGGCGTCGGGCCCGCTCAAGTTGTGGGTCGCCGCCCACTTGGCTCGCAGCGCGATGAACGCCTCGACACGCGCGCGGTCATCCGCGCTCAAGGGCTTCAAGCTCAGGGCTCCGCGTCGGCGAGGGCATCGCAGCCCTCCCCTGCGATCAACGCCGGGCGCGCCTGTCCGCTCTCGGCGCCTACAGGGTCGCGGGCAACGACCGCCAACACGATGCGTTCGCCTGCATCCACACCGCGCGCGTCCGCGCAGTCTGTCTCGCGGTCAGGCTCGTCGAGTGTCGGACACAGGCGAGCGGCCTCACTCGCTTCGGGCGCCCACCGGACAGCGTGTCGCCGCCCCGGCGCTGCGCGCTCAGGGCGCAAGCCCACCACGCCATCTTCGGTGGCGCCGATGCGGAGGGGGCGTCCCCCGAACGAGAGCCCTACGTCCACCGGGTCGAGCTCGGGGTCGGCGACGTCCAGCCACACGAGCGCGCCCACGCTATCGGGGCAGACCGCAATGACGGTGACCTCTGGGGCCAGATTGCGAACGCGCACGACGTCGTCGCAGCCGCAGAGCGTGGAGGCGCCGGCCAGGAGCAGCCGTAGCGGTGTTCCAAAAGACCTCATAGGACGTTCCCCCGTTCCGCGAATTGGAGCGGCGGCGCGGCGACCACGGCGCGCGCGAGCTCCTCGTGGAGTCTTGAATTGCTCGCGACGCATCGGCCACTCTGCAAGGAGAGCGCCCCGAGGTCGAAGTCAGACGTACGCCCCCCCGCCTCGCGCACGAGGAGGGCACCCGCCGCCAAGTCCCAGGGCTTCAGCCGGTCTTCCCAGTACCCGTCCAGCCAGCCGGCGGCCACGTACGCCAAGTCAAGGGCCGCAGCCCCGGCGCGGCGGATCCCCTGGCATCGGCGAATCAGGTGGGCGACGCGGTGCACGTTGTTGTCCGGATTCGTTCGACGATCATACGGGAACCCGGTGGCGAGCAGCGCACCGTCGAGCGCAGGGGTCTGAGAGACGGAGAGCGCTGCGCCGTTCAGGGTCGCGCCGAGCCCACGCGCGGCCGCGAACAGCCGCTCGGTGATGGGTTCGAGGACCACGCCGACACGAAGGCCGTGGGCGTCCTCGCTGGCGATCGAAACAGCGAAGTGCGGGAACCCGTGCGCGAAGTTCGTCGTGCCGTCGAGCGGATCGATCCACCACCACCGGTCGGCGCCCTCTAAGCCGGACCGGCCGTCCTCTTCGGAAACGAAGATATCCCGCGGGCATGCGGCACGGAGGACCGCGAGAACCGCTGCCTCTGCCGCGATGTCTGTCTCGGTCACAAGGTCGACGTCGCCCTTGTGTTGAATTCTGGCGGGCTTGCCCCAAGCCGCCCGAATCACCGATGCGCCGGCCTGCGCGGCGAGAATCGCGGTCTCCAGCTCTCGGCGCAGGGTCTCAGCTTCGCTCGTCATCAGGTCCTCAGTCGTGGAGGGCCGCCCAAGCGGCGTCGTGCAGCGCAGGGCGGAGCGCGCGGATACGAGTGTCCGCGCGGGAAGGGCAGACGCGGTTCGTGAGCAGCACGATGACCACTTCGGCGTCGGGGTCAATCCAAATCGAGGTCCCCGTAAACCCCAGGTGACCGAAGGACCGCGGACCGAAGCGACGTCCAGCGCTGCTCCCGACGAACGCGGGCGTGTCCCAACCCAGGACCCTACTCCCCCGAGGATGCATCCACCGTCTCGAGAGCGCCTCGGTGAGCAGGGGCGTTTCCAGGCCGAGGTCGTTCGGGCGGGACTGAAGCGCCTCTACCAGAGATACGCCGAAGGCCGCCACGTCATCCGCGCGACCAAAGAGGCCGGCGTGCCCCGCGACTCCCCCCAGTGTCCACGCGTTCTCGTCGTGGACTTGGCCGCAGACGAGTCCGCCGCGCAGAGCGCACCGCTCGGTTGCTGCGATGGGCGGCTCGCTCAAGTCGACGCTGGACGGCTCTCGGACCGGCCCGAGCAAGGGGCGAAAATGGAGCCGATGTTTCTCGTGAAACGGAAGCCCTCGCCAGGCCGCCTCGAGCGGCCCCTCGAACCGCTCGACAACGTGTTCAAGGAGCAAGAAGCCGAGGTCGCTGTAGACCTCAGCGACACCGGGCGTGGCCTCAAGGGGCGTGCGCCCGATCATGGACCGCACCAGCCGCTTGGTCTCTGGGTAGTTCCCGGTCTGTCGCGTGTGCGGCAGCAGCCCAGTGAAGTATGCACGGTGCGCCGGCAGCCCGGTCGTGTGGCTCAAGAGCCGATGAAGAGGACACGCGCTCAGCTCCGGGTCCTGCACCTCTACGGCGTGTCCAATCGGCGTGTCCAGCGCGAGCGCGCCGCTCTGCACGCTCCGGAGTAGCCAGGTCCACGTCGTCAGAGGCTTGGTGAGCGACGCCAAATCAAAGCGAGTCTCGGCGTCGCACAGGGTCCCGGCGCCGCCTGGGTGGGTTCGGCCCAGGTCGAGACTAAGACGGACCTCGCCGCCTTGTACCACCCGCAGCGCCAGGGCGGGGGTTACGCCCTCATCTACGGCGGCGTGGGCCCGCTGCCGGACCTCGAGCCACTTGCCCATCAGGCGACTCCCACGTCGACCACCGGCTCCAAGAGCGACAGGACTGCCGCGCCTTCAACAAGTCTAGCGCGCGCCCCCATCGGCAGCAGCGCCATGGTGCCTCGATGACCGGCCGGCGCGCCCATGAGAACGGGCCGTCCCAGATCCTCGCGCAGCCGATCGGCAACCGCCCCATGGGCGTCGGCGTCCAGGTCGAGGTCGCCGAGCCAGACCGCAGTCGCGGAGTCAAGTGCCCCACTCGCCCGGAGCTGAGTCCAACTCCGGTCGAGGCGATACGGCGTCTCCCCGACGTCCTCGAGCACCCACAGCTCGGGCTCTGGCGTGAGTGGGCGGGCCGCGAGCGGCGTCCCCGCCAGGCTCGCCAGTACGGTCAGGTTCCCGCCCCGCAGGCGTCCCTCGATGGTCGCGGCGGCCGGGCTCGTGAGGCGCACCTCCTGTGTCTCACCCCTGAGCATCGCGAGCCCTGCCTCCAGATCGAATGCGATCTGGTCGGGGCGCCCCAGAGAGGTGACGACCGGGCCATGGAAGCTCATCCACCCGAGGGCGCCTGTGAGGTAAGTCAACACGGTGGTGATGTCGCTGAACCCCACGACGACCCTCGGGGCGGTCCGATGGAGCGCAGCCGAGCTCAGGAGTGCGGGCCCGAGGCGCGCGAGCCCGCTGCCGCCACGGGCCGCCCAAACGACGTCAACGCCCTCCTCGGTCAGCGCCGCGAGCAGCTCGGCCGCACGGGTGCCATCCTCACCTGCAAGGTAGCCCCGCGCGCGCTGCTCGACCCGGCGCGTGTCCAATCGAACGTGCGCTCCGGCCGCCTCAAGCCGCCGAACGCCCGCCTCGAGCGCCGTTGTGTGGTCTGCCAGCGGTCCACTCGGCGCCACGACTCGGACGACGGGGTGGGCGCCGATGGCCCTTGGCCGGCGCGGCAAGGTGTCAGCGCCGCTCTTCACGTCCGGCTGCGCAGGGCCTCGCGGTGGGCGAGTCTGCGGGCACGTCGCTCGGACGCCGCCTCGAACCGCGCGCGCTCGTCGTCCGTCTCGGTCACCAGAGGCGGCGCCAGAACTGGCTTGCCATCGTCGTCAATGCACACAAACGTCAGGTAAGCCGTCGCGGCCTTCATGCGTTCGCCGGTGCTCGGGATCTCGCGCTCCACGCGGACGCCGACCTCCATTGAGCTCCGGTGCACGCAGTTGACGCTCGCCTTCAGCACGACAACTTCGCCGAGGCGGATGGGCACCAAGAAGTGCATCTCGTCGATGCTCGCGGTCACGACCTTGAAGTGGCTGTGTCGCCGAGCGGAAACCGCGCCGGCGATGTCGATCCACTGGAGCACGCGACCGCCGAAGATGGTGCCGTGCTGGTTGGTGTCTTGCGGGAGGACGAGCTCTGTCATCTCAACATGGCTGAGACGCGCGAGCCGCGGCGTTGGCACGATCGGATCCGAGTGTTTCTCGTGAAACATCGGGTCAGGCCCCTCGAAAGAAGGCCACAGCCAGCGCGCCCAACGCAATGAGCAGCGCACCCGCGACCCACCAAGCCGTCCGCGTAGAGTCCGCCGGGGCCGCCGGCCGGTCTTCGGCCAGCGTCGTGGGCAG
>Ga0209598_10000308_pt1 | contig 38999 bp, 23 predicted proteins | sample M_140807_EF_Meta_FD_187317 | JGI IMG/M metagenome (GOLD analysis project Ga0209598, IMG submission 187317) | Freshwater microbial communities from Lake Montjoie, Canada to study carbon cycling - M_140807_EF_MetaG (SPAdes) (version 2) | ecosystem: Environmental > Aquatic > Freshwater > Lake...
CCAAGACACCGCTCAGGGCGTCTGCGTGCGCGTCTCCGAGGCCACGGGCCTCAGGCTCCTCGGCTCGCCGCGTCACAAGCCGAGCGCGTCGGGAAAATACGTCTCAGTGACGGCGATGTTCTTGGTGCAGGCCCCCACGGACGTCGTGCGCGCCTACCACGCGATGCGAACTATCGAGGGTGTCATCGGCTTTCTGTGAGGCGGGTGCGCGCCGCGAGGAGCGCGGCGACGAGGTGGTCTCCCAAGGCCTCGTAGCCCGAGCGCGTGAGGTGTACGTTGTCGCGCTGGGCCCAGCCCTTGCGTCGCCAAGCGCGGATCGCGCCTGCGCCGCCCATCGCACGGCGTGCGTCCCAGAAGGCGCAGCCTTGGCGCTCGGCGAGGGCGCGCTGGACAGCGTAGACCGCGTCGAATTGCTTCGGTGGGCGCCGCCCTTGAAGCGCGTCGAACGGACCCGTGAGTAGACACGCGGCGTTGGGTGAGGCCCCGCGGAGGCGGGTCAAGACCTCGTCGAGCGCGCGTGCGTACTCGTCCGCGTTCAGGTTTCGGTCGAAGAGCTCGTTCGTGCCGTAGCTCACGACGATCAGATCGGGCGCGAGCGCGTCGAGGGTCGTCGACAGCGCCTCGGGCGCCTCTCGGAGCAGCCTGCGGGCCTGGGCCCCGTTGATGCCGAGCGCGTCCCATACGAGCCCAGACGTCCGCTCCAGCGAGAACCCAATGAGCCGCAGCTCGCCCGAGGCCGCGGGGGACAGGCTGCGCGCGACGACGCGGTGGGGCGCGTCCCGCAGGTCGAAGCGCGTCGCGGCGGGCAGCGACCATGGGCCGCGCGTGTCCACGACCGCGAGTGCGTCGCCGTCGACCTCGACGCGCATGCATGCGCCGCCTGGCTGGCGGAGATACAGCACGTTGAGAGCCGAAAACGGCGCGCCGATGCCCTTCGTCGAGGTCGTGTCGAGCGTCGCGGTCGCGCTCGAATCGGCGGTGGCGACGCTGCACGTCGACGGCCCGGCGCGTCCGTCGTCGAGGCCGCCGCGCAGCCCATCAGCGCGCCAGATGCCCGTCTGGGTGCCCCGCACCTGTCCCTGCGAGTAGCTCGGCCATGGGCGCCCCGCGGAGACGAAGCCGCGGCCGCCGTTACCGAAGCGGGCTTGAAGCAGCGCGCGGGCGCGGCCGCTCCACATATCGGCCGCGATGTGGGAGTCGCCGAGCTGGGTCACGCGCACTCGACGGACCGCGCCCGCTTCGAGCTCGCCGAGCGCCGCGAAGAACGTCCTGAGCGCGGCGGCGTTCTCGATCGGGACGGCCTCCTCGGGCGACACGGCGAGGGGGGGCGCCGTCGGCAGAGGCGGCGGTGGTGCGTCCACCGTTGGCGCTTCCGCTGCGGTCGGCGCCGGCGCGAGCGCGCTCGGCAGGCTCGTGGGGAGCGGGGGCAGCGGCGCTGTCCGAATCGGCAAGCGGGGGACGCCAATGGGCGCTTGCGCCGCCGCGACCGAGCAGAGCGCCACAGCCAGGGTGAGCGCGCGGGCGGCGATGAGGCTCACTCGTCGTCTCCTGAGGGGGCCGCGGGCAGGGGGCGCGCGTCGCCGGAGGCATCGGGCTCGCCCGCAATCCAGAGGCCGAGCGCCTGCCCGGGCGGATCGCCTGCGTCGACATCTATCAGCAGCGCCGCGAGGGCCAGATCAGCGCCGAGCAGGCCCGCGGGCGCGTCGACCTCGACGCTGTAGCCATCGGCCCGTCGCGCGACCAGAGCGCGCACATCTGCGGGCACGCTGCCGTCAATCGCGCGCAGCTCGCCCCCGGCGGTGACTTCGAGCGCTTGGCGACCCAGTCGCAGGCGCACGCGGTCCCCCGGCAGCGCAGGCGAATCCTCGTGAACCCGCAACGCGACTCGCACGCGCCCGCCCGCTGTCGCGACGGCGATAGCGCCCGCGAGGTCGTCCGGCCCTGCCCAGGCGCGCCCGCCCGCCTCTTGCAGAGCGCATAGCCGGCCACGGGGGGAGAGCGCGTCCGCGGGCCAGTCCTCGACGCCGCCGTCCAGGTCCGGACCTGGCGACTCGATCCGGATGGGGCCCAGGCCGCAGGGCGACTCGGCGCGTCGAAAGACCCACGGCCACCAGCGCGCCCACGGGTGGTCCATCGTGTCGAACCAGCGCAGGCCGGACAGGCTCTGCGTCTCACCGAGAGGCGTGGGCGGCTCGCCATCGCGCTCAAGGGTGAGCGGTCGCCCGACGCAAGGCTCCCCGAGCGCCAAGAGCCGCTCTGTGTCTTCGACGGCCCACCTCGCGTCCAGGGGTCGAGGCGCGAGCGTGAGCGCCACACCGGGGCCGGGTCGGCGGTCTGGTGCGCTCCACGTGTCGAGCGAGGGCGTCTGAGCGCCCAAGGGGAGCAGGCGAATCCGGCCTGCGCATTCGGGCGTGGAGCCGTCCAGGAGCAACCAACGGCCGAGGCGTCCGCCCGGCGCCTCGAGCGCGACTTCGCCGAGCGCCTGGTCCACGCAGGGCGCCGCAAGGGTCGAGAACCCCGGCACGGTGCGCGCGAGCCAGCCGACGGCGCTCAGCGCTGCAGCCGGGTCAATGGCCGGACGCGCTGAGAGCGCCTCGGGCTCGACGGCGCGGCCGCTCGACCGACCCAGCGCGTTCCCTTGGCGAAACCAGAGGGCCTGGGCATGGTCTGGCGTGAGCTGGAGGAGAGTCAGCTCGTCTGCGCGCCACGCGGGCGCTGCGGGCCACGGCGGGGGCGACGAGAAGGCCGGCACCCACGCGCGCGACCCCGTCTGAGCAACGAGCAGGTCGGCGCGGCGGCTCGCGGGCGACACGGTGATCCCTCCACGGGCGCTGGGGCGGTGGCTCTCGAGGCGCGTCGCAAAGCGCTCAAGGCGACCATCGGGCAGCACACGGACTCGACCCGCCGCGATCCAGTGCGACGCGTCGCCGGCGCGGACCGCCTCGGTGCGGCCACCCGGCATAAAGACCGCCCAAGGGCCGAGCGCCGGGGGCGGCGTATCGGCGGCGCTGGACACAGGCATCCAAGCGCACAGCAGGGCACCGAGGCGTTTCATGGCCGCGACGTTGTCAAAGGCAGCCCCCCGCTGGCAAGGCATGTGTGCGGCGCGCGTTGATCGAACGTCGGCGGTGCGGTTAACGTGCCCGCCATGAAACGCCGCTGTCGCGCCATGCTCGTCTTCGCCGCTGTCGCTGCGCTCTCGCCATGGGGGGCGTTCGCCGGGGACAAGACCCTGACTCTCCCGCCCGCACACTTGGTCAAGCCCCACCTGCCGTCCGCTCCGCCCACGGTGCCCGCCTCGGCCCCGACGCCGTCGTCGAGCGTCGCGGACACGCTCGATGCGCGAGGTCTCGGCGAGGCGCGGGTTCAGACGCCGCCGTTCATCTTCAACAAGGACGGCACGCCCTACCGGCCGGGCCAAGACGTCGACCCGCTCGGCAAGGCGCCTGATTTCTGGCGCCAGCTCTTTGTCTGGCGCGCCGCACTGAAGCCACCGGTGCGACCGCTCATTTTGCCCGCGATGCCGACGGGGCGGATTCGGCCGACGATCATGCCGCCGACCGCCCCCATTGCCCCCGCGGCAGTGTCGGTCTCGAAGTAGCGGTCAGGCGAGGGTCGCGCGGGACCAGCCGCCCGCGGAGGCGGCCGCGCGGCCGTCCTCGACCAGCTTGTTCAAGTGCGCTCGGAGGGAGAGTCGCGCGATGGGGAGCGCGGTGGGCGCGACATCGCCGTAGACGACCGGCAGCAACGCGTCGAGCCCGATGTGTGACTTGCTCGGGAGCGCGTCCCAGACCTTCGCCTCGCGCCACAGGCGGTGCTGGACGTACTCGTCGAGCTTCTCACGCGCCCCCCCGATGACGCCGCCGTGGCTCGGCAGAAGGGCGCTTGGGTCCATGGCGCGCACGAGTGCGAGGCTCTCAAGATACTTCGACATCGAGCCCTCGTCGGGGTCGACGACGATCGTCCCGAGGCCTGCGACGAGGTCGCCTGCGACCACGGCGCGAGTCGCGCGGTCGAAGAAGACCACGTGGCCTGGATCGTGTCCCGGCGTGTGGACAACGTCGAGGACGTAGCGCCCGACAGTCAGGGTGTCGCCTGCGCTCAGCGTGTGGTCAACGGAGAACGGCAGGCGTCGTGCGGCGTCCGCATGGGCGAAGACGGGCGCGCCCGTCGCTGAACGCAGCGCCTCGACACCACCGACGTGGTCGTGGTGCGCGTGCGTCAGCGCGATGCCGCGCAGTGAGCGGCCCCGAGCGCGGTGCGCGTCGATGAACTCGACCAGCGCGGCCTGCTCCTGCGGGTCGGGCGAGGCAGGGTCCACGACCCACAGGTCATCGGCGTCATGCAGCACGTAGCAGTTCGTGTGCGTCGCAGGCGGCAGCGTGGGCGTGCGGACCGGAAAGAGCGTGATGTGCGGCCGGATGGGCGCGTAGCGGGGCGGCGCGCCGCGGGCCTCTGCGGGGGCGAGGCACCGCGCCAGGCGCTCGTCCTCCGGGGCGTCGAGCGACCTCAGCAGGTGGAGCGTCGGCGGGGCCAGCAGCACCTCGCCCCGCGACCAAGCCTCGAGCGCAGCGGCAGGGCGCGTCCACGCGCCGTGCGTGTGCTCGGCGTTGACGATGCGAGGGCTCAGCGCGTCTGCACGCGTCAGAAAGAACGCCGTCGTGAGGGATACGCCCAGATACGCCGGCGCGACCCAGACCCCTGCGAGCGTCAGCGCCTCGGGGTCGAGCGAGACGCCGACCTCCTCGAGCGCCTCGCGAGCCGCTGTCCTTCGCGCTGTCCCTAGGGCGTCTGCGGGGTCGCCGTCCTCGGGCTCGCGCGAACCACCCGGGAACGCGGAGAAACCGCTTAAGAATCGGGCGGTTCCCACGCGTCGGCACACATAGACCTCGGCCGCGTCGCCCACGCCGCGCAGCAGGACGACGGACGCCGCATTCGGGTTCGGCCAGTTCACGCCGCGCCGCCCGGGGCCGATGCCGCCTGGGCGATCAGAACGCCCGCTGCGACCGAGACGTTCAGCGATTCGACCCCGCCGCCGCCCGCGATCGAGACCAGCCCCGTGCACGCCGCACGCGCGGTCTTCGAGAGCCCCTGCGCCTCGTTCCCCATGACGACGCAGACCGGCCGGCGCCACTGAAATTGATGCAGCGGCGTGCCGCCCCGCGTATCGGCACCCACGACCTGAACGCCGCGCTGCGCGAGTCGCCGCAGGGTGGCGGACAGGTCATCGACGCCGATGCACGGCACGCGCTCAGCACCGCCTTGAGCGATGCGCGTTGCCGCTGCGCTCAAGTGGGCGCTCTTGCCCTCCCGCGGAAAGAGCATCGCGCCTGCGCCGAAGAACGCCGCCGTTCGCAAGATCGCGCCTAGGTTGTGTGGGTTGCCGACCTCATCGAGGGCGACATACAGCGGCGCGCTGAGGGGGCCCGCGAAGAGGTCCGCCTCGCGCTTGAGCGGCAGCGCGCGGCAGACGACGACCACACCCTCGTGGTGCACGGACTTGGCGATGCGCTCGAGCTCCGCGTCCGGCACTTCGCGGTACGGGCGGCGCTGAGAGGCCGCGAGCTTGAGCAGCGGCGCGACACGCGTTCGCGTCTTGGCCGTGTGAAAGACCCGCAGGATCGCCGTGGGCCGATGGGTGGCCACGGCCAGCGCGGCGTTCACGCCGTAGACCGTGCTCTCTGCGTCGTCGCTCGGGGCACTCATGGCGCGGAGCATGGGAGCGGTCCCCGCGCGCGTCAACCTGCAGGTCGGTTCATCCCGAGGGCTTGCACAGACCCGCGGTCGGCTTCATCGTGCGGGGGTGAGCACCGTCGATTCGATCCAAGCTCGCGCGGTCCGTCGCGCCGCGCTCCGCGAAGGCTTCGAGCCTCCGGGACCGAAGGCGGCCGCCCCCGAGTCGCTCACGCCGGCGTTCGATGAGACGCTCGACGCGCTCGCCGGTGACTGGCGCATCTTTCAGCTTCGGCAGGGGCATCGCTACAGCGCGGACGACCTGCTGGTGGCCCACTTCGCGGGTGACACCGCGCGCGGACTCGGGCTCTCGCCCCGGCGCCTGCTGGACTTGGGCGCCGGCATCGGGTCGGTCGGCTTGATGACCCTCTGGCAGTTCCCCGACGCCGACCTCACGATGGTCGAGGCGCAGGCGCGCAGCCGCGCGCTGGCCGAGAAGTCGGTCCTGTGGAATGGGGTCGCCGACCGCGTTCAGATCGTGGCCGGCGACCTGCGCGAGGTCGCGCCGCGGGCGCCCGATTTCGACGTCGTGACGGGCAGTCCCCCCTACTTCGACGCCTCGGCCGGCGTCGTGAGCGCTCTGCCGCAGCGCGCACCTTGCCGCTTTGAGTTACGCGGAGGCGTCGAAGGCTACGTGCACGCGATGGCCGCAGCGCTCAGGTTAGGCGGCGTCGGTGCGCTCGTGATGACGCGCGTCGGCCTAGAGCGCATCGAGGCGGCCGCGTCTGAAACAGGGCTCATGGTCCTGCGGCATCGAGACGTGGTCTTCAAGGCGGGGCGCTCGCCGCACCTGGTCTTAGTCGCGCTCGCCCACGCCGGCACGGTCGCGCGAACCCACGCCTTCTCGCCCGACGTGCTGGTGCTCCGCGACGAGCGCGGAGAGCGGACCCCGGCGTTTCGCGCGCTGCGCGTCGAGATGGGCTACCCCCCCCGCTTCGCATGAACCCTGACCGCCTCCCAGGTTTGCCCGTCGAGCTCCGGCTCGATGGTCGCGCCGTCCTCTTCGTCCACCGACCGGAGCACGCCGAGGCCGTCGCGCCGCGCCTGCTCGCGCTGAGCACAGCCGGCGCCCGGCTCGATGTTCGCCCGAGCTGGCACGGCGCCGCGCTTGAGGACTACCACCTCGTGATGTTCTGGCCCACGGACACGCCCGCCGACGCGCGCGCGTGCGCCGCCGCGACCCGCGCAGCAGGCCGGTTGGTGTGGTGCCAGGACACGCCGGACCTGTCGGACATCACCCTGCCTGCGCTGCTGGAGTCCGGGCCGGTCCGGCTCGCCATCAGCACGGGAGGGCGATCGTCTGCCCTCGCCCGCGCAGTGCGTGATGCGCTGCGGCCGCTCTTCGACGATGCCTTCGCTGAGTCGGCGTGGGCGGCGGTTCGAGCGCGTGTGAAACGCCCCGTCGTCGCGCTCGAACCCGCCGACGCTCGGCTGCGCGGAGACGACCCCGGGTCGCCTTGAACCCGCGGGCCGCGCGTGGTACCCCCCCTAGCCCCTGAGTGCGGAGGCTGCGATGCCGTCCTGGCTTGAGAAGCTCATCCCGATCCTAGGTCTACTGGTCGTCGTCGCCTTCGTGATGCGGCGGCTCCCCAAGGTCGAGCTTGGCCACTCCGAGGCGTTCAAGAGGCGGCGCGTGCTCAACTGGGTCCCGCTCGGCCTGACTTACGCGTTCCTCTACTTTGGGCGCTACAACCTCTCGGCCATCGCGGGCGAGCTCGACAAGGCGGGCATCCTGTCGAAGGCCGTCTTCAACGAGGTCGACGCCTACGGCGCGTGGGTCTACGGCTTCGGCTTCCTCATCAACGGGCCGCTGACGGACCGCCTCGGCGGCCGGGCGACGATGCTGCTCGCGACGGCGGGCTCTGCGGTCGTCAACGTACTGATGGCGCTCACGTTCACGGGCGCCGCGCCCGGCGGTGACGCCGAAGCCTTGCGCAGCTCGCTGATCTGGCTCAACGCCGTCAACATGTACTTCCAAAGCTTCGGCGCCGTGAGCATCGTCAAGGTGAACGCGCCGTGGTTCCATGTGCGCGAGCGCGGCGTGCTCGGCGGCCTGTTTGGCGTCCTCATCTCACTCGGCCTCTACTTCTCGTATGACTGGTCGCTCGCCATCGCGGGCACGTTCTCCTATTCGGCCGCCTTCTGGGTCCCCGGCGCCGTTCTGGCGGCGTGTGTCGGCGTCACCTACTTCTTGGTGCGCGACACGCCCGAGGCGGCGGGCTTCGAGAACTTCGACACGGGCGACGCCACCTCGGGCGAGACGGCGCAGCTCGGCCTCGGCGACGTGCTGCGCCGGATGTTCTCGCAGCGCGTCATCTGGGTCATCGTCGCGATTGAGTTCTGCTCGGGCTTTCTGAGGCAAGCCGTCATGAAGCAGTACCGCCTCTACGCAAAGGCCGTCGGTGACACCGGCTTCGTCTACGAGAACTGGGGCATGCTGCTGTGCATCGCCGGCATCCTCGGCGGCGTCTTCGCCGGCTTCATCTCGGACCACGTCTTCGGGAGCCGCCGCGGCCCCGTCTCCAGCGTGCTCTACGCAGGCCTCTCGCTGGGCGTCGTGGTCGCGATTTTCGCCCTTGGACACCCCGCGCTCGCTTGGGCGGTCGTGTTCATGTCGCTCTGCGTCATCGGCGTACACGGCATGCTGTCGGGGACCGCCTCGATGGACTTCGGCGGCAGCAAGAACGCCGGCGTCGTCACGGGCATCATCGACGGCTTCGTCTACCTCGGCTCTGGTGCGCAGGCGTTCTACTACGGTCGCAGCCTGCCCGTCGGCGAGGAGGCGAAGGACCCGGCACACTGGGCGGTCTGGCCGGCGGCGATGCTCCCGGTCGCGCTCGTGGGCCTCGGGCTCTGCGCGACGATCTGGAACGCGCGCCCCACAAAGAGCGCGCCCGCGCACTGAGTAAGGCCTCGACCTTCACCGCGATTGACCGACCCGTTGCAATCCGGTCATCGTAAACCCCTGTAATCGAGTCACTCAGGGGGTCGGTATGTCTCGGTCGACACGTTGCGCGCTGGCGCTGACGGCGCTCGTGTTGTTTGCGTGTTCCAGCGAGTCGGTGAGCCCGGCAGGCGATGGCGGCGCCATCCCGGACAGCGGCGACCTCGACCTGGGCCTCCGGGTGCTCGACGCCCGCGTCCGCGAGGACATGGGGCGCTTCGGCGACGGCGGGCTGCGCGGCTTTCGCGAGTCGTGCGTCGATAACCTCGACTGTGAGAGCGGCTACTGCGTCCCGTTCGAGGACGGGAACGTGTGCACCGTAACCTGCCTCGACGATGGCTGCCCCGGAGGCTGGGGCTGCCGCGCCGTCGCGAACACCGAGCCGGACGTCGTCTTCGTCTGCTTTCCCCCGGACAATCGCTTGTGCGCATTGTGCGTCGACGACGCAGACTGCCCCGGTGGTCGATGCCATGTGCTCGACGGCGTCGGCGTCTGCGGCTCGGACTGCGAAGACGACAGCACCTGCCCCAAGGACTACATCTGCGCCGCTGTCGTCGAGGGGGACGACGCGCCGAAGCAGTGCATCCCGAAGACGCGCTCGTGCACCTGCAACGCGGCCCGCGCGAACGAGGTCCGCGTCTGCGAGCAGGCGAACAACCTGGGCACCTGCTTCGGGCGCGAGCGCTGCGATCCCGAGACGGGCTGGAGCGGCTGTGACGCCGCCGAGCCCGTACCCGAGGTCTGCAACCAAGCCGATGACGACTGCAACGGCTTGGCGGACGACATCGCGGGGCTCGGTGGCCCGTGCGAGCGCGCGGTCGCGGTCGGTGAGACCACCGCGACCTGCGTCGGGCGCCTGATCTGCACGCGGGAGCAGCTTGAGCCGGTCTGCACCGCACAGACCCCGAGCGCCGAGCGATGCAACTTCCTCGATGACGACTGCGACGGCGCTACCGACGAGGACTTCGGCGCGCTCGGCACGGTCTGTGACGTGGGCGAGGGGAGCTGCCGCCGCTACGGTGCGGTCGAGTGCGCTCCCGACGGCGCAGGCACGACCTGCGGCGCCGCGCCTGGCCAGGCCGCGGACGAGCGCTGCGACTCGCTCGACAACGACTGCGACGGCAACACAGACGAGGGCTTCGAGGGCATCAACGAGCCCTGCTTCAGCGGCGAAGGCACCTGTCGCCGCGCGTCTGCGCGTCGCTGCACGGACGACGGCCTCGCGACGTTCTGCCCCGCCGAGGCGGGCGAGCCGGACCGCGAGACGTGCGACGGCATCGACAACGACTGCGACGGCCTCTCAGACGAAGGCTTCGACGGCCTCTTCACGCCGTGTGACGCGGGCGTCGGTGGATGTCGCCGGCAGGGCTTTCAGTACTGCACCGCGGATGGCCTTGGCGTCGCCTGCACGGCGACGCCCGGCGTGGCCGCGCCTGAGCTGTGCGACGGCGTCGACAACGACTGCAACGGCCAGACGGACGAGCTCTTCGACGGGCTCGGCACACCCTGCTCGCGGGGCGAGGGCCTCTGTCAGCGCGCGGGCGTGAACGTGTGCGCTGGGGATGGCATGGGGGTCGTCTGCAACGCGCCGGATAGCGAGCCGCGGGACGAGGCCTGCGATGGGCTCGACAATGACTGCGACGGCCAAGTGGACGAGCAGTGGCCGGACTTGAACACGATCTGCCAGATGGGCGTCGGCGCGTGCCAGCGGGTCGGCTTGGTGACCTGCGCTGCGAACGGTCAGGAGACGATGTGCTCCGCCGTGGCCATCCCCGGCGTCAGCGAGCTCTGCAACGGCCTCGACGACGACTGCGACGGGTCCACGGACGAAGGCTACGCGGACCTGCTCCGGCCCTGCACGGTGGGTGAGGGCGTCTGCCTCGCCGTCGGCGTCATCCGGTGCAGCGCCGACCAGCTGGGCGCGGCGTGCGACGCGCAGGCGGGCGAGCCGACCGATGAGCTGTGCGACGCCCTCGACAACGACTGCGACGGCGACGCGGACGAGGGCTTCGAGGGCCTCAACGTCGGCTGTACGGATGGCCGCGGGACGTGCACGCGCGCAGGGATTACGGTGTGTGGCGACGACGGCGTTTCCGTGGAGTGCAGCGCGCGTGCAGGCGCCCCGGGCGCCGAGCAGTGCAACGGTCTCGACGACAACTGCGACGGCGCCGTGGACGAGCCCTTCGCGGACCTTTACCGTGCATGCGAGGTCGGCATGGGCGCCTGCCGCCGCTCCGGCGTCCGCATCTGCGGGCCGAACGGTGGGCCGACCGTCTGCGACGCGCAGCGCGTCGCCCCCGGGGTCGAGCGCTGCAACGGCATCGATGACGACTGCGACGGCACGACGGACGAGGGCTACGCGGGCGTCGGCGTGGCGTGCGAGGTGGGCGTCGGTGACTGCCACCGCGTTGGCGTGACGCAGTGCAGCGCGGATGGAGACTCGGTCGTCTGCGGCGCGGAGCGCGTCGAGCCCGGCGTCGAGGTCTGCGATGGGCGCGACAACGACTGCGACGGCTCCACAGACGACGGCTTCGTCGGGCTCGGCCAAGTCTGCCAAGCGGGCCGCGGGCTCTGCGTCCGGGCGGGCGTCAACGTCTGCAGCGCGGATGGCGCGTCGGTCATCTGTGGCGCACAGGCGGCCGCACCTGAGGCCGAGCTCTGCAATGGCCTCGACGACGACTGCGATGGCTCGACCGACGAGCCCTTCGTCGACCTCTACCGGCCGTGCGAGGCGGGGGCCGGCGTGTGTCGCCGGGCGGGCGTGCGCGTGTGCGCGGCGAACGGGGGCGCGACGACGTGCGATGCCGTGGCCGCTGCGCCCGCGGGGGCGGAGCGGTGCAACGGCCTCGATGACGACTGCGACGGTCTCACGGACGAAGGCTTTGCCGGCGTGGGTGTCGCCTGCGATGCGGGCGTGGGGGAGTGTCGCCGCGCCGGCGTGACGCAGTGCAGCGCCGCGGGCGACGCCGTGGTGTGCAGCGCTCAGGCCGCGGCACCGCAGGCGGAGCGCTGTGACGGGCGCGACAATGACTGCGACGGCACGGTGGATGATGGCTTCGCGGGCCTCAACGCCGCGTGCGAGGCGGGCGTGGGCGAGTGTCGTCGGGTGGGCGTGACGCAATGCAGCGCTGCGGGCGACGCGGTGGTCTGTAGCGTCGCCGCGGGCGCGGCGCAAGCCGAGCGCTGTGACGGGCGCGACAACGACTGCGATGGCGCGGTAGACGACGGCTTCGATAACCTTGGCCAAGCGTGTCAGGCGGGCCGAGGCGTGTGTGCGCGCGCGGGCGTTACCATCTGCAATGGCGCAGGGGACGCCGTGGTCTGCGGCGCGGTCCCAGGCGCGTCGGGCGCCGAGGCGTGCAATAGCCTCGACGACGACTGCGACGGCACGTCCGACGAGGGCTTCGCAGGCCTCGGTGTGGCGTGCAGCGTGGGCCGCGGCGTGTGCCAGCGTGCGGGCGTCAATCAGTGCGCAGGCAATGGTCAGGGCGTGGTGTGCAACGCCGCGCCGGGGGATGCGAGCGCCGAAGCTTGCAATGGCCTTGACGACGATTGCGACGGCGCGCAGGACGAGCCCTTCGCCGACTTGAACACCGCGTGCAGCGTGGGTGTCGGCGCGTGCGTTCGCAACGGCGTGCGCGCCTGCAGCGCCGACCAAGCCGGGACCTCGTGCAACGTGCAGGCGGGGGCGCCGGGCGTCGAGGTCTGCAACGCGATCGACGACGACTGCGACAGCCGCGCCGATGAGTCTCACCCCACGCTGGGGCAGGCCTGCTCTCGCGGCCTCGGCGTGTGTCGCCGGGACGGTGTGCTGGTGTGTGACGCGAACAATCGCGCGGGGGCGCCGGTATGCAGCGCGCCCGTCGTGAATGCTGCAGGCCCGAACGAGGTGTGCGACTACCAAGACGACAACTGCAACGGGCGCGTCGACGAGTTCTTCATCGACGCACAGGGGCGCTACGTCGGCCTCGAGAACTGCGGCGCGTGCGGGAACGACTGCAACAATCTGTGGAATGACAACCCCGCGTCGTTTGGCGTCTCGCCGCGCTGCGGCGTGGTGAACAACAGCGCGCAGTGCTTGTACGACTGTCTGCCGGGCTTCCTGGACGCGGACGGCATCTCGAACAATGGCTGCGAGCTGGCGATCGACGCCGGCGCGGTCTACGTGAGCGTCCCCGCCAACGGCGGTGCGAACGGCGCGGCCTGCGGGACCGTGCAGGCGCCCTGCGCGACCATCACTTTCGGGTTGACCCGCGCGACCGCGCTCGGCCGCGCCCGTGTGTTGGTGTCCGAGGGCGTGTACCGCGAGTCCGTGACGCTGGTCAGCGGCGTCAGCGTCCTCGGTGGCCACAACCGCACGACCTGGCGCCGCAACGCCGCCTTGAGCACGACCGTCATCAGCGGTTCGACCGCGGCGGGCGTGCACAAGAAGACTGTCATCGCCGTCGGCATCACGGCGGCCGACACAACGTTCGACGGCTTCACGGTCAACGGCGAGTCGCCGCTGACAGAGGGCAACAGCTACGCGGTCTACGTTCGGGACAGCAACAACCGGCTCCGCATCACGAACAACCGCATCTTCGCGGGCGACGGCGGCCGCGGCCTGGCGGGCGCGAACGGAGCGAACGGCACCGCGGGCACAGACGGCGCGGTCGGCCTGAACTCTTACCCCATCACGAGTAACGACGGCTGCTACGGCGCGAACCCGCCCGCGATTCGGAGTCTTGGCGGCGCGGGCGGTGCGCGTGCCTGCGGCGGAGTGAACGCGGGCGGGGGCACCGGCGGCGGCGCGCGCTGTCCTGTCTTCAACATTCAAGAAGGCAGCGGCGTCGCGGGCAACCCCGGCGTTCCGCCCGGCGGCGCGGGTGGGGCGGGCGCCTGGTCCCTCAGCGCGCCGAACGTGAACACCTGCACGGTCAGCAATAACGGCCCCGCGGACGCGTTCCCCGGGTCGGCGGGCTCGGCTGGCTCGGACGGCGTCGGTGCGGCGGCGCCGGCCGCCAATACGGGCAGCGTGGTGGCCGACGAGTGGCGCGGGAACGCGGGCCTCGTCGGTGGCGCGGGCACCAGCGGCGGCGGCGGCGGCGGCGGCGGCGCGGGGGCGGGCGTGGTCGCGGCGTACCTGAACCCCGACGAGGCCGACATCGGCGCAACAGGCGGTGGCGGCGGCTCGGGTGGCTGCGCGGCGGCCGCAGGCGCTGCCTCCGGCGCGGGCGGGGGCAGCTTCAGCGTCTTCGTGACGTTCACAGGCGCGGGTCCGGCGGACGTCAACGGCTTCCCCGTGATCACGGGCAACGAGCTCTACCGCGGCACCGGCGGCCAAGGCGGACAGGGTGGCCAAGGCGGCGTGGGCGGCAACGGCGGCGCGGGCGGCTTGGGCGGACAGCGCGGCGCGAACCTGCACATGCCCTTCTGCTCGTTCAAGGGTGGTCAGGGCGGCACGGGCGGGCGCGGCGGCCACGGCGGCGGCGCGAGCGGCGGCCAAGGCGGCGCGAGCTTCGACGTCTTCGTGAACAACCACAACAACCTCACGCCCGCGCCCTACGCGGCGAACAACGTCTTCGGCCTGGCCGCGAACCAGGTCACCGGCGGGAGCGGTGGCTCGGGTGGACTCGCGCTCGGCGCGGGCGGCTCGGGCGCAGGCGGACCTGTGGGTCCCAGCGGCACGGTCGGCGGGCTGCCCTGACGCCCTGCCCTGACGCCCTGAGTTGACGCCACCCCCCGCGCCTGCGTAACCTGTAGGATACTGTGGGCGTTGGGGGACGCGATGCGACAGGGCTTCGGGGTCATTCTTTGGGCGTGCGCGCTCCTCTCGGGGGCGTGCTCGGACGACGGCGCCGGGCGCCCCAACCAAGGCGGCGGCGGCGCGAGCGGCGACTCGGGTGCAGGCGCGGGCGAGGTCGACCTGGGCCTGCCCTCGCTCGACTTTACCGTCGGGGACGACTTCGGCCGACGGCCCGACGGTGGCCTGCGCGGCTTCCGCGAGCCATGCGTCGACAACCTCGACTGCGAGAGCGGCTTCTGCGTGCCTTTTGAAGACGGCAACGTCTGCACGATCACGTGCCTCGACGAGGGCTGCCCCGGCGGCTGGGGGTGCCGCGCCGTCGCCAACACGCAGCCCGACGTCGTCTTCGTCTGCTTCCCGCCCGGCAACCGCCTGTGCGGGCCCTGCGCGTCCGACAACGACTGCCCCGGAGGCCGCTGCCACGTCCTCGACGGCGTGGGCGTCTGCGGCCTCGACTGCGAGGACGAGACGAGCTGCCCCTCGACGCACACCTGCGAGGCGGTCGAGGCCGTCGGTGGGGCGTCGGGCGCGAAGCAGTGCGTCCCCAAGACGCGTTCCTGCACCTGCGACGCGGCCCACGCCGACGAGGTGCGGGTCTGCGAGCGCGCGAACGCGCTCGGGAGCTGCTTCGGTCGAGAGCGCTGCGACCCCGAGCTGGGCTGGACAGGCTGCAACGCCGCGGAGCCGGTCCCGGAGACCTGTAACCTCGCGGACGACGACTGCAACGGGCTGACGGACGACATCACGGGCCTCGGCGAGGCGTGTGAGCGACAGGTCCAGCTCGGCGACGCGACGGCGACCTGCGTCGGCCGCCTCGTCTGCACGCGCGAGCAGGTGGAGCCGGTCTGCACCGCTCAGGCGCCCACGGCGGAGCGCTGCAACTTCTTGGACGACGACTGCGACGGCAGCACGGATGAGGGCTTTGACGCGCTCGGCACGGTCTGCGAGGTCGGCGAGGGCGCCTGCCGCCGGTTCGGCGCCGTAGAGTGCGCGCCGGACGGCCTGAGCACGGTCTGCGGCATCGCGCCCGGACAGGCGGCCGAGGAGCGCTGCGACGCCCTCGACAACGACTGCGACGGCGCGGTCGATGAGGGGTTCGACGGCCTGAACGAGCCTTGCTTCAGCGGTGTGGGCGGCTGCCGCCGCGCGGGGGCGCTGCGTTGCGCCGAGGACGGCCTGTCGACCTTCTGCCCTGCGGTCGCGGGCGAGCCCGGCGTCGAGGTCTGCGACGGCATCGACAATGACTGCGACGAGACGAGCGACGAGGGTTTTGACGGCCTCTTTACCCCCTGCGAGGCGGGCTTGGGCGGCTGCCGCCGGACCGGCTTCTTGTATTGCACCGAAGACGGCGCGAGCCTCGCGTGCACCGCGGTCGCGGGCGAGGCGTCGGACGAGGTCTGCGATGGCCTCGACAACGACTGCAACGGCGAGACGGACGAGCTCTGGCCCGAGCTGAACACGATCTGCCAAGCGGGCGTGGGCGGGTGCCAGCGTGTGGGTCTCGTGGGCTGCTCCGCAGACGGCCGCGGCACCGAGTGCTCCGCGGTCTCCGCGCCCGGCCTCGACGAGCTCTGCAACGGGCTCGACGACGACTGTGACGGCAACACGGACGAGGGCTTCGTCGACCTGCTCCGCCCGTGCACCGTGGGCGAGGGCGCGTGCCTCTCGGTGGGCGTGGTCCGCTGCGCCGCGGACGGCATGAGCGCGGTCTGCAACGCGCAGGCGGGCGAGCCCGTCGACGAGCTGTGCGATAGCCTCGACAACGACTGCGACGGCGAGGCCGATGAGGGCTTCGACGGCGTCGGTCTGCCTTGCGGTGCAGGCCGCGGGGTGTGCCTGCGCGTCGGCGTCAACGTCTGCGCCGAGGACGGCCAGGGCGTGGCGTGCAACGTCCAGCCCGGCCTTCCGAACCCCGAGAGCTGCAACGACCAGGACGACGACTGCGACGGCGCGACTGATGAGCCGTTCGCGGACAAGAACACCGCGTGCACCGCAGGTGTCGGCGCGTGCGTGCGCGCGGGCGTCCGGCTCTGCGACGCGGATGGCGCCTCGACCACCTGCAGCGCACAGCCCGGCGCGCCCGGCGCCGAGCAATGCAACGCCGTCGACGACGACTGCGATGGCCGGGCAGACGAGAGCTATCCCACGCTCGGGCAGGCGTGCTCGACGGGCCGCGGTGTCTGTCGGCGGGACGGCGTCTTCGTGTGCAACGCGAACGACCGCGCCGGCGCAGCGATCTGCAGCGCCGAGGTCGTGAACCCCGCGAACCCGAACGAGCAATGCGACTACCAAGACGACAACTGTGACGGCCGCGTGGACGAGGCCTTCCTGGACGCGCAGGGGCGCTACTCGGCGCTCGAGCACTGCGGGTCGTGCGGTAACGACTGCAACAACCTGTGGAATGACAACCCTGCGTCCTTCGGCGTGTCGCCGCGGTGCGGCGTCGTGAACAACGTGGCCCAGTGCCTCTATGACTGCCTGCCAGGGTTTGTCGACGCGGACCGCATCTCGAACAACGGCTGCGAGCTGGTCGTCGACCCGACCGCCGTGTACGTGAGCACGCCGGGCAACGGCGGCGCGGACGTCGCCGCGTGCGGCACCGTCGCCGCCCCCTGTGCGACGATCTCCAACGGCATGACGCGCGCTGCGGCGCTTGGGCGCAGCCGTGTTCTCGTCTCCGAGGGCGTGTACCGCGAGTCGATCACGCTCCAGAGCGGGATCAACGTGCTCGGCGGCCACAATCGGACGACGTGGCTCCGTAACCCTGCGTTGAGCGCCACGATCATCAACGGCCGCACGCTGGCGGGCGTCCACCGCAAGGCCGTCGTCGCCGTCGGGATCACGGCGGCGGAGACGACCCTCGACGGCTTCACGATCAACGGTGAGTCGGCCGTGACGGATGGCAACAGCTACGCCGTCTACGTCCGCGACAGCAACGCGCGCCTGCGCATCACGAACAACAAGATCTTCGCGGGTGACGGTGGCCGAGGCACGTCTGGCTCGGCGGGCGCCAACGGGAACGCGGGCGTGGTCGGCGCCGTGGGGCAGAACTCCCGATTTGTGGGCGCGAACGATCAATGCTTCGGCGCCGCCCGCCCCGCAGTCCGCGTCGCGGGCGGCGGCGGTGGTGCGCGCGCATGCGGCGCACCGGCCGTCAATGTCAACGGGGGCGCGGGCGGCGGCGCGACCTGCCCCGACATCGACCCCGACCTGTTCTTCTTGTTTGGCCAGGTCGCTGGCCTGCAAGAGGGGAGCGGCGCCTCGGGCGGCCCCGCCGTGCCCCCAGGGGGGAGCGGCGGCGCGGGCGCTTGGAGCCTCGTCGCGCTAGACAACTCGACGTGCACCGTCAGCGGCCTCGGCCCGGCGGATGCCTTCCCGGGCAACGCGGGTCAAAGCGGCACGGACGGTGCGGGTGCGGCGGTGGTCGCGGCCGCTGCCGGCAGTGTCGACGCGAACAACGAATGGCGCGGCGTGAGCGGCAACGCGGGCGCCGCGGGCACGCCGGGTGGCGGCGGCGGCGGTGGTGGCGCGGCGTCGGGCGTGCTCGTGCTCTATACGGCGCTGGACGAGGCCGATATCGGCGCCACAGGCGGCGGTGGCGGCTCAGGGGGTTGCCAAGCCGGCGTTGGCGCCGCGGGCGCAGGTGGTGGCGGCAGCTTCGGCGTCTTCATCACCTTCACAGGCGCGGGTCCGGCGGGCGCGGGCGACTACCCCGTCGTCACGGGCAACGAGGTCTATCGCGGCGCAGGCGGTAACGGCGGCGCGGGCGGTAACGGCGGCGTGGGCGGCAATGGTGGCGCGGGCGGTCGCGGCGGCTTGCCCGGCGCGGGCCTGCACATGGGCTTCTGCTCGTTCCAGGCCGGCGACGGCGGCGCAGGCGGTCGCGGCGGCCACGGCGGTGCGGGCGGCGGCGGCCAAGGCGGCGTGAGCTTCGACATCTTCGTCAACAACAGCAACAACGCCACGCCCGCGGCGTTCAGCGCGAACAACGTCTTCGGTCAGGCCGCGAACCAAGCGACCGGTGGCGCAGGCGGCGTGGGCGGTCTCGCGCTCGGCGCGAATGGCGCGGGCGCCGCCGGCCCAGTCGGGCTCAGTGGCAACGTCGGCGGGGTACCGTAAGCGCTCGGCGTCCGTTAGGCGCCGAGCGCGGTCCCGACCTGCCAGGTCACGAAGCTGACCGCCCAGGCGAGCGCAGTCATGTACGCCAGCGTGAAGAGGGGCCACCGCCAGCCTGCGGTCTCCCGCTTGATGGCGGCGAGCGTGCTGACGCACTGGCACGCGAGCGCAAAAAAGAAGAGTAGGGAGAGGCCGGTGAGCGGCGTATAGACCGGGCGACCATCTGCGCGTCGCTCCGCCTTCATGCGCTCTCGCAGCGTTGCGCTCTCTTCATCGACGTCCGCGCCCACGCCATAGACGACGCCCATGGTGCTGACGAAGACCTCGCGCGCGGCGAAAGCGCCGAGGAGGCCGACGCCGATCTTCCAGTCGAAGCCCAGCGGCTCGATGAGCGGTTCGATGGCGTGCCCGATGCGACCGCCCAGGCTGTTCCGCAGCCTGGCGCCCGCGACCTCTGCGTCCAAGGCGGCGAGCGCCTCAGCCTGAGCCTCGCCCTCACTCGAGGCCTCGACCTGCGGGCGTGTCGCTTCGAGCGCCGTCACCTCTTCGCTGCCCCGCGGGAACGTCAGGATGGCCCAGAGTACGACGGAGCCCGCCAGAATGACCGTGCCCGCCTCGCTCAAGAAGACCCGCGCGCGGCTCGAAACCAGCCGAGCCAGAGAGCCCAGGTGAGGGCGGCGAAACGGCGGCAGCTCCAATATCAAGGGGACGCGTGGGCCCTTGAGCACCGTGCGTCCGAGCACTGCTGCAGCGACCAACGCCATGAGCGTCCCGAACAGGTACATCCCGAGCATCAAGAGGCCCTGCGTAGGCAGGCCGAGCCACGCCCCGACGGGAAAGAGCGCACCGATAATCAGCGTGTACACAGGCAAGCGCGCCGAGCACGTCATCAACGGCACGACCATCATCGTCAGGTAACGGTCGCGCCGGCGCTCCATCGTGCGCGTCGCCATAATGGCGGGCACCGCACAGGCGTAGCCCGACAGCAGCGGCACGAAGGCGCGCCCGTGCAGGCCGATCTTGTTCATCACGCGGTCCATCAGGAAAGCCGCGCGCGCCATGTAGCCCGTGTCCTCAAGCACGCCGATGAACGTGAAGAGCAAGACAATCTGCGGCAAGAAGACCAGTACGCTCCCGACGCCGCCGATGAGCCCATCAACGACGAAGTCCGTCCAGAGACCGTCGGGCAGCTGAGCGCGCGCCCACCCGCCCAGGCCCGCGAACGCCGCCTCGATGAGACCCACGGCGGGGTCCGACCAAGCGAAGAGCGCCTGGAACACCGTGAACATGATCGCCAGGAACGCCAAGAAGCCGAAGACCGGGTGAAGCAGCCATGCATCGACGCGCCTGCTCCACGTCTTGGGCACCTCGGCGGCGCGGCGCACGAACGACGGCGCGTGCGCGTCGATGAAGGCGTACCGCGCCGCGATGACCTCGGCGTCGAGGTCGCGACCCGCGGCGCGCGCGGCACGCTGGACATCGAGAACCGCCAGCCGCAGAGAGGCCGGGACGTCCTCGAGCTCGTCCTCGGCGTCGACGCTCATGAGCGCCCAGAGCGCGAGCGCACGCGCGGCGCTGTCCGAAGTGCCCTCGGGCCGCTCATCGCCCAGGTGCGCGGCCACGGCGTCGAGGTCGGCGCGGAGGGCGTCGCTCGGCGCCCATCGCCAGCCCTCGTCCGGGGGCATCGTGGGCGACGCGAGCTGCACGGCGATGGCCTCACGGAGGGCGTCGAGCCCCTCGCCGCGGCTCGCTGAGATCGGGACGACCGGGACGCCCAGACAGGCAGACAGGGCCGCGGCCTCGACCGCCACGCCTGCGTCGCGGAGCGCGTCCATCTGGTTCAGCGCGACCAGGGTCGGGCGGCCGAGCTCAAGGACCTGCAGGGTCAGGTAGAGGTTGCGCTCCAGGTTCGTCGCGTCCACCACGACGACGGCCACGTCGGGGCGCACGCTGTCATGGCGGCCGAGCAGCGCGTCGATGGCGATCTGCTCCTCGGCGCTTCGAGACGCCAAGCTGTAGCAGCCAGGCACGTCTTCGACATCGCACACGATCGCGGGAGCGTAGGCGTTCGTCGCGTTCAGAGAGGCGCGGCCCACGCTGCGCTCGACCGTGATACCGGGGTAGTTGCCGACCCGGCCGCGCGCGCCCGTCAGGCGGTTGAACAGCGTCGTCTTGCCCGTATTCGGGTTGCCGACCAAGACGACGCGGGGGACCTCGGGGAGCGCCATGGCGACCTCAGGGCTCCAGTTCGACCGACGCGGCGTCGCGCCGACGGATCGAGATTCGGCCGCCGCGCACCTCGAGCTCGAGAGGATCACCGAGCGGCGCGACCTTGAGCAGGGTGACCGGCGTGCCGGGGACGAGGCCAAGCTCCATCAGCCTGCGCCGAAACGCGCGCTCTCCGCCCACCCGGGCCACGGTCCCGCTCTGGTCCGGTCGGAGGTCTGCCACGGTCGGAGGGCTCACGCCGCCTCTGATTGAAAGTGATTTTCAACATCAGAATGAGCGCAGTGCGGGGTGCTTGTCAATTGTCGGGACGCCGGCGGAGTGGGTACTCTCGCGCCATGCACCGACCTCACCGTGGCGTCACGCTGATTGAGCTACTCGTGGTGGTCGCGATCATCGGCCTGATTGTGGCCGCGATCCTTGTCGGCCTCTTCCCGTCGGACGACCGGCGCGTCAAGGGCGAAGCGGAGCGACTCGCGGCTTACCTCGAGGCCGCGGGTGCGCAGGCCAAGATGAACGAAGGGCCCGTGCGCGTCGAGCTGGCCTTTGCGGACGGCGAGTACCATCGGCAGGCGGCCAAGGTCGGCGCCCAGCTCGCCGAGCGCCTCTGGAAGGACGACGACAGCGCCCGCCCCGACCGCGTCAAGGCCCCCGTGCAGCTGGCGGCGGTCTTGATGGGCGGGGCGGTCGAGATGACCGCGGGCACGGCGTGGCTCCTGTGGGAGGACACGCGCACAGCCGGAGGCGTCGCGGTGCTGCAGCTCAACGAGGCCGTCTGGTCCGTTGTGGTCGACCCGACGACGGGCGCTGTCCATGCTGAGCGCGGCCGGGCCGCCGTGCCCGCCGCGGCTGAGCCGCTCCGCCGGGCGCTGCGGCCAGACGTCGCCGCTGCGCTCGGGGGGGATGGCGCGACGTCGTCTGCGCTCAGCGGCGGATCGGTGCTCGGGAAGGGCCTGCAGAGCTTTGCTCAACCGCCGGCCGCACCGGAGCGACCTGCTCGGGCCGCAGAGGCCGCCCCAGAGGCGCCGCCGCCCGAACTGCCCCCCGCCGAGCCTGCGTCCCCCGAGGACCCGCCAGAGGCGCCGCAAACGCCTCAGCCGACGCCGTCGCTCGACGCAGGGGTGGACCTCGACGCCAGCCTGCCAGACGCAGCCCCGCTCGATGCGGCTCAGCCCGAGCCAGACGCGGAGCAGGGCCAGTGCGTCACGGACAGCGACTGTCCGGCGATCGCGGGCTTTCGTCAGGCCTGCGTCGTTGGGCAGTCCATGGCGTCCGCGCGCTGCTACATCGATCCCCGTGGTCGCACCTTCAAGGTCCGTCGCTTCACGCTCGGTGGCCAGCTCGCGGACACGCCGTTCGCCTCGGCGTTCAACGATCAGCTCGCTTCGCTCTTCGACGCCGAGACTTACCGGCTCTTCGTCCGCTTCGACCCCGAGGGCAGCCGCAACGCCACACCCGGCCCGAGCGCGGCTTACAACGCCTGGATTGTCCAAGATGCCTACGAGGGCGGGGGCGGCAACGACGGCCTGCGCCACTACTCGATGACGGTCGATGCGGCGGGTGGCGTGGGCACGCGTTCGGCCCGCGCTCGGGCTCGCGTGCCCACCGGCGCAGACGCATCGGGCACTCGCTTCTCGATTGAGTTCATGCCCCTCGACCGCAGCCGGCAGGGGTGGGGGCCTCGCCTCATCGAGCTCTTCCCTCAGGTGACGCGGCTCGTCGGCGGCGAGGCGGTGCCCTGCTATTACCGCTTCTCGGCGCTGCTCGGTGGCTTCGTCGAGGTCGACGCGTCTGGGGGCGAGGTCGTGCACACCTTACGGGTCGCGAGCTGCTTCGAGGACCGCGAGCTCCGCAAGTACCGCCTCACGCTGCCCGACGGCCGCTCGCTCGACGCCCTGACGATCATGTCGGAGCTCGTGCCGAACCCCGACTGCGACACGAACGACGACGGCGATCTCGACGGGCGCACGCTCGCGCTCGACGGCGCGCTCATCGAGGTCGGCCTCGACGGCGACCCGACGCGCTATACCAGCACGATGCCGGCCCCGCTCTGCCCCGACCAGCGCTGAGCGCGCCCCGTCTGCGCGCGCCGCTTGACTCGAACCGCCCCCCCGCGCCATGCAGTGGGGCAAACCTGCGCATTGGGGGACACATGCGGCTCACTCCTGTCTCGGCGGCGCGGCGCGCGTCGCTGCTCGGTCTCATCTCGGTGCTCGTGGCGTGCGGTGAGGACACGGCGCCTCCGGGGATGACGCTCCGCGCCGACGCCGACACGCCCGCATCCGATGCGGCGCCTTCGACTCCGCCGGACGCCGCGCCCTCGACCCCGCCGGACGCGGCCCCGATGGGCGGCGCTCTGCCGGGCGTGGATGCCGCGCCGATGGGCGGCGCAGCGCCGGGTGTGGACGCCGCGCCCATGGGCGGCGCCGCCGGCGCGGACGCAGCCCCTGCGGGCGGCGCCTCACCTGGTCTGGACGCGGCCCCGACGGGCGGCGCCGTAGGTCCAGACGCTGCGGTCGCGGACGCCTTTGTGCCGCCCGTGGTGGACGCGGGCGTCGCGTGCATGGCGCCCGTCAACGTGGGCGACGAGGACGGCTGCGGCGACTTCCGCAACTGCGTAGACGAGGCCTGCCAGCTTGACCTTCGGCCGCGCGTGTTCCGTATGTCGCGGGCGCAGACGATCGAGCCTGCGACCGCGCAGGCGCAGCTCAACCTCGCGCTCCAGCTCGCGCTGGCGACCGGGTCGATCAACCTGATCCTCGAGCCCGCGGGCTACACCGACCTGGGCTACCGCTTCAACTTGGGGAACGGGCGCCTCATCGACCCGAACAACCCTGCGCTGGGCTACGTCTACAACCACACGCTGCCGATTCAGGACCTGCGCGGCGACTGGCGCGTGGGGCAGGACGGTGCGGTGGCGTTCCAGCAGCTCGATCTGGGCGTGTTCACGATCTGGGCGCCCACGACCTCGGTCGTCGTCAACGGGCAGCGCGAGACCTGCTGGACGGACATTCGGGCGACCGTGCGGGTGCGGGTCGAGCCGGAGCTGAACGCCGATGGCACGGTGACCGCCCACGCTGAGGCGCAGGGCTACATGACGGTCGCGGACGCGGAGCGCATCGTGTTCCCACTCGGCGCCAACAACATCGCCCTGATCGACTACCTCGACGAAGAGCCGGTCGTCGACGCGGACGGCGACGGCGTGGCGGCGGAGTACAACTTCCACATCGCCATCGACGCCACCGAGATCACGCTCGCGGACAATAACCCCGAGCGTGACCCCAACGCGGTGCCCTTCGAGCCCGCCGAGTGCGACCAGCCCTGATTATTCGGGCGCGTTCTGCCGCAGCGGGGCGGTGCCCACGACCTGCGGCGGCAGGACCGGGATAATGATCGTATCGTTGCCGGGGACGGCGACCTTGTCGATCCACCGCAGCGTAACCGACGCGGACGGTGCGCCCGCGTAGGTCATGACGAGCGGGCCGACCGCGGGGTGCACCAGCGCCCGAGACGTCACAGGGTTGACCGCGCGGTCTTGGATCGCGACCACGCCGACGGCGTCGAAGGGCGGCTCGGCGTTGCGCCCGCGGACGGCCTCGATCCGCGCAAACGAGTACGTCGCGCGGTTCTTGGTCGTCGCGTTTGAGCGAATCCATGTGACGCCGCCGACGCCGCCGACGAGCAAGTCGACGTCCCCGTCCCCATCGACATCCGCCGCGTGCGCCGCGGCGAGGCCGGCCAGCGCGGGCAGGCCAAATGCGGCGCGGTTGCGCAAAGTGAAGCCGCCGTCGGCGCCGCCGAAGTAGCGGAGCCCGGACAGACCGAATGTCACGACGTCGTCGCGCGCGTCCCCGTCGAAGTCGGCGCCCACCACGCCCAGCTCATCCGCCAAGGCGTTGAGGCCGAACGCCTCACGCGAAATCGCCGTGGCCGTATTGCCGACCACGGTGAAGCGGTTCACGCCGGCCACGTTCGGCCCGAGCGTCACGATGTCGAGGTCGCCGTCGCGGTCTGCGTCGAGCGGGAGCAGAGCCGTCGCGCCGGCGTCGGGGTAAGCGAGGCCGGCCGCCGCATAGGTCCGGAACCGGCCCACGTCGGCGGCGTCCGCGAGACCCTGCCACCCTGCGCTGCCCAGCGTCGTCACGCCGACCAGGTCTTGGACGCCGTCCTTGTTCAGGTCCATCAAGAGGCCACGCTCGAGCGTGGTCAGGCCGTCGAGGCCGACGACGCCGCCCGGGGCGGTCTCGGTGAAAGTCCCCCCGAAGTTGCCCAGGTACAGGGCGGACCGAGCACCCGCCAAGAGCGCGAAGTCGAGGCGGCCGTCCCGGTTCACGTCACCGAGGGCGACGCCCGTCGCCGCGACGTCTGCAGGCACGCCGATGCCGTCGATGGTCGTGAAGCCGCCGAAGCCCGTCCCGAAGCGCACGCCCGTCGCGCCCACGCCGCCCGCAAGCACCAGGTCCGCGTAGCCGTCCGCGTTCACGTCCCCGACCGTGGCGTCGAGCACGGGCACGCCGACCGGCAACCCGGCCGCCGCCGCGCTCACCGCGTCGAATGTCCCGTCTGGGCGCTGCAGGAAGAGCGCAGACGCGCCGTTGGCGCTGCCCGACAACGCCACGATGTCCAAGCGTGCGTCGTCGTTCGCGTCGACGAGCCCGACCCATGAGGTCTGCGTCGCGCCCGTGAGCCCGACGTCCGCGGCGGCCTCAGCCCCGAAGTCCAAGACATCGACGCTGACCGTCGCCGGCGAGGAGAAGTTGCCCGCGTTGTCGGCCGCCGTGACCGTGATTGTGTTCTGCCCGCCTGTCACGAAGCGCACGCCCGTGGCGATCCACGTCCCGTCGGCGTTCACGCGAGCGACGATGGCGCCCAGCCGGACCTCGGCGACCCCGCTCCCGGACGGCCCGTCAGTGACGGTCCCTCGCACCGTCAGCACATCCGGCACGTCTTGACCCGCGACGGGCGATGTAATCGCTACGGTCGGCGCCGCGCTGTCCCGGTTGATGTGGACGACGACGCGGCTCACGAGGCCGACGCGGTCCGTCGCGGCGATCTCGATGGCGTTCGCGCCTTGAGCGAGGGCGACGCGGCGCCGATAGACGCCACCCACCGGCTGCACGCTGACGCCGCCCATCGTCACCTCGGCGACCCCCGCCTCGGCGTCCGTCACGCGCGCCGAGACGTCGAAGGTCCCCAGGCTGGTAAAGGCGTCCGCGGCGGGCGTCACGTTGTCGATGACCGGCGGCGTCGCGTCGACCGTGAGCCCGCGGTCGATGCGCGTGACGTTGCCCACAGAGTCTGTCGCGACGACGGTCACGATCGACTGCCCGGGCGCCAGGGCGCGCCGCGCCGTGAAGGTACCGTCCGGCAGCAAGAGCGCGGGCGAGCCGGTGACACGCAGAGGGTCACCACCCAGTCCACACTCGGCGTCTGAGAGGGCGCCTCGGAGGGTGACGAACCCGCCGGCGTCCGCGGCGACGAAGGCGCCCTCTGCGAGCTCGAGAGTCAGGCGGGGGGCGGTCCGATCGACGCTGTAGGTCTGCGTCGCGCGACCCACCAGGCCCGCCGCGTTCTCTGCTTCGACCGTCACGGTCTGCCCGACGCCCACCTGCACCGCGGGGTCCAGACGGAATCGATTGTTCGCCTGAACGGGCGCGACCACCCCGTTGACCCGCACCGCGCGGACCTGTGTCTCGAGGTCCGTCGCGTCCCCCTCGACGCGGAGCGTCGCCGCACTCGTGCAGAAGTTCGGCGTCGGCAGGCTGATTCGCACTTGCGGCGCAGAGGCGTCGAAGAGCACCCGCACGGTCTGCGACTGCCCGACGACGTCGTCGAGCCCGAGCGGCTGCGCGCCGATGACGAACTCGCCCTGCGACGGCAGTCGGACAGTCGCGCTCCAAGTCCCGTTCGCGGCGAGCTCAGCCGGAGCGACGTTGATGCCCACGCCCACCAGCACGCTGAGCGTCGACTCGCTCGCAGTGCCCTCGACGCGCACGTCCTGCGCCCCAACGACCGCCACTTGCGCCGGGTCAGGCGAGGTAATCACGACGCTCGGCGCGCCGGCGAGGACGCGGACGCTCGCCCGCGCGCAGGCGCTTCGACCCACAGCGTCCGTCGCGCAGACCTCGATGGTGTTGCTCCCCTCGGCGAGCGCCACATCCGCGAGCGTCCAGGCACCGTCTCGCGCGGGGGTGGTGCGGGCGGGCTGACCCACCGGCGCGCCTGCCTCGTTGGTCACGGTCCCCTCAATGGCGAGCGCGCGGACGTCTTGGTTGTCGCGGGCGACACCGCGGACTGTGACGCGCGGCGATCCAAGGCGGTCGCCGGGCGCCGGCGTATCAATCACGACGCTGGGATCGACGCCGTCGAAGAAGACATCGAAGGCGCGGCGCGACACGTTGCCGAGGCGGTCCGTCGCGCGCACCTCGAGCGCGTTCATCCCGTCTTGCAGGGCGAAGCGCACGCGCGTGCGCCCGTCCGGCAGCAGTGCGGTGTCCCGCACATCGACGCCGCGTGCCGTCGCCGAGATGGTCTGGACCTCGTGTGGGTCGGTGGCGCGCACGAAGACCTCGAGCGGCGTCGCGCCGAGCGTGCTCGTATCCGGCACCAGCGCCTCGGTCGCGTCGAGCACCTCGAGCGTTGGTCCCGTCTGGTCGCGCACGACGCGGCGGCGGTCCATGCAGGTGTTGCCCTGCGGATCTCGGGCGTCGACGCGGATGAAGTTGTCCCCCTCATCGAGGCGAACCTCGAGGGTCGCGCTGGAGTCCGCCTCAAGCGTCACGGGCTGCCCGTTGACCGAGACCGCCAGCGCACTGGGTGCCGTGTCGGGGTCGACGACCTGCACGGTCGTATTGACGCGGTCCGCGGCGAGCACGAGGCCGTCGTCCTCGACAGGCGGCGACACGACGGCGCAGGTCGGCGGCTCGTTCGTCGTCATCGCGTCTACGGCCGCATCGGCGGTGGCGTCGGCCGCGTCCGCGCCGCCAGAGGCCGAACCGCCCGAAGCGTCCGCGCCGCCAGAGGCCGCGCCGCCCGCAGCGTCCGCGCCGCCCGCAGCGTCCGCGCCGCCCGCAGCGTCCGCGGGCGCCTGGCCCCCAACGCAGACGCCGTCCGTGCACACGCCACCGCTCAGGCAGTCGGCGTTCGACGTGCAGTTCTCCGGATCCAAGACAAGCGAGCAGCCGGCGCTCGCCAGCGCCAGGGCAGCCGCCCATACACAGGACTTGAGCGAGTTGAGCATGGTCAAAACTCCCACCGGCCAGCGGCCGCCGCCCCGCCCACAAGCGGGACGACGCCGACGTGCGCCTCGGTCGGCGCGTCGCTGAAGAGCACCACTGCGAGACCCGCGCCTGCGATCGCGACGCCTGCGCCCACCGAGATGTCTGTCAGCAGCGCCTTGCTCCGAACATCGTTGGCCCGGTCGACCTCTGTCGAGGTCCGCACGCAGGCCGGATCGGCCCGGCATTCGCCGAGCTTGCCATCTGCAGACAGCGCGAGCGCGCCAAAGACACCGCCCGCCGCGAGCGCCGCCGCGCCTGTTCCGATAAGCACCCAGCCCCACGTGCGTGCGGACGGTCCGCCGCCACTGCCCGACTGCACCACCCCACCAAGCTCGACGCGGGTCGTCGTCGTTTGGCCCGCGTTGATGGTCACCATCTCCTCGTGCGCGCGGGCGCCGTCGGCGCGCACGACGAGCTTGTGCAGGCCCTCGGGGAGGCGCAGCGGCTCGCTCAATGGGCTGCGACCGACCTCGCGGTCGTCCACGAGCACCACGCTGCCGGGACGGTCGATCTTGATCGCGAGCGCGCCCTCGGCGGCCAGCGGCCGCAGTGTGACCTCAACGATGAGGGGGGTCGCGGCGGTGTGCGCGGCGGTCAACTGCACGGACTCGACGTGCGGCTCGTGGCCGCTCAGGCGAAGCTCCAGCCGGCGTGCGCCGCCTGTGACCGCTTGGCTAAACGGCGTCCGGCCGATGGGCGCGCCGTCGAGGAGCACATCTGCGCCGACGGGCGTCGTGCGCACCGTGAGCGTGGGCATCGCCGCGGGGAGCGCGAGCCCCAAGGTCATCGGCCGACCTGCCGTGAGCTTGACTGCGCGCTGGACTGTCTGGAACCCGGCCTTCTCGAGCAGCAGCGTCTGCGTGCCCGCAGGCAGCTGCAGCGTGACGGGGGTGGTGCCGCGGGGGGGGCCGGCCTTTTTGTTCAGCCACACCTCGGCGCCCGCGGGCTCGCTCGTCAGCTCAACAGTGGCCCACGACGCCGCCAAGACCTTGCGCAGTGCGTCGAGCTTCTCCGCAACCTTGTCAGCGTCCTTGGGATTGGAGGCCTGATACTGCGCGTAGAAGTCGACCGCCGCAGGCAGGTTCTCCAGGGCCTCGTGGGTCTGCGCGATGATCTTGAGCATCATCGGGACGGGTTTCGTCGCGTAGGCCTCTTGGAACGCGGCGAGCGCCTCCACGAAGCGGCCGGCGTCGTAGTCAGCCTTGCCGCGCGCGAAGATTTCCTTCGCCTTCTCCTTCGCGGCGTCCTCCTGCGCCGCGGCGTCGCGCGGCGCGAGCCATAAGGGCGTCAGCGCCAGCCACGTACAGAGCATCCCGAAACCCCAACGACTCAAGCGCATGCAGAGCCCCCGCGACGACATTCCGGCCCCCGTGGCCGACGCCGTAATCTACCTGACCCGCTGCGGTCCGCGCCACTTGGGGCGCGCGGGCGCTTACTCGAAGGGGTTCTCTTCGATCTCGGCAGGCTTGGGCTTCGGCTTGGGCTTCGGCTTCGGCGCGACAGGCGTGGCGGGCGCTGAGGGCTTCTTCGGCGCGGGCGCTTCGGTGGGCGCAGCGGTCACTGGGGTCGGCGACGGGTCGCCCGAGGGCTTGGCGGCCGCGCCGAAGCGCGCGGTCAGGCGCAGCGTGTTGTCCGCGCTCGGCTTGGTCGGGTCCGCGCCGAGCTTGATGTCATCGAACCCTGCGTGTCGGAACGTGTACGCGACGCCTGCGGCCGAATCGAGGATCTCCTCCATCGGGGACATGCCGATGACCGTATCGCCCTTAAGGACAGTGGCGCCGGGCGGATCCGAGACCAAGTAGACGGTGACGGGGACAGGGAGCCGCGCGACCTGACCTGCTTGACGCGCGGCCTCTGCCTTGCGGCGCTCCTCCTCCTGCATGCGAATCTGCGCCTTCACCGCAGCGGGCAGGTCGTCGTCCGGGTTCGCCTTCGGTGCGGCGCTCGCCTGCACGGAAGCCGGCGCAGCAGCCTCAGACGACGCGGTGACAGGCGCAGTGACCGCGGCGGCGCTCTGCGGTATGCGGGCTGCCGCGCTCGAGGGTCGCGCGTCCTGCGCGTCGTTCGAAGAGCCCGCGGTCAGCCAGAACAAGAGCACGCCCACTGCGATCGCGGCGACGACCGCGCCGACCACCAGAAACGCGGTTCGGCGGCGGCGCGCGGCGACGACGGGGGGCCGGAACGCGGGCTGCCCCTCGGACGTTATCCGCGGCGGGGGCGGGGGCAAGGTCGCCGCGGCGTCGGCCAAGGCGGTGTTCAGGTGGCTCGCGGGCACGCTCACGCTGGCATCGACGAGCTCTTCGTCGATGGCGGACATGATCTCCTGCGTGTAGCGGGGCGCGGGCGGAGAAGACGGCCGCGTGCCCTGTGCGCTTTGCAACGCAGCGGCTGCGCCTGCGGCAGACTCCCCGAGTCCCAGCAGCGCGCCCCGACCGAACGCGTCCGGCTCCGGCACGCGGCGGGGCGGCGGGCTCGCAGGCGAGCCGCTCACCTCGGCCTCAGCCGCCGCGAGGGCCGCCTCGAGGTCGTCCGCGAAGGCAGGTGCGGGCGGGCGACTGGGCGAGGGCGCCTGGAGCAGGGGCTTCGAGCCACCGGCACCCACGCTCTCAAGCGCCGCATCGAGGGCGCCCGCCAAGTCGGCCGAGTCAAGCGCTCCAGTCGCCATCAGCGGCGCAGGGACGCTCGCCATGTCGTTCTGCGTCGGCGGCCGCGGCGGGGTGCTCGCGACCGGAGGCGTCGCGTAGACCGGCACGGCGGGCGAGGGCCGTGTGATCGGGCTCGTCTTGAACTGCCCCGCAGACACCGCCGGCGTGACCGCGTGCGCGTAGAGCGAGTCGGGCGATGGGGTCGGCTGCCCGTCGCCGAGGCCCCCGACGCGCGTCTGCCCGTCCTCGTCGTCGTCGATGCTCTCCGCACTCGGCCTGAACGCGCCCAGCGCAGCGGGGTCCGCCATGACCGTTGAGGCTTGGACGAACGCCTTCTTGCGCGGGGGGGCGGCTTCGGGCTGTGTGCCCTTGATGACCGCGGCGACGTCCGTCGCGAGCGCGCGCAGGTCCGCGTAGCGCGCTTGGGGCGCCTTGGATAGGCACCGGTTGATCGTCTCTTCGAGCTTGGGCGGCAACTGTACGCCTGGAACGCGCCGGCTGACCGGTACAGGCGTCCCCGCAGAGATGGCGGCCAAGAGCTGGTCGGGTGTTGCGCCGAAGAAGGGCAGCGCGCCCGTGAGGAGCTGGTAGGCGATGATGCCGAGCGTGAACTGGTCGGAGTGGACGGTCGCCGCTTGACCTTGCGCTTGCTCGGGGCTGAAGAACTTGGGGCTGCCGATGACGACTTGGCCCGCGGGGCCTTTGCGGGCGCCGAAGAGGTCGGGCACGCCAACGTCGCAGATCTGCACGAAGTCGGCTTGCCCGTTTGTCTCCGACAGGAAGACGTTCTCAGGCTTCAGGTTGGCGTGCGGACGCCCGAGGCGATGAATCGGGGCGAGCGCGCTGCAGAGCTGGAACAAGATGTCCGCTGCGCGCCGCGGACCGAGGGGGCCGTTGCGCTCAAGCAGGACCTTGAGCGTCTGACCCGGGATGAACTCGCTCGCGATGAAGAGCGTCCCGTCTGGCTCCCGCGCGGCCGCGATGACCGCGCCGAGCTTGGGGTGGCGCACCTGTGAGATGGCCACAGCAGAGCGCACGAGACGCTCGCCGATCGTCGCCGCGACGTCGGGGTGAATGAGCTTGACGGCGACCTCGGCCCCGGACTGCGCATCCGTGGCGCGGTACACAAGGCCGAGGTCACCCGAGCCGAGCAGGGATTGGACCAAGAACCTGTCCGCGACGAGGCGGCCGACGTAGGGGTCGCTCGAGAGGGCGGCGTCGTCATCCAGAACGGCGCCGCAGCCCGCGCAGCGTGGGGCTCCGGAATCATTGAGCGTCTGGCACTGCGAACAAATCAGCATCGAGTTAGAAGACCTCGCGTCGCCTCAAGTCAGGGCTGGGGACTATACCACCCGCAGACAGTCGGGACCAAATGAGGCGGGCAGAGTCAACGCAGCGACGCAGCATCGCGGTCACCGCGCTTTTTTTGGTCACGAGGCTTGACGCAGCAGCCGCGCTGTGAGACACCAGCGGCCCCACGCGAAGGTGGCGGAATTGGTAGACGCACTAGCTTGAGGTGCTAGCGGTCGCAAGATCGTGGGGGTTCGAGTCCCCCCCTTCGCACTCCAAAACGAAAAAGCCCCGCCGGACACACCGACGGGGCTTTTTTGTTTCTGCGAATCGCTGACCGGCGTCGCCGGGCTATGACTCAGGGCGTCGACGCCGGCGCGGCCTCGGACGCCGGCGCGGCCTCGGACGCAGGCGCGGCCTCGGACGCAGGCGCGGCCAGCTTGGCGTCGATCTCGGCGTTCTGCTGCTCCGCGAGCTTGCGAGTGGGGTCGTCCGTCGTCGGCGTCGACAGCACGGCCAGCGTCATACAGGTGACCATGAAGATGCCCGCCGAGATGGCGGTGAGCTTCGTCAGGATGTTGGTCGCCGAGGCTTGGCCCAGCGCCGCGCCCGCGCCGCCGCCGAACGCGCCGCTGACGCCGCCACCGCGGCCCGCCTGAAGCAACACCACGAGCACGAGAAAAACAGCCACGATCACGTGGATGACCGTCACGATGCCTTCGAACATGTCTCTTTACGCCTTCAACTGGGGCGGCCCTGCGCGAGCTCAGCCGTTTGGGTGACAATGGAGATGAAAGACTCGGCCTCAAGGCTCGCGCCACCGACGAGCGCGCCGTCGATGTCTGCCTCGGACATCAGCGCGGCGATATTGTCCGCCTTCACGCTGCCGCCGTATTGGAGGCGAATCCGGTCCGCGGCGTCGCGGCCGAATCGCTCGCCGAGGCGCGCGCGGATCGCCGCGTGGACCTCCTGCGCCTGCGCGGGCGTCGCGGTACGTCCGGTCCCGATCGCCCACACGGGCTCGTACGCGATGACCACCGTGGGTGCCTCGTCGTTGCTCACCGCGGCGACCGCAGCGTCGAGCTGTCGCGTGACCACCTCAAGCGTCCGGTTCGCCTCGCGCTCCGCGAGGGTCTCGCCGATGCAAGCAATCGGGACGAGCGCCGCGTCGAGGGCGGCGCGGACCTTCTTGCCGACGCCCTCGTCCGTCTCGCCGAAGAACTGTCGGCGCTCGCTGTGGCCGATGATCACGTAGCCTGCGCCTGCGTCCTTGATCTGTGCCGGCGCGAGCTCGCCCGTGAACGCGCCGCGAGCGGCATGGTGACAGTTCTGGGCCGCGACGCCGATGTGGCTGTCGGAGAGACGCTGCGCGATGGGGTAGACCGCGACGGCCACCGGCGCGACGACGACGTCCACTGAGCGCAACCGACTGCAACGATTGCGGATCTCGCTCGCCAGCGTGAGGCCAGCGGCGAGGTCGAGGTGCATCTTCCAGTTCCCAGCCAAGATCGGACGGCGTGTGGTGGGTTGCATCTCAGCGCTTCCAGCCGATGGCAGCCAAGCCGGGCATGTCGCGGCCCTCGATGAACTCGAGGCTCGCGCCGCCGCCCGTCGAGATGTGGCTGATCTGCGCGGCGACGCCCGCCTCGTTCACAGCGCGGACGGAGTCGCCGCCGCCGACCAGCGAGTAAGCCTTCGAGCCCGCGATCGCGCGCGCCACGGCCGTCGTGCCCGCGGCGAACGTCGGCCACTCGAACACGCCCATCGGGCCGTTCCAGAAGATGGTCTTCGCGCCCGCCAGCTTGGCGGCGTAGGTGCCCTGGGTCGCAGGCCCCAGATCGAGCCCCATGAGGCCCTCGGGAATGTCGACGTTAGGCACGTTGATCCGCGCGGCGTGCGCGTCGAAGCGCTCGGCCGCGCCGTGGTCCGTGGGCAGGAGCACCTCGACGCCGCGCTTCTGCGCTGCGCCCAGAATATCGAGCGCCGTGCGAATGTGCGCTTGCTCCAGCCGGCTTGCGCCGGTGCGCTTGCCCTGCGCCGCGAGGAACGTATAGGCCATGGCGCCGCCGATCATGAGCGTCTCGACCTTGCCGAGCATGCGCTCGATCACGGCGATCTTGTCGCTCACCTTCGCGCCACCGAGCACGGCCACGAACCCCGAGCGAGGCTGAGCGAGCAGCTTGGTCAGGGCGTCGACCTCGTCCGCCATCAAGAAGCCGGCGGCCTTGACCCGCACGTGCGCCGCGATGCCCGCCGTGCTCGCGTGCGCCCGATGCGCCGCGCCGAATGCGTCGTTCACGTACACGTCGCACAGGGCGGCGAGCTGTCGCGCGAACGCGTCGTCGTTCTTCTCCTCGCCCTCGTTGAAGCGCACGTTTTCCAGCATCAGGATCTGCCCGTCGCGCAGGTCGCGCACGAGCTTCGTCGGGCCATCGCCGACCGGCGCGTCCGAGAGCAGCACCTCGCGCTTGAGCAGGTCCGCGAGGACCTCACCCGCGGGCGCGAGCGATTGGCTCGGGTCAGCGCCCTTAGGCCGGCCAAGGTGGCTCGCGAGAATCAGCCGCGCGCCTTGGTCCAGCGCGTACTGAATCGTGGGCAGCGCCGCGCGAATGCGGCTGTCGTCCGCGACCTTGCCGCCCTCGAGCGGCACGTTGAAGTCGACGCGAATGAACACGCGCTTACCCGCGAGCTCGAGGGTGTCGATCAGGGGGAGGGCGCTCTTGCGGGTGGGGCGGGTCGCGGTCGTCATCGCTCAGAACTTCGCGCGGGGCAGGCCCAAGAAGAGCCGGCTCAGGTCGACCATGCGGCAGGAGAAGCCCCACTCGTTGTCGTACCACGAGAGCACCTTGACCATGCGCTCACCAATGACCTTGGTGTTCGCGGCGTCCACGATGCTGCTGAAGTGCGAGCCGATGAAGTCCGAGCTGACGAGCTCGTCCGTCTCGAACGCGAGCACGCCGGCGAGCGGCCCGGCGGCCGCGGCGGCCGCGAGCGCCGCGTTGACCTCCGCGTCCGTCACGCTCCGCTTGAGCGTCGCGACGAGGTCGGTCAGTGAGACGTCGGGCGTCGGCACGCGTACCGCGATACCGTCGAGCTTGCCCTTGAGGTGCGGCACGACCAGGCCGATCGCCGAGGCGGCGCCCGTCGTCGACGGGACCATCGACACCGCGGCGGCCCGCGCGCGGCGCTTGTCGTCATGCGGCAGGTCAAGCAGGCGCTGGTCGTTCGTGTAGCTGTGCACGGTCGTCACGAGGCCGTGCTCGATGCCGAAGGCGTCGTCGAGCACCTTGACCAGCGGCGCCAAGCAGTTCGTCGTGCACGACGCGCACGAGATGACCTGGTGGTTGACCGGGTCGAGGCGGTCGTCGTTCACGCCGACCACGCAGGTGAGGTCCTCACCCTTCGCGGGCGCCGAAATGATGACCTTCGCGGCGCCCGCGGTCACGTGCGCGAGCGCCTCGGCCTTCGTCTTGTAGCGGCCCGTGCACTCAAGCACGAGCTCGACGCCCAAGTCCTTCCACGGCAGCTTGGCGGCGTCCTTCTCCGCGTAGACCGCGATGCGGCGGCCGTCGACGAAGATCGCGTCCGCCTCGGCGCGGACGTCCGCCTTGAACTTGCGGTGCACCGAGTCGTACTGCAGCAGGTGCGCCAGCATGTCGGGCTTCGTCAGGTCGTTGATCGCGACGACCTCGAGGTCCTGGTCACGCAGGTCGTGAATGATCCGGAGAACACAGCGGCCGATGCGGCCGAAGCCGTTGATCGCGATCTTACGCGCCATGGTGATGCTCCTTGGGCTGGACGAAAAGGCGCGGAAAGGTAGCGCCACCGGCCCGGGGAGTCAATCGAGGCGACCGCCCGCGCCGGGCACGCCGGCTCAGCCCTCGCCGAGCCCCTCGCGGACGCCGTAGACGATGATCTCGCCGGTGCGCTGGAGTCCGAGCTTGTGCAGGATCCGGGTGCGGTACGTGCTCACGGTCTTGATGCTCAGGTTCAGTGACGCCGCGATCTCGCCCATGGTGATGCCTTGGGCCAGCATCTTGAGCACTTGCGCCTCACGCGACGAGAGCTTCTCGTGGAGCGCCGCCTTCGGGACGATGGGCTCGGGTGCGCAAGCGAAGTGAGTGCCGCCGCGCATGATGGTCTTCAGCGCGACGCAGACCTCCTCGGGCGTCGCGTCCTTGGTCAGGTAGGCGCTCGCGCCCGCCTGGAGGGCCCGCGTCGCGTACTGGCCCTCGGCGTACACCGTGAGCATCAGGACAGGCAGGCTCGGCCACCGCTGCTTCGCCTCTTTGAGCACGTCGAGCCCGCTCTTGCCCGGCAGGCCGATGTCGAGGACGAGCGCGTCGAAGGTGCCGCGCGCGAGCAGCAAGATACACTCATCGCCGTCGGACGCCTCGACGCACGTCACGGTCGGGTCGTCCTCTCGGAGGACTTCGATGATGCCGCGGCGAACGATGCTGTGGTCGTCGCAAATCAGGACTTTCACTTTTCTTCTCTCTCCGGTGCGCTGAGCGTCTTCGAATGATCAGAGCGCGGCGGGGCGCTCGTGGTTGCGGGGAGGATGACACGAACCTGCGTTCCTAGGCCCGGTCGTGTCTCGATCTGCACGTCGCCCCCGAGCGCCTGGACCCGCTCCCAGACGCCGATAAGGCCCAAGGTCGGTCGCTCGACCTGTTGACGCTCCATGCCCTTGCCATCGTCGCGGACCTCGACCGAGAGCAGGCCATCACGCTCCGAGAGCGTGATGTCCACGTGCTTGGCGTCCGCGTGCTTGAGCACGTTCGTGAGGAGCTCCTGCACGGCGCGGAACACGACCGTCTCGCGCCCCGTCGTGCTTCGCCGCCCTTCACGGGCCGCCCGGTCTGCGGCCTCAAACCGGACGCGAATATCGAGCCCGGTCTTCGCCATCATGTCTTGGGCCTGCCACTGCAGCGCCGCATGCAGGCCAAGCTCGTCGAGGACGCTGGGGCGCAGCTCAACCGCCAAGCGGCGGGCGGACTGCAGCGCGTCGTCCGTATCGCCGACGACGGCCTCGCAGAGGGCGATGTTCTCGGGGCTCGAGCCGCTCTTGACCATGCGCTTGCGCAGGAGCTGCAGGCGCATCTTGATTACGCTGAGGCTCTGGCCCATGACGTCGTGAAGCTCGCGCGCTATCCGACGCCGCTCGGCCTCTTGCGCCTCGCGCACGCGGTGACCCAAGTCACGCAGGTCTTGACGAGAGGCGCTCAGGTTGGACCGGGTCTGCCGCTCGGCCGTGACGTCTTTGAAGAAGACCGCGACGATCCGGGCGTCGGCGATGGGCACGATGCGGCTCTCCGTGAGCCGTTGGCGGACCGGGAACTCGTCCGTCACGACCACCGGGGTTGTCTCGGTGAGTGCGGCGCGCACGGCGCGCCCGAATGCGCTCTCGCGAGCGTCTGGGATGAACTCCCAGAGGTTTCGGCCAATAATGGCGCGCGGCAGTCGGCCCATGGCTTCGGACGCGCGCTCGTTGACGAAGCAAATGTTCGCCTGAGCGTCGACGATCACACATGCATCGAGCGAGGCATCGAGCGCCCGCGCCGCGAGGCCCGTGACCATCCAGCGGCGCTCAGATGCCGTCGCGCGCCGAACGACGCCGTTCAAGTCGACGGGTTGTCCGCGCTCGTCCACGGCGAAGCGGCCCCATAGTCGAACCCAGCAATCGCTCGACTCGGCAGTGTGTACCCGGAACATGTGGTCGACCGCGGTGCGGGTGCTCAGCGCCTCGCCGAGCGCGAGCCGCAGACCTGCGCGGTCCGCATGGAAGATCGACTCGATCATGGTCGACGCCGCGGCTTGGTAAGTGTCATCACCGAGCCCAAAGGCGCGCCGCGCGATCTCGTCGAGGTGCACGCAATCCGAGCGAAGCTCCCAATGAAGGGTGCCGACCCCCGCGGCGTCGAGTACGCGCCACATGGCTCCGTTGGACGCTGAGAGCGGCTGCACGGGGCCACTCAGCGTGCGACGGCGCGTTCGCGCCACGGCGCGAGACGGCGATCGGCGGATGCGGCTCGATCGCAGCGTGCCCCACGCCGCGAGGCCCTGAGGTGTCTCGAACGGCACAACGTGCGCCGCGCGTACCGCAGACGCATGTCGCAGGTGAACCCGAACAACGCTGGGGTGCCTCGCGTCGAACGCCCGCCGCAGAGTATCGCGCGTGCTCGAAGAAAAGGCGTCCTCCACCCCCGTCTCCGCGCGGTCTCCCCCTGAGCCCGTGAGGGCGCGCGCCGCGGCGTTCGTCCACGCGGTGCGCGCCTCTGAGTTCAGACGAACGAGCGGGTAAGGCAGCGCCTCGAGCGCCTCGAGCGCAGCAGAGGCCTGCCCGAGGGCGTCGTCGGCCTCGCGCGCTTGCTCGGCAACGGCAGCGAGCGCGCCCATACAACTCTCGAGCACGCTCACTTGGTTCGCAGCATAAGTCCGGCGCAGCACGTCGAAGAGCGCCACCTCGCCGAGCACTCGACCGTCGGTCCCGACGATGTTCTGGCGGTAGGTGACGACGAGCGGCGTCCCGTCCTCAAGGTGAGTTGGCGACTCTTCGTCGGTCTGCAGCTGGACCGCTCCGCGAACCAGGCTCAGCGGCGTCCCCGATGCACGGAGTGCGCCCGATGCGAGCCACACGCGCCCGGCTGGCGCACGGGACGCCGCGACGAGCGTGACCAAGAGCGCCTCGACGCTGCGCTCAGCGGCGAGCGATGACAGGACGCCGGGGTTTTGTCTGTCAGACAATGGGTTTCCGTGCAGATGTTTCCGAGGCCGTGCCGACGAGCGCTGTTCACGGCACGACTCTAGCGGCCGTCGCGCTCAACGACAACCCGCGCACCGAGGCGCTCATGAGAAGTCCGTTCGGGAGTTTATGTAGGATTCGCGCGCCGGGCAATCACTCTGACGCGAGGACGTCGGCGCCCAGCGCCGCGCCGAGGTCCGCGAGGCGGCCCATCACGAGAACACGCTCGCCCGCT
>Ga0209598_10000309_pt1 | contig 38978 bp, 28 predicted proteins | sample M_140807_EF_Meta_FD_187317 | JGI IMG/M metagenome (GOLD analysis project Ga0209598, IMG submission 187317) | Freshwater microbial communities from Lake Montjoie, Canada to study carbon cycling - M_140807_EF_MetaG (SPAdes) (version 2) | ecosystem: Environmental > Aquatic > Freshwater > Lake...
TCCTCTCCACGAACGTGGCCGAGACATCCCTGACGATTCCGGGCGTGACCGCCGTCGTCGACTCGGGCGTCGCCCGGCAGCAGCGGGTCGCGGCGGCGACCGGCCTGCCGCGTCTGGAGCTGATCCCGATCTCGAAGGCCTCGGCCGACCAGCGGGCGGGACGTGCCGGGCGAACCGGCCCCGGCGTCTGCTGGCGGCTCTGGGACGAGCAGTCGCACCATCAGCGTCCGCCGGCCGACCTGCCGGAGGTGCTCCGGGGCGACCTGGCGGGCCCCCTTTTACAGCTGCTTGCGATCGGTGAGCAGCAAGACTTTCCCTGGCTCGATCCGCCGACAGCCGAGGCCCTCGGCCATGCCCGCGGCCTGCTCGCCCACCTCGGCGCGATCGGCCGGGCGGACAACCCATCCGAAGGATTCGCATCGGGAGAGGCTGAACCGACTGCCGAGTCGACGCCGGCGAGGGTCACGCCCCTGGGCCGGGAACTGGTTCGGCTCCCCGCCCATCCGCGTCTGGCCAGGCTGCTCCTCGTCGGAGCGGAGCAGGGGGTGCTCCGCGAGGCATCGATCGCAGCCGCGCTGCTCTCCGAGCGGGATCCGTTCCGCGCCGCAGGGCATGCCCGCGGCGGCCCGCGGGATCGTCTGATCGTGCGGACTCGATCGGACGTGGTTGACCGGGTCTTCGCCCTGCAGGCCTTTCATGCGGGGATGTCGATCGATGACGGCGATCTCGAGGTCCATCCCGGCGGAGCCCGGACCGTGCTCCGCACCGCCGAGCAGCTCTACCGGCTGGTCGATGTTCCGCTGGCCGAACGGGCCGCTGATCCGGCGATGGCGCTCCTGCGGGCGCTTTTCGAGGCCTTTCCCGACCGGCTCGCCAGGCTCCGGCCCGGCACGCAGGACCGGGCGACGATGGTCGGCGGCCGCGGCCTGCGGCTCGACGGCGGATCACGGGTCAGGCAGGAGCCCTTTTTCCTGGCGATCGATCTCGATGACGCGGGCGGCGAGGCCCGGGTGCGGCAGGCCTCGGCGATCGAGCCTGAATGGCTGGAGTCGGGGCCGCTCGCCGATGCCAACCGCCGGATCGACGACGAGCTTGTGTTTCATCCTTCTCGGCGGCAGGTGGAGGCCCGGCGGCGGACTTCTTGGATCGATCTGGTGATCGACGAGGCCCCGATTCCGATCGTCGACCGGGCGGCCGCAGCGGCGGTTCTCGCGGCCGAGGCCAGATCTCGGCTCGCCAGGGTGCTGCCGGCCGAGACGACCACCGCCGGGGCTTTTCTGGCTCGGGCCCGCTGGCTTGCCACCACAGCCCCCGATCTCGGTCTGCCGCCGCTCGACGACGTCATGATCTCGGCGCTGCTCGACGATGTCTGTCTGGGGCTGCGGTCGCTCGACGAGATCCCGGCCGCCGACTGGCTCTCGCGACTGCAGGCGGCCGTGGGCTACGACCGGCTGGCCGACATCGACCGCCTCGCCCCGGCGGAGTTCGAACTCCAGAGCGGCAGGCGGCACAGGATCGCCTACGAACAAGGCAAGCCGCCGATCCTCGCCGTCAGGATCCAGGAATTGTTCGGGATCCCGGAGACGCCCCGAATCGCGGGCGGACGGACTCCGCTCCTGCTCCATCTCCTCGGCCCCAACCACCGGCCGCAGCAGGTCACCGACGATCTCGCCAGCTTCTGGAAGAACACCTATCCGACCGTGAAGAAGGAACTCCGTCGACGGTACCCGAAGCACGCCTGGCCCGACGATCCCCTGGCGGCCCGAGGGAGCCGCTCGGGACTCTCACGCGACACGACCTGAACGGGGCCCCCCCGTCAGGAGGTCGCCCAAGGGCCGGCGGGCTCTGGTTGTGCGGAGCGTTCCGCAGACTCCTCGCATGCGGCTCGCATGGATCGTGTGTCGTGCGCGGTCAGGCAACCTCTGCTGTCGATTCATGATCGGCTCATGGCCGATCACTTCTCTGCCCTCAAGCAGCCGCGCGGGCGAGTGTTCTCGCGGTCCCACCTCGGTAGTCCCTCAAACGATCGCCGGCAACGGCAGGAGTCTCATCATGATCCGGTTCGCTTTCTTCGTGGCAATTGTCTCCAGCATCGTCATGGCCTCGACCGCGAGTGCCGCCCAGAACACCGCCGCCCGCCAGTCGGCCCAGGCCACCCGCAAGGGTCCGGTCGCCAAGCTGATCGAGCTCGAGCGTCGCAAGAACGAATGGCTCCGCCAGCAGCTCGGGCGATGATGCCCGCTTCCCGGGAGTGGCTCGCCGGCCTGCGGGATCGCGTCGACAGCGTGCGACGCGCCGCAGCACCGGCGGGCCACGCCGGGAGCCCGGCCGCCCTTGCGGCCGAACGGATGATCCTCGCCGCCCATCTGCGGACCTGGCTCGAAAACGAGCTGCCGACGCTGCTCGCCGAGCGTCCAGACCCGGCTGCTCCCGCGATTGCCATCACCACCACGCCGCTCGGCGTCGAGGTCGTGGAGTCGATGCTCGCAGCCGGAGGACCGGCCATCGAAGGGCGTCGTGTCAGGGCAGGGGATCTTGATCCACGCGATGAACCGCTGATGCGGAGCCTTCGCGACCGGGTCGCCGCGGTCACGGAGGCCGAGTACCGCGGCTGGACGATGGGGCATCCCGACCTCGACCACCTGCTCCATGTCAATCACTGGAGCTGGGTGAAGACCAGGGTGCCGCAGGTTCGCTGGCCCGAGTTTGCAGCCTTTCCGCTCGGCCCGGGCGAGCAGTACTGGCTCCATCGGACGGGCACCGCCGGCTGCGGTGCCGAGCGAAGGCACTGCCACCTCTGGAAGTTCACCGGCAGTTCGGCCGTGATGCTCAGGCCGTTCATCGTGGAGGGGGTGAGGGGCATGTAGGCCGGGATCGCGGCTGCCGATACACTTCGCGGACACCTCCAAGACCCACGCGAGAGCCGCCATGCGATCGAAGAACCCCGTTGCGAGCCCCGATTTCCTGCTCACCACGAGGGCCGCCCACGATCTCTACGAGATCGCGGCCGGGGAGCCGATCTACGACTATCACTGCCACCTGTCGCCGCAGGAGATCGCCGAGAACAAACGCTGGGCGAACCTGGCCGATCTCTGGCTCGGCGGTGACCACTACAAGTGGCGGGCGCTGCGGGCCAACGGCGTGCCCGAGAGCCATGTCACCGGCTCGGCCGCGGCCTACGACAAGTTTCTGGCCTTCGCCCGCACCATGCCGCGGCTGCTGCGAAACCCGCTCTGGCACTGGACGCACCTCGAGCTCAGCCGCGTGTTCGGCATCGACGACGTGCTCGACGAATCGACCGCGCCGCGGATCTGGGCCGAGGCCAACGAGAAGCTGCAGTCGATCTCGGCCCACTCCCTGCTCGGGCAGTTTCGCGTCAATCTGATCGGCACCACCGACGACCCCTGCGACGACCTCGCCTTCCATCGCTCGATCCGGGAGAGCGGTCTGGCCACCAGCGTCTATCCCTCCTTCCGGCCCGACAAGGCGCTCGCCGCCGACCGCCCCGAGGTGCTCCGGGAATGGACCTCACGACTGCAGTCCGCCAGCGGTGTCGACTGCTCCAGCTTCGACGGCCTGCTCGCCGCCCTCGATCAGCGGCACGCCTTCTTCCATGCCCAGGGAAGCCGGATCTCAGACCACGGCCTGACGCAGGCCTACGGCCGGGGCGGCACCCAGTCGGAGGCTGCCGCCGTCTATCAGAAGGCGATCCGGGGCGAGGCCGTCGAGCCTGCGGCGCTGGAGGCGTATCGCGGGTTCCTGATGGTCTACTTCGGCGAGCTCGACGCCAGGCGGGGCTGGGTGAAGCAGCTGCACGTCGGGGCGCTGCGAAACGTCAACTCGCGGGCCTTTCGCGAACTCGGTCCCGACACCGGCTACGACACGATCGGCGACTGGCCGCAGACCGAGCGGCTGGCCGCCTATCTCGACGAGCTCGAGAGCCGGGGCAGCCTGCCCCGGATGGTCCTCTACAACCTCAATCCCGGCGACAACTACGCCCTGGCCGCCCTCTGCGGAAACTTCCAGGGAGACGGCGTTCGCGGCAAGATCCAGTTCGGCAGCGGCTGGTGGTTCCTCGACCAGCTGGAGGGGATGGGCTGGCAGATCAACGCCCTGTCCCAGATCGGCCTGCTCTCCAATTTCGTCGGAATGCTGACCGACTCGCGGAGTTTTCTCTCCTATCCGCGGCACGAATACTTCCGGCGGCTGCTCTGCCGGATCCTCGGCGCGGAGATCGAACAGGGCATGCTGCCCGACGACATGCCGCTGGTCGCCGGAATGGTCCGCGACATCTGCTACCGCAACGCCGAGGCCTTTTTCGGGATGGCGGCGGGCTCCCGTTAAAATGGCGACGCCGGCTCGGCGATTGCCGAAATCTCCGGGCTCGGCTAGGTTTCGCGTTTCACCCTTCGGAAGGATCCCAGATGAAGCCCCGCATCCTCGTCAGCACCACCTCCTTCCAGGACACGCCCGGCGACCACCATGCGAGGCTCGCCTCGACCGGCTGGGAGATCCTGACGGCCCGCGGCCCGCTCTCCGAGGCCGATACGCTGGCCCAGGTGGGGGAGATCGACGGCTACATCTGTGGTGACGATTGCATCACGAGAGCCGTGCTCGAAAAGGCCCGGCCGCGGCTCAAGGTGCTCTCCAAATACGGCATCGGTGTCGACAAGATCGACGTAGCCTCCTGCACCGAGTTCGGTATCCCGCTCCTGTTCACGCCGGGCGTGAATCACACCACCGTCGCCGAGCACACGTTCCTGCTCTTGCTCGCCCTCGAAAAGAACTTCCTTTTTCATACGGATTCGACCCGCTCGGGCGGCTGGAAGCGGCAGACGGGGCACGAGCTGCTCGACAAGACGATCGGCATCGTCGGCATGGGGCGGATCGGCAAGGAGGTGGCCCTCCGGGCCAAGGCCTTCGGGATGAAGCCGATCGGCTACGACGTCTACTGGGACGAGGCCTTCGCCTCGGCCAACGGCATTCCCCGTCTGTCCACGATCGACGAGGTGTTTGCCGCGTCCGATTACATCTCGCTGCACACGAACCTGACGCCCGAGACCCGCGACCTGATCCGGGCCGATTCGATCGCCAGGATGAAGCCGGGCGTGATCATCCTGAATTGCGCCCGGGGCGAGATCGTCAACACCGCCGACATGGCGGCCGCCCTCAAATCGGGCCGGGTCCGCGGCTACGGCACCGATGTGCTCGACGAGGAGCCGCCGCCCGCCGATCATCCGCTCACGAAGCTGCCGAACTGCATCGTCACGCCCCACATCGGCTCCCGCACCCACGAGAGCGTCCAGCGGCAGGCTCTTGCCGCGGTCACGAACCTGATCAACGCCATGCGGGGCGAAAAGCCGCTCGCGCAGGTGAACCCCGAGGTCCCGATCACGAAAGTCGTCTGACACCAATGGCCGAAACCTTTCATGTCGTGCCCGTTGCCACCCACGAGGCGATCGTTCGCGGGGCCTACGTCAAGCGGGGCTTCGACGCAGCCGAGGCGGAGCACGCCGCCAGGCTCGCCACCGCCGCCACGCGGCACGGCATCCGCACCCACAATGCGATCAAGGCGCTGCACCTCGACGAGCTTTTCGGTTCCAAGGCTGGCGGCTGCACGCCCAGGGCCGCGATCAAGAAGCTGCCCACGCGGTTCAAGGCCGCCGAGATCTGGGATGGCAATAAAAAGCTCGGCCAGGCCGTGGCCTGGGAGGCGATCGACACCTGCATGAAGCTCGCCGACACCTACGGCACGGGCACCGTCTCGATCGACAACGCCTTCCATTACCTCTGGGGCGGCGGTTATGTGATGGAGGCCGCAAAGAAGGGTTACATCGCCTACACCAACTGCACCGCCTCGCTGGCGGAGGTGGTGCCGTTCAAGGGCAGGTTCCCCACGCTCGGCACGAATCCGCATTCCTGGGGTTTTCCCACGACCGAGGCCCTCGGCTTCCCGATCGTGATCGACTGGGCGACGAGCGTGATCGCCATGGGCCGCGTGCAGCAGCTCAAGCGCGAAGGCAAGCAACTGCCGCCGAACGCCGCGGTGGACAAGGACGGCAACCCGACCACCGATCCCGACAAGGCCGTATCGCTGATCCCGTTCGGCGACCACAAGGGCTACGGGCTCTCGCTGATCAACGAGATCGTGGCCGCGTTCATCGGCGGGTCGCTCCCCACGATCCGCAGCCGGGCCGCCGTGCCGGGTGAGAAGCAGAACTGCGCCTTCTTCTTCCAGGTGATCCACCCCGACGCGATCTCGAGCGGCGTGTTCGCCGAGGGCCGCACGCAAGCCGGGAACGTGAAGGCCGTGCTCGCCGACATCCTCGGCCACGGCAACGAAACCTGCATGCTGCCCGGCCAGATCGAGGCCGAGGCGGCCGCCCGCAGCGAAAAGGCCGGCGGACTGTTGTTTTCGAAGGCCGAAGTGGAAGCCCTCAACGAAATCGCCCACGAGGCGGGACTGGCGCCGCTCGACGCGGCTGCGCTTCCCACCGTCTGATCCACGTTTTCTCTGAAAGGATGTTCGATGTCCCTTCCGCTCAAGACCAAGGAATCCTGCACGTTCGATGAAGTCTCGCTCGGCGAGATCATGCTCCGCCTCGATCCGGGCGAGGGGCGGATCCGCACGGCCCGCGAGTTCAAGGCCTGGGAGGGTGGCGGCGAATACAACGTGGCCCGGGGCCTGCGGAAGTGTTTCGGATTGAAGACCGCGGTCGTTTCGGCCTTCGTGGACAACGAGGTGGGCCACCTGATCGAGGACTTCATCATGCAGGGGGGGGTCAACACCGACTTCCTGCTCTGGCGGCCCGACGACGGGATCGGCCGCAGCGTCCGCAACGGGCTCAACTTCACCGAGCGGGGCTTCGGCATCCGCGGAGCCGTGGGTGTGCCCGATCGGGGCAACACCGCCGCCAGCCAGCTGAAGCCGGGAGATATCGATTGGGAGCATCTCTTCGGGAAACTCGGCGTCCGCTGGTTCCACACCGGCGGCATCTTCGCCGCCCTCTCCGAGACGACGGCCGCGCTGACGATCGAGGCCGTGAAGGCGGCCAAGAAGCACGGCACGATCGTGTCGTATGACCTCAACTACCGGCCCAGCCTCTGGAAGAGCATCGGCGGCCAGGCGAAGGCCCGCGAGGTGAACCGCGAGATCGCGAGGCACGTGGACGTGATGATCGGCAACGAGGAGGACTTCACCGCCTCGCTCGGCTTCGAGGTCGAGGGGGTCGATCACAACATCTCGGCGATCGAGACCGACGCCTTCAAGAAGATGATCGAGAAGGCCGTCAAGGAGTATCCGAACTTCAAGGTCGCGGCCACGACGCTCCGCCGCGTGATCACGGCCACGAAGAACGACTGGTCCGCGATCCTCTGGCATGACGGGAAGTTTTACGAGAGCCGGAAGTATCCCGAACTCGAGATCCTCGACCGCGTGGGGGGCGGTGACAGTTTCGCCAGCGGCCTGGCCTTCGGCTTCCTGGAATTCAACTGCCCTCAGAAAGCCGTGGAATACGGCGCCGCCCACGGCGCCCTCGCCAGCACCACGCCCGGCGACACCTCGATGGCCACGCGTGCCGAGGTCGAGAAGCAGATCAAGGGCGGCGGTGCCCGGGTCGTTCGTTGACCCAAGGCGGCCTCGATGGCCGCCGCCTGTCCGGGCTCGGAAAGCGTCTCCGCCAACGCCAGCAAACCGCCGCATCAGGCTTGTGCTACGCGGTCCGGCAACCGCCCCCGGATACCTGGGCGGCTCTCCGACCTGCCGAATCCGAGTGGCCTCGTCAGGAGGCAGCCACGGTGGCGGTCCGTTTTCGGCGAGTGAACATCTCTCGCATCAGACGGCTCACTTGGGCGCTGAGCGTCTCGACGGCAGCCTCCGTGGCGGCCAGCCCTGCGCTGCGCTTCGCCTGATCAAGCCCGACGGTCCGTTCCGCCACCGCCCGCGAGAGAACGTCGGCCACATCGGGCCGACGTTCGATCAGCCGGGCCACCGTATCTCGCGAGAGTTCATAGATGACAGCGGGAGTCGCTGATCGCACGGTGGCTCGCCGCAGTTCGCCGGTCAGCAGCGACATCTCGCCAAAAAAGTCGCCGGCTCCCATCGTGGCCACCCGGAGGGGTGAAGAAGCCGTTTCCGTCGTCACGAGAACATCGAGTGCCCCTTCGGCGATGACATAGAGCGTGTCGCCCGTATCACCCTGATGGACGACCGTCTCCTCTCGGGGGAGCAGCCTCCGACGCAGGTCGGCGGCCAGTTGGGTGCGATCCTCGGCTGTGAGACCAGCGAACAGGTGGATGCTCGCCAGCAGATCCTCGCGGCTCTCCAACGCAGAGTCGGCACCGCGACGCTCTGGGATACGGTCGTAGAAGATTTCCGTCTTTTTGATCGCAGGGGCCAAACCGGCCACGGCGAGATCGTGAAGTGCCCGGGAGAGCACGGCATCTCGGGCCGACGTCGGCGAAAGCGGACTCCACGGCTTGATCCAATAGCGAATCAGGTATTCAACGCCTCGTTCGGAGGTGCTGCTGACCAGCACCGCGGGCTCCTTCTCCGCGAGAAAGCCCGGCGTTGCCGCCAACGACCGTGCAGCGCCCAGCAGGATGCGTTTGGCACGGTCGCATGGCACCGAGGGGTCGAGATCAATGGGGCACTCGTACCGCGTGGCCACCGACGGCCTGGAGAAGTTGGTGACCAGATCTTCGGCCAGCAGTGTGTTGGGAATAATCAGCAGATTTCCCTCCTCTGTTTCGAGCTGGGTCGAACGCCAGCCGATTTCACGAACCTTTCCCAGAAGGGGTCGGACGGCTGATCCTCTGGGCGTGAGCAGGACCCAATCCTCGATTGCGACATTCCCGTCGAGATTCACCGCCAGTCCGGTGAAGAGATCCGAAAAGATTCCACGCACCGCCAAGCCCAGCACCACACCCCCGGCACCAAGCGCCGTGAGAAACGCCGCCACATCGTGTCCATAGATGAACCCCACCACCAGCGACATGGCAACGAGATAGACCACCACGCTGACCATCGTCTTGAGGATCGCCGGCACCTTGCCCCCGAGGGCCCGGGCCACCAGCCTGTCCCAGATCAGGATGCCAATCCCGCGGTTGACTAGATAGGCCGCTGCGAATGACGTCAGCGTCCAAAGCAGCTTCGTCAGCCAACTCCCCGAAACGTGATCATCAGGGGCCAGGGTTGGCAGGAGCAGCAGGGCAATCTGGCTGCCCACAAGGGCTGCCGCACAGGTGATACCCGCAAGCCCAAGAGAAGCTGTGTTCAAGGAGATGCTCCTCTCAAAATGACACCGCGGACGAAATGTTTCTGAAGCAGTTTCGCTTCGAAGTTGTCGCCAACGTGCGTTACGTTTTGATGAGGAACCCTCCCGCGGTCGCCTGGAGTGCGGTGACAAACTGGCGAAAAAGCCGCTCTGAAAGGAAGGACGCTACCGAAGGATGACCCGCCCATCGGCGGCCACTGCGGCTCGCACGGCGCCAAGTTGCCAGTTTTCAAGTCCGATTTCGGCCCGCTGCCGCTGGACGCTCTCGGCGGTGCCCGGGTCGTGCGCTGAGAAGCCGCATCCTGGAAGGTTGCCGGCCGGCGTGTCAGTCGCGGGAGATGGGCTCGCTCGCGGCGGATTCGAGGCCGGCCGTGTTGACCGCGATGATTCGGTAGCGGTGCCGCCCGTCGGCCCGGGCGGTGTCATCGATGAACCGGAAGGGGACGAGCGGAAAGACGGGCGTGTCGCTGTATTGCAGCCCCTGAAAGACGCCGCGGCCGAACGGGTTTTTGCCCGCAACGGGGTTTGCCGCGAGCCGCTCGCCGTCGCGTTCGATGATGAAGCCGGCGAGGCCGCTTTCGAGATCGGCGCTGGCCTCCCAGGTCAGTTCCCTGCCTGAGAGATACAGGTTCGTGGGGGGCGGCGGCGGGGAATCGTCGGCCACGGCCGTGTCCGCGACGTACTGCGACCACTTCCTCGCGAGCGCCTCGTCGGGGAGCCAGCCGGAGGCGAGCGGATCGGACTGCTGCGTCGCCGCGGGCACCGCCTTACCCCCTTCGATCGGCCCGAGCCAGGCACTGGCAACCGGCATCCGCACGAGCGACGTGCCACCGGGCTGCGGAAGCCGCGCGGAGAGGCATGCGTCGAGCCAGGGGATCGCGAGGTAACGCTGGTTGCCGCATTCGTGGGCCGTCTTCGGATCGATCGCGACCCCCACGAGGCCGCCCCGCGAGCGGATGGTCGCGAAAAACTTCTTGTTCGCCGGCCAGACGATCTTGAACCGGCCGTCGGTGACCGTGACACCCTCCTGGGTGCCTGGGTTGCACATGATCGGCACCGCCAGCGCCCCATCCGGCAGCAGATGCGGCTTGATGCCGGGCCGCTTCTCGTCGGCCTCAAAAAGGGGCACGCCGGAGCGGAGCCAGGCCGCCACGACGCGGTCGGGATGGAGCAGCGTCATGCCACCGGCCCAGTGGCCGCCGCCGCTGTGCCCCCACAGCGCCCAGGGCAGGCCCGCGAGTTCCGGGTGGCCCGAGATGCGGCCCAGCTCGCCGAGCGCACGCTGGAACGCGGCATCCGAGCCGTTGCGGGGGTCGCACCACATCTGGCAGTCGGCCTTCTCGGGCTGTTCGTAGGAGGGGGCGACGAGCCCGCAGGCGTGCTTCCGGGCGAGCGCCTGCCAATGCAGGTCGAACGCGGCCGTCAGTCCCGACTTGCACGATCCCTCGCCACACCCGTGCTGATGGACGATCAGGCCGCGCAATCGCTCGATGCCGGGGGGCAGCCAGGCCGAGTAGGTCACCGGAAAGATCAGTCCACCCGGTTCCGCCGACGCCTCGTACCGCACCTGGAAGTACGGTGGGCGGGCATCAGGCCGCACGTCGTACGGGGCGGAGGGGCGGTGCGGGTCGGACGCGGCGTGGGCCACGAGAAAATCGACGACAGGCTGCGGATCCTCGAGGCCGTGGGGGTGATGTCCCTTCGACGGCTCGTGGATCACCTCGATCGTGCCACCGATCTGTCGGTAACGCCGCTCGACGACGAGGGCATTCTCCGCCGGCGGCACGACATCGTCGCGGTCGCCGACCACGTGGATCATCGCGATGCCGGCCTTCGCCAGCGGCTCGAGCGCATCCACCGGGTTTCCCTTCCAGGCGAGCGCCTGGGGTTCACCCGCAAACTTGTAGGCGGCGAGGCATGCCATCCAGTCCTTGGGGCTACCGCGTCCGGACCCCTTGCCGCCGGGCCAGCTTTTGAAGTCGCAGACCGGGTTGTCGCCGTAGATGACGCTGACGCTGCCGGGATGCTCGGCGGCGAACCGCTGGGCGTAGAGGCCGCCGCGGCTGATGCCGATCAGGGCCGCACGCTTCGCGAGGCCCCGGCGGACGAGTTCGTCGTGGAACGCCGCAAGCCCGGCCACGGCATCCGGGCAGCCAAACGTGTTTCCGACGTCGAGGAAGGCGTGGTGGAATCCCGCCTCGAGCAGCTGGGGAGCGGCACAGCGCCGCGTGAACGCATCCGGAAACATCATGCACCATGACCAGGGATTGCCAGGCAGCGGCTTCTCGGGCTCCACCACCCAGGCCTGCCGGCCCTGGAACGTGAAGTTGTGCCGCAGGTGGTCCTGCCAGCGGTCGACCGTCTCGGCTGGAAAGGCGAGATCAGCAGGCCTCGAGGGCTCGTCTCCCAAGCCAGACGATGCGATCAGGATGAGCAGGCCCGCACCGTGAAGGGCACTCCAACGAGAAGGCGGGTGCATGGGGCGTGTCCGCGTCACGCGATACCTCGATGGGATGACAGCGTCTGCCTAGCGACGCAGGTGGATCGCCTCGGCGGTCAGCTGGATCACCGGGATCGCGAGCTTGGCGTCGAAAACGCCCGTGCCGCGGACGACGACGTCGGCACCCTTGTCGAGGCCGAACAGCTTTCGGGCGTCGAGCGGGATCGGCTTGCCGTCCTCTCCCAGGAACTGCACCGCCACCATCGGGGCGTTGGCGTTTTTCTTCTTGCAGAACGGGCAGTCGTCGGCGACATGGCCGGGCTTGTTGGCATGGTCGTCGGCCGGGATCTCGACGAGCACGAAGGATGCCTTGCCATCGAGAAAGGGCTCCATGCCCCGGGCGCCGATCCGGCCGGCCACCACGACCGGCTTGGGCGTGGCGTCGAGCTGCTGTTTGGCGGCCGTTGGCGTGATCGCTCCGGCAGGCTCCTGGGCCACGACCAGTCGGGCCCGCAGGGCGGCCGGATCGAGGTCGAGGGCGAATGCCGGCACGGCGGACGGGACGGCCGTCAGGACGGCAAACAACGCACAGAGGGGGGCGAGTGTGGGGCGGAGCATGGGGCTGATTCCTCTAGAGGCCTTTTGCAAGATCCTTGAGCGTGCCGATCGCGGTCTCGATCTTGGGCTCGTGGTCGGCATAGTCGATCTTCTGCTTCGCCTCATCCGTGGCGTGCAGGGCGGTGTCGATCGTGTCGAAGCAGTCGAACAGGCCGTCGAGCGCGGCCGAGGCCGACTTCTTCGCATCGTCGGCCAGCGAAGAGCCTGCAACCAGGCCCCGCAGGTGCTCGATCAGATGACCGGCCATGTGCACCTTCTCGTCGGCGTCGTCCCGATGGCCGCCGGCGAGCATGTCCTCGACGTCCCCGCAGAGGGTTTCCATCTCCTCGACCGCCTCGGGCAGCGTTTTTGGGAGCTGTTCGTCGGCGTGATCGTGGTCATGGTCGTGACCATGGTCGTGGTTCTCGGCCGCCACCTTCACGTCTGACGCGGTGGCCGTCGGGGCGGTGGCCGCGGGCCGGGCTGCGACGGGAGCCGACGGCTCGGCACAGCCGCAGACGGCCAGCATTCCAACCAGGATTCCGAGCCCGAGTGTCCGCTGCATGTCGATTTCTCCAGCGCACCGTTTCGGGGCGAACGAGGCTCCCGGAACGAGTCCGCAATCCATGTCTGAATCCATGTCTGAAACGAGAGACTACCCGTCAGAACGACTGCAGGGCAATCCGGCGGGGCTCGGCGTCGGCCACGAGACAGACCAGCGACCGCTCCGGCAGTTCGATCGGCTCGCTCGGGTCGAGGTGCGGACCGCAGCCGCTCTCGAAGACGTCCTCCGGCGGGGCCTGACCGGTGTGGATGAACAGCCGCCAGTCGAGATCGCGGATCGGGATCGGCCGCGGAAACTGGAACAGTCGCGGCAGCGAGCCGGCGTTGCTGAAGATCAGGACATGCCGGGGCGTCCCCTCGATGCTCTCCTCACCCGCCAGCCGGACCCGGATGGGGGCCCCGAAGAAGCAGGTGAGGCTCGCGTCGGCGGCATACCAGTCGACGTGGGCACCGTCCGGCGAGAACCACTCGACGTCCGGCAGCGAGCCATCGACGGCCGTGCCCCCCTCGAGGAATGTCCGCCGCCGAAGCGTGGGATTGGAGATCCGGAAGCGGACGATCTCGCTCACGAACCGCACCAGATCGGCGTTGTCTTCGACCAGGCTCCAGTCGAACCAGGAGACTTCGTTGTCCTGGCAGTAGGCGTTGTTGTTGCCCTGCTGGGTGCGGCGGCACTCGTCACCCGCGAGCAGCATCGGCACTCCCTGGCTGAAGAGCAGCGTGGCCAGCATGTTGCGGATCTGCCGGGCCCGCATCGACTCGATGTCGGGTCGCTTCGAGGGGCCCTCATGGCCGTAGTTCTCGGAGAAGTTGTTGTTGTCGCCGTCCCGGTTGCCCTCGCCATTGGCCTCGTTGTGCTTCTCCCGGTAGCTGACGAGATCATTGAGTGTGAAGCCGTCGTGGGAAGTGACGAAATTGATGCTGTGGTAGGGCTGGCGGCCGTCGTCTCCGTAGAGGTCGCTCGAACCGGCCAGCCGGGTGGCGAGATGGCCCGTCTGGGCGTAGTCGCCCCGCCAGTAGCGGCGGACGTCGTCCCGATAGCGGCCGTTCCACTCGGCCCAGCGCAGGCTCGCGAACGAACCCACCTGATAGGCGCCGGCCGCATCCCAGGCCTCGGCGATGATCTTCGTGTCGGCGAGCATCGGATCCTCGGTGATCAGCTCGACGATCGGCGGATTGGGGAGGATGTCGCCATTGCGGTCGCGGCTGAGGATGCTCGCCAGATCGAAGCGGAAGCCGTCGATGTGGTAGTTGTGGACCCAGTGCCGCAGGCAGAGAAAGATCAGCTCGCGGACGATCGGATGATTGCCGTTGATCGTGTTGCCGCAGCCGGTGTAGTTGCGGTAGTAGCTGCCGCCGTCGCCGAGCATGTAGTAGACCCGGTTCTCCAGCCCCTTGAAGGAGAAGGTCGGCCCGAGGTGGTTGCCCTCGGCGGTGTGGTTGAAGACCACGTCGAGGATCACCTCGATGTCGGCGGCATGGAGGGCTCGCACCATCTCCTTGAACTCGCGCACCTGGCAGCCCGGCTCCGACCCGGCCGCATAGCCGCGGTGCGGGGCGAAGAAGGCCATCGGGTCGTAGCCCCAGTAATTTCCCCGAGCCGGCCTGTCGCCGTTGGGAAGTTCGGTCGGGAATTCATGGAGCGGCATCAGTTCGACCGCCGTCACCCCCAGTGACTTGAGGTAGGGGATCTTCTCGATCACTCCGAGGTAGGTGCCCGGATGCTTCACGCCGCTCGAGGGGCTGGCCGTGAAGCCGCGGACGTGCATCTCGTAGATCACGGTGTCGGCCAGGCCGCGGCGGAGATGGCGGTCGCCCTGCCAGTCGAACGAGTCGTCGACAACCACGCACTTCGGCGGCCGGACGATGCCGTCGCCGCCGGGCAGATACCTTCCCGCAAGCGCCCGGGCGTAGGGATCGATGAGCCGGGCCTGACCGTCGAACCGCTGGCCGCGGTCGGGATCGAACGGCCCGTCGGCCTGGAAGTGGTAGAGCTGCCCCGGTGCCAGCTTCGGAACGAAGATGCTCCAGATATCGCCCCAGCGGTCCTTGGTGGCGTCGAGGGCGATCACCTCGGAGGGCTCGGGGTCGTCGACTGCGTCGTAGAGCAGCACCCGCATCGCGGTCGCCGACCGGCTGTAGACCACGAACTGCACCCCCTTGTCGCGCAGGACCGCCCCGTAGGGCAGCGAGTGCGTGAACTGCAGCGGGGGCAGGGCCTGCTGGGCATGGGCCCGCTTCGCCTGGGCTTTCGGTCGGCGGGAGGGAGGCATCGCCAGAGCATACCAGCGGGCCGCCGTGGACACGAAGCCGCATCGCATCAGACACCGCGGCCGCGGGCTTGCAGCACAGGGCTTGCGACCGTGGGCCGCGGGGCGATGATACGTCGGTGAGCGGAGCCACCTATTCAAGCGCCGGAGTCGACCTCGCACTCTACCGCGAGGGCATGGCACGTCTGCCCGTGCACATGCGCCGCACCCAGTGTCCGCGGGTGATGAGCCCCGAGGGGGGCTTCGCCGCACTCTTCCAGCTCGACTTCAAGGGGCTGTTTCGTCGCGGCTACGAGGATCCGCTGCTCGTCTCCTGCACCGACGGCGTCGGCACCAAGCTCAAGGTGGCTGTGGCGGCCGGCATCCACCATACGGTCGGCATCGACCTCGTGGCGATGAGCGTCAACGACGCGCTCTGCACCGGCGCCGAGCCGCTCTTCTTCCTCGACTACGTGGCGATGTCGAAGGACGACCCGGGCCTGCTCGAGCAGATCGTCCGCGGGATCGCCGACGCCTGCGTGGAATGCGAGTGCGCGCTGGTCGGCGGCGAGACGGCGATCCTTCCCGACATGTACCAGGGGGGCGACTACGACCTCGCCGGATTCTGCGTCGGCGTGGTCGAGCGGAAGCGACTCGTGGACGGGAGCCAGATCCAGCCCGGCGACCTGGCGATCGGCATCGCCTCGAGCGGCTTCCACTCCAATGGCTACAGCCTCGTCCGCAAGGCCGTTTTCGAGATCGGCGGACTCGCCGGCGATGATCGTGTCGCCGAACTCGGCCGACGCACGGTGAACGACCTGCTCCTCGAGCCGACCCGGCTCTACGCCCGGCCCGTCAAGGCCGTGCTGCGACACTACCGTGTGAAGCAGGTGGTGCATGGGATCGCCCACATCACCGGCGGAGGGCTCGCCGAGAACCTCGGCCGGATCGTGCCGAACTGCGTTCAGATTCGGGTCGACCGCGGCTCCTGGAAGGTGCCCGGGGTGTTTCCCTGGGTGCAACGCCTGGGCACCATCGCCGCCGACGAGATGGACCGGGTCTTCAACATGGGGATCGGCATGGTGCTGGTCGTCTCGCCACACTTCGCCGACAGCATCCAGAAACAGCTCGCCGACCTCGGCTACGAAAACTGGCGGATCGGAACGGCCCATGCGGGCCGACCCGACGACGAGCGGGTCGTGATTTCAGAGGCCGGTTTTTCGGGCCGGTAGGTCTTCTCTGCCCGAAGTGGGACAGGCTTCAGCCTGTCATGCCCTGCCCGAAGTGGGACAGGCTTCAGCCTGTCATGCCTTTGAGTACCGGTGTCTTGCGTGGGTCGGGGTTGCCCACGCCCCGAGAGCCGGACGTTCGCTGCGGCCATCCTGGACTTCGCTCTCTCGGAGGCGTCTGCGCTTCGCCATCCTGGGTGCGCTTGCCGCCTACGCCGGCTCTCGGGGCATGGGCAACCCCTCCTGATCCGTATGGTTGTGGGTCGGAATGGTTGCGTGACGGGGGGAGGTGAGGGGCTGCCCCGAGCCGGATTGGGCGAGTCCGGGCGGGGCATCGAGGCACCCGCCTGGAGACCAGTGCCACTTCAGGGCAGGGCGGCTGCACGGAGGTCGGTGATCGTGGGTCGGGAAGGGCCGGCGGTGCGGATCGCCTCGAGCACCTGCGACTCTGTGATCAGATCGCGGAGCACGATCGGTTCGCGGGGCGGCTGGTTCGGCGGTCCGGCGGGGAAGACCGCCAGCACCGGGATCGAACGGCTCTGCAGCGTTTCCAGCATGGACTTGATCTCGGGCGACTCCTCGGTCCAGTCGGCGAGCAGGGGCACGATCCGGTTTGACTCGATCGCGGCCTTCACTCGGGAGGTCTCGATCGCGGTGGCCAGATTCAGCTTGCAGGTCATGCACCAGTCGGCAGAAAAGTCGACGAGCACCGTGGCCCCACGGCTGCGGAGTTCCGCAAGCCGGGCCCGCGAGAACGGCTCCCAGGGAAGGATCGAGGGCACCGGCCCGAGGAAGGCGAACGCCAGGCTGCCGACCACCGCGGCGATCGAGGCGGCCTGCACCCAGCGGCCGAAGCCCGCCGACCCGGCCGACGCCTCCTGGGCCCTGCCGACCCACCAGCAGGCGGCCCAGATGCCGATGAGCAGGGCGAACGTCGGGACGAAATAGTCGTGGTCGAGAAACGTGAACAGGAAGACGACGGTGCCGAGCATCACGAACCCGAGCACCTCCTTGAGCGTCTCCATCCAGGCGCCAGGCTTGGGCAGAAATTTCACCAATCCCGGAAACATCCCGACCAGCAGGTAGGGAAGCGACATGCCCGTGGCGATCGCCCCGAAGACCGCATAGGTCACGAGCGTCGGCTGCGAGAGCGTGAATCCGAACACCGGCCCGAGGAACGGTCCGCTGCAGGGGGTCGCAAGCACCGTGCTGAGGACGCCCTTGAGGAAGGCCCCCATCGGCCCCTCCTTCGACTGCACATGGCCGGCCCGCTCGCCGATGAACCCAGGAATCGGCAGCTCCCAGACGCCAAGAAACGAGAGCGCGAAGGCGAACACGACCGCCGCCATCGTGACATTGAACCGGGTCGAGGTGAACTGTTCGCCCCAGGCGAGGTTTTCGCTGCCGAGGCCGATGTTCGCCGCCACGCTCGCCGTGGCGAGCACGAAGAACACGGCGAACAGCCCGGCGCAGTACCAGAGGTTGGTCTCGAAGACCTCCTGCCGGGCCCGCCCCGACTGCTGGGCGAACGACATCAGTTTCAGCCCCAGCACGGGGAGCACGCAGGGCATCAGGTTGAGGATCAGACCACCCGCGAGGCCCATCAGGAGGGCCATCGGCAGGGAGATCGACGAGGGCTGGGTGGCCGGCGCCATGGCGGCGACGGCCTCGGGTGGCATCTGCGAGATGCTCGCGGATCTGGTCGGAACCAGGCCCGCGGCACCAGCCGGTGGATCGATCGCTGCGGGGGCCTTTGCGGCCTCCGCATATCGGGCGGCCGCAAACGAGATCCTCCCGCTGGCGGGGTCGTCGTCCGTGGGAAGTTTCACCGTAAGCCGCGTCGCTCCGGGCGGGTCGCAGGTCGAATCGCTGCAGGTCTGATAGCCGACGATCAGATCGATCGAGCGGTCAGCAGATTCTTCCGCCCGCGGCTCGAGCAGAACCTCGACGGCAACGGGGCCATCGACAGCGGCCGAGGCCGCGAGTTCGCCGGTGGTCGATGCCGTCGCCTCGAGGGTCGTGAGACGGGTCGCGCGGACGGTATCGCTCTCGGGCAGCGAGACGATCGTGGGCTTGCCCTGGCCGACCCCGGACTCGGGGGTCGAACCGGGAGCATAGACGTGCCAGTCGGGCTCGGGACGAATCCGCAGCAGGAGCGGCCAGACCCGGCCGGCCGACGAGGGACGCGAGGGACCGAACGAGGCCTCGATCTTCAGATGACCCGACGCAGAGGCCTGCGACGCCGGCGGAAGGGGAGCCAATCCACTCGAACCCGGCTGCGTCGAACCAGCCGCCGAGGAGCCAGCCTCAAGCGGGCCAGTTCTGCTGGAATCGGCGTCGAAACCTACAGCCTTCGGGCTCAGGGTGTCGATTGCAGCTCCCTTGCCAGAATCGCCCGAGCCGCCCGAAACGGCCGTGAAGGGAATCGTTTCAGGCGGTGTGCAGGCGTTGTCGCGACAGAGCTGCAGGCTCACTGTGCCCTTGATCTTTCCACTCTTCCCCTCGGGATTCGGCTTCAGCGGGGCCTTCCAGATGACGGTCCCGGAATGCTCCTCCACCACGAGCCCCTTCCAGGCCGGCACGTCGTTGACGGTGCGGGCGTGCGGCGGCACGCTCGGCCGGAAGGGTCCGGCCGGAACCTGCGGAGAATCGGCCGAAACCTGGATTTTTGTCGCCTTCGGGCCTCCCGGCTTCTGATCCACTGAATAGAGGTGCCAGCCCTCATCGAGCCGGGCCGTGATGGCGAGTGTGGCGGCAGCCTCGGCCGTCGCCGGCTCGACCCGTGCCTCGATATGCACTGGGATTGCGGCCTCGCCCCCCGCAACCGGGCCACCAAGCGGGCCAGTACCAAATTGGGCGGCGATGTCGGCGGCAGCTGCCCAGCGGGCCGTGGCGACGCATGCCAGGCCGATCGCCAGCAGCGTGCATCGCCAGAGATGGACCGGGAGAGTCGGAATCAGACGTCGCATGCGAACTCGTGGTGGAAGGCTGAGAAAAGTCTACAAATCCCGATTTCAGACGGTCAATCGAGGTTCAGTCCGATGTTCAGCCGCTCAACCGCGGATTGGCTACGGCATCCCGCAGCGTCTGGCTGGCGGTTTCGAAAGATTCCAGTAGTTCTTCGACTCGCAGGCCCACCGCAAGCGGGTCCGGAAAAGCCCGTCCTTCGTCGAGGATCCAGCGAAACCAAGTATCGAGCGCGAGAATCGTTCCACTGGCCTGATAGTAGGGGATCAGCCCGCGTTCACGGTCCGACAGCGGCCTTCCCCGCTCGTACTCGCCGATCGCGTCCGCCCAGACATCGCGGCCAGCTGCGGCGCGACCGGTCGGCGGCTGCCAGGTTCCAAGCAGCCTGGCGATGTCGGTGACCACGGTGTCGATGCCGGCGGCATGCAGATCGATCAGACCCGATGGACGTTCGCCGCCGGTCGCGGGATCGAAAAGGACGTGCTCGCTGCGGAGATCGCGTATCACGGCCTGCAGTGGCAGCGGCGTTGCAGGCACGTGGACGATCGCCGCCACGGCCTCCGCGCCGCCACAGCGGGCGTATCTGTCGGCCGCACGAATCAGTTGCTCGACGACGGCCGCAGCCAGCGGAGCGTCGCCCGCCGCGATCGCCGCGGCCTTCGCCTCGTCCACCCGGCTTGCCCAGGGCCGGTCGAGCAGTCGGCAGGCCTGCTCGATTCGCCGGAGGTGTCCCGGCGATACCGCCGGCCGCGGGGGATGCCTTGGCAACCGCGCAGCGGCGGCGTGCAGACGGGCGAGCATCGCCAGGGTTCGTCCGGCCTGCCCGGCCGTCGGCCGGGACAGCGGTGCTCCCCGCTTGAAAGGCAGCATCTCCCAGAGCATTCCCCGGTCGTCCTCATGGAGTGTGGTCCCTCTCCCGCCCCGAACCGGTAGCGGATTGGGCAGCTCGGTGATGCCATCCTCCACCAGATGCCGGACGAGGCGGTGCACCCAGGCGGCATGGGCCGGCGGGCAGGCCGGATGAAATCCCTTGAGGACGAGCGGTTCGGCGGCATCCGCAGGCTCGACCCGGTAGACGGGCGAGCCGCTCAGGCCCCCCGTGGGCAGCAGGCCCTCAAGATCCTGCCGCCCAGAGAGCGGCAGGATGGCAACTGGCTGGTCCGCCAGCCAGGCGGCGCAGAGATCGTTCAGGCTCGGCATGGAATGCCGGCCGGCAGCGATCGATTGTCGGCAGCCGCCACGCGATTGGTCTGCGTCATGCCCCGATGCTACCCTTCAACAATAGGGAGCGTCGACCTTTTGCGACGCCGGAAAGCTTTCATTGGCAGGGAGATACGATGGGCATCGCGAATTCGTGGGCGGGGCGGCTGATGGTTTCGGGTTGGATCGCGACCCTCCTGGCCGCCTGCTGCATCTACTGCGGCGAAACCCGAGGCGACGAGCCCCGCAAGGACCCGCCCCCGCCGGCCCAATCCCAGCCCGCGGCGGCCAAGGATGCGCCGGCCGCGCCGGAAACCAAGGGGGGCAAGCCGGCCTTCGCCGTGCTGCTCAAGGATGCCACCAGGCTCGGCGGCCTGATCCCCCTCCACCGCAAGGATGACAAGGTCTACGCCGAACTCCCCGACAGCATCCTGGGAAAGGATCTGTTCGTCCTGATTTCAATCGCCCGCGGGATCGGTGAACGGTCGGTGCTCGGGGGCATGAGCTGGGGAGACGGGGACGACTGGGTCTGGCAGTTCCGCCGGATCGACGACAACATCCAGGTCGTCCGCCGCAATGTCCGCTTCTTCGCCGACAAGGGTAGCCCCGAGGAGAAGGCGGTCGACCTCGCCTACACCGACAGCGTGCTGTTCAGCGTGCCGATCGCAACGTTCGCGGCCTCGGGCGCGCCGGTCATCGATCTGGCACCCGTGTTTCTCACCGACCTGCCGCAGATCTCGGCCACGCTTCCGGGATTCTCGTTTGCCCGGGATCGCTCCACCTGGTCGCGGATCAAGGCCTTCCCAGACAACGTGGAGCTCGAGGTCGCCGCGACCTACGGCTCGAGCGGCAACAGCCCGATCGACACCCTGCCCGATCCCCGGGCAGCGACGATCAACGTCCACTATTCGATCAGCCTCCTGCCACAAAACTCCTACAGGCCGAGGCTGGCCGATGATCGGGTCGGGTTCTTCGTGACGGCCCTCAAGGACTTCTCGCAGCGGGTCGACGAGGACCGGTTCGTCCGCTACATCAACCGCTGGAACCTGGAGAAGGCCGATGCCTCCGCCAAGGTGTCGCCGCCGAAGAAGCCGATCGTGTTCTGGATCGAGCGGACGGTGCCCTTCGCCTACCGGCAGTCGGTCCGCGAGGGGATCGAGGCCTGGAATGCGGCCTTCGAGAAGGCCGGCTTCGCCACGGCGATCGAGGTCCGCCAGCAGCCCGACTCGACCGAATGGGATCCGGAAGACGTCAACTACAACACCTTCCGATGGATCACCGCCGGGGCCAGTTTCGCGATGGGCCCCTCGCGGGTGAATCCCCGGACCGGCCAGATTCTCGACGCCGACATCATCTTCGACGGCGACTTTCTCCAGTTCTGGCGAACCGAGTACGAGACCTTCACCCCGCAGTCGATCGCGGTGCTCACCGGCGGCGGCAGGGAGTCGCTCCGCGGCCAGTGCTGCAGCGGCTGCCGGCTGTTCGACGGCCATGCCCGGGAGACAGCCCTCGCCGCCACGGCCCTGGTGGTGAATGCGGCCGCGCCGCTCTCGGAGGCGGAAAAGGAGCGGCTCGTGCTCCAGGGACTGAAACTCGTGGTGATGCACGAGGTCGGCCACACGCTGGGTCTTCGGCACAACTTCAAGGGATCCGCCTTCCGCTCGCTGGCCGACATCAACGACCTTGCCAAGACATCGCAGTCGGGTGCGAGCACCAGCGTGATGGACTACATCCCCGTGAACATCGTCCCCAAGGGACGCACCCAGGGCGACTACTACTCCGCCGTGCTCGGTCCCTACGACCTCTGGGCGATCGAGTATGGCTACACGCCCCTGGCGGCCGGTTCCCCGGAGGCCGAACTGCCGGAACTGGAAAAGATCGCCGGCCGCAGCGGCGAGCCGGCGCTCGCCTTCTCGACCGACGAGGACACGCTGCGGGACGACCCGGATCCGCTCTCGAACCGGTTCGACCTCGGCAGCGATCCGCTGGAGTTTGCCCGCACGCGGGCCGAACTGGTCGCCCAGGTGATGCCGCTGATCGCCGACCGGCTGACCGTGCGGGAAAAGAACGGCACCGGCGGCGGATACGAGCGGGTGCGGCAGGCGTTCGGAGTTCTGCTCACCGCCCACGGCCAGTCGATGTACGTCGCCTCGCGGCTGATCGGCGGACTGCACACGAGCCGCAGCCACAAAGGAGACGCCAACGCCCCGGCACCGTTCCGGGTGGTCGATGCCCAACGTCAGCGGGAGGCCCTCGACCTGCTCGAGAAGCAGATGTTCTCGGCGAGCCCGTTCGCATTCCCACCCGAACTGCTCAACCAGCTCGTGGCGACGCCCTGGATCCACTGGGGGGCACCCTCGGTCGACCGCGACGACTATCCCGTCCACGATGTCGTCCTGATGTGGCAGGAGAGGGTGCTCGGTCGGCTCCTCGATCCGGTCACGCTGGCACGAATCCGCGACAGCGAGCTGAAGGTTCCGGCCGATCAGGACGCCTTCACAACCGCCGAACTGCTCGGCCGGCTCTCGGCCTCGATCTTCTCGGAGATCGCTGCGGCGGCCCCAGGCGAGTATTCCAACCGCAAGCCTGCGATCCCGAGCCTGCGACGATCGCTGCAGCGGGCCTATCTCTCGCGGCTCTCTGGGCTCGCCCTCGGCTCGGGATTCGCGTCGACCGATGCCGAGTCGCTGGCGGCCGCAGAACTGCGGTCGCTCGAAGGCCGGATCGAAGCCCTGCTCGGCAGGCAGGATCTCAAGCTCGACCCGACCTCCCGGGCCCACCTCGCCGATCTGGGATCGCGGATCGAGAAGGTGCTCGACGCCGACGTCGAACTGCGTCGGCCCTAGCAGATACCGAAACCAGTCTGCCCGAGCAGGGATGCGACGGTCGTCGAGCGTCGAGTCAGGAGGTTGTCTGATGCGTCTTGTCGTCGTGGTCCTCCGGCCGGCCCAGCTCGAGATCGTTCGGGGTGCCCTGGCGAGGGTTCAGGTCACCCGGATGACCATCTGCGATGCCCAGGGCTACGAAGAACCCTCGTCGCCGGGGATGCTCGTCCAGCAGGCGCTCGTCGAAATCGCGGTGAACGACGATTTTCTGGAGCGGACGGTCGAGGCGATCGCCGCCGCGATCGCCGGGAGTGGCGAAAACCCCGCCGACCGGATCATGGTGCTGCCGCTGGATGAGGCCCTGCAGATCTACCGCGAGGTCAGGGGGCAGGAGGCGATATGATGCGATATCCCTGCGGCGAGATCGATCGAGACTCCCCCTGAACCCGACACTATCGCCGATGCCAGACGAACTCTTGATCCTGCTCGTGTCGCCCGACCTGCTCTCGACGAGCCGCATCGCCGGCCTCGCCCAGCCGCTGCCGGCCAGGGTCGAAACCCTGCGTCGGATCGACGACCAGCCGCAGGGCGGTCCCTACCATCTGGTCCTCGTCGATCTTCAGACGGTGCAAGGACCCGCGGCCGAGATCGTCTCTCGGGGCCTCCTGCTCTGCGAGGCAGCCGGCGAGAAGCGGGCCAGGCTCGTGGCCTTCGGACCGCACGTCGCCAAGGAACGGCTCACCGAGGCTCTGGCCGCAGGCGCCGATGCCGTCGTCAGCCGGGGAGAACTCCTCGGCGGCTTCGCGACGCTCGTCCGTCGTTGGACGGAATGACGCCCCGCAGACCGGCCGATCCGAGGCCGCTCTTTATTTCAGCGTCTGCCCGTCGGGTGCGGTGGCCGTCCGCGGCGAGGCGATGGCGTCGAGCTTCGCGGCCACCACACTCCGCAGCGCCCCGTCCCACCAGGCATCAAGCGCGTCCTGCAGGCCGGACACGGCGTCGTCGTGCCGCTCGTGGGCCTTGAGCGCGTGTACCAGCGGCAGGAGGAACTCCGGATCGCCACACATCGCCAGGCCGATCTCGCGGGCCGCCGCATCGTCGAGCGAACGCACGAGCGTCACGCAACAGACATCGAGACCGTAGGGGCCGATTGCCGCCAGCAACGGATGGCAGTCGGTGCGGAAGGCCACCGTCGAAAGCCGTTCCTGGCCACGGCGGGCCAGCGACGCGGACAGCAGCGGCACCGTGACCAGCGACGAGGCGCTGACGTGGGCCAGCGGACCATGCTGCTTGGATGTCATGAACTCAGCCATCTCATCGAGCATCGCGGGGTCGCCCACCATCGCGCAGGCCCCCGCACGAGCCAGCGCCGCCGGCCATGAATCGCGGCCGCAATGCTCCTCCGTGAGCCGCCAGATCATCGCCGCCAGATGCCGCGTGAGCGTCTTCTCTGCGGCCGCAGCGGAGGTCGGCTCCTCGTCGCTCGGGATTTCCAGCGGCTCCAGGCCTGACTCTCCGCCGCCACGACCGTCGGGCTCATAGCCCGCCGACGTGGTCGCGAGCAGCCGGTCGCATCGTTCAAATCCGCCGTCCTCGCGGCAACGCTCGACCAGGTCGATCACCCGCCCCAGCCGGCCTTCCCAGACGGACCGCTGCTCGCCATGCAGGCCAGCGGCATCGGCGACCCGGCCGCAGGCAGCGGCGACGTCATCCGATAGGAGAAACTCGACCGCCGACGCCACGGGAGCCTCTTTACGGAGCATGTTTGGACCGGCCGCCGCGCGGAGATCGTCCACCGCCGCATCGAGCGATCCTGGGTTCGCCTGCAGCGACACCTCGCAGCTGGCGACGACGAGGCCGAGCGGACGCCCCGATGTGGCGTCGAACCGACTCGTCGCACCAGCGGCCTTGATCACCATGGTGTCCCCTTCGAAACAGACCTCCGGATTGTCTTCGTGTACGAAGGCGAGGCAGGCGACCGGCTCGACCGACATCTCGACGGTCACTCCCGCCGGTCTGCTGTCCGTGGCGTTCCCGATGGCGCCGGCGAATGTGAGGTTCCGTCTGAATTTTGGCGGTTCCTTGCCGACCGGCTTGTCCCGCACGAGCGACAGGCCGACGTTCACCGAGCACCAGGCCCGTCGCGGCAGCGGAATCTCGAGCCGGCCACCGCCGCCGGCCGGCAGCAGGCTGACGTGGGCATGGCTGACCGCCAGTCCGCAGGCCCGATCGCCGTCGGGCAGCGCCGTCAGCAGGAGGCCATTTTTGGGCGAAAGGATCAACCGGGCAGATCCGGTCGTATCGGCGGCGGCATCACCCGTCGGCCGGTTGCCCTGCAGCATCAGATCGTCGCCGCGACCAATCGCCTCGACGAGCCACTCATGAAAACGGAGCATCGTGGCCTCCGCACGGGAGAGCGGTTGCGACAGGGGCGTGGCGGCAGAGTATTCCTCGAGGCTGAACCTGGCCACGGCCGCACCAGGATCGGTCGGGTCGACGCGAAACTCGATCTCATGCCGGACAAAACGGCCCGAACGCCGCAGCTGGTCCCGCCACGCGAGTCGATCCCGGTCGCCGACGGGCACGCCGATTTTCAGTCCCAGATACGCGATGAGCTCTCGCTGCGTCGTTCGGCACTCCGGCGGCAGATCGATGCGTCGCAGCACGGCCTTCGAAGGCAGGTCGCGGATCTCCACCACGAGGTCGATGGTGCTGCCGGCGGGCCTCAGCCTGATCTCGACCGGCCCGGGACGGGCCCGCGAGCCCTCCGCAGGCGATGAACGGGTCGCGTCACCGCTGCCGCGGGCCGGATTCGCAACCGAACGCCGATCGTGCACCGGCGGAGCCACCGAGAGATAGCCCTCCTCACGCAGGAACCGAGCCACTTCGGCATGAATGTGTTGGATGGCGACGGCATCACAGGTGGCCGGCCCGGCCGATTTCCAGGCCGGCTGTTCGAGCGTGACGGGACGACCGTCGGCGGCCACCCAGATGGTCCTGCTTGTCCCGTTCGGCTGGTCGATCGACCGCGGCACGGCGTCCCGCGGCGGCTGCCTTTCGGAGAGAAACCGCACCAGCCGTGCGCTCATTTCGTCGGGGATTCCCCTGACCTCGATCGTCCCCGCCTCGTACCGCGTCCCCTCGACCAGTTCGACCACGAGCCGCTCGACTCCGTCGGAGGATTCAACCGCGGCATGCACCTCGGCCTCGGCGAACCCTGCATGTTCAAGCGCGAGCGTCGCCTTGCGGACGATCGCCTCCAAGAACGCGCCGCGAGAGGCGTGGGGACGCGACAGCCAGACGATGTCGGTGTCTTCGGCCAACGACTGCCGCAGCTGCTCGGCATCGATCCGAGTCGTGCCGCGGATGACGAGGCGATCCGCCGCTCCGAGGCTGCCGACATGTTCGGCCAGGGCCAGACCCGTGCCGCATGCGACCGTGATCACGCAGGCGAGGAGCGCCCGGCAGACGCTCCGCCCGAAGCAGGGCCGCTGATCGCGGGCGCAACACATGGCAGGCCTGTCTCCCGATGGCTCGTGGGCCGCATGGACCGGGGGCGGACAGTAGCAGCCGGGCGGCCGACGAGAAATGTCGAACCGAGCCTGTTCTGCGCGAATCCGTGGCAAGAGAAACCGGTCACCACCCGCAACCGCCGGTAGAATTCCACCCAGAATCTGACGGCTTTTGAACTCTCGATAGAATGGGCATCCATGAAGCCGCTCCGGACATGGCGAGTCGCGTGGGTTCGATGGGGAGTGATCGCGGCCGTGACGCTGACGGCGCTGACGACGGCCGCCACTGCGGCCGAGTGGCATGTCGCCCCCACCGGCGACGATGCCAACCCGGGCACGAAGGATGCGCCGTTCGCCACGCTCGAGCGGGCACGGTCGGCCGCCCGTGAACACGACCGCTCCGCGGAGGACGCCAAGCCGGCCACGATCTGGCTGGCGTCGGGCATTCATCAGCGCACGAAGCCATTTGCTCTGGAAAGCCGCGACACGAAACTCGTTTTCCGTGGCCCGGCCGATCGCTCCGCCAGGATCCACGCCGGTCGAGCCGTCGACCGCGGCCGGTTGGGAAAGCCATCCGCATCGCTGCTCGACCGGTTGCCCGCCGCCGCCCGCGAACAGGTGCTGGCCATCGATCTGGCGGCGATCGGCCTCACCGACCTGTCCGCGCCCCCGGACATATTCAGCGACGGCGGCGGCCTGCCCGATCTCAGCGTGGACGACCTGCCGCTGCCGCTCGCCCGCTGGCCGAACGACGGGCCCGCGACGATCGAGAGGGTGATCGACCGCGGCCAGGGAATGGGCGGGCCGCGCCGCGGCGGCGTGTTCATCGCCCGCGATGACCGCGTTGGCCGCTGGCCGGTGGCCGAGGGCGTCTGGCTCGAGGGCTACTGGCGGGTGCCTTGGGATCCCGCCACGATCCGGGTGGCCGCGATCGATCCAGCCACGCGGAAGATCGACCTCGCCGCCGCCGTGCAGGGGGGCATCGGGTCGAAATACGCACCGAAGGGGGAATTGGGCGACGGCAAGGAGCCCTGGTGGGCCGTGAACCTGCCGGAGGAGATCGATCTCCCAGGCGAATGGTGCATCCACTTCCCGTCCAAGACGCTTCTCTTCCTGCCGCCAACGGGGTTCGGGCCGCAGTCGGTGGTGCGGCTCGCCGTGGATCGCGAACCGCTCGTGATGATCGAGGAGGCCGCGATGGTGGCCTTGCAGGATCTCACGCTCGAGGGCGGACTCGGGGATGGCGTCATGATCAGCGGCGGTCGCAAGGCGCTGGTGCTCGGCTGCCTGATCCGCAACCTGGGCGGCAATGGGGTGACTGTGACCGGGGGCTCGCGGCATGCCATCCGGGGCTGCGACATCCATTCGCTCGGTGAGGCCGGCATCATTCTGGCCGGGGGGGATCGAGCGACGCTCACCCACTGTGGCCATGCGGCCCTCAACAACGACATTCACCACGTCGGAATGCGCCGCAAGACCTGGGCCGCCGCGATCCACGTGGGCAGGACGTCGAAGGAGGGCCGCCGGCTCGACGCCGTCGGCTGCCGTGTGGCCCACAACTTTCTCCACGACCTGCCCCACTCCGCCGTGCTCTACACCGGCAACGACAACCTGTTCGAGGCCAACGAGGTCTGCCGGGTGGCCCTGACGTCGGGCGACGTGGGGGCGTTCTACACGTCGCACGACTGGACGAGCCACGGCAATCTGCTGCGGCACAACTTCGTGCATGACTGCCCCCGGGCCAACGCCTTCTACATCGACGACGGCGACAGCGGCGACACGGTCGAGGAGAACGTCGTCGTCCGTGCCGCCTGCGGTCCGTTCATCGGCGGCGGCCACGACAACGTCGTCCGGCACAATCTGATCGTGGAGTGCCCGATCGGCATCCACGTCGATTCCCGCGGCGTCTCGCGCGGCTACGCGACCGACAAGAACCTCCGGGCGCGGCTCGCCGAGACGCCTGTCGAGAGCGAGGTCTGGCGGAAGAAGTATCCCTCGCTTTCCGCGCTCCTCGATCCGAAGCACGACGCCGCCGTGCCCCACGGCAACCTGATCGTGGGGAACGTCACGGTCCGCTGCGCAACGCCCTACCGCACATCGGGAAAGCCGGCGGAACTGGCCGACGTGCGGGCGGGCGTCAACCTCGACCTTGCTGCGGGCAAGGCCGGCAACGATCCGCGGTTCGTGGATTCCGACCGGTTCGACTTCGGGCTCGATCCGTCCTCGCCGATCTTCCGCCGGATCAAGGATTTTCCCCGGATTCCCTTCGCGTCGATCGGCCTGCAGAAGGATGCCTACCGTACCGCGCTGCCCGATCCATCCCTGCGATTGGGATCCGGCCAGGGGCCATCGGGTGGCGCCGAGGCGATCTCGTCGCAGCTCGACATTGAAACGACGAACGAGCGAACCGGACGCGGGTCCGCCAGCCCCTGAGAATGGTCCTCTTTCAGGGCATCGCGGGGGAGTTTTCCATCGGCCATTCGGAGTGCGTCATGGTTTCGCGTCACCTGTTTCTGGTTCTCACGACACTCGCTGCGACGGCAGCATCCGCCGCATCGGGCGACGACGCGGACGTCGCCGCCGCGGCGCGGAAGATCCTCGACGCCTACCACGACGACGGTCCGCGGCCCGCCGACCGCTGGCTGCAGGTGATCTGCTGGCGGGCGAAGGACCGCGACTTTCCCGCCGATCACCGCCCGCGCCTCGACCGGATCATGACCCACGTCCAGGGCTTCTACGCCCGGGAGATGGAGCGGCTGGGGCTCGGCAGGCGGTCGATCCAGCTCGTTCGCGACGACCGTGGCCGGCTCGTGATCCATGAGGTGGTGGGCGAGGGGGGCTTCGCCGACTACGGCACGCCCGACGGCGGCCGGATCCGCAAGGAATGCCTGCCGGTGCTCAAGGCGGCCGGCATCGACATGGACCGGGAGACGGCGATGATCTTCACGAACCTCGCCAGCTGGGATCCCCGGCAGCTCCAGTTCAAGCACAAGAGTCCCTACTACGCCGGAGGCGACCACCGAAGCGGCACCGCCTACCAGCTCGACTCGCCCGAACTCGACGTGCGGAACCTGCCGCGCAAACAGCCCACGATCACCGACGGCCAATACGGCCGGATCTCGCTGGGCAAGCACAACTCGATCTTCATCGGCGGCATCGCGCACGAACTGGGCCACGCGCTCGGACTGCCGCATTGCCGGGCCACCGATCGCCAATCCACCGCCCACGGCACGGCACTCATGGGGGCCGGCAACCTCACCTACGCCGAGGAGGCCCGAGGCGAGGGGAAGGGGTCGTTCCTCACGCTGGCCGACGGGCTGCAGTTGGCGTCGCACCCGCAGTTTTCTGGATCGATCAAGGGGATGCAGGACGCCACGGCCGCGACGCTCGCGAATCCCGTCGCCACACCGGCGGCAGACGGAAAATCGTTCGCCGTGTCGGCCCTGATCGCGGGCACGCCGCCGGTCTACGCCCTGGTGGGCTACCTCGATCCCGAAGGGGGCGGCGACTACGACGCGCAGACCGTGACGGCGGCGCCAGGGGCCGACGGCAGCTTCAGGCTCGCCTGCAACACGGTCGTGGCGGGCAAGCCCGCCGCCCTGCGGATCGTCGCCTGCCACGCCAATGGCGGCACCACCATCTGGAACCATGCCTTCACGGTGGCCGCAGACGGCACCGTCGACATCGAGGCGGTGCGGCTGGGGTTCGAGATGGAGGATTTTTTCGCCGCGCTCGACAGTGGCGACCTGGCGCTGGCCGCGACGATCCGCGATGCCTGGCCGGCCGGGAGCCGGGCCCAGGCGATCTCCGGCACGATCCTCGCCGCCCGGTCGGCCGACAGAAAGACGGTCTCGCCCGCCGACCTGCCCGCCGATGTGACATCGCTCGCCCTCTCGGCCGCGACGCCGGCCGAGGCGAAAGTCGGCTGGCTGAAACCGGCCTACGACCACCTGCCGCGGCGGGAAGCTTTGCTCGTGTCGGCCGGGCGGGTGTTCGAGAGGGGAATCTACGCCCATGCCGCGTCAACCCACCGCTACGATCTCGGCGGCCGCTGGGATCGGCTCACCGGCTCCTGCGGCCTGCCAACCCAGCAGGGCGGGTCGGTGGTGTTCGTCATCCGGGCCGACGGGCGGGAGATCTTCCGCTCGAAGATGCTCGGGCCCGATCGGCTCGAGCCGTTCAATCTCGACGTCTCCGGCGTGCGGCAGTTGACGCTCGAGACCGAGGACGGCGGCGACGGCCGGTCGGCCGACTGGGGCACCTGGTTCGAGCCGCAGCTCACCCGCCGCTGACGCAGCGGCTCATTCTCACGAGGCCTCGCCACCCGGTTCGTCGATCACGACCTCGTCAAGTTCGGTGCCGTCGACATCGTGCCGCAGCAGCAGGTAGGCGGCGGTGGCGATCGCCCAGAAATAGCCCCAGCCAAACCCGCCGAGCAGTGATTCGAGGCCGCGGGTCCAGAAGCCGAGCGCCTTGGCGCCCCAGGGCACCGCGGCACCCGATCCTGCCGCGGACAGTCCTCCGGAGATCGTGGACCGGATCCCGTCAACGACGACCGCCGTCCGCTCGTGCCCCATCCCGAAACTGGCGGCCCAGAGTGCCAGCGTGCCCGTCGCATCGGCGAACAGCCCCGCGGCGGCGAATGCCGGGATGGCGACCGCAAGGGCCACGAGGGCGTAGAAGATGTAGTGCAGCGGCCGCTGATAGAGGTAGGAAAACGCGGTCGAGATCGCCTGGAAGCTGTCCCCCCGCTCGACGCCGACGGCGGCCACCATCAGTGGCCAGCCTGCCACGACCCCGATCGCGAGGATCGCGAGCACGACGGCGCCGGCGAGAACCAGGGGCCAGACCACGCCTGCAATCGCGAGGCCAAGATCCGACCGCATCAGCAGCCCGAGAATCGCCCCCGGGATCGAGAGCGCCAGAATGCCGAGCAGCACGAACATCACCGAGTTGAAGGCCGCGGGCCACTTTCGCGCCCCGTAGAGCACGCCGCCGAACAGGCCCGGTGCCTCCTCACCGATCAGCTTGAGGGCCACGTGCCTCGAGATCGCGGTGCCGAAGATGCTCCAGACAAGCACGAACCAGGCGATCCGGGCGAAGGCGCCGCCCATTCGGGCCAGCGTGGCCGTGGGCCGAAACGGGATCGCGAGCAGCTGCATGAGTTCGGCGACCGGCTCCGGGGCCGCATCGATGATCCGCTGCAGGAGGGGCAGGGCCGGTCGGCCGGGGAGCAGCATGCCGCCGGCAGGAAGCAGCCCGCCAGGGCCCTGCAGGATCGGCCCGGTCGCGGCCGCGTCGGCACCCGAGAGCACGTCAGCGGCCCGGTCAACGCCCGGTAGCCGCAGGCTGTCGGCGATCGACCATCCGGCCCAGTTGGCGAGCGCCCCGAGGAGCGCGAGCAGGATCACCGTCGGCGCGAAGGCGGCCCCCGCGGCCCGGAGCAGGATCCACCACGGGAGCGCCTCGCTCCACTGGATCTCGTGGATGATCCGTCCCGGATCGTGTCCTTCCGATGTGTGCTGGGTCATGATGCCTCCCTCCACTCGATGGAACCGGTCCGCTGCAAGACGGCCGGAAGTATACGGCAAACCGAGGGCCTACTCGTCCTCATCGTCGGCAGGTTTTTGCGGTTCCGGCAAGGCGTAGGCCTCGTCAAGCCAGCGGCCGAGGTCGATCATCCGGCAGCGGGCGCAGCAGAACGGCACGGTGGGCGTTTTTTCGAGATCGACATCGGCGTTGCAGACAGGGCAGCGGGGCATGGTCTGGTTCCTCGGTCACTCCGACGACTTGCCGGCGGATCCAGACCCACCCTCCGACTTCCCGCCCCCCTCGGACTTGCCGCCAGCCTTGCCCCCCTCGGCGGCGGCACCCTTCTTGTACGACTCGCTGCGGTAGTCGGTCTTGTAGAAGCCCGAGCCCTTGAACACGATCGCCCCACCGGCGCCGATCAGTCGGCGGAGCTTCTTCTTGCCGCATTCCGGACAGGTCCTCTTCGGGCTGTCGGTCATCGACTGAAACAGCTCGAAGGCGTGGCCGCAGCCGTCACAGACGTAATCATAGGTCGGCATCTCACTCCTCCTTCGCCACGATCACCTGGGCCGGACGCACCACGCGGTCGTGGAGCCGGTAGCCCCTGCTGGCCAGACCCACGATCGTACCCGGTTTCACCCCGGGAACCGCCTGCTGCAGGATGGCGTCGTGCACGGTCGGATCGAAGGCCTGCCCCTCGGCCTCGATCGCTCGGCAGCCGTGCGAGTCGAGCAGTTTCTCGATCTGCTGGACCGTCATCCGGAATCCGGCCTTGAGGCCCTCCACGTCGGCCGTCCGGTCGGCCGCCTCGAGGGCCCGCAGGACGTTGTCGAGAACCGGCAGGATGTCCCGCAGCAGGTCCATTTCCCGATACCGCTGGGCATCCTCGTACTCCCGGCGGGAACGCTTGCGGAAGTTGTCGAGTTCGGCCTGCGTTCTCAGCAGCCGGTCCTCGGCGTCCTGAAGCCTCGCCGCCGCCGTCGAATCGTCGGCGCGGGCTTCGGGCTCGCCCCGCTGCCGGCCCCCGGGGTGCTGGCCGCCTTCGGCGTCGGAGTCTGCCGTTCGCTCGTCGTCTCGTTCTTCGCTCATCGGGGTTCCTCCTCGGTTCGATTGTCATTTTTGGCGGGATCATGCCCGGCGGGATCGCGGGGCTGAAAATAGTCGGCCAGACGACTGAAAAACGTGGATCGTTTGGGACTGACCGACTTCTGCTCCTCGGCGGCCAGTTCCCGCAACAGCTGCTCGGACCTCGCCGAGAGGGACTTCGGCACCTCGACGTGAACGTGGACGTGCAGGTCGCCGATGCCGCGGCCACGGACCTCGGGCATGCCCAGACCACGAACCCGGACGACGTCGCCCGCCTGGGTGCCCCGCTTGATCTCGAGCGGCTTGGCACCGTCGAGGGTGGGCACCTGCACGGTGGCCCCGAGCGCCGCCTGGCTGAAGGTGATCGGCACCTCGCAGTGGAGATCGCGGCCGTCGCGGGTGAGGAACGGATGCTCCTCGATTTCGATCACGCAGTAGCAGTCTCCGGGGGGGCCGCCATTGGCTCCCGGCTCCCCCTCACCGGCCAGTCGCACCCGCACGTCGCGGTCGACGCCGGCGGGAATCGTCACCCGCCGTTCGACCTGCTCCTCGGTCATTCCCTCGCCGCCGCAGCCCGGGCACTTCTCCCGGATCACCCGGCCGGCTCCCTGACAGGCGGGGCAGGTCGTCTGCAGGCGAAACACGCCCGCCTGCTGGATCACCTGGCCGCGGCCGGCGCAATAGTCGCACTGCACCGGCTTGGTGCCCTTCTTGGCCCCGCTGCCGTCGCAACTGCCGCAGGCCTCGTGCCGGCCAAACTCGACCGTCTTCGAGGCCCCCCGGGCGGCCTCGAGGAGCGACATCGAGACGCTGCAAAACACATCGCGGCCCTTGCGGGCCCGACTGCCCCGGCGTCCGCCGGCGAACGCCTCGCCGAAGGCCCCGCCTCCGAACATGTCGCCGAAGGCCTCGAAGATGTCGGAGATGTCGTTGAATTCATGCTGCGGCCCTCCCTGAAGGCCGGCATGGCCGAAGCGGTCGTACCGGGCCCGGAGGTTTTCGTCGGAGAGCACCTCGAACGCCCGGGCGGCCTCCTTGAACCGATCGGCCGCCTCCGAGTCACCCGGGTTCTTGTCGGGATGAAACCGGATCGCCAGCCGGCGATACGACTCCGTGATCTGCACGGTCGTCGCCTTCCGCTCGACGCCGAGCACCTCGTAGTAGTCACGCTGTGCGCTCATGTTCATCGCCCACGGTCGGGTTGGGTCGCCGTCTGCCGTCCGGGCGTCGACTCGCAGGCCCGAACCTCCCGTTCAGGATCGCAGTCGTGGCGAACCCATGCTGGCGATGGACTCGCAGGCATGAAATCAGCGGACGCTGCCCTCGACCCGGCGCTTCTTCGCCTCGTCCTTGTCCAGATTCGTGACCAGTGCCTCGGTCGTGAGCAGCAGGCCGGCGATGCTGGCGGCATTCGTCAGCGCCACGCGGACGACCTTGACGGGATCGATGATTCCGGCCTTGAGCATGTCGACATACTCGCCCTTGTTGGCGTCGTAGCCGATGTGCACGTCCTTGCCCGCGACCTCGTCGGCCACGACAGAGCCGTCGATCCCGCCGTTTTCGGCAATCTGACGAATCGGGGCCTCGAGGGCGTTGAGAATGATGTCGACGCCGATCTTCTCGTCTCCCTTGGCCTGCGAGCGGGCCTTTTCCACTGCATCGCGGCAGCGGAGCAGGGCCACGCCACCGCCCGGAACGATGCCCTCCTCGACGGCGGCACGGGTGGCGTGAAGCGCGTCCTCAACGCGGGCCTTCTTCTGCTTCATCTCCGCCTCGGTGCCGGCACCGACCGACACGATCGCGACGCCGCCGGTCAGCTTGGCAAGCCGCTCCTGCAGCTTCTCGCGGTCGTACTCGCTCTCCGTGCCGTCGATCTGGTTGCGGATCTGCTGGACCCTGGCCTGGACCTCGGCCTGCTTGCCGGCCCCCTGCACGATCGTGGTCTCGCTCTTGTCGACGGTGACCGACTTGGCCCGGCCGAGGTGGGAGAGATCGAGGCTCTCGAGGGTCAGGCCGAGATCCTCGCTGATCAGCGTGCCACCGGTGAGCGTGGCGATGTCGCCGAGCATCGCCTTGCGGCGGTCGCCGAAGCCGGGGGCCTTGGCGCCGCAGACGTTGAGCACCCCGCGAAGCTTGTTGACCACGAGCGCCGTCAGGGCGTCACCGTCGATGTCCTCGGCGATGACCAGCAGCGGCTTGCCCGACTGGGCCACCTTCTCGAGCAGCGGAAGCAGGTCCCGCAGGTTCGAGATCTTCTTCTCGTGGATCAGGATCAGGGCGTCGTCGAGCTGGCACTCCATCTCGGCGGTGCGGTTGATGAAGTAGGGGGAGATGTAGCCCTTGTCGAACTGCATGCCGTCGACGAACCGCACGGTGGTCTCGGTCGTCTTCCCCTCCTCGACGGTGATCACGCCGTCCTTGCCGACCTTCTGCAAGGCCTCGGCGAGCAGGTCGCCGATGGCCCGGTCGTTGTTCGCACTGATGGAACCGACCTGGGCGACCTCCTCGGGGCGGTCGACCTTCTTGGCGATCTCCATCAGGTGGCCGACCGCGGCCGCGACGCCCTTTTCGATACCGCGACGGACCGCCATCGGGTTCGATCCGGCCGCCACCATCCGGGTGCCCTCGCGGAAGATCGCCCGGGCCAGCACCGTGGCCGTCGTCGTGCCGTCACCGGCGAGATCAGAGGTCTTCGAGGCGACCTCGTTGACCAACTTCGCCCCCATGTTCTCGAAGGCATCCTCGAGATCGACCTCCTTGCTCACCGTGACGCCGTCCTTGGTCACCGTCGGTCCCCCGAACGACTTGTCGATGATCACGTTGCGGCCGGTCGGCCCCATCGTCACCGCCACCGCTCCAGCGAGTTTCTCGACTCCCTTGAGCAGTTTGGCGCGGGCACTGTCATCGAACATCAGTTGCTTGGGCACGGAACGATCTCCTCGAAAGTTGGTGGAACGGTCGCCGGGGACACGAAAAAATCAGCTGAGGACCTTCGCCAAGATGTCGCTCTCGCGCAGGATCTTCACATCGTGGCCATCGACCTCGATGTCGCTGCCCGAGTACTTGCCGTAGATCACCTCGTCGCCGATGGCGAGCGAGAGTGTGGCCCGCTGGCCGTTCTCGAGCAGTTTGCCCGGGCCGAGGGCGACGACATGCCCGCGCTGCGGCTTCTCCTTGGCCGAGTCGGGAAGCACGATGCCGCCGGCGGTCCGCTCCTCCGCCTCGACGGGTTCCACCACCACGCGGTCATCCAGCGGACGAATCTTCAGGTTCTTGGCTGCCATGAGGAGTTCTCTCCAAAAAGGGAAAAAAAGTTGCAACGTTCTGTCGAGTCTTCTGTGGACGGGAACGGATCACATCATGCCGGGCATGCCCATGCCGCCCATTCCACCCATGCCGCCACCCATTCCTCCCATGCCACCCATCCCGCCCATGCCGTGGTCGTGGCCGTCGCCTCCGGCAGCCTCCTCCTCGGCCTTTGGGATCTCGGTGATCAGCGATTCCGTCGTCAGCAGCAGGGCGGCCACGCTGGCGGCGTTTTGCAGGGCGGTGCGAACCACCTTGGCGGGATCGATGACGCCGGCACTGACGAGGTCGCAGTACTCCTCCTTGTCGGCGTCGTAGCCGTCGTTCTTGCCCTTCATCTGGCGGACCCGGTTGACCACGACGGGGCCATCGACACCCGCATTCGAGGCGATCGCCTCGAGCGGATAGCGAAGCGAGTTCTTGACGATCGAGGCGCCGAGTTTCTCGTCACCCTCGAGGTCGAGCCTGTCGATGGACTTTTCGCTGCGAAGCAGGGCGACGCCGCCACCGGGAACGATCCCTTCGGCGAGGGCGGCCTGGGTGGCGCTCTTGGCATCCTCGATCAGGGCCTTCCGCTCCTTCATCTCCGTCTCGGTCGCGGCCCCGACGTTGATCTGGGCGACGCCACCGGCGATCTTGGCGAGCCGCTCCTGCAGTTTCTCGCGATCGTAGTCGCTGGTGGTGGCCTCGATCTCGGAGCGGATCTGGTTGGCCCGCCCATCGATGGCCGACTTGGAGCCGGCACCGCTCACGATCGTGGTGTTTTCGGACTCCACGATCACCTTCTTCGCCCGGCCGAGGTCGCTGAGCTTGACCGCGTCGAGGGCGATGCCGAGATCCTTGAAGATCGCCTGGCCGCCGGTGAGCACCGCCAGGTCGCCCATGATCGCCTTGCGGCGGTCGCCGTAGCCGGGAGCCTTGATGGCGACCGACTGGACGATCCCGCGGAGTTTGTTGACCACGAGCGTGGCCAGGGCCTCGCCGTCGACATCCTCGGCGATGATCACCAGCGGCTTGCCCGCCTTGCTGATCGCCTCGAGCAGCGGGACGAGGTTTTTGGCGCTCGAGATCTTCTCCTCGAAGAGCAGGATGTAGGGATTGTCCATCTCGCAGGTCTGCGAGTCGGCGTCGGTGACGAAGTGGGGCGAGAGGAAGCCGCGATCGAACTGCATCCCCTCGACCACGTCGACCGTCGTCTCGGCCTGCTTGCCCTCCTCGACCGTGATCACGCCGTCCTTGCCCACCTTGAGGATCGCCTCGGCGAGCACGTTTCCGATCGTGGGATCGTTGTTGCCGGCGATCGTGGCGATCTGCATCAGCTCCTTCTTGTTCTTCTCGTTGATCGGGGTCGCCATCGCGAGGATCGACTTCGAGACGCCGGCCACGGCCTTGTGAATGCCGCGGGAAAGCGCCATCGGATCGGCACCCGCGGCGATCATCTTCAGGCCCTCGCGGAAGATCGCCTCGGCGAGGACGGTGGCCGTGGTCGTGCCGTCGCCGGCGACGTCGTTGGTCTTGCTGGCGGCCTCCTTGACGAGTTGGGCACCGAGGTTTTCGTAGGGGTCTTCGAGGTCGATGTCCTCGGCGACGGTGACGCCGTCCTTGGTCACCTTGGGCGAGCCCCAGCCCTTGTCGAGCACCGCGTTGCGGCCGCGGGGGCCGAGCGTGCTCTTCACCGCGCGGGCGAGTTTGGAAACGCCGGCAAGCAGTGGCTGGCGGGCCTCGTCATCGAACACCATTTGCTTGGCCACGGAAGACTCCTCTTGAAAGCGTGACGGATTTGGCAGCCCATCCTCGGGATGCCCCACAGGAAAGCAACCCGCGTGCCGGGAACCGCCCTGGAATCGGGGTGAATCTTTTTTTCGGGGTATTTCGGCCGATTTCGAAAGCCCCGAAGCCACCTCGGACAATGCTCAGCGGGCCCGGATGCCGTTTTGGCAGCGTCAGGGCGGAGTTTTGCCCGAAGTGGGACAGGTTTCAGCCTGTCATGCCCTGCCCGATGTGGGACAGGCTTCAGCCTGTCATGCCCTCTGAGTAACAGCGTCTCGCGTAGGTCGGGGTTGCCCGTATCCTCTCGCCGGACGTTCACGTCGGCCCTCCGGGCCTCCGTTCACTGCATGTCCGCTGCGCTTCGCCATCCATGGCTGCGCTTGCTCCCAGAGCCCGCTCGAGGACACGGGCAACCCCTCCCGAATG
>Ga0209598_10000310_pt1 | contig 38955 bp, 27 predicted proteins | sample M_140807_EF_Meta_FD_187317 | JGI IMG/M metagenome (GOLD analysis project Ga0209598, IMG submission 187317) | Freshwater microbial communities from Lake Montjoie, Canada to study carbon cycling - M_140807_EF_MetaG (SPAdes) (version 2) | ecosystem: Environmental > Aquatic > Freshwater > Lake...
GCGCTCTGCGCCGCCTTCGACATCGTCAGGGCGTTGAAGAGGGTGCTCTTGCCGACGTTGGGGAGACCGACGATGCCTGCTTCCATGGGTGCGGGGAGGATCCTGGGGACGGGGAGGGGGCCAAACGGGAGCAACGACCGGCGGGCCGGGGCTCGAAGGCCGTCCGCCGCGAATGTCGAGCATCATGCCCGATCCTCCCCGCCGCTCCCAGGGGAGTCGGGAAGAGCCCCGCGACGGCGGGAATTGGGAGACCGAGCCCTCCGGTTTGTCGTCGATCCCGTCAGACCCCCTACAATGGTGTTGGCTGGGGAGCGACGTCTGTGGTTGCCCCTGTCAGACCCCGTCCGGTAGGAGACCACCATGGACCCTTTCCACGCAGGGCTTTCCCGTTCCATCGTCGACCTTCGGCGCCGGGCCGCTCTCTGGCTGTCGGCCCTGACCCTTTTCGGAGTGTCCATGATGTCGATCCCGTCCACCCCGGCGGCCGATGACACGGCCGACGACAAGCCGATGGCGAAAGCCACGTTCGCCGGAGGGTGCTTTTGGTGCACCGAGGCGGTCTACAAGGAGATCAAGGGGGTCAAAGAGGTGACCAGCGGCTACATCGGTGGCAAGAACCCCAATCCCACCTACAAGCAGGTCTGCACCGGGCTGACGGGGCATGCCGAGGCGGTCGAAATCGAGTACGACCCCGACCTCGTCCCGTACGAGAAACTCCTCGAGGTGTTCTTCGCCACGCACGACCCGACGACGCTCAACCGCCAGGGGGCCGATGTGGGGACGCAGTACCGCTCCGGGGTCTTCTATCACGACGACGAGCAGAAGCAGATTGCGGAGAAGGTGATCGAGAGGCTGAATGTGGCCCGGGTCTTCCCGCAGCGGATCGTCACCGAGGTGACGGAGGCCTCGACGTTCTATCCGGCCGAGGACTACCACCAGGATTACTTCGAGAACAATCCGTTCCAGCCCTACTGCCAGGCGGCGGTCTCACCAAAGGTGGCCAAGGTCCGCAAGGTGTTCAAGGATCTTCTCAAGGACTGACGCCGTGGGCTCGAGGAGTCAATCCGTGGGCTGCGCTCGCCTCCGGTCAGCTGCAGACTTGGCCCCGCCCGGCCCCACCGGCCGGTTGCTCCACGGTCTGGCGGGAATCCGTGGCGCGAGCCCCTGCCGGCTGCCGTGGCTTGTTGTTGTCGCGGCCGGCGCCCTGCTCGGCGGATGTGGTCGGCCGGGGGGGGCGGGCCCGTCACGATCCTCCTCCACCGCTCGGCCGCCGGAGAGGGCCACAGGCCTCGAGACGGCCGCCGCCGCGCTCCCGGACGACGCCCGGGCTAGGGTCGAGCGGTTCTGTGGCGACTGCCACGCCCTGCCGTCGCCGGCGAGCTTTCCCCGCGACCGATGGCCGAAGGAAGTCCGCCAAGGCTTCGACTTCTACCTCGCGTCACTGCGGACCGATCTCCCGCGGCCGCCGGAGGGGGAGGCGATCCGCTATTTCCAGCAGACCGCTCCCGACCGGCTGGCGGTGCCGCGGGCGGCCGAACGGGTCGAGCCCTCCTCACCGATCGCTTTCCTACCGCTCGAAGGCCTCACCGGAGCCGATGCCATCGATCCGGCGATCTCCCAGCTGATCGCCCTGCCGCGGAAAGGGGACGCGGCGACGCCATTGGAGCTCGTGACGACCGACATGCGGTCCGGGGAGATCCGCCGCTGGCAGCTCGCCGGGGGAGCGGCCGAGGGGCGGGTGCTCACCCGTCTCGCCCACCCCTGCCGCGTCTCTCCGGCGGGCGCCGCGGGGGGAGGGTGGTTTGTCGCCGATCTGGGGTCGTTTCTCCCCGAGGATCATGCTGCCGGAGGGGTGTTTTTCGTTCCCGACCCTACCGGGGACGATGCCCCCCGGCAGCCGGCCTCACCGGTCGACATCCGGCGCGGGCTGGGGCGGGTTGTCAGTGCCGTTCCCTTCGATTGGGACGACGACGGCCGCCGCGATCTGGTCGTGGCGGAGTTCGGATGGCGGGCGAGCGGGGCGCTGCGGGTGTTGCTCGGGGCGGCGGAACCGGGGGCTGTGGGGGATGACGGGGCAGCCGGGGCTTTCCGGGAGATCGTCATCGATCCGCGGCATGGGGTGCTGGATGTGCGCGTTGCCGATCTCGATGGCGATGGCCGCGACGACGTCGTGGCGGCGTTTGCCCAGGAGCACGAGACGGTAGACGCGTGGTTTTCTCGTGGCGAGGGGGGCCACGAGCACCGCGAACTGGTCCGTTTCCCCGCTCCCTCCTGGGGGTCGAGCGGGATCGACATCGCCGATCTGGATGGCGACGGCGACCTCGACATCCTCCACGCCAACGGCGACACGATGGACAGCGGCCTGGCCCGGCCGACGCACGGTATCCGGGCGCTGGTCAATGACGGGGCGGCCGGGTTCCATATCGTCGAAATCGCCCTCTTCCCGGGCGTTTCCCAGGCCCGGGCCGCCGATCTCGACGGCGACGGCGACCTCGACGTCGTCGCCACCGCCCTCCACCCCGGTGCGTCCCATGAGCCTCCGGGCACCTTCGACGCCGTTATCTGGGTCGAACAGGGGGCCGATGGGGGCTGGATCCCCCACAGCATCGAGCGTGACGACTGTCGGTATGCCAGCTTCGCCCTGGCCGATGCGGATGGGGATGGGCGGACCGACATCCTCGCCGGCGTCTGGAACGCGGACATCGCCGGTCGCGCCGCGCCGAGCCTCCGGGTCTGGCTCAACCGCGCGCCGGTTCGCTAGCCGCCCGGGGAAGATTCCGAGGTCGGGGCTTGTCTCGCTCCCGGGCGACTTGGTATGTTTTTATTGCGTTTGGGGGATGACTTTCGGCAGACATTTTTGGGGACTCCCGTCTGGCCGAAAGCCGTGCAACTCGTCTGTTCACTTGTCCGTTCATTTGGCGGGAACGACGGTCGCGCGGACTGGGGTGCTTCTGTCACCTTTCCCCTGGCGTGCATCTCGACGCGCATCACGACCCTTCGCGTTCCATTCCCATTCTTTTCATCTTTTCGATCCATCGCTCCCGGAGGCGATTCCCATGACGAAGGCAATGCGACCTGTTCGTCGGGCGTTCACGCTCGTCGAACTTCTGGTGGTCATCGCGATCATCGGTACGCTCGTCGGCCTGCTCCTGCCAGCCGTTCAATCGGCTCGTGAGTCGGCCAGGCGGAGCAGCTGCAGCAACAACCTGAAGCAGTACGGCCTGGCGCTCCACAACCACCACGACACCAACGGCTACATGCCCTCCGGTGCCCCGACGACGCCGTGGGGAACGCCGGCGCTTTCCTGGCATGCCTATGTGCTCCCGTTCCTCGAGCAGAACGGGCTGGCCTCGAAGATCAAGTTCAACAGCGGGGGCGACGAACGCTTCCGTGATGCCGGCGGCGGACAGCAGGTCCGGAGTTTGAAGCTGCCGACCGCCCGTTGCCCCTCCGATCCGAGCATCACCGACCAGGATGGCTGGTTTCAGTCGAGCTACTCCGGCAGCCTCGGGTCGCAGCGGACCCCGTCGGCCGACGGCAGCTGCAACCAGTACATCGGCTTCGCCGAAGTGCCGGCCGGCGGGGCCGACCATGGCAACGCCTGGAACTTCAAGGACATCTCCGGCGTCTTCTCGCGCTTGGTCACCGAACAGAAGGGCTGCTCCTTCAACATGGTCTCCGATGGCTTGAGCAAGACGATCTTCATGGGGGAGATCCTGGCCGACTGTCATGACCACCGTGAGGGGCTCTGGAGCTTCAACGGGATGGGGAATGCCCATGCTTCGACGGTCGTCCCGATCAACGTGATGACCACCTGCTACGACTCGCAGGCCGAGGCAAAGACGAAGAACGTCCCGAACCCGCAGTGCTTCACCAAGAGCAATTGGAACTACTCGTGGGGCTTCCGTTCGAAGCACCCCGGTGGGGCGCAGTTCCTCTTCGGTGACGGATCGACCCGGATGATCCAGGAGTCGATCGATCACACAACCTATCAGCGGCTCGGCGGCAAAAAGGATGGCGGGACGATCGCCAACGACGACTGACCGACACTCCTGGCCGGAGCGATCCGGCGCGGGAACGGTGGATCTCGAGGCTGCCCGGGGCGGATCGCCGCCCCGGGCAGCGTCTATCTGGTAGTGAGGCCGGCGGCGATCAGGAGAAGGTTTTCCAGGCATGGCTCGCTGGGCCGTGTTTACTCTTCTTTGACTCTTGTTTCATTCTTGGAGGGAGGCTCGTGATGGTGAGGCTGGGCATGGAGCGAGGATGGTTTTCGTCGCTGACGTGTGCGGGGGGCTGTCGTGCTGCTGCCCTGGTGGCCGTGGTGGCGTCACTCGCGATCGGCCTGACGGGCTGTGGTGGGCCGGCGCAGCCGAAGCTCTATCCGGCCACCGGCACCGTGACCTGGAAGGGGGCGCCACTGGCCGACGCGACGGTGAGCTTCGTGCCGTCGGTCGGTGCCCCGAGCGATGGCAAGACCGATGCCCAGGGAAAGTTCTCGATCATGACCAACGGCCAACCCGGGGCCCGTGCCGGAGCGTGCAAGGTGGCGGTGAGCAAGTTTGCCGGGGCGGCCCCTTCGATGCCCGCCGCACCGAAGCCCGAGGACATGATGAAGATGTATGAGAAGAAGAAGAAGGGGGAGTTTGAGAAGGGGGAGATCCCGGCGAAGTACGGCCGCCCCGATACCAGCGGCCTGGCTGCCGAGGTGACAAGCGACGCCGCGAAGAACGTATTCACGTTCGATCTCAAGGACTGAAAGAGCCCGTTGATGGGGAGCGCGGGCCATGGGTGAGGGACGATCCTCCGGCGCCGGCCCGACGCGGCGCCGGCTGCTCCTCGCCCTCCTTGCCCTCCTCCTCGGCGTGGCGGCGTGGTGGGGGCCGAGCCTCCGCGAGGCGGCGGCCCTGGCCACGATCCGCGGGGCGATCGCCGATCACGATTGGACGCGGGCCGAGACGCTCCTTCGGGAAGGCGCGCCGGCCAGGGGGCGCGTCGCGGGCCAGCGGGAGTTTCTCCTCGGGCGGGTCTTCCGTCGCCAACGCCGGTTCGCCGAGGCCGAGCGCTGCTTCGACGCGGCGCAGGCCCTGGGATGGAGCGAGGAGGAGATTACGCGGCAGCGGATGCTCGCCCGCGCCCAGTCGGGGGATGTCGGGGCCGTCGAGGAACGGATCGGCGGGATGCTGGCCGGCGGGGCCGACGATGCCTTCGCCGAGGATTGCTATGAGGCCCTTGCCGAGGGCTTCATCGGCTCGTTCCGGATGGACGACGCCCGCGAGTGCCTCGAGTTCTGGTCGCGCTGGCAGCCGGGCAATCCGCTCCCCTCGTTCTGGATGGGGGTGATCGAGGAGCGCTTCGAGCGGCCGGTGTTCGCCCTCGAACAGTTCACCCGGGCCCTGGCGATGAATCCGCGCGATCACGAGGCGCGGATCCGCGTCGCCCGGCTGGAGCTCGACACCGCCCGGCTCGACGACGCCCAGCGCCATTTCCGGGGGTGTCTGGCGGAGCGGCCCGACGATCCGCGGGCCGTCCTCGGGCTGGCCGATTGCCTGCTGCGGGCCGGTGATCAGGCCACCGCCCGGGATCTCTACCACGATGTCCTCACGACCGACCTGACGGCCGAACAGGCCGCCGCGGCGCTGACGGAGCTGGGGCAGCTGGCTCTCGAAGCCGGGGAGGTGGGGCGGGGGGCGATGCTCCTTGAGCAGGCGGTGCGCGTCGATCCGCGCGGCACGCGGGCCCGGCTGACGCTCGCCGGAGCGCTGTTGCGCCTCGGCGATGAGGAAGGGGCGAAGCGCGAGCGTGATACTGCCCAGCGGCTCGCCGAACGCCAACGGCGTCTGGCAACGATCACCCACGAGGCCCTCGGCAAGCCGAACGATCCCGGGTTCCGCGCCGAGGCGGGGGCGATCCTCCTCGAGGCGGGATTCGAGCAGGAAGGGCTGAAGTGGCTCGAGACGGCCCTCCGGATCGACCCGGGGCATGGCCCGTCCCACCGCGTCCTCGCCGACCACTACGCTGCCCTTGGCGACGCCCCGCGAGCCACCCACCACCGGGAGCTGGCCGGTGACGCCCCACTCCCAGGTCCGGCCAGCCCGGTGGCGACGGACGGAGCTCGACCGTCGGCCGGCGGCGGGGAGGCGGCGCCATGAGCCGATGCCGCTGGAGCCTGACGCTGCTCGCCCTGCTGGCCAGCAGCCCCGGCTGTGCGCGCCCACCCGCGGCGGTTCCCCCCGCCCCGGCGCGCCCCGGCGCGCCGATCGGCGCCTCGACCCCGGCGGGGAATCCCGCCGCCGACCGGGGAATCGATTTCGAGGAACGGGCCGCGGAGCTGGGGATCGCGTCGACCTACCGCAACGGGGGCGAGGCGGACCAGTGCACGATCCTCGAATCGCTCGGTGGGGGTGTGGGCTGGTTCGATTTCGACCGCGACGGATGGCTCGACCTCGTGGCCACCGGCGGAGGTGGGATCACGGCCGGGAAAACGATCAGCGGACGGCCCTGCGATCTGTTCCGCAGCCGGGAGGGGAAGACGTTCCGGCCGGTGGCGGCGGAGGCGGGGCTCATCGACGCCTCGCTCTACTCCCACGGCGTCGCCATCGGCGACCATGACAACGACGGCTTCCAGGATCTCGTCGTCACCGGGTACGGCGTGCCGCAGTTCTGGCGGAACATGGGAGATGGGACGTTCACGGCCGCCCCGTCGCCGGCCGGGGAGGATCCGCGCTGGACCTCGAGCGCCGGGTGGGCCGATCTCGACGGCGATGGCGTGCTCGATCTGTACCTCGCCCGGTATGTGAACTGGTCGTTCGACAACCATCCCCGCTGCGGTCCGTCGGCGACCATCCGCGATATCTGTCCGCCGCGCTCGTTCGAGGGGCTGCCCGACGCGGTCTGCCACGGCAACGGCGACGGCACCTTCACCGCCGCCTCCGCCACCGCCGGCCTGCGGAGCGACGGCAAGGGGCTCGGCGTGCTCCTGGCCGATCTCGATGTCGATGGCGATGTCGATGTCTACGTCGCCAACGACACCACCGACAACTTCCTCTACGTCAACGACGGCCGCGGCCATCTGATCGAGAGCGGGCTCGTCAGCGGGACGGCGCTCGACGACCAGGGGGTGCCCAACGGGAGCATGGGGATCGACCTCTGCGACTTCAATCGCGACGGCCTCCCTGATCTGTGGGTGACGAACTTCGAGCGCGAATGGTTCGCCCTCTACCGCAACGAGGGGCGGGGCTACTTCCTCCATGTCAGCCGGCGGTACGGCATCACCGACATCGGCGGGCTGTTCGTCGGCTTCGGCACGGCCTGCGACGACTTCGACGCCGACGGCTGGGTCGACATCGTCGTCACCGATGGCCATGTCATCAAATATCCCGATGCTTCGCCGCTCCTCCAGGAGCCGCTCCTTCTCCGCTTCGACGGCAACCGTTTCCGGCGCGGCAGCCCAGCGCCGGGCTCGTACTTCGCCCTGCCCCACATGGGCCGGGGGCTGGCCAGTGGCGACTTCGACGGTGACGGTGACCTCGATCTGGCCGTGTCGCACGTCGAGGCCCCTGTCGCGGTCCTCGAGAACCGCTTCCCCCAGTCGGGCCGATCGCTCCTCGTTCACCTCGTGGGGACGGTGTCGAACCGCGATGCCGTCGGGGCCCGGGTCGAAGTGCTCGACGGCGCGGCCCCCTCCGCGGCGCTTCAGGTCACCGGCGGGGGAAGCTATCTCTCCCACAGCGACCGCCGGCTGCATGTCGTCCTCCCCGCATCGGCGGTGGGGCCAGCGCACCGGCTCCGCATCCGCTGGCCGTCGGGCATCGTCCAGGAGGTCGGGGTTGAACGCGCGGCGCAGGACCTCACCATCGTCGAGGCTGGGGCGGTACCCGGGGGCGGGGATGCCGCGCCGGTCGGAGGAGCGCCATGACGGCAGCATCCGCTCGCAGCCCCCGCCTCTCCGGCCGTCGGGTCGGGGGGCTTCTTGCCGCCGTGGCGGCCGTGGCCGTGGCCGCCGTGGCGCTCGGGAAGGGTGGCTGGCGTCGCGCCGAGGCCCTCCCCCAAACGCCCCAGGTGCTTGCCAGGGAGGCCTGGGAGGCGGTCGATCGTCAGGATGCCGCCGCGGCCCGCGCGGCGATCCGCGGGCTGCGGGAGCGCGGTGCCACGGGGTTGGCTGCGGTCGTCCAGGCGCGTCTCCTCGTCGCCCGCGGCTTCTCGCGCTCCGCGCTCGATGTCCTCGCCGCGCTCCCCGCCGAAGCCGACGGGGCGTCCGATGCCGATCTGCCCCGCTTCATCCACCTCGTCCGCGGCGAGGCCGCTTACCGGCTGCGCCTCTACCCCGTCGCGGAGCGGGAGCTGAAGGAGGTGCTGGCCGCCGCGCCCGATTCGGTCGATGCCCATCGGCTCCTCGCGGCGATGTATTACGACGCCGGGGTGATCCCGGCGGCGATCGAGCATCTCGAGGCAACGGCGCGGCTCGCCCCGACCGACCCCCGCCCCCATCGACTCCTCGGGCTGATCCACAACGACTACGAGCGCTATTCCGAGGCGGTCGAGCACTACCGGGAGAGCCTGCGGCGCGCCCCCGACCAGGCGGATCGTGACGAGGTGCTCGTCGAGTTGGCCGGGAGTCTCGTCAAGCTCCGCAGTCACCGCGAGGCTCTGGCGACGCTCGAACCGCTCCCCGCGGTCGATGCCGCCGAGCTCCTCCGGGCCGAATGCCTTCTGGCGATCGGTGACCGCGCCGCCGCCCGGGCCATCGTCGACAGCCTCCTGCGGGTGTCGCCCGACGATCTCGGCGCCCTCGTCCTCGACGGCTCGGTGCATCTGGAGGATGGCGATCCGCAGGGGGCCCTCGGCCCGCTCGAGCGGGTCGTCGCCCGGCATCCGCGCGACTACCTCGCCCGCCTCAAGCTCGCGCAGGCCTATGCCGGGTGTGGACGGGAGGCCGAGGCCGACGAGGCGCGGGCCGAGGCCGAGCGGATCCGGGCCCTGCGCCGCGAGTTCGCCGACCTCCATCAGGAGGCGTGGGCCAGACCAGCCGATGCCGCCGTCCGCCGGCGCCTGGCCGCGATGGCGGCGGCACTCGACCGCCCCGACCTCGAGGAGGTCTGGCTCGAGGCCGCGGCCGCCGTCGAAGCGGTGCGAAAGCCTGCCCCGGATCGGGAGTGAGCGACGCCGCGCCGATCAGCTGTCGGCGTACTTCACGACCAGTTCGCCCGCCTCGACCGGCGTGCCGGGGGCAACGAGAACTTCGGCAATCTTCCCGTCTCGTTCGGCGTAGACGGTCGTCTCCATCTTCATCGCCTCGAGGCTGATGAGCTTCTGGCCGCGGGTGACGACATCGCCAGCCTGCACCGCCACGGTGACGATCAGCCCCGGCATCGGTGAGCCGACCTCGCGGGCGTCGCCGACGACCGCTTTCGGCCGGCGCTGGACCTTTGCCTCGAGGCTGCGATCGGCCACTGACACGCTCCGCGGCTGGCCGTTGAGCTCGAAAAACACCGTCCTTGTCCCGTCGGCGTGCGGCTCCCCGACCGTCAGCAGGCGGATGACGAGCGTCTTCCCCGGCTCGATGTCGACGGCCAGTTCCTCGCCCGGCTTCGGTCCCTCGAGAAACGCCGGCGTGGGGAGGACGCTCACGTCGCCACACTTGGCGCGGTGCTGCGCGAAGTCCTGGAAGACGCGCGGATAGAGGAGCCAGGAGAGGACCTCCTGGTGGGTGGCCGGCAGGCCGGTGATCTCGGCCACCTTCTTCCCGGCTGCCTGGAAGTCGGCCGGCGGGAGCGATTCGCCGGGGCGCCCCGTGACGAGGTCGCCGGGGCGGACGATCCGGCGCACGACCGCCTCGGGGAATCCTCCCGGCGGCTGGCCCATCCGCCCCGACAGCAGATCGACGACCGACTCGGGGAAGGCCATCTCACGAGAATCGGCGAGGAGATCGCCGGCATGGAGGCCGTTGGTCACCAGGAGGAGCGCCAAATCGCCGACGGCCTTGCTCGTCGGCGTCACCTTGACGATGTCGCCGAGGAGCGTGTTGACGTCGGCATAGGCCCGGCAGACATCCTCCCAGCGGTCGCCAAGCCCGAGGGCCTTCGCCTGCTCGAGGAGGTTCGTGAACTGCCCCCCCGGCATCTCGTGGAGGTAAAGATCGGCGTCGGGGGCCTTCATTCCGCACTCGAAGGCGGTGTAGTGCTCGCGGACGGCCGACCAGTAGCGGGCCAGGTGCCGCAGCGGCTCGGGGTCGAGGCCGGTGTCGAGTGGGGTGTGGCGGGCCGCCTCCACCAGCGCATTCAGATTCGGCTGGCTCGTCAGCCCGGCGAAGGGCGCCATCGCCGCATCGACGACGCTCGCGCCGTTGCGGGCCGCCTCGAGCTCGCTGGCCAGCGCCGCGGCGGAGGTGTCGTGGGTGTGGAAGTGGATCGGGATCCCGACCGCCTCGCGGAGCGCCTTGACGAGGGTCGCGGCGGCGTAGGGCTTGCACAGCCCGGCCATGTCCTTGACCGCGAGCATGTGGGCCCCGCGCTTCTCGAGTTGCCGGGCGAGATCAACGTAGTAGGCCAGCGAGAACTTCTTCCGCTCCGGATCGAGGACATCACCGGTGTAGCAGATCGCCGCCTCGCAGATCCCGCCGGCATCGCGGACGGCGTCCATGGCTACCTGCATGTTCGGCACCCAGTTGAGCGGGTCGAACACCCGAAAGACGTCGATCCCGGCGGCCGCGGACTCCTTCACGAAGGCCGTGACGACGTTGTCGGGGTAGTTCGTGTAGCCGACGGCGTTGCTGGCCCGCAGCAGCATCTGGAAGAGGATGTTCGGGATCCGCTCCCGGAGGCGGGAGAGGCGGTCCCAGGGATCTTCTTTGAGGAACCGCATCGAGGTGTCGAAGGTCGCCCCTCCCCACATCTCGAGCGAGAACAGCCCCGGCGCCATCCGGGCGTAGGCATCGGCGATCGAAAGCATGTCGAAGGAGCGCATTCGGGTGGCGAGGAGCGACTGATGCGCGTCGCGCATCGTGGTGTCGGTCACCATCAGCCCCCTGTGGTCGCGGACCCAGGCGGCAAACTTTTCCGGGCCGAGCTCCTGGAGCCTCGTCTTCGTCCCGGCCGGTGGCGTCGAGAGCCGGTCGAACTCGGGGATCGGCGCGGAGGTACGCCGCGCCGCTGCCGGCCGCCCCTTCACGAGCGGATTGCCGTTGACGATCGTGTCGGCGAGGTATTCGAGGAGCCGGGTGGCCCGGTCGCGGCGGATGGGAAAATCGAACAGCGCCGGCGTGTCATCGATGAACCTGGTCGTGCAGCGGCCGGCGAGAAACTCGGGGTGGGTGACGAGGTTGATCAGAAACGGGATGTTCGTCTTCACGCCGCGGACGCGAAATTCCTGCAAACAGCGTTCGATGTGGCCGGCCGCCTCGTCGAGCGACAATCCCCGCGCCGTCACCTTCACGAGGAGAGAGTCGAAGTAGGGGGTGACGACGGCGCCGGAGAAGGCCGTGCCGGCGTCGAGGCGGATCCCCATGCCGCTGGCGGAGCGGTAGGCGGTCATCCGGCCGTAGTCGGGGAGGAAGCGGTTCTCGGGGTCTTCGGTCGTGACGCGGCACTGGATCGCCGTCCCCATCGAGCCGATCGCGTCCTGGTTGCCAAGGCCGATCTGCGGGTCGTCGAGCCGATAGCCCTCGGCGACACGGATCTGCCGGCGGACGATGTCGATGCCGGTGATCTCTTCGGTGACGGTGTGCTCGACCTGGATGCGCGGGTTGACCTCGATGAAATAGAACCGGCCGGTGTCGGTGTCGACGAGGAACTCGACCGTCCCGGCGTTCTCGTAGCGGGCCGTCCGGCCGATCGCCAGGGCGGCGTCGCAGATCGCTTTCCGCATACCGGGGTCGAGGTTGGGCGCTGGGGCCACCTCCACCACCTTCTGGTGGCGGCGCTGCACGGAGCAATCGCGCTCGAACAGGTGCACCAGCCCCCCGTGCATGTCGCCGAGGAGTTGGACCTCGATATGCCGCGCGTGCTGGATGAACTTCTCGACGAACACTTTCGCGCTGCCGAAGGCGGTCTTGCTCTCCCGCTGGGCGCTCTCGAGGGCCACGGCAAGCTCGTCCTCCCCGCGGACGACCCGCATCCCGCGGCCGCCGCCGCCGTGGGCCGCCTTGATCATCACCGGCCAGCCGAGCTCCTGGGCGATCCGCAGCGCCTCGGCCTGGCTCGTCACCGGCCGCGAACTGCCGGCGAGGATCGGCACCCCGGCCCGCTTGGCGAGGTCGCGGGCGGCCGTTTTGTCGCCGAGAGTCTCGAGGAGCTCCACGCGCGGGCCGACGAACGTGATCCCCGCCGCCAGGCAGGCGGCGGCGAACTCGGGGTTTTCCGAGAGGAACCCGTAGCCCGGGTGGATCGCGTCGACGTGGTGCGCCTTGGCCAGCGCCACGATCCCCTCGAAGTCGAGATAGGAGCGGATCGGCTCGCCGGCGCGGCCGACGAGGTATGACTCGTCTGCCTTGAAACGGTGGAGGGCGAACCGGTCCTCGTGGGCATAGATCGCCACGGTGCGGATCCCCAGCTCGTGGGCCGAGCGGAAGACTCGGATGGCGATCTCGGAGCGGTTGGCGACCAGCAGCTTCTTGATCGGGCGGACCATGACGATTCCTGCGGGACGGGGCGGAGGAAAGGAAGGATTGCGGGCCGGCAAAAGCCCAGACTGTACGCCCCTCGAGCGGTCAGCGGGAAGGGCCGGCCCCGTTTTCCTGGGCATAACTCGGGCGGAGGTAGTCGGGGGCGATCTCCGCTGCAGCCTGCGTCAGACCGGCGGCCGCAAGGCGTTGCCCGAGTCGTGCGGCTCCGGCTGCCGAGGAGTAGCGGGCCGGGCCATCGACCGGCCGCAGGTCGCCCCGCGCCGCTACGAGGGCTGCCACCGGATCGAGGTCGAGACCGGGGCCGGCGAGGGTCGCGCCGGGGGCAAGATCGGCCACCCACGTGGCGATCGGCACGAGCACACCCCCGTCGGTCTGCCAGCCGGTAGGGGCGCTCGGGGAGGGGCGGACCGCGGCTGCGAACAGGTCGCCGCGGCCGGCATCGAAGACGACATGGATCGGTTCCCCACCCCCCACGGCGGCAGCGATCACCTCGAACCCCGACACCCCGACGAGGCGCATTCCTCCCGCCCAGGCGATCCCCTTGGCCGCGGCGATGCCGACGCGCAGCCCGGTGAACGAGCCTGGTCCGCGGATCACCGCCACGAGGTCGGCCTCGGCGATGCTCCATCCCAGCTCGGCCGTGGCCTCCGCCAAGCTCGCGGCGATCCGCCTGGCATGAGCCTGGGCGGGGGAGAACCGGACCTCGGCCACTCGCTCGCCGTCGACGGCGGCGACGCTTCCGGAGGAGAGGGAGGTGTCGATGGCGACCGTCTTCATGGATTCGGCTCCGAGGGGATGGACGCTGCTTGACCGGGGGGGCAGGTCGCCGTAGTCTGACCCGGTTTCACCGAATTTTCAGGCGCTGCGGACAAAGGGCTCGGAGGCCTGCCGTGATCGTCGCCCGGCCGAGTGGAGATTCGTCGAGGCGCCGCCCCGGGGGTGGCACAGCGAGGGTGGAGTTGGCGTGAAGCGGGCGATCATCAGCGACATCCACGGCAATCTCGAGGCGCTCCAGGCGGTGCTCGCCGACATCGACCAGCAGAAGGTCGATTCGATCGTCTGCCTCGGCGACATCGTCGGTTACGGCCCGAATCCCTGCGAGTGCGCCCGGCTGGTCCGCGATCGCTGTGCCCTGGTGATCCTCGGCAATCATGATCAGGGGGCCCTCTTCGATCCCGACGGGTTCAACGTCGGTGCCGAGCGTGCCATCCGCTGGACGCGTTCCCAACTCGAACACCACGACGCGATGCCGAAGAACTCCGCCGACCGGCTGATGGACTGGCTGGGGGAGCTGCCACGGACGCACGTCGAGGGGAATCTCCTCTTCGTCCATGGATCGGCCCGGCGCCCGCTCGACGAATATGTCTTTCCCGAGGATATCTACAATCCCCTGAAGATAGAGCACATCTTCGAGCTCGTCGGCCGCTACTGCTTCCAGGGGCACACCCACATCCCCGGTGTGTTCACCCCGGCGCCGCAGTTCGAGGCCCCGGAGATCAGCCTCACGGAGACAGAATGGCGGCGGACGCTACCGGGGCCGAAGGCGATGGTCAACGTCGGTTCAGTGGGGCAGCCCCGTGACCTCGACTCCCGCGCCAGTTACATCATTCTCGAGACCGGCGCCCCCGCCGCCGACGTCGTCGTCCGTTTCCGGCGGATCCGTTACCCTTCGGACGTCACCTGCAAGAAGATCTACGCCGTCGCCGATCTCGACAATTATCTCGGCGATCGGCTCCTCGTCGGGCGTTGATCCGCTCCGGGCGCGGCGCGGCCGGAGAGACCCGGCCTGCGGCAGGGATTCGTATCCCCGGGTAACCGGCCGTCGGCTGGTATAGTGAAGGTTCCTGCGGGAGGTCGCGGTTTGCGACCCTCCGGCTCCGGGCGTGGCTCCCCCGCCGCGCGCTCGGGGCCTGGGATCGGTCGGCGGCAGCGGTCGATGTGGCACGGCCCCCGTGTCACGGCCGGAGTGGCTCCCTGCGGGGAGCCCGGTGGGCGGTGAATCGCCCGAGGAGATCATGGAACGCCGTCACGTTCAATTCGCTCTCGTCGCCGTCGCGATCATCTTCGGCAGTCAGCTCCTCCAAACCTGGCTCTTCCCCCCCCCGCCGGCCGAGCCGGGCGTTGCCGAATTGCCGCTCGCTGCCGCGAAGGAAGCGGCCGGCGCCGTGGGGGCAGCCGACAAGCCAGCGGGGAGCGCCGCGGCCGATGGCGACCGGGAAGCCGCCCCCGAAGGGGTCGAGGAACCCGCCCCGCGCACCCGCCATGCCCTCGGGTCGCTCGATCCGACGGGCCCCGCGCAGGTGCTCTTCACGCTCACGAGCCGCGGCGCTGCCGTGGAGCGGATCGAGTTGGCCGGCGAGCGCTATCACGATCAGGATGACTGGCGCGGATCGATGGGGCACCTCGCCGTCGCACCGGTGGCGGGGGGATGTCGCATCGGCGTCGTCGGTCCGGGAACCCCAGCCCATCTGGCCGGGCTCGCCGTCGGCGACGTCATCGAACGCGTCGGTGGCGTGGCGGTGACCGACGCCGCGGCGCTCGATCGAGCCCTCGACGGCACGAAGCCGGGGGGCACGATCACCGTCGACTCCCGGCGCGGGGATCTCACCCGAGCGTCTGAAGTTCGCCTCGATCGTCGCCCGCTCGAGGTCGTCCGCCCCGAGTACCTCGCCGCGCCGGTGGAGAATCCCGACGCCGATCCGGCCGATCCGCTCTCCTTCCGGCTGTCGCTGGAATCGGTCGATGGCCGGTCGCGGCGCGAGCCGCTCGACGAGTTGCCCGGTCTGGGGCTTGTTGACCGTGATTGGAAGGCCGAGTCGCTTCCCGGCGGCGACGGGGTGCGCTTCAGCGCGCGGCTTCCCGGCGGGCTGGCGGTTGCCAAGGAATATCGACTCGTGCCCGGCGTCGACGGCAGCCCGGCGACGCTCGATCTTGTCGTCGAGCTCGCGGCCGACCAGCCGACGACGGTCGAATACGCCCTCGACGGCCCGACGGGGCTGCCGACGGAGGGCTGGTGGTACACCGCCCGTGTCGCCAAGAAAATGTGGGACACCCTCGCGGTCCGGGACGTGGCGATGCGGTTCGCCGGCGAGCCGTCGGCGATCATCAGCGGCCTGAAGATCGCCGACAACAAGCTCGAGCATCCGGCCACATCGGTATTCGATGGCAAGCCGCTGTCGTTCGCCGGCGTCGATGCCCTGTACTTCGCCGCGGCGCTGATCCCTGCCACCGACGGCGAGATCCCCGATCTCGCCGAGGTCCGCCCGATCGCTGTCGGGGATGTTCTCGGGGCGGCAAAGAAGAAGCTTGTCGATGTCACGGCGCGGATCATCTCCCGGCCGATCGCGCTCGAGCCGGGGAAGCCGGTCCGCCACCGCTATCGTGTCTTCGCCGGGCCGAAGCAGCCCGATCTCCTCGCCCGCTACGGTGCTCCGGGGGCGGCGATGGACGACCTCGTCTATTACGGCTGGTTCGGCTGGGTAGCCCGGCCGATGATCGCCATCCTCCATGCCCTCCATGCCGTGATCGGGAATTACGGGATCGCGATCCTCCTCCTCACGGTCATGGTCCGCGGGGCGATGTTCCCGGTCAGCCGCAAGCAGGCGCTCTCGACCCAGAAAATGCAGGCGCTCCAGCCGGAGATGAAGGCGATCGCCGAGAAGTACAAAGACGATCCGGTCAAGCGCAACCAGGCCACGCAGGAGCTGTGGAAGAAGCACGATCACAACCCGGTCGGCGGCTGCCTGCCGGTGTTCATCCAGATCCCGATCTTCATGGGGCTCTACCGGTCGCTCGCCACCGACGTCGAGTTGCGGCAGGCGCCGTTGTTCAGTTCGGCGATCCGCTGGTGCTCGAACCTTGCCGCGCCGGACATGTTCTGGGACTGGTCGAACGTCCTCCCCTCCTTCCTCACCGCGCCGGAAGGCTATCTGGGGCCGTTCCTCAATCTTTTTCCCCTGGCGACGATCCTGCTCTTCCTCTGGCAGCAGCATCTGTTCATGCCGCCGGCGGTCGACGAGCAGGCCAAGGTCCAGCAGCAGGTGATGAAATACATGATGTTTTTCATGGCGCTGATGTTCTTCAAGGTGCCCTGTGGCCTGTGCCTCTACTTCATCGCTTCGAGCCTGTGGGGGATTGCCGAGCGGCTCATGCTCCCGACGGCGGCGCCGGCCGCGGCAGCGGGGGGGAGCACCGGCGCGGGCCGGCGAATCATCGATGTCCCTTTCTTTTCCACCGGGGCGAAAGCCGAGGCCAACGGCGCTGCCCAAGCTGCTCATGGCGGCGACGCGGAGCGGAAGCGCCGCCAGGCGCGCAAGAAGCGATGAGATGATCCCGGCGGGGTGTGAATGGCAGGTGAGCGATGTGGGATCCGGATGGCCTGATCGTTGCCCCCGCCACGGTGCCCGGCCGGGGGATCCGCGCGGTCATCCGCCTCAGTGGCTCGGGGCTGGACGACGTGCTTGCGGGGCTGTTCGTCCTCCCCGGGCCGCTCCCTGCCGCCGCGCGGGCGATCCATGCCACGCTCCGCCCCGATCGGCTCGGCGCCGAATGGGGGGCGATCGGCGTCGAGATTCTGCGGTGGCCCGGCCCGGCGGGCCCGACCGGCGGGCCGCTTGCCGAGCTCCAGCTCCCCTGCTCGCAGCCGCTGGTCGAGGCGATGGTTGCCGAGGCCTGTCGGCTCGGGGCCCGGCTGGCCCGCGGCGGTGAGTTCACCCTCCGCGCCTTCCTCGCCGGGAAGCTCGATCTGATTCAGGCCGAAGCGGTACTCGCCGTTGTCGACGCCCGCTCTCCTGGGGAGCTTTCGCACGCCCTCGACCGGCTCGCTGGCGGCGTCGGCCGCGATCTTCATGCCCTTCGCGAGCGCCTCCTCGATCTCACGGCCGACGTCGAGGCGGCGATCGATTTTGCCGACGAGCGCAGCCCCGACAGTCTCGGCGAGAGTAGCGCCGCGTTCTGGGGAGGTGTGATCGCGACACTCGGGGAGATCGGCCGCGCCCTCGAGGCCGCGGTGGCGAAGGTCGAATCGCGCGATGCCGGGGCGCGCGGTCGGCTGCCGCGGGTCGTGATCTGTGGCCCGCCGAACATCGGCAAGAGCAGCCTCTACAACGCCCTGGTTGGCCGCCAGGCGGCGCTGGTGGCCGATGAAGAAGGGACGACGCGCGATTGGCTCGAGACGGTCGTGCGCGGCGATGTGCCGGGGCGCCCAGGCCAGCCCGGCGCGGTTGAATGGCTCCTCGTCGACACCGCTGGCGTGGTGAAGCGCGGAGGGGAGGGGCTCGATCAGCCCGAGGCCGGGCTGGCCGCCGCCGCTGCGGAAGCGGGGATCGCCGAGGTCGGCCGGGCCGAGGTTGTCCTGTGGTGTCGCGATCAGGGGGCGGGGCGCGCTTGGCCCGACGAGGTTTCCGCTCCTCCCGGGGCGACCGTGATCGAGATCCTCACGCGCTGCGATCGCGGTCTCCCGAGCAGCGACTGTGGCACCGCGATCGCCACGAGCGCCACCACCGGCTTGGGGCTCGATCGCCTCCGTCGTGAGGTAGCCACGGCGGTGGCAGCGCTTCCCCGCTTTGGCGGAGCGGCGGAGCGGATCCGGGCCGGGCTCGTGGGGGCGCTGCAAGCCTTGACCGAAGCGGAGGCGATCGCGACGGTGGGTCTGGCCGGTGGCCCGGCGGAGGAGCCACTCCTGGCCGAGGCGCTCCTGACAGCGATCGACGCTGTCGGGATGGTCACCGGCCACACGATCGGCACCGAACTCATCGACCGGATATTCTCCCGGCACTGCGTCGGCAAGTAGCGCGGCTCGTGAGCCGGAGCGGATTCCCCGCGCCGTCCGCTCCCCAGTCGTTTCCCATCGATCCCGTCTCGATCCCTCCGCGAGCCTCCCGTGAACATTTCCGAGTTGCCTTCCGTGCTCGGCCGGCTCGCGGCGGGCGCGCTCCGCTTCGCCGCCGCCGACGCCCGCGAGCGCGCCGAGCTCGCCCGTCGCACGGCGCTGGCGACGGTGGCCGTGGCGGGCCCCTGGGCCGAGGCGGCCGTGGCGATCAAGCGCGGCCCGCCGGGCGCTGGCCCGGGCCTGGCCGAGGAGCTGGCAACCGGGCCGATGGTGACGGCGCGGCTCTGCCTCCTCACGGCCCGGGTGCAGCTCGACCTGGCCGCGTGCGGGCTCCCCCGCGCCGCCTCGGCGCCGCGCATCCTCCATGCCGGCCGGCGCTCGGCAGGGGGGACACCTCCGGCGCTTGTCGGCCTCGATCTCCTCCCCGCTCTTGGCCCGCTCGGCACGCTCCACGACGGGATGATCCACCAGGGCTTCCACGCCACCGTCCGCTGTCACGATCCCGGCGGCCTCGCCAATTTCGAGCAGGCCTGGCGGCGCGAGGTGGAGGAGCGTCCGCGCGCCGGCGGCGTGGCGGTGGTGCTCGGGGCGGGGAATGTCACCGGCCTGTCGGCTGCTGACGTCCTCTCCCAGATTTTCGAACATGGCCGGGGAGTGTTTCTGAAGCTCCATCCCCTCCATGCGCCGCTCCGGCCGGTCCTGGAAGCGGCGCTCGGGCCGCTGGTGGAGGCGGGGCTGGTCGTGATCGCGGCGGGGGGCGCCGAGGTTGCCCAAGCCGCCATCGCTGCCTCCGAGACAACCCACGTCCATGTCACCGGTGGTGAGGCGACCTACCGAGCCATCGTCTGGGGGAGCGCCGATCCTGTCGACCGCGCCGCGGCCCCGCTCCTCTCGAAGCCGATCACCTGTGAGCTTGGCAACGTCACCCCCTGGTTCATCCTCCCGGGGAGGTATTCCCGGGCCGCACTGGCCTATCAGGCTGATCTCGTCGCCGCCTCGATCGCCAACAACACCTCCTTCAACTGCATCGCCACGAAGGGAATCGTCACCTGCCGGTCGTGGCCGCAGCGGGGCGACTTCCTCGCGCTGGTCGAGCGCCGGCTCGCCTCCCTGCCGGCGCGTCCGGGCTGGTATCCCGGCGCCGTGCGCGACTGGGAGGCGGCGACGGGCCGCGCCGCTCCCACCGATGGCTCGCTCCCCTGGAGCCTGTTCACGGGCGTCGACATGGCGACCGACGATCGCCTCCTCGCTCGGGAGTGGTTTGTCCCTGTGGTGGCCGAGGTGCCGCTCGATGCCGACGATCTAGCCGGGTTTTGCGGCCGGGCTGTGGCGTTTTCGCATCGGCTGCCGGGGTCGCTGGCAGCGAGCGTGACGATTCCCAACGGGCTCTCGGCGGTCGATCTCCGTCACGCCGAGCACTTCGTCGATCATCTCGCCTTCGGGGTGGTGGCGGTGAATACCTGGTCGGCGCTGGCATACGCCCTCGGCAACGTGCCGTGGGGGGGCTTCCCCGGGGGGACGCTCGCGTCGCCAAAAAGCGGGATCGGATTCGTCCACGATCCGCTTCTGTTGCCGCTCGTCCACAACTCGGTGATCCGGGCGCCGCTCTCTGCGGCCATCCGGCCACCATGGTTTCCTTGGCATCGCTCGGGCGCCCGACTGGCGCGGGGTGTGGTCGACCTTTACGGCCGGTGTGCGGCGGGAAACAGCGGCCTCGGCACGATGCTCGCGATGCTCCCCGCGGTCGTCCGCGGGTGAGGCGCCACGGCGGAGGGAAGCCCGCGCGGGGCGATGCCGCGGAGCATCATTCGTCGTCGGTCTGTATCCAAAATATTCCGGCGCGGCGCAGTTGCTCGTCGAGACGCCATCCCTCCGGCTGCCGCGCGGGGCTGAACCAACTGCCACCGCAGGCCAACCAGTCGGCAAGATAGTCGCCAAACGACGTCGCTGCTCCGGATGCCCCCGGGTCGTCGTCGAAGCCATACTCGAAGCGGAATATCCTCCGCTCACTCAAGGGCTCGACCCGGCACGGTCAGAACTGAACCCGACCCACGACTTCCACGAAGCGAGCGGAGGTCCCATTCCAAGACCAGAGCTCGGTGGCGAATCCCCCGGCCAGAGATCCCCAGGCGAGGCCCGATGTGACGAGCCACGGCGTCTCTCCCTCGGGGACGGTGAGCTTCGTTCCACGCATCCCTGGGGCATCGGGATCCGGTGGATCATCGATCCTCCACCAAACGTCGGCAAACCACCAGAAGGCGTCGTCCGGATGTTGATAAATCTTCCGCCACTCGGCCCATTCGTCGGGCGTCAGGACCACCGTGCTTTCGTCGTCGCCCGGCCAGCAACGCAGCGCCACGGGAATCGCCATCAAGGGGATGGAGCAGAACAACGCTTCGGATCTTCGGGAGGGAGGGAGCCGCTCGGAGCGCCGGGTGGAAGCCTCGTAGATCGGCAACTTGGCGAGATCCCTCGGGGCAAGTGCCGCCGGGGACGGAGGCGGGGCGTCGAGGCGACATTGCTTCGCAAACGCCCGGAGTATCGGAGCCCAGTGATCGTGGAGTCTGTTCCTCTCCTCGATCTTTTCCAGGAAACCGAGGGTGTACGACACGCCGTCACGCCAGGTCATGTCGAGAAAACGTGCCGGATCCTCACCGAGAGCCTCGATCCGCTCCAAAAGCTCAAAGGGGAGCTTGAAATCGTTGGGCGGGATGGCAGCGGCTCGGCGGTCACAGGGGACGCACAGCCCCTGATTCCGATCAGCCGTGATCTGCCGGATCAAAGCGCCACACATCGTGCAGGTTGTCTGGGCTTCGGTCATGAGTCGAACGGGTCTTTCTACGGCCGGTCGCTCTCCGGCGCGGATTGCCGCACTGACAAGGATCAGTCGGCCGTCAGCGAGCGCCACGGCCGCGGCGCTGGGAGCGCTTGGCGCCGGGCCGGGCCGGGGCGTTCTTCGGTTGCGGCAGCTCCTCGCTGAACTTGTCGGCCTGGCCGGTGAGCTCGTAGAGGAACCGGCTCGGGCGACAGGGGCGGCTCTTTCCCCACTTCATCCGCGTCAGACACATCGAGAGGACGAGCCGCTTGCGGGCCCGCGTCACCCCCACGTAGGCCAGACGACGCTCCTCGGCGATCGCATTCAGGCCGTCGGCGAGCGATCGATGGTGCGGGAGGATCCCTTCCTCGAGCCCCACCATCCAGACGTTGTCGAACTCGAGCCCCTTCGCGGCGTGGAGCGTCATCAGTCGGAGGAGACGCTTCACCGGCTTGTCGTCCTTGGGGCGCTCCGCCTCCTTGACATCGAGGACGAGGTCGTCGAGGTAGCCGCGCACGAGGCGGCCGACATCCTTCTCCTGGCGATGCTCAGCTTGATGCTCGGCGAGACCGTTGACGACCTGTTCGACACACTGCCAGCGCGCCTCGAGCTCATCCGCGTCCTCGTATTCGCGCTCGAGGAACGCCCGGTAGCCCGATTGGTCGAGGAGGGCCCGAACTGCGACGGCCGGGTCAAGGGGCGCCTCGCCGCCGCCGAGCGTGATCAGCTTCTCGAGCGCCGTCAGCCCGCCGGCCGCGGCGCTGCTCAAGGTCCCTTCCGAGCGCCGCCCGAGCAGCTCCCGCCACAGGCTGCGGCCCGCCGACTGGGCTGCCGTGCGCGCCTGGAGAACGGCCGAGGAGGAGAGGCCGCGCGGGGGGACGTTCGCGATCCGCGACAGGGCCATGTCGTCGTCGGGATCGACCATCATCCGCAGGAACGACATCACGTCCTTGACCTCGCGGCGATCGAAGAACGATCGGCTCCCGACGAGCTCGTAGGGGATGTTGCGGCGCCGCAGCTCCTGCTCGAAGACACGTGTCTGCTCGCCGGTGCGGAGGAGGATCACCGCCTCGGGCGGATCGACCGAGCCCTCGGCGAAGCGGGCCTCGACATCGGCGACGATCCGGCGGGCCTCGTCGAGCTCGTCCTGGGCCTGGACGATCACCGGTGGAGGACCGGAGGGAGCCATGGAGACGAGCGTCTTGCCGTGGCGACGGGTGTTGCAGGCGATGAGCGTGTTTGCCGCCCGGATGATTTCCGGCGTGGAGCGGTAATTCTCCTCGAGGCGCACGGTCACCGTCTTCGGCCAGCGCGTGGGGAACTCGAGGATGTGCGAGATCTGCGCTCCGCGCCAGGCGTAGATCGACTGGTCGTCGTCCCCCACGACACACAGGCTGCGGTGATCGCGGGCGAGGGCCGAGAGGATCCGCTCCTGAATGCCGCTGGTGTCCTGGTATTCGTCGACGAGAATGTGGTCGAAGCGCCCCGCCTCGGCGAGGCGGACATCCTCGTGCTTGGCAAAGAGCTCCTCGACGAGCATGAGGAGGTCATCGAAGTCGACCGCCCCGGCGACCCGCAGATCGTGCTGGTAGCGGCGGTAGCCGGCAGCGGCGAGCGTCCAATGTTCAGGCGCGTCGGCCGAGAGGGTCTCGATGGCACCGTCGGGGCGCACCGCGGCGCTCTTCCAGCGACTGACGCGGTCGACGAGATCGCCGGGGGAGAGTGTCGTGTCGGGGACCTTGAGCTCCTTGAGCACCTTTCGCGCCGTCGACTCCTGCTCGCCGCGGTCGATGATCGCGAACCGCTCCGGGTAGCCGAGGCGCGGGGCGTGGCGCCGGAGGATGCGGACACAGAGCGAATGGATCGTGGAGATCTCGGGGAGATCGTCCTGGCTCTTCCCGGCCGGGCCGCGCACCACCTTCTTCGGCTTGAGATAAGCCTTGGCGCGGGCCATCATCTCGCGGGCGGCTTTGTTGGTGAACGTCACGGCGAGGATCCGCGACGGCCGCGATCCGCGCCACACGAGATGAGCCATCCGGGCGATGACGACGCGCGTCTTTCCCGTGCCGGCCCCAGCGAGCACCAGGAGCGGCCCGATCGGCGCCTGAACGGCCTGCGTCTGGGCCGGATTGAGCCCGGTGCCGGTGCGCGACGGCGCGTGCACCGGCCGGGCCACGGGCCCGGGGGCGGCGGGCCCGGGAAAGGGGCCGAGCGCCGCGGGGCCGTCGTCGGTCTCCTCCTCCGGCAGGTCCTCCGCAACGGCGCGCGCCGGTGCGGAGTCGGGGCCGAGGACGCCGTCGTCGGGGCTGGCGGCGGGGGTGTCGGGAACGTCCGGAGGGAGTCCGTTCACGTGGAAAAGCGTCCGTGCGGAGGGGTGTCGGGGAGCGCCCGGCAGTCGGCGGGGGAGGATCGTACCACAGCCCGCGGGGCCATCGGCCGAGATCGGCTTGACGCCCCGGACGGGTCCGTTTCTATTTGGTTTTTTCCGCAGTATCGAGAACTGGAAGAGCCATGAAGAAACGTTCGGCGAGGCCTGGCGACCGTCGCGACCACGAGCGCCGCTTCAGCGAGCGGCAGACTTCGCGCGGAGAGGACGACGACAGCCTCGCCACCCGCGAGGGGCGCCCCGTCAGGCTCCCCCTCGCTTCCGAGTCATCCGAAGAGGTGGCCGAGGAGGTCGAGGGAAACGCGCTGGCCGAAGGGATCACGGCGGTGCTCGAGGCGCTCCGGCCTCATCTGCGGGTGATGCTGTTAGGCCTCGCCGGCCTGCTTCTGGCCGCGGTCGGCTGGATGTGGGCCCGCCAGCAGGAGGCCGGTCGCTTCGAGAAGAGCTGGGACGATTACCTCGCCGCCATGCCGCCGGTCGACCCGGCGGCGCTGGCCGATGTCGCCAGTCAGCATGCCGGGACGCCGGCCGGTCAATGGGCCAGGCTGACCCAGGCCGAGATCGACCTCGAAGAGGGGACCGAGTTGGTGTTTGTCGACCGCGAGAAGGCGAAGCCCAAGCTCCAGGCTGCTGCCGACGCTTACGCGGGAATCCTCGCCGGTATGGGGAGGGGGCTCCTCGCCGAGCGGGCGACGTTCGGCCTCGCCAAGGCGAACGAGAGCCTCGGGAATCTCGATGATGCCCGCCAGGGCTACGAAGTGGTCGCCCAGGACTACCCCAACGGCGCCGTCGCCGGGATGGCCCGGCAGCGTGCCGAAGCGCTCAAGGGGGAGACGGTCAAGGAATGGTACACCTGGTTCGAGAACCGCAAGCCGACCCCGCCGCCGGTCGACAACAGCCCGATCCTCGGACTCCCTTCCGAAGACCCGCCCACAGCGCCGGCCGGGAGTGACGCACTTCCCGCTACCGAACCGGCCATTGAAGCCGCGCCGGCCACCCCCCCTGCCGCACAGGAGTGATCGCCTGAAAGACGCCAAACCCGCACAGACCGCCGCCCGGTCCGACGACATCGATGACGATGTCATTCTTGTCGTCGCCGAACCGGGCCCGATGGTGGGGGGCGTTGGCCCGGTCGTGCCGGCACCCGGTGAGGGTGGTGCTGTCGACGTGGCTGGTGCCGAAGGGAGATTGGGCTCGCGGCTGATCCCCGGTACGGTGCTCCTCCTCACGGTCGAAGGTGATGCGGTGGGGATGCGTCTCGATCAATTCGTCGTCCGCCATGCCGGCGGGGCGAGTCGCTCGGCGGTGGCCCGGGCGATCGACGCCGGGGCGGTCCGCGTCGACGGCGTCGTGGCGAAGGCCTCGCTCCAACTGAAGGCGGGGATGGTCGTCGCCTACACCGTTCCCGAGCCGGCGCGGGCGGGGCCGGAGGCGGAGGAGATCCCCCTCGATTTTCTGTTCCTCGATGAGGTCATGGGGGCGGTCAACAAGCCGGCCGGAATGGTCGTTCATCCCGCCAAGGGCAACTGGAAAGGAACGCTCGCCGGGGCGCTGAAGTGGCATCTCGAACGGGTGGCCGGTGGCCTTTCCACCGTCGGTGGTCCAACGCGCCCCGGGATCGTCCATCGGCTCGACCGCGACACCAGCGGCGTGATCATCGTCGCCCGCAACGAAGAAGCCCACCATGCGTTGGCCCGGCAATTCGAGCTCCGCACGACCGAGAAGACCTACCTGGCGATCGTGCAGGGAGAGCCGCGCTTCGACCGCGACGAGATCAATCTTCCCATCGGGATTCATCCCTACCAGCGCGAGCGGATGGCCGTCCGCCGCGATCACTCCACCAGCCGGGATGCCGTCACGCGGTACGAGGTCCTCGAGCGGTTCGGGAAGGCGGCGCTGCTCTCGGTGACGCCGAAGACAGGGCGCACCCACCAGATCCGCGTTCATCTGGCTGCCATCGGCTGCCCGATCCTCGCCGACATCCTCTACAGCGGCCGCGGCGTCGTCGATCGGTCATTCCTCGGGCTGCGCGGTGATCCGGCGCCGCTCGTCACGCGCCAGGCGCTCCACGCCTCCAGCCTGGCCATCGATCATCCCAGCACGCAGCAGCGGATGCTGTTCGAGGCGCCCATCCCGGCCGACATTCTCCGCCTCCTGGCCGTTCTCCGCGGCGGCTGACCGGCGGCCGTGGCGGAGGCTTTCCAACCCCTGGTATTCTCACCTGCGAGCGCGGGTACGACGGAACCGGTGCCCGCGTCCGGCCCAGATTCGGCCTCGAGCCCAGAGGGGAGACGACGGCGTGAGGAGCGCTGCCCGTGAAGCCCGTGTCGGAGCGAGGCGTCGCCTCGACGTCCGGCTCTGGATCGTGGTGGTCATGATCGCTCCCCTCACATTCTCGGGGTGTGGTGAAGCGCCGCGCGGGGCCCCGGGGCCGCTCCCGCCCGTCGCCGCGCCGCGGGCGACTGCGAGCGAACGATCCTCACCGAGCGCCGCCGCTGCTCCCCGCGCCCCGGCCACCGGCCGCGCGAAGCGGTCGGCGACTCCCCCGCGGCCGCCGCTGCCCGAGTCGTTTGAAGCGCTCCGCGAGGAGGCGCTCGCGCTTGCCGCAGCGCTCCGCCAGCGTTATCCCGATGCCCCCGAGCCGATCGATCTTGCGGGGACGATGCACGATCGCTTCGGCAACCTCACCGCGGCCACGAGCTTGTGGGAGGCCTGGCTCGCGGACCATCCCGGCTCGGCGGAGGCCCATCTGCGGCTCGGGAAGTATGCCCGGGAGAAGGGGGAGGAGACGCGCGCGGTGGAGCATCTCGAGCAGGCCTTCGGTGCCCGCCCCGATCTCCCCGGGGCCCAGATTCTCCTCGGCGAGTCGCTGGCGAATGTCGGCCGGGCCGACGACGCGATCGCCGTCCTCGCGCGCGACCTGCCGGCCACGGCGGGCAATCCCAACCGGCTCACGCTCCTCGGCCACGCCCGGCTCCAGCAGGGCGAATTCGCGGGGGCGAAAGCCGATTTCGAACGGGCCCTCGCCATCGATCCGGCGTCGCCCCATGCCCTCTACGGCCTCTCCATCGCCTGCGGCCGGCTCGGCGAGACGGAGGCTGCCCAGCGCCACCGCGCCGACTTCGCCACGCGGAAGGCGCACAGCCTGGCGCGCGATCGGGCCAATGCCCCGGCGCGGCTCGACGACATGCCGGCGCTCCTCCAGGCGATGGCAGGCTGGTATGCCACCGCCGGACGGATCGACCTGGCCCGTGGCGATACGGCCGCTGCCGAGCGCGACTGGCTGCGGGCGGTCGACTTCGCACCGGGCCAACGCGAGGCCCGCGCGGCGCTGGTCGACCTCTACCGCCGGCAGGGGCGCGACGGGGAGGGCCGGGGGCTCCTCGAGCGCTCCGGTGCGACCACCCAGCCCCCCGCCGCGGCAGGGAGGAATTGAGATGCCCCGTCGACTGGCCCGCTCACCTCTGGCCCGGTTCATCGCGCTGGCAGGCTTAACATGGCCGGGGATCGTGGCGGTGGTCGTGAACGGGGAGCCCCCCCCCGCCCCTCCGACAGACGCGGCGAAGCGTCCTCCGATCGTCTTCGAGGACGTCACCGCCGCCACCGGCATCGGGTTTGTTCACGACGACGGCGGGAGCGGGCGTCGCTTCATCCCGGAGACGGTGACCGCCGGTGTCGCCACCTTCGACCATGACCTCGACGGCCGGATCGACATCTACTTCCCCAACGGGGCTGATCTTCCCGGCACCGAGCCCCCGCGCCGACCGCGCGCCATGCTCGCCCGCAACCGGGGCGGATGGCGCTTCGACGACGTCACGGCGGCCGCCGGGCTCGATCACGAGGCCTACGGCGTGGGGGTGACCGTCGGCGATCTCGACAACGACGGCTTCCCCGACCTGTGCACGAGCAACGACGGGCCGAAGCGGATGTGGCAAAACATGGGGGACGGCACGTTCCTCGATGTCACCGCCGCCGCCGGGACGGCCGACGGCGACAAGCTCGGCGCGGGGCTGGCCCTCCTCGACGCCGACGGGGATGGCGATCTCGATCTCTATGCCGCCAACTACGTCCGCTTCTCCCCCGAGGGACATGTCTCCCCGCGGATCCGGGGCGTGCCCCTCTACCACGGGCCGCGCGACTACGAGGCCTGGCCCGATTCGTTCTTCCGGAATGACGGCGATGGCCGGTTCAGCGATGAAAGCGTCGCCTCCGGGATCGCGGCGGTGGTGGGGCCGGGGATGGGAGTTGTCTGTTTCGACGAGGAAGGGGATGGCGACACAGACATCTTCGTTCTCAACGACGTCGCCGCCAATTTCCTCTTCCGCAACGACGGCACCGGGCGGTTTGCGGAGGTCGGCCTCGAGGCGGGGCTGGCGTATGACATGATAGGGCAGCCCAATGGCAGCATGGGGGTCGACTGCGGCGATGTCGACAGCGACGGCTGGCTCGACCTGTGGATGACCTCTTACCAGGGGGAACGGCCGGTTCTCTACCACAACCTCGCCGGCCAGGGGTTCGAGGACGTCAGTTCGCGGACGGGGGCTGCGGCCGGGAGCCTGCCGTGGGTGAAATGGGGCTGCGGGATCGTCGACTTCGACAACGACGGCCGCCGCGATCTGTTCATCGCTTGCGGCCACATCAACGATCTCGTCGAGCAGTTCGACGACACGACCGCCTACCGCAATCACAACGTCCTCCTCCGGAATGTCGGGGGGAGGTTCGTGGAGATGTCGGCGGCCGCGGGGCTCCATGCCGTGCCGCGGCACAGCGCCCGCGGCGCCGCCTTCGACGACCTCGACAACGACGGCGATCTCGACGGCGTGATCCTCAATGCCCGCGAGGCACCGACGCTCCTGCGGAACCTCGACCGGGAGCGGGGCGGGGAGCATCACTGGCTCCAGGTGCGCCTCGTCGGCCGCGACTCCAACCGGGACGGCGTCGGGGCGAACGTCCGCGTCGTCACCCCGGGGGCTGTCCTCGTCGACGAGGTCCATGCCGGCCGGGGCTACCAGGGGCATTTCGGCAGCCGGCTCCACTTCGGGCTCGGGCCCGCGGCGGCGGTTGAGCGCGTCGAGGTCCGCTGGATTGGCGGCGGACGGGAGGCGTTCGACGTGGCGGGGATCGACCGGCTCGTCGTCCTCACCGAGGGGGCGGGGCGTCGGGTCGATCGGCCGGGGGAGGTGGAGACGGAGCCGGATCGACGCTGACGATGGCGCGGGGGAGCGTCGAATCGACGACGCGCGACAGGGCCACGACGAAGCCGGCGGCGCCATCCCGCCATCCCCCCTGGAGGCCGTAGCTCTTGGTGAACACGGCCAGCGCGCGGAGGGGGAGCATCCAGGCCGGCGACGATTCCCGCTTGTCGCGGAGGATCGTGGCCTTCGGGCCGGCATAGCGGGCCGAGCGGAGGATGACTTCGGCGCAGCCTCTGAAGCTGTGGTGGAGGATCGAGCCCGGGGCCGGGAGCGGCCGGGTCGCGCCGTCGACCCGTTCGTGGACGCAGTGCGCGGTGAAGCCCGAGCGGGTGCGGTTGAAGAGGCGCAGCACCCGCTCGTGCCCCCAGGGGCCGTGGCGCAACTCCCGCTCCCCGATGAACGTCCGCCGTCGCCATGCCCAGCAGCGCCCCGGATCGGAGAGATCGAGGGTTGCGAGGCCGCGGACCGCCTCCGTGTCGAGCTCCTCGTCGGCGTCGAGCGAGAGGATCCAGTCGTGGGCCGCCAGCTCGACGGCGCGGCGCTTCTGGGGCCCGAATCCGAGAAACGGCTGGTGCTCGACCCGTGCCCCCAGATCCCGGGCGATCGCCACGGTGGCGTCGGTCGACCCGGAGTCGACGACGAGGCGTTCGCCACAGGCCGCCGCGCTCCCGAGTGTGGCGGCGAGCCGGTCGGCGGCGTCGCGCGTGATGACGACACACGAGATCGGTAGGCTGGCGTTCCGCCCGGCGGGGCTCATGGCCGGGGGAGCGGAGGCGATTCCCGCGGACCGAGATCGTGGTGGGAAAAAGTCTGATGCGACGCCTGGCCGCCGGGAATCGTCTCGGGGCCGGGGCCTTCGTCGCCATCGCCGCCATCGGGGCGATCAACACCGCGGTGCGCGTCCCCGGCGAGGAGGAGGGGGAACTCGAGGGTGAAGATGCTCCCCGCGCCGAGCTGGCTCTCGGCGCGGATGTCGCCATGGTGCTCCTTGAGGATCTTCCGGCTCACCGTCAGGCCGAGCCCGGTGCCGCGGGAGCCCTTCGTCGACACGAAGAGATTGAAGATCCCCGCCAGCGTCTCCGGCGACATCCCCTCGCCGTTGTCGGTCACGGTGATGCGGGTCTTCCGGCCCCGCAGATCGGCCGTGACGCGGATCTCGATGGCGGCGTCATCCCGGCCCTCGACGGCATCGAGGGCATTGGTGACGACGTTCAGCACGGCCCGCGCGATCCCCTCCGGGTCGAAAAGCATCCGCGGGAGGTCGGCCGGCGGGTGCCAGCGGATCGTCGTGCCCGCTTCTTGGGCGCGGTGGTGGACGGTCTCGACGATGTCGGTGACCAGCGCCACCAGATCGGTCGGCACCGGGTCGGGCTCGCGCTCCTTGCTGAAGGAGAGCATGTCCATGACGAGCGAGGAGATCTTGTTTTGGTTGCGGGAGACGATGTCCCAGCCCTTCTTGACAATGCCGAGATCCTCGTTCTCAAGGCCCATCTCCACGAGGTAGCTGCCGCCGCGGATCCCCTGGAGGATGTTCTTGATGTGGTGGGAGAGCGTGGCAATCGTGTGGCCGACGGCCGCGAGGCGCTCCGACTGAACCATCGCGGAGTAGTAGGTGGTGTCTTCGACCGCAAGGGCGGCCTGGTGGCCGATCGCGATCATGAGCTTGAGGTGCTCGTCGCTGAAGCGGCGCTGCCCGGCGCCGAGCGCGTCGGCCAGCGGGGTCGTGGTGTCGACATAGAGGATCCCGACCGTGCCGTAGCGCCCCCGCATCGGCACGCAGATCGCCTCGCGGACGCCGGTCCGCAGGACGCTGTGGCCGGAGCTGAAGCGGTCGTCATCCTGGGCGTCGCTCGTCAGCACCCCTTCGCCATGGTCGAGAACGTAGTCGAGGATCGTCCGGCTGATGACCATCGAGGAGACGTTGGCGGAACGCCGGTCGCGACGGGCCTTCGTCTTCAGTTGGCCGCTGTCGGGGTCGAGGAGCATGACGCATCCGCGGTCGGCCTCGACCCACTCGAAGACGAGCTGGAGGATCCGCCCGAGGAGCTCGTCGATGTCGAGCGTGTGGCTCACGGCGAGCGCCGTCCGGTACATCACCTGGAGGTTGCTGCGGGCCCGGGCCAGCCAGCGGTCGTCGGTGTCGCCGTGGGCTCCCCCCGAGGAGCCGTCGAAAACGTCGTCCTTGAGGGTCGAGACGATCCGCGACCCCTCCTCGGGGGTCTTCCCCACGATGTCGACCTCGTCGCCGGCCGCGTCGGTGGCGGAATCGCGGGAATAGGAGAGGAGGGTGCGGCCGATGAGGATCTGGTCGCCGTGGTGGAGCTCCGTCCGCTCGATCCGCCGGCCGTTCACGAAGCTGCCGTTGGAGCTCTTCAGATCGCCGATCACATGGGTTTCACCGACCTGACGGATCTCCGCGTGCCGCCGCGAGACCTCGTTGTCCTCCAACTGGATGACGTTGCCCGCCTCGCGGCCAATGCTGACCGCCCCCTCGCGGGCGGAGAGATCGAACCGTGTGCCGCGGTTGCGGCCCTGGATGACAAACAACGACGGCACGGTGAAGGCGCTCTGGAGGGGGGGCCGTTGGATGCGGCCATCCGCGGAGATCGCCCCGATTCTGGCACACCGCACCGCAGGCGGGAAGCGGCTGCGGTCGCTGCGGGGATCGGCGGGCGACGGGGGAAAATGTGGCTACAATTCCTCCTGCGGAGCCCCGGCGGGAAGCGGGGGCCGCGCTCGTCCGGCGGCGTGCCGGGGAGCGGTGTGGAAAAAAGCCGAAATCCGTCCCGAGGAGGACCGTGCCGTGCCGTCGCTTGCGTGTCTGTTCGGAGGGGGAATGCGGGGCCTGCTCCCGCGGTCGATGGCGGTCGCCCTCCTGATCGCGACGGCGGTCGGGCCCGGCAACCGGATCGGATGGGCCCAGGACGCCGCGCCTCCCGCAGCCGCGCCGGCAGCTCCGCCCCCGCGCCCGCTCACCCTGCCGGAGATCGCCCGCCGGGATCGGCTCCGGTCGAGCGTGGAGTGGCTGGCCTCCCCCGAACGCCAGGGACGGGGCCCGGGAACGGCGGGGATCGATGCGGCGGCCGAGTGGGTCGCCGGTCAGTTCGTCGCCCTCGGGCTCGATACGTCGGTCGTCGGGGAAGCGAGCTTTCAGCCCTTCCCGATCACGCTCGACGCGACGCTCGGGGCCGCGGAAGAGAACGTGGCGGAAGTTGTCGCGCCGCCGGCCGCCGACGGCAGCACCGCGGTCCAACAGCTCGTCCTCGGCACCGACTGGACGCCGCTGGCGGCGGGGGGCTCGGGGGCATTCGATCTGCCGCTCGTCTTTGCCGGCTACGGGATCACCGCCAAGGCGGAGGACTACGACGACTATGGGCCGCTCGGCGCCGCCGGGGCGAAGGGGGCCGCGGCGATCGTTCTCCGGCAGGAGCCGCAAAAAGACGACCCGAAGAGCAAGTTCGACGGCAATCAGGCCTCACAGTACGCCCCGCTCAACCGCAAGGTGGCCAACGCCTCGGAGCACGAGGTGGGCGCGGTGGTGTTCTGCAACGACGCCTCGAACACCGACGACGCCCTGATGGCCTTCACGCGCGCCGGCGACGGCTCCGACAAGCGAACCCTACCGATCGTGCAGGTGAAGCGCCCGGTCGTCGAAAGCATCGTGGGGAAGGTGCTCGGGATGACACTCGTCGATCTCGAGAAGCAGATCGATGACGGACCGACCCCCCGTTCAGCCGCGCTCGTGGGCTGGCGGATCCGCGGCCGTGTGGCGATCGACCGCTCCGAGACCCAGGCCCGCAACGTCCTGGCGATCCTGCCGGGGATCGGGGCCGTCGTGCCCCCCTCCGTCGCGGCCGACGCCGCAGCGCTCGCGGCTGCCCACGGTCCTGCCGCCCCAGCCGGGCCGCACGACGACCCCCCCGCCTCGCCGGCCGAGGCGAAGGCCCTGGGCGATCTTGAAAAGCAGGCCGCTGCCCCGGCCGGCAAGGAGGCGAGCCCAATCGATCCGCATGCTGCCGTCGATCCGCATGCCGGTACCGATCCCCACGCGTCTGCAGGACCGCACGGGGCCGGGGAGCCCGCGACAGCCCTGAAGCCGATCCTCGCCACCGAGACGGTGATCCTCGGCGCCCATTACGACCATCTCGGCTACGGCGGGAGCAATTCCGCCGCGCCGGGGGATACGACGATCCACCACGGCGCCGACGACAACGGCAGTGGCACGGCGATGCTCGTCGAGGTGGCGAGGATCCTCGCCGAGGAGGGGCCGTATCCCCGCAGTATCCTCTTCGTCGCCTTCTCCGGTGAGGAACGGGGCCTCCTCGGTAGCGCCCACTACACCGCCAACGCCGCCGTGCCGCTGGCCGATACGGTGGCGATGGTGAATCTCGACATGGTCGGCCGGCTCGACGGTGCCAAGCTCATCATCCACGGCACCGGCACCGGCACCGGACTCGACGCCCTCGTCGACCGGCTCGTCGCTACCCACGGCTTCGATGCCACGAAGGATCCCGGGGGCTTCGGCCCCAGCGACCACGCCAGCTTCTACGCCAAGAAGATCCCCGTGCTCCATGTCTTCACCGGCACCCACGCCGACTACCACCGCCCCACCGACACCCCCGAGAAGATCAACTACGACGGGATGGCGCGGATCGCGCGGATGGTGGCCGAGGGGGTGAAGGAACTGGCGCGGGCGCCGCAGGCCCCGGCCTATGTCGAGGTGGCCGGACGGCAGACGATGGCGAGGCGCGATGGCGACCGCCCCTACTTCGGCAGCATTCCCGACTTCGCCAAGCCGGGGAAGGGGTATGCGATCTCCGGGGTTTCCAAGGATTCCCCGGCCGCCAAGGGGGGGCTCCTCGGGGGCGATCTCATCATTCGCATCGGGGAGAGCGCCGTCACCGGCCTCGATGACTTCGACAGTGCCCTGCGGAAGCACAAAGGGGGAGAGACGGTGCCGGTCATCGTCAAACGGGGGGAGCAGGAGGTGACTCTCGACGTCACCCTCGGCGCCCCGCGTTGAGTGGATCGACTCCCGCGCTCGGTTCCGGCCGGCGAAGCCCCCTTCTTTTTTGCCCTTGAGCCCGGTCGATGCCGCTGCCATAGTCCTCGCCCCGACCGGCCCCTGCGCCGTGACCACGGATGGTCGCGACGAAGGCCCACCCGACCCCCGCCGCGGTCGCGGCGGACGCGCGTGCGACCCAGCAAGGAGTGCTATCCGTGAAGTGGCAACTGGCAGCGATTCTCTGTGCAATCCTCGCGGTGCCCACCGCGGCCCACGCCCAGGCACCCCGTCCGGCGGCACCCCCCGTCGCTCCCGCGCCGGTCGCACCGACCACCGCCGCTCCGGCGACGCATGTGGCGGTGATCGACGTCGGCTACGTCTTCAAGAACCACGTCCGCTTCAAGGCGGCGATGGACCGGATGAAGGAAGAGGTGATGGCCGCCGAGAACACCCTCAAGGCGGACCGTGACCGGATCAACGGGATGATGGAGCAGATCAAGGGCTTCAATCCCGGTACCCCCGAGTTCAAGAAGCTCGAGTCCGAGATCGCCAAAGCCCAGGGCGATTTCAACGTCGACGCCCAGCTCCAGAAGAAGGAGTTCATGGACCGCGAAGCAAAGGTCTATCTCTCCGTCTACACCGAGGTGGAGAAGGCGGTGGAGCAGTTCGCCCGCGAGCACCGCATCGCCATCGTCCACCGCTTCGACGGCGACCAGATCGACAACAGCGATCGCAATCAGATCCTCCGCGGGATCACCAAGCCGATCGTTTATCTCGAGCCGGGGATCGATATCACGCCGGACATTCTCAAGATGCTCAACACGCCGGCTGTGGCGACGCAGCCGGCCGCGCCACAGCCCCGCACCCGCTGATTCGGGCACTCCGCGGCCGCCCATCGGGGCGGCCGCGGGGGCCTTGGCTCTCCCGCCAACCAATTCCCCCGGCAGCGTCCATGCCCCGAACCCCCCCCGAGCGGCCGCAACGCACCCTCCGCACCGCGGCCGTTGTTCACGGGCGGGGCTACTGGAGTGGCCGTGAAAACCGTGTCGAGCTCCGCCCCGCCGCCGTCGGCAGCGGGGTCGTGTTCGTCCGCGGCGATCTCGATCCGCCGTCGTCGGTGCCGGCTGTCGTCGGGGCGGTGGTGGAGGCGCGCAATCGCACCAAGATCGTCCGTGGTTCGGCGAGCGTCCATCTCATCGAGCATGTCATGAGCGCGCTGGCGGGCTTGGGCGTCGACAACTGCACCATTGTCGTCAGTGCCGAGGAATTGCCCGGCATGGATGGCTCGTCGCGGGACTTCGTGGCGGCGATCGAACGGGCCGGCATCGTCGGGCAGGAGGCCGCAGTGATTCCGCTGACCGTCCGGGAAAACGTCCGCGTCGGCGACGCCGCCTGCTGGATCGAGGCCGGGCCCCCACGCTTCCCCGGGCTCTCGATCGATTACATGCTCGACTACGGCCCCGGCCCGATCGGCCGGCAGCAGCTCGACATCGACGTCACGCCGGATGCCTACCGCGCCGAGCTCTGTGACGCGCGGACGTTCATTTCCGTCGACGACGCGGCTCGGCTCCGCGCGGCCGGGCTGGGGGCCACGGTCTCCCCGGGGGATCTCGTCGTCTTTGCCGCCGAGGGCCCGGTGGGGACGGCGCTCCGTTGGCCCGATGAATGTGTCCGCCACAAGGTGCTCGATGCCGTCGGCGATCTCGCCCTCGCCGGCCGCCCGCTCCACGCCCACGTCCGCGCCCACCGCAGCGGCCACGCCCTCAACGCCGGCCTCGTGCGCGAGCTCGTCGCGCGGGACGCGACGCGGTGGTTGGGGCGCACGGCCTGACGAGCGGATCCCCGCCGCCCCCGGATTCCCCGCCGCGATGTCCGCATCCCTCCCCGAAACCCCGCCGGCGGTCCACCCCACGGCGATCGTGGCGGCCGCGGCATGCCTCAGCCCGGGGGTTGTCGTCGGGCCGCACTGCGTCGTCTCAGGCAGCGCGACGATCGGCCCCGGCACGATCCTCGAGAATCATGTCACGGTGATGGGGAGCGTGCGGATCGGGGCCCGCAACCGGATCTTCCCCAATGCCGTCATCGGTGCCGATCCGCAGGATGTCAGCTACCGCGGCAGCGACACGCGCGTGGAGATCGGCGACGACAACGTCATCCGCGAGGGGGTGACGATCAACCGGGCCTCGGAGAAGGAAGACGGCGTGACCGTCGTGGGGAGCCGCAACTTCCTCATGGCCTGCTGTCATGTCGCCCACGACTGCCGGATCGGCGACGGCGTGATCATCGCCAACGGCACGCTCTTGGGGGGGCATGTCCGCATCCATTCCCATGCCTCGCTCTCCGGGTGCGTCGCCGTGCACCACTGGGCCACGATCGGCAGCTACGCGTTCGTGGCCGGGCTGTCGCGCGTTCTCCATGACGTGCCCCCCTACATGCTCTGCGAGGGGTCGCCGGCGCGACCGCGTTGCGTGAACGTCGTCGCCCTGCGGCGCGGCGGCTTCGCTGCGGGGACGGTGGAGGCCGTCACGGAGGCCCATCGGCTCCTCTACCGGGCCCGGGTTGGCCAGGAGCGGGCCCGGGAGATCCTCCGGTCGCAGTCGATGCTCGTCCCGGAAGTCGAAGCGGTGCTCCAGTTTCTTTCCAACCAGCAGGAGGGGCGGCACGGGCGCGCCCTTCCCCGACGGAGGGCGGCATGACGCGCACGAAGGTGGCGGTGGTCGGTTGTGGGCATCTCGGCACGATCCACGCCCGGCTCCTCGCCGGCCGATCCGACGTCGAGCTCGTCGCGGTCGTCGATCCGTTTGCCGCCGCGCGCGACAAGGTCGCCGGCGAGCACGGCTGCCTGGCACTGGCCGAGCCGGAGGAGCTGATCGGCTTGGTGGCGGCGGTGGTGGTTGCCGCGCCGACCGGCCGGCACGCGGCTGTCTCCCTGCCGCTCCTCGAGGCGGGGATCGACCTCCTCATTGAGAAGCCGATCGCGGCCACCGTCGAGGAGGCCCGCGGAATCGTGACCACGGCCCGGCGCTGCGGCCGGACGGTCGCCGTCGGGCATGTCGAGCGCTTCAATCCCGCCTGGCGGATGGCCGTGTCGCGCGCCGGGCGGATCGTGTCGCTGGAGAGTGTCCGTCTCGCGCCGTTCACCTACCGCTGCATGGATGTCGGCGTCGTCCACGACCTCATGATCCACGACATCGATCTGGTCCTCTCGCTCGAGCCGGGGAAGCTCGAACGCGTCGACGCCCAGGGGCTGCGTGCCACCGGTGGCCACGAAGATGCCGTCCGCGCCCACTTCGTGTTCTCGTCGGGCCTGGTGGCGACCCTGACTGCCTCGCGGATCCATCCCACCCTCCGCCGCGGGCTGACGCTGTGGTCGAGCGAAGGCGTGGTGTCGGTCGACTTCCACGCCAAGGCCGTCGAGGTCGTGGCGCCGTCTCCGGCCGTGCGCCGCGGAGAATTCGTCGCCGACGACGTGCCGGTCGGGTCGCGTCCGGCTGCCAAGGAGGCGTTCTTCACAGACGTCCTCCCGCGCGAGACACTGGCGATTCCCGAGACGAATGCGATCGCCTGCGAACACGACGACTTCCTCGGCGCGCTGCGGGAGGGAAGGCAGCCGCTGGTGCCGGCGACAGCGGGAGCTGCGGCGCTCGAGATCGCCAACCGGGTTGTCGACAGCCTCCGCATCACGACGCTGGGGGAAAGCCAGGTCCCGGCGACCGTGCCACTCCCTTCCCGCCTCCGCCGGACGGGCTGATCGGTAAGGCTTTCCCAGTCGCCGGGAAGCCCCGCGGGCGCCCCAGTGTGAGGCGGGTCTGACGGCGCCCCGCGGCGAATCGCAGCCGAGGGGTGGTGCCGTCCGATACGACGGTGACCCGGAGGCTTGTGCCGGGCCCCGCCGACCGCACGCCCACCATGCTCCACTCCCGGTTCTTCCCGGCCATCCTTTCCCTGCTGCTCCTGCTCCTTCACCCGGCGGGTATCGCGCGGCCGGCCCGAGGGGAAGCCTTTCCCCCTTCGGTGGTCGAGGGCTGGGATGAGCGCCTCGCGCTTGCCGAGGGGGTGGAGACAAACGAGCTCGAGGGCATTGGGCTTGCCGATTTCCAGGGGGCGGGATCGGTCGCCTCGGCCCTTCAAGCGAGCGACCTGGGCACGCCGGCAGCTGGCACACCCCTGCGGCTGTTGGTGAAGGGGCCGTCGGCGCCGGATCAGGCCGCAAACCCGGTCCAAGCCGAAGTCAAAGGGCGGATCGAGGGGATCGATCTCTCTGCCGGCCTCCTTGCCGACCGGATGGTGATGGAGGCGGGGCCGCAGAAGTTTGTCGGGGGGATGGCGATGGCGCACGATCATACCGGCGGGCGCGAATCGCTCGAACTGCGAACATCGCTCGCCCAGTCCCCGACGGCGGCGAAGATCGCGCTGGAGCTGGGGCCGCGGATCGAACGCCGCCTTCCCGGCGGGCTCACGCTGTTCGTCGACGGCAAGGCGGAAGCGCAGTCGGCCCCGCAGGGCTCGAGCTGGCAGCCGTTGGCCGGCCCGGCGTTCGACGGCATCGGCCTGATCGGCCTCACGGGCCGCACCGGCCTGATGCGGTGAAGAGGCGCGCGAAGCCTGCTCGGAGTAAATCCGTCGGCCGTGGTCTCCGTTTCAGACCGCTCCCACCGGCTCCGACGAGCTTCGGCCGCCGCAAGGCTCCGATTACTTTGAGGACATCGTTTTTTCCATCAACTTACTGGCCCGCTTGGCAAGCTCTTCGTTCAGTTTGACGACAGTTTCCCCTATTTTCGTATAGTGTTTGTAGGCCGACTTCCAATCCTTGTAGTCGCTCTGGATATCCGTCATTTTCTTGAAACGATCAGCCGTGGCTTCTAATTGAGAATTAAACCTCTCATTGCGTCCTAAAGTAAGCAAGTTTTGTCGTTTTTCGTCTGGGTGGTGGGCGATAATTTTCCGCAGTTTGTTCCACTCTTGGTCTGTGACAGGCTCGCGTTTCTTTTCCAAAGCCAGCACAAAACTCAATTTTTCCTTGCAGCGGTCGATATCACTTTCACTGAACGAATCAGTCAGTTCCCCAAGCTGAAACATCCCCAATTTGAAGGACTCATGGGCCT
>Ga0209598_10000312_pt1 | contig 38730 bp, 36 predicted proteins | sample M_140807_EF_Meta_FD_187317 | JGI IMG/M metagenome (GOLD analysis project Ga0209598, IMG submission 187317) | Freshwater microbial communities from Lake Montjoie, Canada to study carbon cycling - M_140807_EF_MetaG (SPAdes) (version 2) | ecosystem: Environmental > Aquatic > Freshwater > Lake...
GGTTGGGGGTTGTTAAAAGGTTGTTGAACCAGGCATTGGTCCCCGAACCAGGACCAGGCGCCGGCCGTTCCTTCAAAAGAGTCGCTTAGGATCGGGTTGGTTTGGGCTTGGGCTGAACCCGCTGTGAACAAAACGATTCCTGCAAGAAGGGATCTTCTTGTTTTGAGGGCAAAGAGGTTCATGGGTACGGGTTTGAGAAGGATGGAGGGGGGTAGGGAGCCTGTGCGATTCGGCGTGCCGAATCATAAGGGGAGGATAGTGTCAAAATAGGGAGCACAGAGCACAGGATGAATGGAAGGGGTGAATCAAAAAAAAGGGGATTACGTTGTTGAGTCGTAATCCCCCTTCAGGATGAGCGTAAAAAAACTCGCGTGCGGTCCCGTAGGGATTCGAACCCCAAACCTTCTGATCCGTAGTCAGATGCTCTATCCAATTGAGCTACGGAACCGTTGAGCGGTCGCAAATATACGGCTGCCTTGGGTTGGGAGGCGGTTTTGTGAGAAAGCGAGGTTGATTTTTCTTTAAATACTAATAAAAATAGAAAAACCAATAAATTTAGCATTTATCTTTACGGGGTTCTTTAAACCCTTGAATTATGACTTGTTTGGCTGGAAATATGCGTTGGATGCGGAAGCGTCTGGGTTGGACCCAGGAGGAATTGGCGGAGCGTTTGGGGGTGGGGCGTTCGGTGATTGGATCCTACGAGGAGGGCAGGGCCGAGCCTCGTTCCACCGTTTTGTTGGCCATGTCCCGCTTGTTTGATTGCACCTTGGAGGATCTGTTGCAGGAAGACGGGGAATCGGGGGGCTGGGGTCCTTCGCTTTCGTCCAGAGCAGCCGGGGATAGCCTGAGGGTGCTTACGGTTGGGGTCGGGGATTCGGATCTCAAGGAGCGTATCAGCCTGGTTCCGGATCAGGCGGCGGCCGGTTATTTGCAGGGGCATCGGGATGCGGATTATGTGGCTCGTTTGCCGGCTTTTCGTTTGCCGGTTCCGGAGCTGAGCGCCGAGAGGACCTACCGTCTCTTTCAAATTAAGGGTGACAGCATGCTGCCGGTTCCCGACGGATCCTACGTGGTGGCCGAATTTATCGCCGATTGGCGCAGCCTCCGGGCCGGCCAATGCGCGGTGGTTTTGTCCCGTGGCGATGGTCTGGTCTACAAGCGCGTTTACCCAGCGTTGGATCAGGATCACCTTGAACTTCGATCGGATCATCCGGCCTATCAGCCGTACCGGGTTTCGTTGGATCAGGTCATGGAGGTTTGGAGGGCGTTGGGCTACCTCTCGTTTCGATTGCCGGATTTGTCCGGCAGCGATCCGTTGAAGGATACCGCGATGCTTCCTCGCCTTCAGTCCCTCGCTGCCGAATTGCAGGGTCTTGTTTACAGCATGAAGCCCGAATGAACAATGTACCTGCGGGTTCACAGCCAGTTCAGTCTGGGCTACGGGGTTTGTTCTCCGGAGCAAATCCTTTCAAGGGCCTCCGAATGCGGTTGGGATACCCTGATTTTGACGGATATCAATACCACAGCAGGGGTGGCGGACTGGATGCGATTGGCCCCCCGCTACGGGATTCGTCCTTTGGTGGGCTTGGACTGTCGCAGCGGTCAGCGACGGGATTATGTTTTAATGGCCCGGAATAACAGGGGCTACGAAGAAATTTGCCGACGGCTAACGATTTTTTTGAGGGAAGGGGGCGCGTGGCCTTGTCCTGCTGAACCCCACCCCGATCTCTGGGTGATTTACGAAGGCCCCCGGGGTCCGGGGCACCGCCTTCGGGAAGGGGAATGGGTGGGCTTGTCGTCCAGGGATCTGCATCGTTTTGGGGACTTGTCTTCGTGGGTGACTTGGAACAAGATGCTGGCCATGGAAACCGCCACCTTGTTGCGGGCGGAGGATCGCGCTCTGCATCGTTTGCTGCGGGCGATTCATCACAATTTGTTGTTATCAAATCTGGATTCCACCTACGATCAGGCCTCTTCCGGGGATCTTTTGGAGTCTTCCGCTCTTGTTTTCGAACGATTCAATTCGTGTCCAGAACTACTCTACCGGACGACGAGGTTGTTGGATGAATGCCGTATTTATTTTGAAATCGGTTCGTCTTTTCCACACAAAAATCTTTCGAGGTACACCGGCAACGAGGAAATGGATTATCGCTTTTTGTGTTTTCTGGCTCGTGCCGGGATCAGGCATCGGTATGCAAATCCTCCCGCTGAATTGCAACAGCGTTTGGAAAAAGAGTTGATGATCATACGACAAAAGCGTTATGTGGCTTATTTTTTGATCAATTGGAAGATCCTCAAATTTGCCAGGGAATCGGGATTCTTTTATGTGGGTCGGGGAAGCGGGGCCAACAGCTTGGTGGCGTACTTGCTTTTTATTACGGACGTGGATCCCTTGGAATTGGACTTGTTTTTTGAGCGGTTTATTAACCTTTATCGACGCAATCCTCCCGATTTTGACTTGGATTTTTCGTGGCAGGATCGGGATGCGGTTTTGCAATATGTTTTTCGTCGATTTCCCCACGTGGCTCTTTTGGGAACGCATGTTTGTTATCAGCATCGTTCGGCGGTCCGTGAGTTGGGCAAGGTTTTTGGTCTTCCCGGTGATGAGATTGAAGCCTTGTCCGGTATGCGGGGTACGGATCGCGGGGTGCTGGATCGTACGGGGCGTTTGGTTTTGCATTACGCCGACCGGATGCAGGGGATGCCTTCTCATCATAGCATTCATGCCGGCGGTGTACTGATTACGGATTTTCCAGTTGAACGGTACACGGCTTGCTTTTTTCCTCCCAAAGGTTTTCCAACGGCTCTGCTGGATATGCATTCGGCCGAGGATCTGGGGTTTCATAAATTTGATTTGCTCAGTCAGCGGGGTTTGGCCAAAATCAAAGACACGTTGGCGTTGATGGGGCCGGTTCGGAGCGAGGGGCTGACTCGCATTTTGAGGGATATCCATCGCCTGAAGCGCAATGCAAGGGTTCGTTCTTTGCTGGAGCAAAGCAAGAGCGTGGGGTGTTTTTATATTGAATCCCCGGCGATGCGCATGTTATTAACCAAACTACGGGTTCATAATTACCTGGGTTTGGTGGCGGCGAGTTCGGTCATTCGACCGGGGGTATCCTCATCGGGGATGATGCGGGTTTATATCGAAAGGGAGCGTTGCCCCGAACTGCGTTTGGAAGCGCCGGAAGCGCTACGGAATTTGTTACCGGAAACCCACGGGGTGATGGTTTACCAGGAAGATGTTATCCGGGTGGCGCATGTTTTGGGTGGTTTGAATTTGGCCGAGGCCGATGTCTTGAGGCGTTCCATGAGTGGCAAGCACCGGGGTTTGACCGAACTGCAGGATTTGGAGCAACGTTTTGTGTCCGGGGCCGTGGGGTTGGGGCACGGGGAGGTTTTGGCCCGTGAGCTTTGGAGGCAGATGGCCGGTTTTGCCGGCTATGCTTTTGCCAAGGGTCATTCGGCGTCGTACGCGGTCGAAAGTTATCAATGCCTCTATCTGAAGGCGTATGCCCCCTTGGCTTATATGGTGGCGGTATTGAACAACGGTGGTGGATTTTACAGCGCCGAAGAGTATTTGGAGGAGGCCCGACGTTTGGGGGCCGTGGTGGAGGGGCCCTGTGTTCAATACAGCACGGCCGCTGTTTCGCTGGAGGGTTCCTGTCTGCGTTTGGGTTTGGCTTGGATTCGCGGGTTGGAAGAACGCAGTGTTCAGAGCGTCCTCAAGGCTCGAAGCAACGGAGGACTTTACCACAGTGTCGAAGATTTTTGCCGGCGTTCGGGGCTGGGTTTGGAGCAGTCTCTTTTGTTATGGAGGGTTGGGGCGTTGCGTTGCTTGCAGCCTACGCGATCCTTGGCTCTGTGGGCTCTGCGTTTGTTTTATAGCAGCGGGGTTCAGGGTTCTCGTTCCGGATCGGTGTCTTCGGTTTTGTTCGAAGCGGAACCCATTCAGCCTTTTGTGTTACCCTCAGCGGGTCAAGGTTCGGTTGATGGGGTCGGTTCGCTGCCGTTGGATCGGATTCGTCAGGCGTACGACGAAATGGAATTGCTGGGTTTTCCGCTGGTTTCTCCCTTTGATTTGGTCGACCGGTCCGGTTACGGTTCCCCCCTGGCTTGGGATGCGACGATACCGACGGGGACTGTGGTGAGCCTGGATCTGTATACGGTGCATATTCGGACTGTGCGTACGGTTCGGGGTGAGCGGATGGCTTTCGGGACCTGGAGGGATCCGTCGGGTTCTTGGGTGGATACGGTGCATTTTCCGCCTCAGTGGAAGTCATGGCCTTGGAAGGGTCGGGGGATTTACCGCTTGAGCGGTATCCTTCGTGAAGAGTACGATTATCGTTTTGTCGAAGTTTCATCCATGCACAAGCGGGCGTATGTCTCTCTTGAATCTGCCTCCTTTGCCGCCTGAGCCCGGTTTCTTTTTTGGGGACGAATCCAGGGCCTTTGAAGGAACACGTTGTGTTTTGCATTTGGATCTGGATACGTTTTTTGTGTCGGTCGAGCGACTGTTGGACGGTCGATTGAGGGGCCAACCCCTGATTATTGGGGGAGGGGGTGACCGGGCGGTGGTTTCGTCCTGCAGTTACGAAGCGCGGTCCATGGGGGTTTCATCGGGCATGCCCGTTCGGATGGCGTTGAGGTTATGCCCCGAGGCTGTTTTGGTACGGGGTCATTCCGAGCAATACGGGGAATACAGCCGGATGGTTACCGCGTTGATTCAGGAGACATTGCCCGTCGTAGAGAAGGCTTCGGTGGATGAATTTTACGCTGATTTGAGTGGAATGGACAAGTATCTGGGTTGTCTGCGCTTGGCTTCGGAGCTGCGCAGCCGCATCACCCGTGAAACAGGTCTTCCTTCTTCGTTGGGTCTGTCGGTGAACAAAACTGTTTCCAAGGTGGCGACCGGTCAGGCCAAGCCGGATAACCAATATTGTGTTCGGAACGGGGACGAGGCTCGGTTTTTGGCTCCGCTCCCGGTCCGAAAAATCCCGATGGTGGGCCCTGTTTGGTCCTCTCAGTTGGAAGAGCTGGGTTTGGGCCGGATTCATCAATTGCAAGAAGTTCCCTGCGAGTACCTGGTTCGGCTTTTTGGAAAGAACGGTGTGACACTTTGGGAAAAAGCCAGGGGGGTGGATCATCAGCCGATTCTCCCTTACCGCGAACAAAAGTCCATCTCGGCCGAACGAACCTTTGACCAGGATACCGCCGATCCTTCCTTCCTCAAAACCAAACTCCGCTCCCTCGCTGAAGGCCTGGGACACGAGCTGCGTTCGCAGGGTTTGGTTTGCGGATGCCTGACGATTCGCCTGCGTTACGCCGATTTTGAGACGGTCAGCAGGCAACAAAAGATTCCTTACACGGCATCGGACCGGGTGCTGATGGACAGCGCCTGTACCTTGTTTGAACGCCTGTACACCCGGCGAATGCGGGTTCGTTTGGTGGGTCTGCGCCTGAGTGAATTGAGCAGGGTGGGGGCTCAGCTGGATTTGTTCGGGGATCCTACCGAGGAAGATGCGCTGCACAAGACCTTGGATCGCCTCAAGGAGCGATTTGGAAACAAGGCCCTGCGATGGGCCGGCGGCTTGGGTTAAAGGGCAGCGTCTCGCAACAATTCCCGCATATCTTCGATGCCTCCTGCATTAAACAGCTCGGTAACTCCGCATTGTTGAAGCATTTGCATGGCCAAGGCACTGCGGGCTCCGCTGCGGCAATAGAGGAAGCGAGGTTCTGGCAATTGGGCGATGCGTTCGCTGTGGTCCAGGATTTCTTGGTGGGGAATATGGATGCTGCCTTCGATATGGTCTTGTTGAAATTCGTCGGTGGTGCGAACATCAATCAGGGCAAAGGTTCCAGAGCGTATGGATTCTAGGGGCTGGGTGGTCATAGGTAAATCGCGAGGGACAGGATGAAATCGAATCAGGTAAAAGGGTGAACGAAAAAAGGGTGGTAGGCGAAGAGCCGGTTAAAAAAACAAGATAAAAATCAAAAGAAAGATCAATGCAGTCGCAACCCAAAGCCGGAAATCAACACGAGGTCGACCTTGTTCGGGGATGGGTACATTGTATTCGGGTTTTTGGGGGCGGAACTGATGGTAAATATGCAGAACCACCAGACCTAACAAAAATTGTATGATGACTTCGTAATAATGGCCCCGAATCCCGTGAATGAGAGCGATGAAGGAGGAACTCAAAAGCCAGGGAAGAAAGAGGGTGTATCGCACAAATTCACCCCGAGAACCTTCGTCTTCGGCCACCCTTTGTTCGCGCCCGTTGAACAAAAGAGGGGGTAGGAAGAAACGGGCCACCGCTAGAAAGATGCCAAAGGCCGCGATCCCTAACAAAACCCGAACGCCCAGACTGATTCCGGTAGCGACAAAGACCTGCCCCACATATTTGGGAATAAAAACGCCGGCCACCGCACCGCATAACAAACGGCTAAAGCCGTGCAAGCTGGTCCAAATAATCAATCCAAGTGATATCCCGTTCAACCACAAATACTCCCAACGCTGCAACAGGTAGATGGCAGCAAAAGCAAATACGAGGGGGCCAATGAAATACGCCCCTATGGTGGATCCGCCGGACCAACCAGCTCCCTGGATAACCGAGTCATTGGAAATTTTGTCAATTACCAGGCCGTAATAATGAAGTTCGGGCCTTAAGCCTTCAAGCTGGGCCAAAAGATAAGAAAGTAGAATAAGGGGAATTCGTACGATATAAAACCCAATGATACCAAGGCAGGTGTTGTTAATCACCAAGGCTCGAGCCTCTTGGGCCGTCCAAAGGGGGACGTAGGGTTTTTCGTAATCTTCGTCCATATTTGGTCGTCGAATGAAAGGTAAAAGTACGGGGTAGAAGGAGAAAATAGTTCTTAGAGAGCGGCGTAGCTCGCCAGGTGGGCTTGATTCGGGTGCAGGCGACCCTGTTCCAACAAACGCGCTCTGGAAAGGAGGGATTGTTGCGGTTCACCAAGCCCGGATGACAGGGATTCTTCTACGTAGGGTGTTATAAAATGTTGCAGCAAAGCGCGGCTAAATTCATGGGAGGCTTCGCGCGGTAATTCGCAGGGTAAGTTATCAACGGCCATGATATCCACCCCGTTGGAATCCCAAGGCTCTATTTCTGTTAAAGTGGAACGAGAGATGCCGTAATACGGGTCATCGATACGGGAAGCCCGGGTTGTGATCGGGACAGAGCCCTCGATATCGCAGGAGATGTCGGCGATTTGGGAAACCCGAAAGGAGGATTCACTGATTGCACGGGCTTCGAAATGCCGAGGACTGCGAGGATCCCAATAGATGGTATTGACCAGGACATCCGCTCTCCTTAGGTAGGGCGCCATGGTTGACTCGTAGGACCAGGGCCTTTGGTAAAAATCAGATTCCACAAAAGCCCCCCCATCCTTGGCAGCGACCATATGCTGGGATTGAAGGACGACCAGCCCGGGTTTGGAGTGAATTTGGGACCAAGGCTTATCGGGGAATTCCAAGATTTGCTCCGGCTGGAACGTTTCAATGCCGGCAGCTTGGAGCATTTGGAGGGCGCCTTGGCCCACGCGACCGTTGCCACAAAGCAAAAAGAGGGCCGCATCCAGCTGAAGATCGGTGACGGAATCCAGCATGCCCTGGTAGGAGCCAATCTCAGCTGCGGTGGGTACGGAGCGATGTCCATTGCGGAGACCGCGCATACGCAGGGCATGCCAGGCACCAACGATACCGGCCCAATGACCAAAAGCCACGGTTCGACGACCAATTTCGTCGGTCATTAACTCATAATCATACAAACTGATCCCTTCCCGGACCATGTGTTGCATCATGGAGCGATTGTAAGGCTGGGCCTTGATGGTATGCGAAAAAAAAGCGTAGGCCAGGCCAGGCAAAAGCTGAATCGGATCCACTTCTTTCACGCCCAAAACCAAACGAGATTCGCTCAGGTCTTCGGAGATCAAGCATCCCGCAGCTCGGTATTGGTCATCGCTGTAACACCGAAAAGAAGACGGCTGTACCACAATACGGAGGCCTTGGAACCGAGACAAGAGGAGACGACAATCGTCGGGAACCAGCGGGGTTCGAAGGTCCGGTGGGTTTTTGGATTCGCGCAGGATGCCCAGTTGCAGGGTTTTCATTTTTGAGGGGGGGATGTTGAAAGGAGATTAGCGGTTTTTGGGCGATAATTCTTGGAGCAAACGGTCGCCTTGAACCACATGGCGAAGGTTCCACAACACAAAACGAATGTCTACCCCAATGGATCGACTGTAATCCTTGTTCCAAGCAAAATCGTTGATGGTAGCCCCAAAGGCGCGGTCAAAATTGAGCCCTACCAATTCGCCATCGGCGTTCATGACCGGGGAACCGGAATTTCCACCTGTGGTATCCAAATTGTAGAGGAAGGCCACCGGAATGGCATCGGGGGATTCCAAAGGTTTTTTGACCCGGGTTTGATCGGCCTCTGCCGAGACCGCCTGAAGGCCCAAATCGCCGAATCTGTTTTCGGTGACCGGAGCTTGCATTTCTTTGGACGAATGGATGGCCCTCCAAAGGGCTGAATCCAAGGGGTAATCGGGATGGCCCGAAGCGGCTTTTTGGAATAAACCCGAGAGATGCGTAAAAGGTTCATGATAAACCGCGTCATCGGGTCGGTAACCCTGAACACGACCGTAGGTCAGGCGCAACGTGCCGTTGGCATCCGGTACAAATTGTTCTTGACCGGTGGCCCGTAGTCGTAGGTCTAGAAAGATCGGTAACAACGTATTGATCCGTGCGCTCCAATCCGCCTGATCTTTTTTGATGCGTTGGGATAAACTCCACCAATACGCACCCCATTCGGCATTTTTCCCTTTGAAGGTGGGGAAATCCTTGGTCGTACCAAGGCGTTCCAGCCAGGCCTCCCAAGCCTTGGGTTGCGGGGTTGGTTGAAGTTCTGGATGCTTGGCGACGAAATACCTCAAAACTTGAACTTCCAATTCAGGACGCCAGCTGGGTCGGTTGGCGCTGACCCATGCTTCCAGGCCTGGTCCATCGGGTTTACTTTGGTTCTCAGCGGATTTGATGAGCCATTGAACGGTTCTGGATTGGGAAAGCAGGTGCTGAAAATTCAGATGCAAATCCGCGTGTTGCGAAAGGACCCCGTACAAAGAATCTAATTGATCCAACTGACGACGTTGCTCGACGTTGGCCAAGGACCGGGCCATGCGATCCTTGGTTTCAAATTGTTCAAGGATGGGGGTTCTTTGCAGGCCCTGGCTTTTGCCACGGTAATTTTTGGTGGTGTTACCCAGGGATTTGATGCGAGAAGACCATAACAAAGCCTCGGCCGTTGACAAACGGCTCTGCGTCTCCAGTTGTTGGATGAGCCAATCAAAATTGGTTCGTGTTAGGGGCAATAACTTTTCTTGCTGGTAGCGGAGGTAAGAGGCCGGGTAATGCCGAAACGTTCGTCCAGGATACCCCATGATCATTACAAAGTCCTCCTCCTGGAGGGGGCGGGAGGCCAAGGGAAGGAAAGCGGTGGGAACCAAGGGGATATTGTCGGGATGATAGGTGCGACTCTCGCCGTTGGGCCCGGTATAGGCCCTCAAAAAGGTATAATCACCGGTATGACGTGGCCAAACCCAGTTATCCGATTCCCCCCCAAATTCGCCGATCGCTCTGGAAGGAACATAGACCAATCGTAAATCTCGCAGCGTCCGGTAGCGGAACAACAGGTAGGATTTGCCGGGAAACATTTCGGATACTTCGTACGTCAACGTGGTATCCACCAAGGCGGCCTCTTTTTCGATGCGAGACATGCGTTCCTTGAGGGCCTTTTGACGGTCAACCGGGCGGTCGTTTCCAGGCAAATCCGCGAGGACCGCAGGGCTGCAATCTTCAAAACCAACCGTGATACGCAGGCTCAGACCCTTGGCAGGAATTTCTTCCCGAAAATCCTTGGCATAGAAACCGTTCTGGAGGTGGTTGTTTTGGGGTGTACTGGCCGTAGCCACCGCATCAAAGGCGCAGTGATGGTTGGTCATCAGCAAGCCCTGCGCCGAAACAAAGGCCCCCGAACAGCCCCCCACCCGAACCAAGGCCGGTAAGAGACCGCTATCGCTGAGGCTAAGAATCCGCTCTGGATCCATGCGCAGGCCGGCTTTGGCAAGGGCATCCCGGTTAATCGCGGTCGGTGGGAACATGCCCTCATCGGGGCGGGCAACCAGGCTTTGGGGGGCCAGCGCCATCCAAAGAAAGCCAAAGGCAGCGGGGGCTAGGAAGGATTTTTTCATATACCAAGAGGGGGTTGGAGTTGTTGATGAATGGCTTGTCGAGCCGCCTGCATCATGGCGCGGGCCTTGATGGTTGTATCGCCTTCGAAGGCCGAGGCATGAATCGACGGCAATACATCGAACCGGATGGTGACCCCAAAGGGCAAAGGCAGGAAGTTCCAACGCGCTAATTCCCAAGAACGATGCACGGCCACGGGAATAAGTTCAATGTTGGGAACACTTTTCATTAATTGCTCCAAACCTCCGCTTTTGAAGGTCCCCAAGCGGCCATCGCGGGACCGCGTTCCTTCGGGAAAATAAAGGACGCTCTCTCCGCTGCGCTCAATACGCCTACCCAGTTGCCGCATGGCTTCCAAAGATTGCGAAGGATTTTTGCGTTGGATGGCTACGACGCCACCGGTTTTGAAATTGTACGAAACCGAAGGAACACCGCTGGCCAATTCGGCTTTGGAAACCAGGACCGGCTGAAAGCCCCGAAACTTCCAAATCAAAGGGGGGATATCGTTCAAGCTTTGGTGGTTGGCCACAAAAACCTTGGAACCGGTTGCCGAACCGGGTTGGGGGAGGTTTTGATGGGTGTTCCATGAAATTCGGCCTCCATTCAAAAGCAAACATTGGTAAAGGCAACGATTCATGAGCCGAATGCCGTTTTGATGAACTTGGTATCCGCCAAAACGATAGCCCAAGCGAAGGAGTGGATCAAAAACCAAAACGGTTAACCCAAAACCTAATAAATACAAGGGGGTGCCCATCCAACCCAAAACCCACGAAAGGGCCAAAGGAAACGAGACGGAGGTGTTACGAGTGGATGGAGCGACTTTTTCCAAGAGCCCGAAAATAGGCATGGAGGGCCTGTTTAAAAAAAGCAAGGCCGGGCAATTCAATGCTTAATTTGGAGTTTTAATAGATATGAATCAATGGATGTGGGGTTTTGCCCTTGTTTTGGGACTGCTGCTTTTGTGGGCGTTTTTTCGATTGGGGGCTGCCGAACGGGTTCCCGAGCCTCGGTATCGAAGGGTGGCCCTCTTGGACAAGGGAGTTGAAATAAGGGAATACCCCGCTTTGGCAATCGCCAAGACCCCCATGCGCGATGCCAGTCTGGGAACCGCTGCGAACGAAGGATTTCGGCGTGTGGCTCGTTACTTGTTTGGGGGGAATCGTTCCAAAGAATCCATGGCCATGACTGCACCGGTGGTGATGGAGATGGGCGATACCCCTGCTTTGTATTTCTACATGCCTTTTGATCGCAGCCTAGAGGCTCTCCCAGCAACCATGGACAGCAGCGTTCGTTTGGAAATGCAAGCATCCCGCACCCTGGCTGTTTTGGCCTTTGGGGGCTTTGCGGGGAACAAAGAATTGCGCAAACAGCGCCGACGTTTAGAAGCCGTTCTAAAAAAGGAGGGTTGGATCATCCAAGGCCCCTTCCTGTACATGGGTTACAACGCTCCTTGGACCTTGGTGGGACGACGCAACGAAGTCGCCTTTGAGGTGCGCCGTTCCAAACCTTAATTCATTCCTTTTCATGGGGCCTGTTCCAAGAACAGATACCCCCGGGTTGTGGAGCTGCAGGGAGTTGAACCCTGGTCCAGTCAAGCCGATCCCCGACTTTCTACATGCTTAGCGTTCCCTTGGTTTTGGTCGAGCACCAGGCGGGAGGCGGGCCGCAGTGTTCGCTTAGGCTTTAGGGTTCTTGTTCCTTGGTCAAGCCTGCCGTAGAACCAGCTCACGGTGGTCGATGCCTCGATTGGATAGGCCTGTGAGCACATCTATCCGGAGACAACTCTTGCTAATTCCTAGAATTAAGCAGCGAGTGCGTAGTCGTAGTTGCCGTTTAAGGCTTGAATCATCGGATTTACGAGCAACGATTCCAGGCTCGGCATGCTTACCGGGTCATCTAAACAAGCTGTCGATTCCGTTCAGCCCCGTGGTACAAAGGTACGAACAAGAAGGGGCTTCAGGTGCCGGTGGGGTTCCAAAGTCTTCGCCAAGCCTGCCCTGCTTGCTCGGTAGCGTTCCATGTGTTATGGGCGTCGGCATGGGAAGCGGTATTCTTGGTTGAAGGACGACTTTCGAGAATCATGGCGCTCAATGCCAACCATTTGGAACTTGGATCCGCGCCATCGGAACTTGGTTCCGCGTTGGGGTCTTTTGTTTCCCAGGCTGGTAGTGGCGCGTCCAGGGATTCTGCGCCCTTAAAGTAATTGGCAATAAAACCGGTATCAAATTGGCCCTCCACAAAGGCCGGATGGTCCATGACCCAACGTCCAAATTCCAGGGTCGAGGCCAAGCCTTCCAATTCAAATTCCTCCAAGGCCCTGCGCATGCGCGCCAAGGCAGCGGGTCGATCCGGGGCATGCACGATGAGCTTAGCCATCAGGGGGTCGTAATGAACAGGGATCTCCATGCCTTCCTCGTACCCGGAGTCCAAGCGTACCCCGGGACCCTGTGGCGGACGAAAGCGGGTGAGGGTTCCCAGATCTGGTAAAAATTGTTGGCGAGGGTCCTCGGCGCACAATCGAAGTTCAATGCTATGTCCTTGGATACGGAGGTCCTCTTGTTCAAAGGGCAGGGGCTCGCCTGCGGCAACTTGGAATTGAAGACGCACCAAATCCACGCCGGTAATGCACTCGGTGACCGGGTGTTCCACCTGCAATCGGGTGTTCATTTCCAAGAAATAAAACTGGTTGTTACGGTCCAGCAAAAACTCAACAGTCCCCGCGTTTTGGTATTGACATGCCTTGGCGACTCGGACCGCTGCCTGCCCCATGGCCTCTCGAAGAATGGGGGTGAGGCAAGAGGAGGGGGCTTCTTCGATGAGCTTTTGGTGCCTTCTTTGGACTGAACATTCCCTTTCAAAAAGGTGGACGGTGCGTCCCGTGGCATCGGCCAGGATTTGAATTTCGATATGGCGAGGGTTTTCAAGGTACTTTTCGATGAAAACCGAACCATCGCCAAAGGCACTTCGGGCTTCGGAAACCGCGGTGCTGAGCGATTCTTCGAGGTCCTCAGCGCGATGCACAATCCGCATTCCTTTGCCTCCACCGCCGGCAGCGGCCTTGATAAGTAGGGGAAAGCCAATTTGTTGGGCAATGGCAAGGGCCTCTGCTGGGTCGGAAACCGGGTGATCGGTTCCGGGCACCAAGGGAATCTCAAAGCCGGCCACGGCTTGTTTGGCGGCTACTTTGTTGCCCATGGTCCGGATGCTCTGGGAGGAAGGTCCAATCAAAATCAAACCAGCCTTTTCGACGGCCTCGGCAAAGTCGGCGTTTTCGGAGAGAAATCCGTATCCCGGGTGGATGGCCTGGCAACCTTGTTCCAAGGCCAGGGCAATCAGGGCCTCCCCACGGAGGTAGGAAGCGGAGGAGGGGGCGGGGCCCAAACAGAAGGCCGAATCCGCCCATCGAACATGGGGTGCTTGGCGATCGGCCTCTGAATAAACGGCCACGGTTTCCAGGCCCGCTTCGCGGGCACTGCGAAGAATACGCAAAGCGATTTCACCCCGATTGGCCACAAGAACTTTGGTAAGGGGTCGGGGGGAATGGGCGAAGATGGAACTCATCATGCAAAGATGCTGGTGAACCAAGGTTAATTTAGCCCCGTTCCATGAAGCAAGCAGCCTTTCTCCGTCGTGCCCTGGCCCTTTTGGGTCACGATGCGCGGCGCGAAACCCGTCAGGCCCAGGCCTTGGCCGGATCGCTGCTTTATTTGGTGGCAGGGGTCTTTGCCGCACAACTTCTTTTGCGCCCGGTAGGTCCCGCTGCCTGGCTGACTTTTTACTGGTTGTTGGTGCTTTTTGTTTCGATTTATACGGTTTCAAGAAGTTTTCTGGGACAGAGTAGGGGGCTGCACCTCTATTACCGCGTCAGTGTTCCCGGGGTGGCTTGGTGGTTGACCAAAGTCATGACCGGAACCCTCATGCTTTGGGTTCTCATGGGGTTTTGCGCAGTGCTCATGGCTTTGTGGATGGGTTATCCAATTCAAGACACGGGGCTTTTTGTATTGACCATCTTTTTAGGGGCCCCCATGTTGGTCACGGTCTTGACCTTGGTATCGGCCATGTCCCAAGGGGCCAGCCAGCCGGCCCAATTGATGCCGGTGCTCGGCTTTCCTTTGTTGGTCCCCGGTCTTCTGTTGGTTCACCGCCTCTCCAAATTGGCCTTGGACGGCTTGTCATGGGATTTGGTCTGGACTTATGCCGGGGCCATGGTGGGACTGAATCTCATGTTGCTGGCTCTTGGTGTCCTTCTTTTCCCTTTTCTTTGGAGGGATTGATATCTTTGAACCCGCCGTCCAAGGCTGCTCCTATGAACGCATCGCTTGCACCCAAATCCCTGCATCCGGCCATCAAATGGATGGCGGTCTTGCTTTTGTTTTATAGCTTTCTGATGGGTTGGCTGGGCGATGTTCCCCGCAAGGTGATTTTGAATGAGTCGGTTCGCAACCTGTATTTTCACGTGCCGATGTGGTTCGGGATGTTGTTGATGCTGCTGGGGTCCGCTGTTTATTCGGTTCGTTATCTGTTGTTTCAACAATTCACCGACGATACGCAGGCACATTCCCTGGGACTGGTGGGTCTCTTGTTCGGTTTCTTGGGACTCGTTACAGGCATGGTTTGGGCCCAGTTTACCTGGGGGGCCTGGTGGAGCGGTGATCCCAAGCAAAACGCTTCCGCCGTCGGCTTGCTCTTGTATTTGGCCTACATGGTTTTGCGCTCTTCGTTTGAGGATGCCCAACGCCGAGCCCGCATGGCGGCTGTGTACAATGTGTTGGCGTTTTTTTGTTTGATCCCCTTGCTCTTTATTCTTCCCCGGCTCACCGATTCCCTGCACCCGGGCAATGGGGGCAACCCTGGTTTTTCGGCGTATGATTTGGATGGCCGTATGCGTTGGGTATTCTATCCGGCTGTCCTTGGATGGACCTTGACAGGGTGGTGGCTGGCCAATTTATGGGCCCGGTACCGAACTCTCACCAGCAGGGCCCCTCTTCCTCTCTCAAAATCCTAAATCGTTGTCTATGTTGCCTTTTTGTTTGATGGTGTGGAAATCATGGCAGACCTTGCAGGTTTCGCTGGGCACTTCATCGGGCCCTTCGGAGACTTCCGGGGTTGAAATGGCAGATATGATGCGAAGCAACGGCAAGATCTATGTCGTTCTGGCCGTGGTCCTCCTCATTCAGGCCGGACTTTTTGTATTCCTGTGGAACCTGGATCGCCGATTGTCCCGTTGGGAATCCTCCACGAAGGGGAAAAGCAATTCCTAAAAGCGGAACCCTAAAGGTTCCCTCTCAGGGCCTGCTCTCTTTCGATGGATTCAAAGAGGGCCTTGAAGTTTCCTTTGCCAAAAGATTTGGCGCCCCTGCGTTGAATAATTTCAAAGAAAAGAGTGGGCCTATCCTGCACGGGTTTGGTGAACAATTGCAAAAGGTAACCGTGTTCATCCCGGTCCACCAAGATGTTGAGGGACTTGAGGATGGCAATGTCCTCGTCAATGGCCCCAACCCGTTCGGTGAGGTCATCGTAATAGGTTTCGGGGACGTAAAGGAATTCGACCCCACGACGACGTAATTCGGTCACCGTGTGGACGATGTCGTAGGTTTCAACGGCGATGTGTTGAACCCCTGCTCCTTGGTAGAACTCGATGTACTCTTCGATCTGGGATTTCTTTTTGCCGTCGGCTGGCTCGTTGATGGGAAATTTGACGTAGCCGTTGCCGTTCGAGACCACTTTGGACATCAGGGCCGAATACTCGGTGGATATGTCCTTGTCGTCAAAGGTGATCAGCAATTGAAAGCCCATCACTTTTTCGTAAAACTCAACCCAGGTATTCATGGCGCCCAACTCAACATTCCCAACGCAATGGTCCACGTATTGTAAGCCGACCGATTCCACGGGTAATTTCCAACGGGGGCGGTCGTAACCCGGCATAAAAAGACCTTGATAATCCTTGCGCTCCACAAACCGGTGCACCGTATCTCCGTAGGTATGAATGGAAGCGGTGACAACCCGACCGTGGGCGTCTTCGTGGACTTGGGGCGCCTGGTGGGGACGAGCACCACGGGCCACGGTGGCTTCAAAGGCAGCCTGTGCATCGTCCACCCACAACGAGAGGAATTTGACTCCGTCACCGTGCTTGTCCACATGCCGAGAAATTTCGGTATCGGGATGCAGGGAGGAGGTGAGAACCAAACGAATTTTGTTTTGTTGCAACACGTACGATGCCCGGTCTTTGAGGCCGGTTTCGGGACCCGCATAGGCGATGAGTTCGTAGCCAAAAGCGGCCTGGTAGTAGTAGGCTGATTGTTTGGCGTTGCCGACATAGAGCTCCAAATGGTCGGTACCCAGCAAGGGGAGGAAATCCTCGTTCACCGAGGCAGGGGCGGGATGGGTCAAAGGTTGGTTCATCGTTGAAAGGGGGAATCGTGGGGGCAGGGTTGAAGTCAAAGGAGTCCGCGTGAGATTTGTTATTCGTAGGCACTTTCCATCCAGGAGCGGTAATAGGTTCCGTCGTCCAGGGCCATGGCTTGTTGGGTGATGGCCAAGGGCCGGAAGGTATCAATCATGACGGCGTATTCGTCGGTGGACGTTTTTCCGATGCTGCGTTCGTAGGCGCCGGGGTGCGGTCCATGGGGAATGCCGCCGGGGTGCAGGGTGATTTGACCTGGACCGATGTTGTTGCGGCTCATAAAATCCCCATCCACATAGTACAAAATTTCTTCGGAATCAATGTTGGAGTGGTTGTACGGGGCCGGAATGGAGAGAGGGTGGTAGTCGTAGAGCCGAGGACAAAAGCTGCAGACCACAAAGCCTTTGCTTTCAAAGGTTTGGTGAACCGGGGGCGGTTGATGAACGCGGCCGGTGATGGGTTCAAAATTGTAGATACTGAAACCATACGGGAAATTATACCCGTCGTAGCCCACCACATCAAAAGGGTGACTGGCATAGGTGACTGAATGCAGAATCCCTTGTTTGCGGATTTTGATTTCAAAAGAGCCTTTGGTATCGTGGGTTTCCAACTCGGTGGGGAGTTTGTAATCCCTTTCGCAATAGGGCGAATGTTCCAGCAATTGTCCGAACCAATTGCGGTAGCGCTTGGGGGTGTAAAGGGGATCGTGGGATTCCAAGTACAAAAGCCGGTTGTCGATACCGTCAAATTCAAAACAATGAATCATCCCCCGGGGAATCAGGAGGTAATCGCCTTTTTCGAAGGCAATGTTCCCCAATTGGGTCCGAAGAGTGCCCGTTCCGCGGTGTACAAAAACCAATTCATCGGCGTCCGCGTTTTTGTAAAAATAATCCTGGCTGCTACCGGAAGGGGCCGCTAGGCCCATGGTGATCTCGTTGTTGACAAAGAGAGGTACCCGGCTGTGCAGGTAATCGCTCACGGGCTGAACCTGAAATCCTTGGTACCGCCGCGGTGTGATATTGTGTTGAACGGCAATTTGAGGTCGCAGGTCAAGGGTTTCGCCCATGGATCGAATGATGGTGGGGCGATGCAGATGATACATCAAGGAGGACATGCCGTCAAAGCCAACGGTCCCAAACAATTGTTCGTAGTAAAGTTCCCCGTTGGGCTTGCGGAACTGGGTGTGGCGTTTGGGGGGGATTTGTCCCAGGCGGTGATAAACGGGCATAGGCGGAGGGGCTAGGGTCCAGGCGAAGTTAAGGACGGTCCACCCAGTCTACGAGAATCAAGTTGGTATCGCGGGTTCCGCCGTTCCGACGGTTGGAGGCAAAAATGAGACGACGACCGTCCGGTGAAAACATGGGGAAGGAGTCAAACGTCGAGTCAAAAGTGATTTGACGCAGTCCGCTACCGTCCAGGTTGACCATAAACAGGTTGAAAGGGAAACCCCGTTTGCTGTGGTGGTTGGTCGAAAAAATAACTCGCTGGCCGTCCGGGTGGAAGTAGGGTGCCCAATTGGCTCCTCCCAGTTGGGTGATTTGGCGCAGGCCGCTTCCGTCCAGGTTGCAGACAAAGAGCTCCATGCGGGTGGGGGCGACCAGACCTTCGGAGAGGAGTTGTTGGTATTCCTCTACTTCCAGGGGTGTCTGGGGGCGGGATGCCCTAAAAATAAGTTGCTTGCTATCCGGCGAAAAAAAGGCCCCACCATCGTAACCGAGGGCGTTGGTCACACGGGTTATTTGGCGTTCCGGCCAGGACATGAGGTAGAGGTCCAAGTCCCCATCCCGGGTGCTGGTAAAGACCATCCAGCGTCCGTCCGGTGAAAAGGTGGCCTCGGCATCGTAACCGGGCGATTCCACCAAAACTTCCTGCTGTTCACCTTTCAAATCGCTGAGGTAAATATCGTAGGCGGGATCAATGGACCAGAGGTATTTACGATCCGGACGGGGGGCGGGGGGCGGAGGACAGGAATCCTGCGCGCCGTGGGTAGAGGCCCAGACCACCCGTTCGTCACCGGGTACAAAATAGGCGCAGGTTGTTCGGCCTTTGCCGGTTGAAACCATGGTTGGGCGTTGGAAATTCGGAGCCTTTAACTGGGTGGGGTCCAATACAAAAATCTGGTCGCATTCCAGACCCCATGCGGGGTTGTTGCTCTGAAAAACCAAGCTGTTGGAGGCCGAGTTCCAATAGGCTTCGGCATTATCCCCGCCTTGGGTCAGCCTGCGGGCGTTTACAAAGTGTTGTTCCGCGGGATAGATCAGCGAATCGCCTGCGATGGCCGTGGGGGGCATGGATTGGGAACTTGCGGGGCCCGAAAGGGCCAGGAGGCTGATAATGAATCCTGTAACCAAGGTGAATAGGGGCATCGTGTCGGATGTGCACCTTTTCAAAAGGCGTACCTCAATCAAATGGCGGTGTTTGTGCATGGGGACGCTATTTTTGACAAAAGTAATGGTCAGTTCCTTGCAACGTTGGGTCGTCGTCTTGTTCCTACCCCTGGGATTTTGGTTTTTGTTGGCCTGCAACAGCGATCAGGTAAACCAGAAAGTGGGCGAGGAGCGAAAAAGCGCTCCCGATGCCGAAGCTGTTTTGAAAGATCTCAATCGTCGGATTGCGATGAATGGTTCGGATGCCACGGCCTACGCTGAACGGGCCGATTGGTGGCTGCAACGCGACCGCGATGTTTCGGTCAACACGACCGATTCCGGCCTTGCGGTTTCTGCCGAAGCGTCTCCCGATCAGCCTCGGGAAGCATTGCGCAAAGCCATGGCCGATATCAAGTCGGCCTTGTTGCTGGACACGGGGAATGCTCTTTTTTATTGCATTTTGGGGGAGATCTACACCCGTATTGGGTTGATATCGGAGGCCGACGACGCATTGCGGGTGGCCATGGCCCGCAATCCCAGCTTGGTGAGAGCCTACCTGCGTCGAGGCGAATTGGCCTTGATTAACCGTCAATATTCGGTGGCTTTCAAATACCTCAACGAAGCATTGCGACGAGACAAACGTTTGGCCGAGGCCTACCTCCTTAAGGGCATGACCCACCTGGAACAGAAGGATACCACCGCGGCGCGTTCGGCTTGGCTCACCGCCATCGAACAAGACCCCCGACTTTACGCCGCTTACCTCGAACTGGGATTGCGCGAACCAGACCCTCGCTTGGCCCATCGCTATTTCAGCAATGTGCTGGAAATCCGTCCGGGCCATACGGAGGCTCTCTACGCCAGGGCGATGTTGTTGCAGGGCCAAGGTTACCCTGACTCGGCCCGGCAGGATTACCGGGCCCTTCTCCAATTGAACAAGTCGCATCGGGATGCCCTCTTTAACCTGGCCTACTTGGATTTATTGGAGCAGAAATACGACCCAGCTTTGCAGGGATTTGATCGGGTCCTGGCCTTGGGCTCTGCTGATCTGCCGGCCTTGGCAAACCGAGGGCTGTGTTACGAAATGATGGACCGCAAGGCGGAAGCATCGGCCGATTACCGGGAATGCCTTCGCCTCCAAAAGGGGTATCCTCAGGCCCTGCAGGGGCTTAACCGGCTCAAATGATGTATATTCGCAGGCTTTTTTGTTTTAAAAACCACCTTCAACCGACCCCGCTCAACCCTTCATGACCTCCGATTCCATCAACGTTCAACTCCCCGACGGCAGCCAACGGACCTATCCCTTGGGGACGACGGCGTTGGATGTGGCCCGCTCTTTATCGGAAGGCTTGGCAAGACAGGTTCTTGCTGCGGAAGTGAACGGCGAAGTCTGGGATTTGGAGCGCAGTCTTCCCGAAACAGCCCGCCTTCGTTTGCTCAAATGGGATGAACCCGGTGCGCGTTCTACGTTTTGGCATTCGAGTGCCCACCTTTTGGCGGAGGCCTTGGAGGCTCTGTACCCCGGGATTCGATTGGGGATTGGGCCGGCCATTGAGCAGGGTTTTTATTACGATATCGATTTTGGGGACCATGCTTTTTCCAGCGATGATTTCCCCAAAGTGGAGAAAAAAATGTTGGAATTGGCCAGCCGATCTTCTGCTTTTCAGCGCCGTGAAGTACCCAAGGCCGAAGCCGTAGCCTATTTTGAGGGCAAGGGCGATCCTTACAAATTGGAATTGCTTGAAGGCCTGGAAGACGGAAGTATCACCTTTTACACCCAGGGTGCGTTCACGGACCTGTGCCGAGGCCCCCATTTGAGGGACACGTCTGCGATCAAGGCGGTGAAGCTCCTTAATACCGCGGGTGCCTATTGGAGGGGTAACGAAAAAAACAAGCAGTTAACCCGTATTTACGGAATCACCTTCCCGCAGGCCAAGGAACTCGAGCAGCATTTGCATTTGCTGGAAGAAGCCCGCAAACGAGACCATCGCAAATTGGGCAAGGAGCTGGAGCTGTTTGCCTTTAGTGAAAAGGTGGGGATGGGCCTGCCTCTATGGCTCCCCAAAGGCGCCATGGTCCGCGAAATACTGGAGCAGTTTTTGCGCAGGCAACAAACCAAAGCCGGTTATGTACAGGTGGTGACGCCGCATATTGGGCACAAAGAACTTTACCAAACCTCCGGGCATTGGGACAAATACGGGCAGGATTCCTTCCGTCCTATTTTGACACCGCACGAGGGCGAAGAGTACCTGCTCAAGCCCATGAATTGCCCTCATCACTGCGAGATTTACCGGACCAAGCCCCGTTCGTACCGGGACTTACCGCTACGGCTTGCCGAATTTGGAACGGTGTACCGCTACGAGCAACACGGGGAACTGCACGGGTTGACCCGGGTCCGCGGGTTCACCCAAGACGATGCGCATTTGTTCTGCCGGGATGACCAAGTGAAGGATGAATTCAAGAAGGTTATATCACTTGTCCTCAAGGTTTTTGACGTTCTTGGTTTTGAAAAATACACCGCTCAGATTTCGTTGAGGGATCCCGAGAATCGTACCAAATACATAGGAACGGACGAGGCTTGGAACAAAGCGGAGCAAGCCATCATCGAGGCCACGGCCGAAATGGGCATGAAAACGGTGACCGTTCCCGGTGAGGCGGCCTTTTACGGCCCCAAATTGGATTTTATGGTGCACGATGCCTTGGGGCGCTCATGGCAATTGGGTACGATTCAGGTGGACTACAACCTGCCCGAGCGATTTGATTTGACCTATGTGGGGGCGGACAACGGTCGTTACCGGCCGGTCATGATTCACCGCGCACCGTTTGGTTCCATGGAGCGCTTTGTGGCCCTCCTTATTGAGCACTGCGCCGGGAACTTCCCGCTTTGGCTGGCCCCCGAACAGGTGGCTATTTTGCCTATTTCCGAAAAGTTTCAGGAATTTGCGGAGCAATTGCAATCGGAGCTTTTGGCTGCCGATATTCGCAGTAGTGTTGACCACCGTGACGAAAAAATTGGCCGCAAAATCCGAGATGCCGAGGTACAGAAGATTCCTTACATGCTGATTATTGGCGAAAAGGAAGCCCAAACGGGTACGGTGGCGGTGCGTCGTCATGGTCAGGGTCAGGGCGAGAGCCTGGAAATACCCGCCTTTGTAGCCCTGCTGCAGAAAGAACTGGAAGCAGTTCTATGAGCCATTTTTTCTTTCGATTTATCAAACCTTTTCCCAACTAAACCAGGAGGTCATTATCAACCAGCCCGTACGCAATCCGCATTTTAACCGTCGGCCCCAGAAGCCGGTGGATCCCATCAACGAGAATATCCGCGCCGAAGAGGTTCGACTGGTTGGTGAAAACATAGAACAAGGGGTTTACCCCTTGGCCAAGGCCCTCCAAATGGCCGAGGGTCTGGGTCTGGACTTGGTTCTCATTGCTGAAACGGCGACGCCACCCGTTTGCCGTATCACCGATTACAGCAAGTATCAATACGAAAAGAAGCGGAAAGAAAAGGAAATCAAGGCCCATGCCGCCAAAAACTTGGTGAAGGAAATTCGATTTGGTCCCAACACCGACGATCACGATTTTCAGTTCAAACTCAAACATGCCCGCAATTTTTTGGAGGAGGGCTCCAAGGTGAGGGCCTACGTGCACTTCCGGGGTCGCGCCATTGTTTTCAAAGAAAGGGGAGAGCTGCTGCTCTTAACTTTTGCTCAACAGCTGGAAGATCTGGGTAAGGTCGAAAGCATGCCCAAGCTGGAAGGAAAGCGTATGTTCATCTCTTTGGCTCCCAAAGGGGTCAAAAAATAGGGGTTCAAAAAACTTTATTTCAGCTTATCTTCGCGCTCCCCGATGGCTTTGATTCAAGGCCTTTGCGGGGCCCAAAAAACCGCGTTATGCCCAAAATGAAAACCAATTCCGGTGCCAAAAAGAGGTTCGCCCTTACCGGAACAGGAAAAATCAAGCGCAAGCACGCCTACAAGCGTCATATTTTGACCAAGAAGAGCACCGTGCAGAAGCGTCGCCTTAGTCACGGAGCCTTGGTGGATACCACCAACGAGGCCTTGATCAAGCGTTTGTTAACCATCGGTAAATAAGCCCCCATGCCAAAATCGTCCAATAACGTAGCCGCCCACGCCCGCCGTAAGCGGATTCTGCAATTAGCCAAGGGTTATTTCACCACCCGTTCGACGGTCTTCACGGTCGCCAAAAACGCCGTCGAAAAAGGTTTGGTCTATGCCTACCGGGATCGCAAAGCCAAGAAGCGCCATTTCCGCAACCTTTGGATTGCTCGTATCAACGCGGCGGCCCGCCAAGAGGGTTTGTCCTATTCCAAATTGATGGGCAAATTGAACAGTTCTTCGATTGAACTGAACCGCAAGGTCCTCGCTGATTTGGCTATGAATCACCCGGAATCCTTCCGCAAGGTGGTTCAGTCGGTGCTTTAATCGTCTTTTTTGATGGGAGAGTCCATCAAGGGCTCTCTAATCCGCATGGCCTATCCTTGAATAGGTAATTGGGAAAGGCATTTTCCTAAAATCTCGATTGCTTGTTGGGTTTGTTGTTCGTTAATGACAAGCGGGGGAGCGAGCCGTACGATATGTCCGTGGGTTGGTTTGGCCAAAAGTCCATGGTCTTTGAGGAGCATACAAAAATCCCAAGCGGTTTCGGAGCCTTCATCCCCAAAGACCAGGGCCCGCAACAGGCCTTTGCCCCGGGTGGCTTGAAGAACCGGAAAGGCGGTCACCAATTCCATCAAACCGCGGTGGAGCTGTTCGCCTCGATTGGCTGCATGGGTGGCCAAGTCTTCGTCCAATATGATTTGAACAGCCTCCATGGCCACAGCGCAAGCCAGTGGATTGCCACCAAAGGTGGAACCGTGCTGACCGGGTCGAATGCGGAGCATGACTTCGTCCGAACCCAAGACGGCCGAAACGGGTAACATGCCTCCGCCCAGTGCCTTGGCCAGAACCAGCAAGTCAGGGCGCACCCCTTCGTGGTCGCAGGCCAACAGGGCGCCGGTGCGTCCCAGGCCGGTTTGGATTTCGTCGGCGATCATGAGAACCTGGTAGCGGGTGCAGAGTTGCCGAACTCCTTGGAGGTAACCAGGGTCGGGTAGCACAACGCCGGCTTCTCCCTGAACGGGCTCCACCATAAAGGCCGCAACACGGGGGTTTTGCAAGGCTTCTTCAAGGGCTTGCAAATCGTTGTACGGAACATGGCGCATACCGGGGACAAAGGGGCCAAAACCACCACGGGATTCGGGGTCGGAGCTGGCCGAAATCGCTCCCAAGGACCGCCCCCAAAAATTTCCTTCCGGGAAAATCACCTCGGCTTTGTCCGCTTCAACGCCTTTGACTTCGTAGGCCCAGCGTCTGGCCAATTTGACCGATGTCTCAGCCGCCTCCACCCCTGTATTCATGGGTAGCAAGCGATCGTAGCCAAAAATCCGGCACATGGTTTCGCAATACAGTCCCAATTTGTCATTATAAAAAGCCCTGGAAGTCAATGTTAAAGTGCTTGCTTGTTCTGTAATTACTTTAACCAATCGAGGGTGGGTATGGCCTTGGTTCACGGCCGAATAGGCGGACAAAAAATCCAGGTATTCCCGGCCTTCCGGGTCCCAGACGCTGCAACCATGGGCCCGGCTGATTACCACCGGAATCGGATGGTAATTCTGGGCACCGTGGGTTTGTTCAAGGTGCAGGGCCTGCGCAGTGGTCATGGGGTTGTTGGGCATGGTGAATTGGGCTAAAAAGGGCTGAAAAACGCTCCAAAGAACCTATCTTTGCAGTCCCTTGGTCGCAAGGGCTTTTTTGATGGTTTTTAGGGACTCTCTGGATCAGCGTAACAGGAAGTCCTCGCCCCAAAAGTAGCCTCCAAAGTCAAGGACACCAAAAAACCTCCCCATGTCCAAGGTCTGTGATTTAACCGGAAAGCGTGCCATCAAAGGCAACCATGTTTCCCACTCCAACGTCAAAACCAAGCGTCGGTTCAATCCCAATTTGCAACTCAAAAAGTTTTACATTCCTGAAACCGGGGAGTGGATTACCCTCAAGGTATCCACTTCGGCCATCCGCACCATCGCCAAAAATGGCATGGGCAAGGTCATTCATGATTTTCTATCCAAAGGCCGCATCTAAGCCTGAAGCGCAACACCAACTGAACGTTTAACGAACCAATCCCCCCGTCATGGCCAAAAAAGGTAATCGCATTCAGGTCATTTTGGAATGCACCGAGCACAAAACCAGCGGCATGCCCGGCATGTCCCGCTACATTACCACCAAGAACAAAAAGAACACACCCGATCGGATGGAAAGAAAGAAGTACAATCCGGTTCTCAAAAAGGTGACGGTTCACAAAGAAATCAAATAAGACACTCGGCATTGCTTTTGCTCCGCGTTAAACCCCTAAACATCGAATCATGGCCAAGAAAGTAGTAGCAACCCTGAAAAAAGAAGCCAGCGAACAAGAAAAAATCGTCAAGGTGATCCGTGCGCGCCGTTCCGAAAAAACCGGTGCCTACACCTTCCGCGAAGAGTTTGTAACGGCCGATAAGGTCAAGGATTATTTTTCTCGCTAATCGTCGCATCAAAAGTTGAAAAGGCTTTCCATTAGGAAAGCCTTTTTTGTTAATTATGGGATTTTTTGATTTTCTCAAGGGGCGCAAGGAGAAGGAAGCCTTGGTTCAGGGTCTGGAAAGGACCAAAGAAGGCTTTTTTTCAAAAATTGTACGGCTTGTTACCGGCAAAACTCGGATTGACGATGAATTGCTGGAAGAGCTGGAAGAAATACTTCTCTCGGCCGATGTGGGGGTTGCGACCACCATCCGAATTATGCAAGGTCTTCAAAGCGAAATCGATAGGCGCAAGGATTTGAAACCTTCGGATTTACAGGGACTATTGCGCGATCGAATGCTTGAATTGTTGGGTGAGCCTGAGTTGAAAAACAGCCACCTGGATCAAACCTCAAGCCCGTCCCCTCGCGTTGTTTTGGTGGTGGGCGTCAACGGGGTAGGCAAGACGACCAGCATTGGAAAATTAGCTTGGCGATTTAAGCAAGCCGGTCAGCAAGTGGTCATGGGAGCTGCAGATACCTTTAGGGCAGCGGCCGTGGAACAATTGCTGCTCTGGGGTGAACGCACCGGCGTTCGGGTTGTCCACCAACAGAGCGGTTCGGATCCCGCATCGGTGGCCTTTGATACCCTGCGCTCGGCCATTGCTTCATCCGCTCAGGTGGTACTGATTGATACGGCCGGTCGTTTGCATAACAAAGGTCACTTGATGGCCGAATTAACCAAGATTCGCACCGTTTTGAACAAGGCGATGCCCGGTGCTCCTCACGAGGTTTGGCTGGTCTTGGATGCTTCGACCGGTCAAAACGCTTTGGAACAAGCCCGCCAATTCACGGCGGCCACATCGGTCACCGGCTTGATTCTCACCAAATTGGATGGAACCGCCAAGGGTGGCGTTGCCTTGGGTATCTGTTCTGAATTCGGCATACCCATTCGTTTTGTGGGCGTTGGCGAAGGCATGGAACACCTTCAAGTTTTTGATAAAGAGGCCTTTGTGGAAGCGTTGCTCGGTGGCCAGGCGTCTTCGGGCCATGCAAATCAGGCCTAACCCTACGAAAGACTGAATTCGTGAAAACCAAAGCCCTTCGCCCCGCACCAGTACGCCTTGTTACCTTGGGTTGTTCCAAGAACACGGTGGATTCCGAGCGACTAGTCACCCAATTGGTTGGGGGGGAGGTCCAAGTCTTGGAAGAAGGATCGAAGGACTCATCGCCGAATCAAACGGTGGTTATCAATACCTGCGGATTTATTGAAAACGCCAAACAGGAATCCATCGACACGATTTTGCATTACGCCGAAGCCCGTCAGGAGGGTCGTATCGGAAAACTGGTGGTCATGGGTTGCCTGTCCCATCGCTATCGGAACGAATTGGAAAAAGAAATCCCCGGGGTTGATGCCTGGTTCGGAACCATGGAATTGCCTTCGTTGGTTCGATCCCTGGGGGTGGATTATCGGAAAGAATTGTTAGGGGAGCGTCGAATTAGCACCCCATCGCATACCGCTTTTCTCAAAATCGCAGAAGGATGTGATCGGCCTTGTTCTTTTTGCGCGATTCCGCTCATGCGTGGCGGGCACCGTTCGGTTCCGGTTCCTGCCTTGTTACAGGAAGCCAAAAATTTGGTTACGGGTGGGGTTCGAGAATTGGTTTTGATTGCCCAGGATTTGACTTGGTACGGTTTGGACCTGACAGGTCAAAGAGAATTGGCTCACTTGTTGGATCGGCTTTCTGCCGAATCCGGGGCCTCTTGGATACGATTGCAGTACGCCTATCCCGGGCAATTCCCGATGGAGATTCTGCCTTTGATTCGGGAAAGGGAAAACCTATGCCTTTACTTGGACATGCCTCTGCAGCATGCCTCGGATGGAGTCCTCAAGCGGATGCGTCGCGGGATCTCGGCCAGGGCCACCAATCAATTGGTACGGGACATTCGTTCCGCCGTTCCTGGTATTCATTTGAGAACCACCATGATGGTCGGCTTCCCGGGTGAAACCGACGAAGAATTCCAAGAACTCTGTGATTTTGTTATCGAACATCGGTTTGAGCGTCTTGGGGTTTTTATGTATTCCCACGAAGAAAATACGGCCGCCTATTTATTGGAAGACGATGTACCGGTCGAAACCAAGCAGCAACGAGCCGATCATTTGATGGAATTGCAGCAGGGAATTTCGCTTGAATTGAACCAGGCCAAGGTGGGACGTGAATTCACGGTCCTGTTGGATCGCTTGGAATCCACGCATTGGGTGGGGCGAACTGAATTTGATTCGCCGGAAGTGGACAACGAGGTTTTGATACCGGCCAAGGAGGCCCCGGGCGATTGGAAACCCGGCTGCATGGTCAAGGTCCGTGTGACCCGAGCCGAAGAATTTGATTTGGTTGCCTGTGCTGTCCCTAATTCATCAGCAAGCCTTTGAGTCGGAGTCTTGGCTTTCGGCCACGGCTCTTTCTTGGTTAAAAAATCCAGGACTCAATCCGTTGTTGGGTACCCAAGAATTTCCCTTTGACTTGCTCGAAAAGCAAGCCGCCCAGCGTCTGAAATCCTACCCGCCGGAGCGAAGGGAAGCCCTCTTGAAGGCTCTCGAAAAACAATACACCGCATCGGGAATCGATTTCCGCGCGGCTGGCGTGGACCTCCTGGTGGATGAACGAAGCGTGGTTGTGACCACGGCTCATCAGCCCAATTGGCTGGGGGGGCCTTCCTATTGGTTGCACAAAATGTTGAGCACGGTCGCGTTGGCTCGAGCCATGCAGGCAGCCTGCCCGGCCTACCGATGGATCCCGGTTTATTGGATGGGTTCCGAAGACCATGATTTGGAAGAATTGGGGGTCTGCGAGGTGAACGGTCGTCGCCTGGAATGGCCCGGTCCACGAGGGCCTTATGCTTTTGGACGATTGGAGGTTCCCTCCATGGAGGATACATTGCATTTGCTTCGGGAATCGTTGGGGGAAGCCCCCCTTGCGGAACATGTGATCGGTTTGGTGCGCGAATCGTACCGGGAGGGCCTGTCGGTGGCCGAGGCAACACGACGTTTGGCGCACAGTCTGCTGGGACGTGGGGGATGGTTGGACCAGGTCAATCCTTTGGATACTCCTTTGTTGGTCGTAGACGGTGACGACGTGGACCTCAAAAGCCTGCTGGGTTCGGTTTGGGAAGATCAAGTTACGCATCCAGGCTTGGCCGCGGATTTGGTGGAGCAGGCCCAAAAAGAATGGGAACAGCGTTCGGGATCCCGGGTTGATTTTCGTGTGAGGGACCTGCCTTTCTTTGTCTTGGACGGAAAAAAAAGAGTGAGACCCGATCAAAACAGCGATCTGGAATTGTTTCGTTCCGCGGATTGGGTCAACTTTAGTCCGGGAGCCGCCCTGCGTCCCTTGTACCAGGAAAGTGTTTTGCCAGGCGTAGCCTGGTTAGGGGGCGGGGCAGAGCAGGGCTATTGGGCTATGTTACAGCCTTTGTTTGAGAGGTATGGGGTGGACATGCCTTTGCGGTTTTTGCGTCCTTCCCTCACCACCCTAACGAAGTCGGATTGGCTGAGCTGGCAGGCCATGGGTTGGAAGGAGGTTGATTTGGGTCGAAACGGCCAAGCCTTGCTGGACGAATGGCTGAATCACCGAATGCGGGAACGAGCTCATCCCCTTCCGGAATGGTTGAGTCAGTCGGAAACCATCCAAAGCCGGGTCGAAGAAATACTCAATCCGGTTCGTAAGGCCTTGGTTGAAAGCGATGCCTCCTTGGGGCCTGCATTGGGCGCCGCTGCCCATCGGATCCAGCAAGAATTGGAACGATTGGCCCAAATGGAACGCAAAAGTTTCCGCAAAAAGCACCGGAATACGCTGGATGAAGCGGGTCACTTGTTGGAGCGCATACGACCCGGTGGTCAACCCATCGAACGCAAAGAGGGAATGTGGAATGTGTTGGCCTTGGGTGGCGCATCGTTTTTGGGCGATGCGTTGGACCTTTTAAGCCCCGTGGAATTTGATGGTACCAACGGAAATCCTTGGCACCGCACGGCTGTCCTGACGGAAGGGTTGGATCCGAATCGGTAGTTCGGAAAGGATGTTGTGTTACGGGGCCGATGTCTTGAGGTTGGCCTGCACATGTACTTCGGCTTCCTTGGCGATTTTGTCACGGACCAAGGCCGGTACTTTAATGCCGTAATCGGCAACAACGAGTTTGAAATCCGTTTCCAAATGGATGATTCCATTGCTGACCTCAAGGAGACCTGCCTCGTTGATATCGCGAGCAACACCGTGAACTTCAAGGGTTCCGACGAAACGGATTTTTTGGGAACCGGATTTTTGGAGCAGTTGGTCGTTCCAACCTTGAATTTGACCCTTGAAGCTGGCGTTGGGAAAGCGATGGGATTCAAGGTAATTCTCGTTAAAATGTTCCTGCATCAAGGCCTTTCGAAAGACAAAAGAATTGACGGGAATACGGGCCTGTACTTGGCCGGTGGAGGCATCCAAAACCGCCGTCACGGTGTTGCTTCGAGCTTGGACATCGTCTTTGATGATACCATCAGCCACAAAATGGGCCGATCCGGTCCGGGTCATGTATTTGTTCTGAGCCAGCAATTCGGTGGTACTGATGCCCAAAAGAAGGAAGGCGCAGGCAAAGGTGGAAATCGTGGAATGGTTCATGAGGTCGATGGGATTGGTTTAAGGGAAATTGACGAGTACGCAGCGGTCCATGGAGGCGCCGCCCGTCAAATCATCGTAGCCGGTGCACAGGCCTTTGCATCGTAAATTTTGTCCAACAGGTGGCAGAGGGTCGAGGCCCTTTTCGAGTTGGCACAGCACCGAAGCGCCGTTATGGGAACCGATATAAACAAAGAATAGGGAATCCCCTTGGTTTTCGATGGATTCGCAACGACCCTCGATTTCAAGGATTCGATTGAGGTAAAGGGGTTGGGACTTTGCGCTGTTGGATTGAAATTCTTCCAAGAGCGTGTTGGCTTTGATTTGGAAATCAGGGTCTTTTTGGGCCAACGATTCGGGGGCCTGGTTCCAACGAAAATACGCGTAGGCGACGGCGATGGCCATGAGAACGGCCGCAAACAAAATCAAAAGGGGACGATTTTTCATGGTTTAATTGTCGGTGCAGTGGTTGTTACGGGCCCCTTGATTAATCCAGCGTCGAAGCGTTTCAATTTGCGCTGAAGTGAGGGGTGAACGGGGGGGCGGAGGCATGCGTTTTTCGGGTCGAGTTTCTAGGCATACCTCAAAAAGATCCGAGTTTTGGGCATCACCGGGCTGGACTTCACCCGTTTGGATGACGGCCCTGTAATGGTCCAAGCGTACGCCTTCTGCCCGGGTAGCGGCATCGTGGCAACCGCTGACGGCACAATTACTGGCAAGGATGGGCAAAACATCCCGCACAAAATAAGCGGAGTCCGGGGAGCAAGGGCTGCTGATATAGTCTGGATCCAGGTTGGGAGGGGCCAGGGATTCGTGTTGGCAAGCCGTACCAAAGAATATCAATCCCAAACAACCCATCGCCAAAGGGCGTACGATTCGAAGAGGGTTATTCCAATAAGCCATAAAACAAATTTACCGCAAAAGAACGTATGGTACACAAACGCCGATTAGGCCATTTGCTGATAGAGATTCAACCATTTCTGGGTGAGGTTGGCAGGGTCCAGGAGTTTCAGCATGGCATGTCGGGCATTTTGGCGACTTTGGAGCGATGCGTACTCCGAAAGCCGTGTTTTCCGAAGCCCCTCCACCAAAGAGTCGGTGTCCTTGGGATCCACCAAAACAGCGTAAGGACCACTGAATTCGGCCATGGATGTGTCCGTGGATGTCACCACGGGACAGCCGGAGAGCAAGGCCTCGGCAACAGGCAATCCAAATCCCTCGGCCAAAGAGGGGTATACCAAAGCGGTCGCTCCGTGGTACCAGGATCGAAGACTTCCACCGTTCCCGTTGGCTATCCAGCGAATGTCCAAACCCAATTGGCTTCCCAACCGACGGCACGCAAGGGCCTCGGAACCTCCTTTGCCGATTACGACGAGCGGGAGACGATCCGAAATGGGCATGGTTCCTAGGGCCTTGAGGAGTCCACGTAGGTTTTTGCGGGCTTCGATGTTCCCCACATAAAGCCAATAGGGTTGTTCGGGTAACTTAGATGTTTCGGATGGATGTTCCCAGGGGTCCAAATAATAATCAGGTGCGCAGGGTTGGTAAATCACCTCCAACCGGTCTTGGATTTGCGGGAAATAATGGACCAATCGATCCCGGGTGGTACGACTGATGGCGACAATTCTGTCGGCCTTGGCAAGACCGGATTGGGTTTTGAGCCGGTAAATCTGACGATCCAACCATGGATAGGTTTCGGGATGATCCAAAAAAAGCAGATCATGCACGGTCATGATAGTTCTCACCCCGCTGCCTACCAGGTCCAAAGGTATTTCGTTGCTCAGCCCGTGAAAAACCTGGACCCTGTCTCGCAGAACCTGGCTTCGCATGCCCAAGGTGCGATGAAGATGGGCCCCCAACCTGCGGTCCAAGTGAAGGTGCTGCGATGGGTGTTGGAATGCTGCGATGCGAGGGTTGACCCCTGAATCTTTTCGACCGGGGGCATAAAGGTGATAATTATGCTCAGGTGATTGTGCAACCAGGTTACCCAGCAGGGTGCGGGCATAATTGCCCAAACCTGAAGCATTGTACAGGGCCCTTTTGGCGTCAAATCCCAGGGAAAGCAATCGGGATTATTTGCTGCGGGGAGAAGGTGGGGTTTTGCGATTTTCCCTGGCTTTTTTGGCCAAGTCTTCCATTTTTTGTTGAAAGGAAGATTTCTTCACTGGCTTCTTTTTGTTTTCTTCGATTTGCTTCAAAAGAGCCTCTTCGTTAATTACAAAACGACGGACCAGCCATTGCTGACCGAAGGAAACCATGTTGGCCAAAAAGTAGTAATAACTCAAGGCCGCCGAATACGAATTGAGGACCGGAATAAACATCAGGGGCATCACATAGCCCATGACCTTCATTTGTCCTGTAACACCGCTCATTTGGTTGGACAAGCGGGTGTACAGCAGGGTGGATGCCGTCATGAGCAACGTGAAGAGGCTCACATGGGCTCCGTAGAAGGGGATGGTAAACGGTAGATCCAGAATGGAATCGTAGGTTGATAAATCATCGGCCCACAAGAAACCTTGTTGCCGGAGTTCAATGGAAGCGGGAAAGAAATTAAAGAGGGCAATCAAAATCGGAAGCTGCAAAAGCATGGGGAGGCAGCCTCCCAATGGGTTCACGCCCGCTTTTTGGAAAAGCTTCATTTGCTCACTCTGCATGCGGGTTGGGTCCTTTTCGAACTTGGTTTTGAGCTCGTCGATTTCCGGCTTGAGGACTTTCATTTTGGCACCACTCACCAAGGATTTGTAGGTGAGCGGAAATAACAATACTTTGATAATGAGTGTCAAAGCCAAAATGATCCAGCCATAATTCCAACCAAAGGTGTCCAGCCAGTTAAAGACGGGAATGACCAACAACCGGTTCACCCACCCAAAAATTCCCCATCCCAGGGGGACTTGCTTTTCGAGACCGGCATCCAGGGCTTTGAGGGTTTGAAAATGGTTGGGCCCCAAGTACATCCACATGCCAAAAGTTTCGGTGGAGGGAGCGCGCAAATCCAGGGTGACCTCGGCGCGGAAGCTCCCGGTTTGATCGGGGGCTTCGGATCCTTGGCCGCTGATTTTGGCTCCATCAAAAAATTGATCCGCTCCCAAGACGGCACAGAAAAATTTCTGACGGAAAGAAATCCATTGAAGGTTGTTACGAAGGTCTTCCTGGTTTTCGGAGGAAAGGCTCATCGATTCAGGATCCTCGCCCCGGAATCGATAAACCATCTCGAGGACTTTACGTTCTTCGGCGATATCCCTTTCTTGGTTGGGTCCGGTTCCACTCCATTCAAGGGTGGTGTAGTCATTGCGTATCAGGCCCTCCAGCCCTTCGAAACGAACCCCCATCGACACACGGTAACCGCTGGTATCCAGGCGATACCGATGAAGAATTCGGCGGCCTTCGCCCAAGTTCAAGGCGTAATCCAAGGTCAATTCCGAGGAGGTGGGCAGGACTTCGAAATAACACTGATCACTGCGAATGATGGCCCGATCGGTCACCAAGGCGTAATGCATTTGGCTTCCCGTTGAATCAAAAATCTCCAGGGCTTGGCCCTGATAGGTTTTAAAATTTTGGAGGGAAGCCTGGCGTAGTACGCCTCCCTTGGAGGAGAAGGTGAGGGTGAGGTCGCCGTTGCTAAGCGTATGGGAGGTTTCGGTTCCCTGCGTTGCAGCGGTCCAAGGCCCAAAGGCCAGGGTGGTATCGGTCTGGGCTGTTGCTTGGTTGTTGGACTGGTCCGCGCCCTGGGATTCTGCAGAACCATCTGTGGAACGACCCGGTGCCAGGGCTGTCTTGTTTTGGGGATTGGCTTTGGGCTCGGGTGGAGTGGCTGCCGGGGGAAACCACAGGGAATACAAGACCAAAATCAAGCCCATCAAAAAGAGGCCGGTCAAGGTGTTGCGATCAAAGCTGGATTTAGTGGACACGTTGGGAATGGTTTTGGAGAGCGGCTTGAACAAAGGACACAAACAAAGGATGTGGACAATCCACGGTACTGGAATATTCGGGGTGAAACTGGGTGCCAACAAACCAAGGATGCCCTGGCAATTCGATCATTTCGACCAAATCCAGGTCCGGGTTGACGCCACTCATGCGCAGACCGGCTTCGGACAGGCGGTCCCTGAATTTGTTGTTCAGTTCGTAACGATGGCGGTGCCTTTCGTGGATGGTCTTGGTTTTGCCGTAGGCTTTGGATGCCAAGGTGCCCGATTGCACACGGCAGGGGTAGGAACCTAGGCGCATGGTGCCTCCTTTGTTGGAAACGCCCACTTGGCTGTTCATGAGATCGATGACCGGGTAGCGGGTTTTGGGATTCATCTCAGCGGAGTCAGCTCCTTTGAGTCCGGCGACATGGCGGGCAAATTCAACGGTAGCGCATTGCATGCCGAGGCAGATGCCCAGAAAGGGTAAACCGGTGGTACGGGCATAACGGATGGCTTCGATTTTGCCTTCCCAGCCCCTGACTCCAAAACCCGGCGCCACCAAAATGGCATCGAGGTCCTTCAAGGTTGATTCGATGTTACCAGTCTCTAATTTTTCGGAATGAATCCATTCGATTTGAACGCGGGTTTCGAGGTTTGCACCGGCATGCCTCAGGGCTTCAACAATCGAGAGATACGAATCTTTGAGTTCAACATATTTTCCTACCAAGCCAATCCGAACATTTCGCTTGGGGTGGTTGAGCCTGTTTACAAAGGCTTTCCAAGACGAAAGATCGGCACGATGCGGGGGACGTAATTTTAGTTTCCGCAGGACCAAGATATCCAACTTTTCGCGGGCCATCTTGAGGGGGACTTCGTAGATGCTGGGGGCGTCCAAGGCCTCGATCACGGCATCCGCGGTCACGTTGCAAAAAAGGGCCACCTTGCGGCGTATTTCGTTGGTAATGGGGTGTTCGGTGCGGCAAATCAAGACATCAGGCTGTACACCGATTTCCAATAACATCTTGACCGAGTGCTGGGTAGGCTTTGTTTTGAGTTCCCCGGCCGCCTTCAGGTATGGGAGCAGGGTCAAATGCAAGACCATGGACTGTCCTTCGCCCAATTCCAGGCGGAGTTGACGGATAGCTTCCACATAGGGCAGGGATTCGATGTCTCCAACGGTTCCACCAATTTCGGTGATGATAACATCGTAGGCGCCGCTTTGACCCAGGGTCAGAATCCGAGTTTTGATTTCATCGGTGATGTGCGGAATGACTTGGACGGTTTTGCCCAGGTAATCACCCCGTCGTTCTTTGTCGATTACCGTGCTGTAAATGCGACCGGTGGTGACGTTGTTGGCCTGTGTTGTACGAATACCCAAAAAGCGTTCGTAATGGCCCAAGTCCAGGTCTGTTTCGGCCCCGTCATCTGTAACATAACACTCACCATGTTCGTAGGGATTGAGCGTTCCGGGATCTACGTTAATATAGGGGTCCAGTTTTTGGATGGTCACCCGAAGTCCCCGAGCTTGGAGCAATTTGGCGAGGGATGCGGCCAGGATACCCTTGCCTAACGAAGAGGTTACACCGCCCGTAACGAATACATATTTGGCCACTATGGTCTGTTTACGGGATTCAAAGGTATGACTTTTTGAGGCCCCGCGGATGTTCCCTCGGTGGTTCCGGTCTTAGTTGGCCTTTTGGACGTACCAGCGGTTTTGTTCTTTGCGCAGAATTCGAACGTCGGTTCCGGCTTCAATCCAGCCATCGACGGCATGGGCTTCCTCGATGCGTCCTTGGTAGAGAATTTTGCCCGCCGGTATGAGTCGGGTATGTGCCACGGCGCGTTGGTCTTCGGGGCTGCTGGGGGCAGCATCCTCGGTGACTTCAGGACTCTTTAGAACCCACTTTCGGAGGGGGCCGTGACTGAAAAGCCGTTCACCCCATAACAAAAAGGCGGTGCCCAAGGCTAACAGAGGAACAAGAACGGCCAGTACTGCGGTCGCCAAGCCCAAACCCCGGTTGGTTCCTTCCGGGCTTATTTCCAAGCCCTGGTTATCCAACATAGAGGCGACCAACGCCAGAAAAACAGCTGCAAGGCCCAGGGCTCCGGCCCAGCCAGTCCCGGGCAAAACCCATATCTCCAGGGCCAGCAGCAGGAGCCCGGCCACAAACAACCAAATCTCGGCATAGGTTGCCAAGCCCTCCAGGTAGAGGGGGGCGAAATAAAGGGCGGCGGCCAGGATCGAAACAACGATGGGGAGGCCAATGCCTGGGCTTTGGAGTTCCAAATACAGCCCGCCCAGCATCAGCAAAATCAGAATGGATTGGACGGCCGGGTTCAGTAGAAATTGAAGGAAGCGGTCCAAAAGCCCCAATTTTTGTTGAACCAAGACGCTTTTGGAAACCCCCACGCTTCGCAAAACCTGCTGGGCATTGGAGGCGGTCCCGTCGCTCATCCCCAGCTTTTCGGCTTCGGATGCGGTTAGGGTGAGGACCTTGCCGGAATCCACAACGCCGGGGTAGCCGAGGTCCGGGTCGACCATGCATTCGGCCAGTCGAGGGTTGCGCTGACGGGCTTGGGCCGTGGCCCGCATGGTGGCCCTCATGTAGGATTGGTATTTGTCGGGGACGGCTTCGCCTTGTTGGTTGACCACGGTTGCTGCGCCCATACTGGCGCTGGGGTTCATGTAGATTCGGTTGGCGGAGAGGGCGATAAGGGCCCCTGCCGAAGCGGCGTTGTTATCAACCCAGACCACCACAGGAAGGGGACTTTGAAGAAGGCGGGTCCGGATGCTGTCGGCAAAATCCACCCGGCCACCGTAGGTATTCAGTCGTATGAAGATCAGATCGCTCTTGAGTTGGTTGGCCTCTTGGAGGGCCAATTGAACCCTCCGCCACATGGGCGCATCCACAGGTTCCAGCAAGTCCATGCGATAAACCCGGCAGGGCTGCTCTGCTGCGGCCCAGAGGGCGGGCTGAGGGAGCTTTTTGACAGCGTCGCTCTTCGCGTTTCCCTCGGCCGATGCCAGCCCCCAAAGCCCCCAAACGAGGGTCATAACCCCAAAAGCAACGGCCTTGCGGCTCAAAAAAAGAAGGCGGAATCGGGTTTTCATAGGCACAATAAAAGTACGTTATTGAAGTCGGTGCAACAAGTCGTCGCCCCCTTGGTCTAATTTTGGGACATGTGGTTCGAAAATATTTTGCAAACAATTGGGAATACCCCGATGGTCCGGATCAACCGCCTTTGTTCTGGATTGCCGGCCACGGTATTGGCCAAGGTTGAAACCTTTAACCCGGGTCATTCGACCAAGGATCGGATGGCCCTTAAGATGATTGAAGATGCCGAAGCGGCCGGGCTACTCCAACCGGGTTACACCATCATCGAAGGAACATCGGGCAATACGGGCATGGGTTTGGCGATGGCTGCCGTGGTCAAGGGGTACCGTTGCATTTTTACGACCACCGACAAACAATCCCGCGAAAAAGTCGATGCCCTGCGGGCATTGGGTGCAGAGGTCGTTGTTTGCCCAACCAATGTGGACCCGGAAGACCCTCGTTCGTATTACAGCGTTTCGTCTCGTTTGGCGTTGGAAACCCCCCATTCTTGGAAGGCCAATCAATACGATAATTTATCGAATCGGCAGGCTCATTTTGAACAAACCGGTCCGGAAATTTGGGAACAAACCGAAGGCCGTGTGACGCACTTGGTGGTTGGAGTCGGAACGGGGGGGACTATTTCGGGCACGGCCCGCTATCTCAAATCCAAGAACCCCAACATCAAGGTTTGGGGCATTGACACCTACGGCTCGGTTTTCAAAAAATACAAGGAAACCGGGGTTTTTGACAAACAAGAAATATACCCCTACGTGACCGAAGGCATTGGCGAGGATTTTTTGCCGGCCAACGTGGATTTTTCATTAATTGACCTTTTTGAGAAGGTTACCGACCGGGACGCGGCCCTGATGACCCGAAGGATTGCCAGGGAGGAAGGGATTTTTGCTGGTAATTCAGCGGGGGCTGCCATGGCGGGGCTCTTGCAGCTGGGGGGTCAATTGAAATCGGGGGATGTGGTGGTGGTCATTTTTCATGATCACGGTACCCGCTACTTGAACAAAATGTTCAACGATGCATGGATGAGGGAGCGGGGCTACCTAAGCGATACAGCGGATGATGCCGCGGGGCTGGTCCTAAGGCGGGGAACACAGCCCTTGGTCAAGGTGGGTCATTGGGAAACCATTGGGGAAGCCGTCGCCAAAATGCGCAAACACCAAATATCGCAGTTACCCGTTCAGGATGCGGAAGGAAATTGGGTGGGTTCGTTATCGGAGCGCAAACTGTTACAAAAGCTATTGTCCCATCCCGATCTATCCGCCGAACAGGTGGCACCGCATATGGAGCCTCCCTTTCCGCATGTCGAGTCCAGCACCAAAGTACAACGCCTTATACCTCTCATTCGTCCTGACTCAGAGGCTATTATGGTTCGCATGCCGGACGGTTCCTGGCATATTTTGACCCAGCATGATTTGTTATCAGCTTTTCTCTAGGCTTAAAATTCTTTTGTGTTATGAAAAAGCGGAATCCTTTTGGCGCTT